>JAESGJ010000533.1_pt1 | contig 16506 bp, 15 predicted proteins | sample 9266241 | NCBI WGS metagenome assembly JAESGJ01 (sample SAMN14514841, study PRJNA621669) | algae metagenome | isolation source: Brasilonema octagenarum HA4186-MV1 and co-occurring heterotrophs from wet... | place: USA: Manoa Valley, Hawaii | collected 2009-07-20 | reverse complement strand
CTCCGGCGACTTCGCCGAGATCCTGCAGAAGTCCAACGGCGTCCTCATCGCCATCGCTGGCCGGTTGCGCGGGCTGGGCAGTGAGTACCAACTCCTCGGCGACGGTTTCAAGGAGGGTACTGGCCCCGACGGCCGGACCGACGAGAAGCTGACCGACGAGCAGAAGAAGCGGGCGCAGCAGGACGTCGACGCCGCGCTCAAGGGCGACAGGGACGCCCAGCAGCGGGTCCGCACCGTCCTCAACACCATTGGTTCCGAACAACTTTCGGGCCAGACCAAGCTCAATCCCGAGCAGGCGTCGTATCTCAGCCAGATGCAGGCCCAGCAGAAGCTGCGCGGTGTCGCCTCGTTGGACGAGGCGGCGAAGAAGGGCGCAGGCGACATCATGGCCGACTCCTGGCAGTTGATGAGCAACCCCAAGCTCGAGTTCCCGAAGACCGAGTCGGTCGACGGTGCGCTCGAGGGCGGCACGACGGTCAGGGGCGGATTCGACCAGCTTCCGGACGGGGTGCAGAAGTCATTGGGCGACGTGCCCGCTCGTCCAGGGGCCCTTGCCGCGAACCTCGCGGACGTCGACAAGATCTCGAACATCGCGGCGTCGGGGAACACCCACTTCAGGACCGACACGGACCTCGACCGCGGCTTGATGCACAAGGCATCGGACTTCATGAACACCGAGACGTGGGGGAAGCCCGGCGGCCCAGGAGGGCTCGCCCTGCACGACGGAATGGATGGCACCGTGTCGACGATCTTCGAGACGGTGTCACCCGACCACCGGGTCGTACACGACGCAGTGACTGGCCACTTCGACAACCCCGGCAACGACCAGTGGCGCTCGGACTTCTCCATCGACCCGAAGAAGTTCCTCGACGACGTCACCCACCACGACTGGGCCGACGGTGGAGCGCGTGCGGCATCGCTGTTCGATTGGACGGCCGATGCGGCCAAGGGGCCGGAGGCGCACATCGCCGGCGACACTGCCCGTTCCTATGCCGACTATCTGGGTCATCACCGGACCGACCTGATGGACCTCAGCGGTGTCGTCGGCGTGTCGGGGCACCACTCGCTGGGCGAGGTCAATCCCCTTCTGGTACAGGGCATGTCACACGGACTGGCGCCATACGTGAACGATATTGCGGGGGTATCGGGATCGGTGCCCGAGTTCAAGGGGCCGCTCGACGGAGGAGGCACCCCCGACGTGATGAATGGCAGGCTACCCGAGGCCAAGGCCGTCTTCTCGATCCTCAACACCGATCCCGAGGCCGCCAAGACGATCAACGGTGCCGCGTACGCCCAGGCGCTGCTGCACGACGCGGCCTACGCCCAAGACCCCACAGCCGGCGAGCGCCCCGCCCAGTTGCACGACAGTGCGACCTTGCGGGCCCTGGTCGACGTCGGGACCCACAACGCGTTCGAGACCTTCGAGAAGAATCAGGCAAACATCGCCCTCGACGAATATGCCTGGAAGAGTGCCGCGTACGACCACGGTGTCACGGTGCTCAGCACCGCGGGTGCACTCATTCCCGAGACCGGCGGCATCCTCGCCCAACCCGCGATCGAAACCCTTGGCGGGGCGCTGAAGACCGACTTCATCGGACAGCCACCGGCCACTCCCGAGGGCCATCCGGTGCCCAGGCTGGCGCCGGAGGACGCCGACCACGAGATGCTGAACACCCTTCGAGTGCTTGGCCATCCCATCGAGGGTCTGCCTCCGGAGTATTACGACCTGGGCGGTCGGATCATGACCTCGGAGGAGATGTATGCCAGGGGCGTCGATGCGGGCGCGTACTCCGAGAAGATGGCCGACGCCATCAACCAGACCCTCGGCTTCAACTTCCAGGACGAGGCCATCAAGGCGCGCTACGACGACATCGTCAACGATCCCTATGCGGAGCCGACCCAAAAGTGATGACCACCAAAAGGGCAGTTGCCAAGGCGATTTCGGTGGCGACGGTGGCGGCATGTATGGCGGGCTGTGCGACGCCGGCCAAGGACGTTCCGGCCCCCCTGCCTGCTGGCTGGCCACCGGGTTGGGACAACTTCAGCTTCGTCTGGACAGCGGAACCGGGTATCGACGTCACGGCCCAACCGGTCGTGGCTGTGCGCGCATACGTCGAGTCCTATCAACTCGCGGAACTGCTCGGTGACGACAGGTACCTGTATCCGGGCTTCACCGACGCGCTGGACCCAAGTACAGCCTCGGGTTCCGTGGGACCTCTCCAGTTGCAACCCTCGACGCGGGGCCCATCCGACAATCCGTGGGTCGGTACCGAACGCAATAACGTCCTCTCGGTCACGCCAATGGATGGAGGAATGACGATCGTGCTGTGCCAGTACACCTATGCGGTAGGCACGCTAGAGCGTGAGGGTGGCCGGTACATCACTCAGGACGGTGGACATCCCGAAGACCCGGCCGGGGGGATCAGCGCCATGAGGATCATCGTGCGGGCGCCCGCGGCGCCACAACCTTCGGACGCATCGCAGCACGGCCCGGCGCGGACGCCATCAGTGGACGTGTTCGGGGGCTACCGCATCACCGACGTGTACGGCGGGTATTTTCCGCCCACGGGAGGTATATCGGAATGGTCGGCTCATGACGCCGTGGAAGCCAGCTGCGTTGCGAAGGCGCCGGACCCAGTGGAGTGGCGGAAGCAGTTCACCGGGAACTACCACACCATCAAGGACTTTCCGGTCCTGCCGCCCACACCCGGCTGGCCCGAGAAGCCGGCGTGAGCGGTCCGCGACCAGGATTCCTAGGACTCGTCGCTTCCACGTTGATTCTGGTGTTGCCAGCCTGCGCGCCAAACCTCTCCGAGCAGGTGTTGCGTTCAGCGGGGTGGCCGAAGTCGCTGGATTCCTTCACGGTCGCGTGGACGGCCGAGCCCGGCGTCGACCTGACGACCGATGGCGCAGTGGTGGCCACCCGGGCATACGTCGAGTCCTTCTTGCTGGCTTCGATGGCCGACGACGACAAGTACGTGTATCCGGGCTTCGCCGATGCGGTCGAACGCGACCAGCCCAGCGGACCTCCCGGCGCGAGGAATCTGCATCCGGAACTCGGCAGCACTAGCCCGAACACCTACATCGGCACCATGACTCACCACGTTCTCGGAGTAGCACACGCAGGGGTCGATGTGACGGTGTCAGCGTGCGTCTACACGTTCGGTGCGGCGATCGGACAAGCGCCCGGTGAATACGACGCGCTCGTCGGAGATGCATTCGTTGCCGCGCCCGGCATCTATCCGATGCGGGTTGGCTTGCGCGCGCCGTCGGACCAGAGTGCGAAACTGCCACCGCAGCAAGGGCCGTCGCGTACTCCCTCGGATGACGTGTTCGGAGGGTGGAAGATCACCAGTCTCGAGGGCGGATTCCTGTCGACGGTGCGTTGGGCCGACTACGACCGAGATCGGTCCACCTGCATTGCCAAGGCCACGGGCTTGCCGGGAAGTGAACGTGTCCAGCCTCATCAGCCGTCCTCGGCCATCGACTTCCCGGCCCTGCCTCCCACACCCGGCTGGCCCGAGAAGCCAGCCGGCTGAGTCTTGCTAGACCCGGTCCATCTCGTCGTAGCGCTGGGCGATCGCCAGCAGTTCCTCGCGCACCGTCGAATTGGGCAGGGCGTCGATCCGCGCGTAGAGGCGGCGCCGGTTCACGGCGCGCGTCAGATCTGCACGAAACTGCGCGAAGGACATTTCTTCAACTCCTTGAGTGTGCCCCGGGTCACAGGGCGCTGATTGCTGGCTGCCGTGTTGGTGGCTCCAATGACGCCTCAGACAACGAGTCGATGATCCGTGTTAACTCCGTGTAAATCAAGCCACGACGTGTGATGTTGCGCTCACTCAAAGCGGCACGACGCGGCGCTACGGAGTCTTCACTCGCGTCCGGCGGTGCCCGGTGTAGTCCTCAAAGAGTTTGCTGGCTCAGCCCGTCGTGGTCTGCGCGACCAACTCGGCCCTGATGCGCACGTATCGCTCCAGGAACGCTCGTTCGTCGAGCCGTTTCCTGCGCAGCCAGCCGGTCACCTCGTCGTTGCACTTGCTGGCGTTGCACGCCGCGCACGCGGGCACCACGTTGTCGACGGTGTACCGGCCGCCGCGTGAGATCGCCATCACGCAATCCCGTTGCAGGGTGCCGCCTTCGCCGCCGCAGTACGCGCAGCCGCCCCAGGCGGCCTTGATCGAGCTCCATTGGGCGGGGGTGAGGTCGTTGACCACGGCCGCGACGCGTCGTTGGCGTCGTCGGGCCGCCCGTGCCCGCCGGCTGTTCGTGGCCGCCATCGCATCAGCATGCTGGATACCCCGGCGTTTCGACGTGACCCACGCCGAGACGGCGGCCCGATCAGGGTGGGCTCAGCCGATGTCGAACGCCCGCGCCCGAAGCGCCCGCTCCACGCCGGCACGACCCTCGATCACCAGTCGATGCAGCGCGGGTGGCACCTCCCCGGCCAGGAAGCGGTCGGCGGCGTCCAGGCCCTCCTGGCTGACGTCCGAGGACGGGTACAGCCCGATCACGACGGTCTGGGCGACTTCGCTGGACCGTCGTTCCCACACGCCGCTGATCGCATCGAAGTACTTGGCGGTGAAGGGCTTCAGCAGTGCGGCCTGACCCGGCTGGACGAAGCCCGTCACGATCGCGCGGGTGGTGATGTTGGCCAGCGTGTCGTCCTCGATCACCTGCTGCCAGGCGGCGTCCTTGACAGCCGCCTGAGGTCGGGCCGCCGAGGCCGCCGCCGCATTCCGCCGCCCCGCCGCGGTCGGGTCGCGCTGCGCCTCGGCGTCGATGAACGGTGTCTCCGTGCCGGTTTCGTCGATGTCGCCACCCGCGGCTAGCGCGGTGACGATGCGCCACCTCAGGTCGGTGTCGACCGTCAGGCCCGGCAGGTCGAGCTCGGCCGGATCGCTGTCCAGCAGCGCGGCGAGAACGGCCGTGTGCCGAAGTGACAGCGCGGACGTGCACAGCGCATTGGCGTAGGCCAGCTGGAAGTCCGAGCCGGGCTCCGCCGCGCGCGCCAACTCGAGCAGACGATCCCCGAACGCGGGCCAGCCCTCCGAGCAGGCCCAATCGGGGTCCGCGTAGGCGTTGAGGGCGGTCTGGGCCTGGAGGAGGAGCCGCTGTGCCACACCGACTTCGGTCTCGGCGTGCACGCCGCCCTTGACAAGCTCGACGAAGTCGCGGGCCTTCATCTCCGCTTCGCGGGTCATTTCCCACGCGGCCGACCATGCCAGGGTGCGGGGCAGCGAGTCGGCGATGTCGGCGATACGCGTCAGCACGGTCTGCAGCGACTCGGGATCCAGCCGTAGCGAGCAGTACGTCAGGTCGTCGTCGTTGACCAGGATCAGCTTGCCACGCGAAAGGCCTTGCAGAGCAGGCACGTCCGTGGTGGATCCGTCGACGTCGAGCTCCTCGCGGTGCACGCGGACCAGCTTGCCGGAACCGTCGTCGTCATAGATTCCCACCGCCAGTCGGTGCACGCGGGTCTCACCTGCCCCCGGCGCTGCGCCGCTCTGGTCGATTGCGAACCGGGTGAACTTCCCGTCGCCGTCGACGTCGAAGTCGGCGCGCAGGGTGTTCAGCCCCGTGGTCTTGAGCCACTGGCGACCCCAGTGCGACAGGTCACGCCCTGACGACTTCTCCAGTGCGCCCAGCAGATCGCCGAACGTGGCGTTGGCGAAGGCGTGATCGCGGAAGTAGGAGCGCAACCCCGCCAAGAAGGATTCGACGCCTACGTACGCCACCAACTGCTTGAGCACGCTGGCGCCCTTGGCGTAGGTGATCCCGTCGAAGTTCACCTCGACGGCGTGCAGGTCGGGGATGTCCGCGGCCACCGGATGCGTCGAGGGCAACTGGTCCTGCCGGTAGGCCCACGACTTCTCGACGTTCGCAAAGGTGGTCCAGGCGGCCTTGTATTCGGTTGCCTCGCTTTGGCAGAGCACCGAGGCGAAGGTGGCGAAGGACTCGTTGAGCCACAGGTCGTCCCACCACTGCATGGTGACCAGGTCGCCGAACCACATGTGGGCCATCTCGTGCAGCACGGTCTCCGCGCGCCGTTCGTAGCTGTAGCGGGTCACCTTGCTCCGGAACACGTAGTCCTCGAGGAAGGTCACCGCGCCGGCGTTCTCCATGGCGCCCGCGTTGAACTCGGGCACGAAAAGCTGGTCGTACTTGCCGAATGCGTAAGGCGCGCCGAAGTTCTGGTGGTAGAAGCCGAAACCCTGCTTGGTCTCGGTGAACAGTCGCTCGGCGTCCATGTACTCGGCGAGCGAGCCGCGGCAGAAGATGCCGAGCGGGATGTCGCCGTGCTCATCGGTGTAGACGTCGTCCCACCGGGCGTACGGACCGGCGATGAGCGCGACCAGGTAGGTGCTCATCTTCGGCGTGGTGACGAAGGCGTGCACGCCGTCCTCGACGCTGGCGGTGGCACCGTTGGAGATGACCTGCCAGTGTGCGGGTGCGGTCACCGTGACGTCGAAGGTGGCCTTCAGGTCCGGCTGGTCGAAGCACGCGAACATCCGCTTGGCGTCGGCGGTCTCGAACTGCGAGTACAGGTACACCTCGTCGTCGACGGGGTCGACGAACCGGTGCAAGCCCTCGCCGGTGTTGGAGTACCGACAGTCGGCGTCGACGACGACGACGTTGTGCTCGGCCAACCCCGCGAGCGGCACTCCGGTGGACTCGTCGTAACCCGACACGTCGATGGCCACGCCGTTGAGCGTCACGCTGTGGATCGAGTCCGCGGCGATGTCGAGGTAGGTGTCCGCGCCCGCAGTGGCGTCGAACGTGACCGTGGTCGTCGACCGGAAGGTGCGCTCGCCCGGTGCGCCGGCCCCGTCGGTCAGATCGAGTTCGATCCGGTAGTTGTCGATGGTGACGAGCGCTGCGCGTTCGGCCGCCTGGTCGCGAGTGAGGTTGGGTAGTGCCACGTCGGACAAGCCTAGACGCAGATCGGGAACACAGTCGGGGAGTGCATAGTTGAGCTGAACGGACGTCTGCCCACTTTCTTCCAGGAGGATCTGCTCATGGCCACCAAGGATGTCGCCGGATTTTGGTTCGACCCGCTGTGCCCGTGGTGCTGGATCACCTCGCGCTGGATTCTCGAGGTCGAGAAGGTGCGTGACATCGACGTCGAGTTTCACGTGATGAGCCTCGCGGTGCTCAACGAGGGACGTGACCTGCCCGAGCAGTACCAGGAGATGATGAAGAAGGCGTGGGGCCCGGTGCGCGTGGCGATCGCTGCCGAGCAGGCCAAGGGCAGCGAGATCCTCAGCCCGCTCTACACCGCCATGGGCACCAAGATCCACAACGAGGGCTATCGCGAGTTCGACCCCGATTTTGAGCAAGTCATCGCGAAATCGCTCGAGGAGGTCGGTCTGCCCGCCGAGCTGGCCGAGGCGGCCACCAGCGACAAGTTCGACGAAGCCCTGCGCAAGAGCCACCACGAAGGCATGGACGCCGTCGGCGACGACGTCGGCACCCCGACCATCCACGTCAATGGCGTGGCGTTCTTCGGCCCGGTCCTCTCGCGCATCCCGCGCGGCGAGGAGGCGGGCAAGCTGTGGGACGCGTCGGTGATCTTCGCCGGCTATCCGCACTTCTTCGAGCTGAAGCGCACCCGGCACGAATCGCCCGAATTCGACTGACACGTGACCCGTCCGGCCGGTCTGGACGAGAATCGCGATCATGGCTGACGAGCCGGATCGAGCGCGGTGGACGTGGCGCTCGCTACGCAAGCACACCCCCGAAGCCATCGGTGACCCCGATTCGCACGACGACTCCGAGGTCGCGGCGATGCTCCGTGAGCTGGGCATCGCGCTGCTCGAGGTCGAGCAGCCCACCCAGCTGGTGGCGGGCAGGCTGATCCACATCGGCGCCAACTACACGCGCGAGAAGGTCCGCGTGGTGGCGCTTCCGACGGCGCTGGTCGTCCAGGTCGGTTCCGTGGGATACGAGGTCGAGGTGTCCAAGGGGTCCACGATCCAACTCGACCTTGCGGGCCGGATCGATGACATCGCGGACCTGGCTTCGGTGGGCGCCATCACCCCGGCCGACGCCATCACGGCGCTCGAGGCGGCGCGGGCGATGGAACCGAGGTTCGGCCCGATCGTCACGGTGCTCGGCTACGCGGTGACCACCATCGGTTTCGGGATGGTGATCAACCCGACATGGGCGGCGCTGCCCGGGTATCTCTTCCTCGGGCTGGTGGTCGGCGGCGTAGTCCAACTCGGGCGGCCGTTCCCGTCCCTGAACCCGATCCTCCCGACGTTGTCGGCCATGCTGATCACCATGCTGGCGACATGGTTCGTCGCCGATGCTGCGAACGACGGCCTGCTGCGCGTCATCAGCCCGCCGCTGGTGGCGATGCTGCCGGGCATGTCCATCACGATCGGTTCGATGGAGCTGGCCAGTTCCGAGATCGTGGCGGGCGCGAGCCGGCTCATCTACGGCGTCTCCCAGCTCATGCTGCTGGTGTTCGGCGTGGCCCTGGGCATTCACATCGCCGGTCACGTGGCGCCGCAGGACCCGTCGCCGCAGATGGGGTGGTGGGCGCTCTACGCGGGGATCGTGGTGGTGGCACTCGGGCTGTACGTGTACCTGTCTGCGCCACCGGGTTCGCTGTTGTGGCTGGTGGCCGCCATCGCCGTGGCGCTGATCGGGCAGCAGATCGGCGGCCTGGTGCTGCCCGCGTCCTACAGCGGAGCGCTCGGCGCGTTGCTCGTCGTCCCGTTCGCGATGCTGGCCTCCCGGATCAAGACCTCGCCGCCCGCGATCGTGCTGATGCTGGCCGCGTTCTGGGCGCTGGTGCCCGGCGCGCTGAGCTTCGTCTCGCTCAGTGAGGCCGCCACCGGCGGCGGCGCGGACGTCACGACTCTCGGGACGACGGTCGCCGCGGTGTTCTCCATCGCCCTCGGGACGCTGGCCGGGTTCAGCATCTTCCACGCGTTCAGCAGACCGACGGGCCGGGTCAAATAGACCATTCCGGTTGCGGGCGGACGCGGCTCAGACCACGGTGTACCCATGACAGCGACCGAACCGACCACCGACGGGTCCTACCGCAACAAGCTGGTGGCCGTCGAGCCCGGCGGAAATGAGTTCATCGCCGAGGCCGATCGGCACGGAAAGCCCAGCCAGTTGTTCTGGACGTGGACCTCACCGAACCTCGAGTTCGCGACGATCTTCGTCGGGGTGCTCGCGGTCGCCGTCTACGGCATGACGTTCTGGCAAGCGGTCGCGGGCATCCTGATCGGCACTGGACTCGGCGCCCTCGCCCACTACTTCCTCTCGGCCCGGGGCCCCCTGCACGGCGTGCCGCAGATGGTGCTGGGCCGCATGGCGTTCGGCTTCAAGGGCAACGCGCTGCCGGCGGTGCTGATGTCGGTGACCGCGGGCGTGGGCTGGTACGCCACCAACAGCGTCAGCGGTGCCTACGCACTGTCCGCGCTCTTCGGCATCGGCCCTCTGCTCGGCCTCATCATCGTCGTGATCGTGCAGACGGCGTTCGCGTTCTTCGGACACAACCTGGTGCAGGCCTTCGAGAAGTACTCGTTTCCCGTGCTCGCCATCATCTTCGCGGTCGCGTCGGTCGCCATCCTGACGAAGTCCCACTTCGGAGCGCCCGCGGTTGCGGACGGGGTCGGCGGCCTCGGCGGCTTCCTGCTGACCGTCGGCACCGCGTTCGGCTACGCGGCCGGCTGGACACCGTACGCCGCCGACTACACGCGCTACCTGCCGTCGACGGTGTCGACGGCGCGCACCGGATTGTTCGCGTCGGCGGGCCTGTTCCTGTCGTGCGCAGTGCTGGAGATCGTCGGTGCCGCGTCCGTGACGATCGGTCCCGCGCTGTCCGAAAACCCCACCGAGGCGTTCACCGGCGAGCTCTCGTCACCGATCGCGAAGGCGACCCTGCTGGCGATCGCGATCGGGGCTGTCGCCGCGAATTCGATCAACATCTATTCCGGCGCAATGGCATTCGTGACGATCGGCATCAAGCTACCCGCCCACATCGCCCGAGCACTCGTCACGGTGTTCTTCGGCGTCGCGGGCTTCCTGGTGGCGTGGTGGGCGCTTCCCGACGCCGCGGAGAGCTACGAGTCGTTCCTGTTGATCATCGCCTACTGGATCGGGCCGTGGCTCGGCGTCGTGTTCGCCGACCAGTACCTGCGCAGAGGGCAGACGATCTCGGGCTTCCTCTATGACAGGTCCTACGCCAACTGGGGCGGGCTCGTCTCGTTCGCCGTCGGGTTGGTGATCTCCGTCGTGTTGTTCTCCAACCAGGTCAAGTTCACGGGCTACGTCGCGAAGGCCGTCCCGCAGTTGGGCGACATCACGTTCTTCGTCGGCTTCCTGATCTCGGGTGCCCTGTACCTGGCGTTCTGCCGGTCCAAGATCGCCGCCGAACGCCTGGCGGTATGACCCCCGGCGAGATGCTCGACGTCGCCGTCGACGAGGCCCGGAAGGGCTTGTCGGAGGGCGGGATTCCCATCGGTGCCGCGCTCTTCAGGTCCGACGGGACGCTGTTGGGCAGCGGGCACAACCGACGGGTGCAGGACGACGATCCGTCCGTGCACGGGGAGACCGACGCCTTCCGCGCCGCGGGCCGCCAACGGGACTACCGGTCGACGATCATGGTGACCACGCTGTCGCCGTGCTGGTACTGCAGCGGACTGGTGCGCCAGTTCAACATCGGTGCGGTCCTCATCGGCGAGGCGCAGACCTTCAGCGGCGGGCACGACTGGCTTGCCGAGAACGGCGTGGCGGTGACGGTTCTCGATGACCAGCGCTGCGTCGACATGATGACGGACTTCATCAGGGCACGTCCAGAACTGTGGAACGAGGACATAGGGGTGTCGGAGTGAGTGTGATTGCGACGGTTGACCTCTCGCGGTGGCACGCCGGGGGCGCCGCCGCCGACGCGGTGGCCGCCGAGGTGGACGAGAGCCTTCAGCAGGCCGGCTTCATCCTGGTCACCGGACACGGCGTCGACAAGGGTCTGGCGTCGGCCGTCCGCAAGGTCAGCCGCGAGTTCTTCGCACTGCCCGACGAGGTGAAGCAGCGCTACGGCGTCGCCGTGGGCGGTCACGGCTGGATCGGGCCCGGCGCCGAGGCCAACGGGTATGCGGAGGGTACCGAGACACCGCCCGATCTGAAGGAGAGCTACAGCCTGGGCGCCGAGACGGCGACGGGCGACCCCGAGGTCGACCGAATCTGGTTCGCGCCCAACGTCTGGCCGCAGGAAGTCCCGCAGCTGCACGCACTGGTGTCCGAATACACCGCGGCGGTTCGGCTGCTGTCCGACGATCTGCTGGCACTGTTCTCCCACGCGCTCGGCCTGCCTGCCAATCCGTGGGCGACGATGTCCGACCGCCCGACGTGGACGATGAACATCAACCACTATCCGCCCGTCAGCGTCGTCGGCGAACCCGAACCCGGCCAGTTCCGCATCGGTCCGCACACCGACTTCGGCACCGTCACCGTGCTCGACCGGGAGCCGGGAGCCGGTGGACTGCAGGTGTATTCGGAGGCCGAGGGCTGGGAGGACGCCCCGTACGACCCGGATGCGCTGACGGTGAACATCGGCGACCTGCTCGAGTACTGGAGTGGGCGGCGCTGGCCGTCCGGGCGTCACCGCGTCCTGCCGCCGCAGCCCGAGGCTCCCGAGGAGGACCTGGTCTCGCTCATCTACTTCTACGAGGCCAACCACGACGCGCTGGTCACGCCGCTGGCGCGGCCGGTCGGAAGGGTCGACGGACTCCCCCCGTCACCTCATCGGACTTCATCAAGGAACGCCTCGACGCCATCACCGTCGGCTAGGGGATCGGTCGCGGGGTCGTAGATCGCATCGAGGCGGGCGATTGCGTCCGCGGTCAACGCCACCTCGCCGGCGCCGATGTTCTCCTCGAGGTGTCCGAGCGAGCGGGTGCCTGCGATGAGAAGCGTGTTCGGTGTATGCGCCAAAAGCCACGCGAGCGCGACCTGCGAAGGCGTGCAGCCGATTTCGTCGGCGAGAGCGATAACCACCGGATCCTTGGCAACCTTCGGGAAGCCGGGGAACGACGAGCCGAGGGGGAAGTACGGCACCCAGGCGACGTCCTCGGTGACGCACAGCTCGAGCAGGTCTTCCTGTGAGCGGTTGAGCAGGCTGTAGGCGTTCTGCACGCAGACGATGCCCGCGGGGAGCGCCCGCCGCACGGTCTCGAGAGGGACGGTGCTGATGCCGATGGCGCCGATCTTGCCCTCGTCGCGTAGCGCGATCATCTCGGCCAGCTGATCGTCGAGGTCGACGATCTGATCGCCGTCGGCCGTCAGGCCGGGTCCGAGGTCGAGGCGTCGCAGGTTCACCACCTGAACGCGATCGACGCCGAGCTGTGCGAGGTCGGCTTCGACGGCGGCCCGCAGTTCGGCGGGTTTCTGCGCGGCCGCGAGGGGGATCCGGCCGCCGGTGACGCTCTTGGCGCCCACCTTGCTGACGATGACGAGGTCGTCACGGTACGGGGCCAGCGCCGCGCGGATGCGCTGGTTCACCACCCCGCCGGCGTAGAACGACGCCGTGTCGACGTGATTGACGCCGAGTTCGATCGCGCGCCGGAGCACGGTGATGGCCGCGTCGTCGTCGATCGACCCCGGTTCGAGTTGCATCGCGCCATATCCGATGCGGGCGACGTCGAACTGGCCGATCCGGCCGCGGCCGCCTGGCGTGGATGTGTCGGTCATGATCGCTCCTCGATGACATACTCGACGAAGGCGGAGGAACCTCCGCTTAACCGACCGTAGCAGAAACGGAGGAGCCTCCGCTATGGCGAGGATGCGTGCCGACGCCCACCGCAACCGCGAGCGCCTGGTCGAGATCGCCACCGCCGCGTTCGCCGCGGCCGACGGCACATCCGTCTCACTCGAGGCCATCGCGCGGGAAGCCGGCGTCGGTATCGGCACGCTGTACCGGCACTTTCCCAGCCGCGAAGCGCTGGTCGAGGCGGTCTACCGCACGGAGCTGGCCGAGGTGTCGGCGTCCGCAGGCGAGCTGCTCGAGCACCATCCGCCGATCGTCGCGTTGCGGCACTGGATGAACAGGTACGCCGACTTCGTCGCCGCGAAACAGGGCATGGCCGAGTCGCTGAGCGCGATGTTCGCCTCGGGGGCCGTCGCGCCGGGTGACACCAGGACGAGCATCCTCGGGGCCGTGGAGACGCTGTTGAAGGCAGGCGTCGCGGACGGAAGTCTGCGTGCCGACGTCGCCGCGGACGACGTCGTGTCGAGCCTCATCGGGATCGCCATCGCGAGCCACTCGACCGAACAGGCCAACCGGATGCGGGCTCTGCTCGTCGACGGCCTGGTGGCGACGCGATAGGCGTCGGGGCGGGAAAGTAGTCTGACCGCCATGCGCGTCTACCTCGGCTCTGACCACGCCGGATTCGAACTCAAGCAGGCCATCATCGAGCACCTGGAAGCCGGTGGCCACGAGCCGATCGACTGCGGTGCCTACACCTACGACGCCGAGGACGACTACCCGGCGTTCTGCATCGCGGCGGCCGAGAAGACCGTCGCCGACCCGGACAGCCTCGGCATCGTCATCGGGGGCTCCGGGAACGGCGAGCAGATCGCCGCCAACAAGGTGCCCGGCGCGCGGTGTGCGCTGGCCTGGAGCGTCGAGACGGCGTCCCTGGCCCGCCAGCACAACAACGCCCAACTCATCGGTATCGGTGGCCGGATGCACACCGTCGAGGACGCACTGACGTTCGTCGACGCCTTCCTGACCACGGCGTGGTCGCAGGCGCCGCGTCACCAGCGCCGCATCGACATCCTCGCCGAGTACGAGCAGACCCATGTCGCGCCTCCGGTGCCCGGCACCCCGGAATAGCCTGTGCCAGAAGGTCATACGATTCACCGGCTGGCCAAGCAGCACCAGAAGCGCTACCGCCGCCAACACGTCTCGGTGAGCAGTCCCCAGGGGAAGTTCGTCGAGGGCGCCGACGCCGTCAACGGGCACGTCTTCGACAAGGCCACCGCGTGGGGCAAGCACCTGTTCCACCACTACTCGGGTGGGCGCATCGTGCACGTCCACCTCGGGCTCTACGGCAAGTTCAACGAGTTCACGGTCGACGCGGGCGTACCCGAACCGGTGGGGCAGGTGCGGATGCGCCTCGTCGGCACCGAGTTCGGCACCGATCTGCGCGGACCGACCGCCTGTGAGGTCATCGACGAGGCCCAGGTGTCCGACATCCTGGCCAGGCTCGGACCCGACCCGCTGCGCAAGGACGCCGACCCGGAAGTGGCGTGGAAGCGAATCACCAAGTCGCGCAGGGCAATCGGTGCACTGTTGATGGACCAGAGCGTGATCGCGGGCATCGGCAACGTGTACCGCAACGAGTTGCTCTACCGCCACCGCATCGACCCGCACCGGCTCGGCACGCAGACCGAGGAGTCCGAGTTCAGCGAAGCGTGGACCGATCTCGTCGAGCTCATGAACGTCGGTGTGCGGCGCGGCAGGATCATCTCGATCAGACCGGAGGACGACCACGGTGCACCGTCCTACGGCCGCAAGCGCCCGCGTACCTACGTCTACCGGCGGGCGGGGGAGCCGTGCCGCATCTGCGGCACGGCGATTCGCACCGAGGAGATGGAGGGACGCAACCTCTTCTGGTGCCCCACCTGTCAGACCTAGTTCACAGCGACACCACAGCTGGCGGAGCGGCGCGCCGCATTTGACGGGACAATCGGCGGGTGGAACTGATCCTCGTCGTCGTCGGCGCCATCGTCGTCACCGCCATCGCGCACCGGCGCGGACTGGAACCCGCGCTGATCATCGTCGTGATCGGCATTGCGGCGTCCTTCCTGCCAGGGTTCGAGGCGCCCGAGCTGGACTCGCACATCCTGCTGACGGTGGTGTTGCCGCCGTTGCTCTACTCGGCGGCGCTGGACTTCTCGTTCCCCACGTTCCTGCGCAACATCCGGCCGATCCTCGGTCTCGGCGTCGGCCTCGTCGTCGTGACCGCCTTCGCCGTCGCGGCAGTGTCCGCCTGGCTGGTCGTGGTGCCTCTGACGTTCGGCACGGCGCTGATCCTCGGCGCGATCGTGGCGCCACCGGACGCCGTCACGGCGGTCGCCGTGGGGCGCAAGCTGGGGCTGCCGAAAAAGGTCATGGCGATCCTCACGGGCGAGAGCCTCATCAACGATGCGGCCGCACTGACACTGTTCTCGATCGCGGTCGCCCAGGTCGCGGGTAGCCACACCTTCATCGACAACCCGTTCCTGCTCTTCGGTTACAGTGCCGTGCTCGGCCCGATCGTCGGTGCCGCACTGGGATTCGTGACGCTGTGGATCCGCAGGCGGCTGGCCAACCCCGGCTTGGAGACGGTGCAGGGGCTGGTGGTGCCATTCGCGGCGTTCATCGCCGCCGAGGAGTTGCACGCGTCGGGTGTGCTGGCCGTCGTCGTCGCGGGCTTCGTCGTCGGCAACGGCACCCTGGGCGCGGGCTACCAAACGCGACTGCAGGAGCGGTACGTGTGGAACTCGGTCGACGTCCTGCTCGAGGCCTTCGTCTTCGCCTACATCGGGCTGCACCTGAGGTTCGTGCTGGAGGATCTGCGCGAGGCCCACGAGGCGCTGGGGGAGGTCGCGGTCGCGTCGCTGATCGTGCTGGCCATCGTGATGCTGATCCGGCCGATCTCGGTGTTGGCCATGTTCGGCCGCAGCAAGCTCTCGAGTCACGTCGAGAACCGGCTGAGCGTGCCGATCCCCGCCTCGGGCGGACGGGGTGCGCTGGGCACCCGACGCCGCGGCAGGCCGCCGGGTCGGTGGCGCTCGCTCATCGACCGGCGCGCGTTGAGTTGGCAGGAGAACGTGGTCGTGTCGTGGACCGGCATGCGCGGCGTCGTCACGCTGGCCGCTGCCGCCGCGATCCCGGTGACGACGGCCCTGGGGGAGCCGTTCCCCGAGCGCGCCACCATCCAGGCCATCGCGTTCGTCGTCAGCGTCGGCACGCTGCTCATCCAGGGTGCGACGCTGCCACTACTGATCGGTCGGCTGCACCTGTCGGAGGACGAGTCCGCCTACGAGCGCGAGCAGACACTGAAGGCCGAACGGGTGGTGCACGAGGCTGCCGACGAGGTGCTGGCGGAATTTCGGGCGAATCCGCCGGGGGGCCTCGACCCTCGCGTGCTCGCCGAGATCCGCAACACCATCGCCAGGCATTCGCAGGACGCCGACGAGATGCCCGATCCGGCGACCCACACTCTGCGGGCCGAGGTGTTCGGCTCGCTGTACCTCAATGTCCTTGCGGCGCAACGGGCTGCGCTGATCGCCGAGCGCGACGGTGGACACATCGAGGACGAGGCGGCACGGGCAATGCTCGAGCGGCTCGACCTCCAGGAGGCCGGGGTGTCCGCGCGACTCGAGAGCCGCTTCTAGGAGACTGCTGAATTAATCCGCGTGGTGGCCGTGGTTTTACCTGTGGTTTTGGGATGATTGTTGGGTGCAGGGTCGCTCTGATGATCAGCGTGAGTTGTTGGATGCGGA
>JAESGJ010000532.1_pt1 | contig 16516 bp, 18 predicted proteins | sample 9266241 | NCBI WGS metagenome assembly JAESGJ01 (sample SAMN14514841, study PRJNA621669) | algae metagenome | isolation source: Brasilonema octagenarum HA4186-MV1 and co-occurring heterotrophs from wet... | place: USA: Manoa Valley, Hawaii | collected 2009-07-20 | reverse complement strand
CTCGAGGGGCGGACAGCGGGGCGGGGCGCGGGTGTACCCCTTCGAGGGCGCGCGGCTCGAGGACAACGTTCACGTGTACTTCTTGTGCCGCGCCGAGTGGAAGCCGGACGACGCGGCGAACACAGAAATGCTCGAGGACACCGCCTACATCCTCAAAGCGGTGCGGGACCGGCGAGCGGTGTTACCGCGACGGGTCCAGCGCAGACCCTACTCGGCAGAGCAAGACCAGTAGACGCGCCGAAGCCAGCAGAGTGCAACAACGATGCGTAGGAGGACCCATGAGAAAGAACGCAGAAGCCAGACGCGCCGCGCTCGAGCAGGTGATGGAGATGGGCGAAGCGCCCGTCCAACTTGACGCCTCGTTCGTCATTCCCAACGAAAACCCAGCAGCACTCGAGGGGCGAGTGAACCACGCGCTGTTCGAGGCGACCGTGGGCGAGTTGCTTGAAGCGGCGCGGCGCGAGCGCGGACTGGGCAAGCGCGAGTTCGCACGGGTCCTGGGCACGACGCACGCGCGGGTGGCGCAACTCGAGCACGCGGACAACCTCGAGCTCAAAAGCGTGCTCGAGACGGCGGCGGCGCTCGAGTACGACCTGGAGTTGTCACTCATCCCGCGCACGGGCGGGCGCACGCTGGGGGCGGTCGTGCGTTTGGGTACGCAACGAACTTGATGGCACTCGCCTAGGCAAACGCGGTCGAGGTCTTATAACTTTCTCCGGGTGCTGACCACACAAATTTAGACTTCGCATGGTCAAAAGAATCCAAATTTACCAAATTCAGCCCGCACCTATTTTTTAATGCGGGTTGAGACATTGTTTTGCTTATTTAATAGCAAAAAACTTGTATTTATCTCATTGCTTTAGGCTACAAAAGCAAAGCTAAGCCAATGTGCCTATTATGTTTTTTACACAAAATGAAGCTAAAATCACGTTGCAAACATAAGCTCTGATGTATATTGAATGAGGCAAGCAAAGGACGCCAGAAAGGAGTTGTTCAATGGCTAAGCAAGTTACGGTTGTTCGCAGTGCAATTACCGGGAAATTCGTCAAACCAAGTGCCGCAGTCACCCGACCAAACACGACAGTTAAAGAGAAGATCAAACGATAGTGCTGAAACTTATAATATCACGGGATTTATGGCAGACATAGTTTCCCGTGATATTGTTATAAATGAACTTCAGGCAGATCTGGTAAAATTAAACAGAGCACTGGACATGACAAAAGCAGACTCAAAAATCGCAGAAAATTTTGAATCTTTGTTCAGAGGAAGTCCGTTCGCCAGGATTGAACTTACCGCTGTGCGGGGAGGTTTCAAAGAGGTCCGGGAGCGTAAGGGTCATCAGCGACGTGAGCATGTCGCGCACCATCTGAAGAACAAGAGCCTTAACGGACGTGGCGCTCATGGTGTCAAGATGGGTTGGCCATCCAATCCAAACGCGAAATCCCCTTGGGTGACTGACTGGATCGGGATGGATTTTGACAAGGATCGTCCCAGCGACCTTGTCAACTTTTTTAACGCTTTGCTCGAGCGCTCGATGTTCCCTTATTTCACGACGGGCACAACAGGGCGCGGCGCTCACGTTTTCGTGTTCTTTGATGCGCCCATTGCGTGCGTTGACGCGCACAAGCTGCTTTGCAAGCTCAGCGATTTGGCGGTGTCGTTGGGGCATGGGCGGCCCGAGATTCGCCCGTCCGCGCCGATTGGGGGTGCTGGCATCCTGCTGCCTTTTCGCGGGGCGGCGCGCGACGGTTTCGGATTCAACCCGTTGTTCGATGCGCAGTGGAACGACGGCAGTGAAGAGCAGATCGTGGCTCGAGACCACGCGATTTCATTGGTCAACATCGCTTCGATTCGCCGAACAGATATCAACGACCTCACCGCGTTGACCGTGCCCGTGCGAGCCGCAGTGCAGCGCCGCTCGCAACCAACCCCTTCCCACTTGCCACCGCATCAGCAGTGGAAACAAGAGCTTGAACGGGTCAAAGCGGTTTGGAAGCCCGGCGTCCGCAATTACCTGTGTCTGGCGGCAACAGCTTTTGGATGCTTCCTCAACGTGCCTGACGAACACATCGAGCGTGATGTGCTCGAAATCGTGCAGACCAACGGTGACGACACCGCAGAACGGCAGCGGTCAATCCGCGCGACCTTAAGACGGAACCGCGATCAGCGCGCTGGAAAGCCTGTGCGCGTCGCTTTCAAACCGTTCTACGTCTTGGCGGGACTCGAGCCACCGCTTCGGGCACGTTTGGAAGAGGAGATCGAGGGCAAACTGACCCAACTCGAGGAGGTCGAGTGTCGTCAGTTCGCACTGGACAGGGCGGGCGCACGCAACCGGACGGTGTTGCTCGCAATCGTCGAATACGCCCGCCGCTTTGGGCAGCGACACGAGCGGGGTGTTGAGGTCAGCGTCTCGAGGCGCGAGTTGGCAGAGCGCTTGGGGCTTGGGAAATCCACCGTGTCCTACGCGATTGCTGATCTGAAGGACCAGGGCAAAATTCAAACCCAACCTACCGCTGACAAGATGGCGGCAGAGGTTCTGGTAGTCATCTTGGACAGTCTTTCAACCCCCTGTAGTCCTGCGGGGTTGTGCGCCGCCCCCGTCTCCACCCTTGTCCTTACCCCCAACCGTTACCACAACCTGCTACTAGCCCTTCGTCACCACCAAACGTTGTCGCTCGAGGCGTTGTCGAGCTTGTGTCAACACAACTCCACCACCACAACGACCCAATTACGCACCCTCACCAGAACTGGCTCTGTGACGCGCACGAACGCTGGATTTGCCTTGAGCGCTGACTGGCAAGCGCAACTCCGTACCGCCTTCGGTGCAGCGTTTGAGGCTGAACAGCAGCGTCTCCGACAGTTGCATCAAAAAGAGCGCGCCCAGTACCACCAGCATCTCTACGGCGACCACGATCAGCAAGGCACAGCCAACATTGCGGACCAAATCGCACACGTTGTTGCCAGGCTTGAGGAGTTTGCGACCGACCCCCAACGCTTTCACATCATCCTGTCCAACCTCTCGGATCAGGACACCTATCAAGCGTTTCAAACGCGCATCCCTGAGGCTAAGCTGCTCGAGGTGATTCAACGTGCGGTTCAAACGAAAGCGCAAGTGACCAACCCACCCGACGAGCCGCGCCAAGAGCATCCCTTTGTTGAACCGGGCACGGGCAGATCCCGCCGACCATCAGTGAAAGCTAAGCTGAAAGTGCCCTCGCGCATCCCGCAGTCCAAGGCTTTAAAGGAATTCGAAGACTTGTTTGTTGTGTTGACACAACGGGTTGCGACTTAAGCGGCGAGAGTCGTTACGCGCTTAGGTTTGCAATCATGTTTGCAAGCAATTAAGCTTGCAAACATGATTGTTTCTGTTCTTTCCCGCAAGGGGGGCAGTGGGAAGAGTGTCACCGCCATGCACGCGGCTGCGTGGCTCGAGTCGGTCGGACGACCCGCCTGCGTGGTGGATCTCGACCCTGAAGGGTCGGCGCTCAGTTGGTGGAAGCGCGCTGACACCATGTCATTCCCTGTTTTTCCAGCGAAAGCGTTGCAAGACGCGATTGCATCGGACCGAATCGTCATTCTTGACACGCCGCCAAACGATCCAAAAACGCTGGGGTTAGCCGCACGAACATCTGACCGGGTGATCGTGGTCAGCGGAGCCAACCCGCTCGAGGCAGACCGCCTCGCACCGACGCTGGACGCGCTGGAGGCTTCCGGTTTCTCTGGACCTTGGGGCGTCTTGTTGACCCGCGTGCCGCGCGGGAATCTTGGGGATGCGATGACCCAAGCGCTCGAGGCGGCGGGGCTGACCGTCTTGGGCAGAATTCCGTCGTTGGTCGAATACGAGCGCTCTTTTGGCAACAACCCCGTGCGACTCGAGGACTACGGCGCTGCATTGAAAGGATTCTTGGAATGAGCAAAGGTTCAAAGGAAGACGCGGCTGCAATGCTGGTTGGTATAGCTGGGCGTCAATCACAACGAGGCAGTGAACAATCAGAAGGTGACGCTCAGCGTGCAGGTAAACCAGAAAGCGGGCAAGCAAACAAGCAGACAAGCAAGCTTGCAAGCTTGCAGGTAGTAGGCGACGAACGTCCAACGACGTTCAGCACGTATTTGAAACCCTCGCTCCAAAAGCGCATCAAACGCTTGGCACTCGAGTCAGACAAAACCACCGCGTCATTAATCGAGGAAGCGGTCAACGCTTTGCTCGAGAAGCATGGCGGTTAGAGGGCGGAGACCTTCGTCTTCAAATCGTTGGGGGTGCGTTCAAATACACCCCCTGATGTTGTATGCTTCCGCTCAATTATGAAATGAACGCGGGCTGGTTTCCGCACCTAAAGCGACCCAGTGGGCGCACAAAACCAAACACCGCCCCGCAAGGGACGGCATTGGCAAGGGCTTGATTGTTGTACAGCTCATGACTTAGACACTCAGAGCGTACAGCATCAACCGCCCACGGTCAAGCCGTGGGTTTTCCTTTGCCTCGAGCCTCTAGCAGACTCCGAGGAGCGCATGAATAACAAGGCGAATACACCGTTTACAACCCAGGAAAATACTTACGCTAACGTCACTTATGGTAAATACGAGCGCGGCGAGTTGCCGCCTCAGGACCTCGAGCGGCTTTATCTCGAGAACCCGGCGATGCTCGAGCAGTGGATGAGCTGGAAGCGCCAGGCGCTCGAGTTGAAAGCCAAGGAGATCGTCGCGGCAACGTTAACCGAGGACTGGCGGCGCTTGATCGGACCGGCGGCGCAGCTCGTCGAGACCTTGATGCTCGAGCGCCTGACGGCTGAACTCGAGACGGGTTCCACGACCACCGGGCACGTATTCGCCACGCAAGACGCCCTGGCCGCTCGAGTGGGTGTGACTGCTCGAACCTTGCGCAACTGGCTCAGCGACCGTTACAGCGGGCGTGAGTGGCTGCTGTGCTGGATTGATCGGCGCACCTGGTACATGACCCGCGAGGACGGCAACCGCTCGAGAGGCGGCACGATTTGGCGCGTGTCGGTGGAGGCTCGAGGGTGCAGTGACCGCACGCGAGCGCCCAAGGTCAGTTACGACGCCCTACGAACCCCGTGGAGAACAGCGGACGAGTTGCCGGGCGCTCGAGCCTCGAGTGCGATTGAAGCCGTGCTGGACTATAAAGGAAGTTCGATAGCACCTCAAGAGAACGTTCCCAAAAGGACGGGAATGGCTTTGATTCAGGTAGAAGGCAGACACCGCAGCTTGTTCCATGCACCGTTTTCACGTTCTGGTTTTCATACCGGAAATCACTCGCCGGGCATTTCACCAACCCCAGCGCGGGCGCAGTTCGCGCAGGCGTGGGAGAAAGCGCAGATCGTCGCTTCAAAGTTGGGTGACGTGCACAGCAAGGGGTACTGGTTCAAGCAATTCCGAGCGCTCGAGATCGCTGGGCGGGGTGACGCGGCAGTGTGGGCGGCGGTCGGGCAGGGGCTCGAGGCTCGAGCAGCGGGGCGGTTGACGCGGGGCACGGCGGCAGGGTACGCCGTTGGGGTGCTGCAGCGGTCAGGGGCGTCGGCGTGAACGGAGAAAGCATGAACACCGGACGGGTTGAACGACGGGAAAGCTACACGGACTGGCGCGATTACCTGTTCGAGACGCCGATCCACAACGGGGAATTCCTCGAGGTCAAGCTCGAAGGCGTGTGGGTCACGGTGCGGTACGAGTCGCACCGGCGAGCGGCGTACTTGGTGCTGCCGGACGGGTCAACGCGCGACCTCGAGGCGGACATGGTTTTTCGCTGGACCAGTCGCTAAAGGACCCCGCCACATCTGCGCAGAAGACGGGTGATTTTAAATAGCATCCGCTGGAGTAAAGTAACTGGCAGAAGAAATTCCGCTGCAAACAGCATTTGAAGCATGGAAATTGCGCTGTTTCGATACACAAGTTTCGCCACTTATCGTTCACTTCTAACGGCGAGCGAAAAAGCCTGTGCTGTAGTTCGCCGGTGTGCGTGCAACGACCCAACTTGTGCTCGAGATCGTGCAGAACAGGCGTGGGCTCGAAACCGAACGTCTTGGCTCCATGCTTGGTTCAGGTGGCGCGGTTCAACCATTATCAAAATTCGACGCTTTTGCTGTCTCAAGAATGAATGCAATCACGATTGAACGGCGTTCGAGAATCAGGTTGGTTACAGGGGACCCGGCTACATTGCATAAAGAGTTACGGGAGGATAAAACCGATGGGACTAAAACAACACGTTTGTTGGACCGACGACCGCTGTGGCTCATTAGGTGAACTGGGTCTTTTCGTCACAGCCAGTCATGGATAGGGCCGCACGGGGAATCAATGCCTCGGTCCGGGTGCCCCAAGCTTTGCGCCGTGAAGTTGTTCGCAGTGCTCTCTTGGAACGAATCGAGCGCGCCGATGACGCGAAGGTCATTGCGCTGGCAGCTCCGTCTGGCTTTGGAAAAACCACCTTACTTGCCCAGTTGGCCCGCGCCGCTGCGGAGCAAATCGCGTGGCTGACGCTCGAGGTCGAAGACGCCGATCCTGCGTCTTTGGCTCGTAGACTTGCAGCGAGTGTCCGCCAGGCTGCACCGGACCTTACTTTGCGAGCATTTGAAGAGAGTTTTTCTTCGCCAAATTTTCCGGGCAATGCAGCGCGTGCATTGGCTCAAGACCTCGCTCTTCACGACAAAAATTTGCGGATCGTAATCGACCAAGTGCAGCACTTGGGCACGGACGCCGCCCAGTGGCTCGAGGGATTTCTCACCTACCTGGAGGAGGGTCACCAAGTCTTGTTAGGCGGATTCGAACCGCTGCCTGTTCGACTCGCCAGACTCGTCGCTCGCGGAGAAGCCATCGTGTTGTCCGCCAACGAATTGGCGTTTACGCACGAGGAATCGATTGCGCTGCTCGCCGCCCGTGGGCTGACAAACGTTGGTGAGGAGACTCTTCGGCGGGTCGAGGGGTGGGCGGCCGGGCTTGCCCTTCTGCCAACGGCAGATTCAGAACGCCTCAGTCCCGAACTGCTCGTTGAAGACGCCATCGCACAGCTTCCAGAGGAGACTGAGCAACGGCTACCGTACGTGTCCGTGATCGAAACTTGGAGTGAGGATACCCCGGCCGGGTTGAATCTCGAGTTTCCGTCGAACTGGTTGCGTGACCTTCGGCGTTTGGGTCTGCCGATCACGCCCCTGGGAAACGGACTGTTTAGACCCCACCAGATTCTCTTGGAAGAACTTGAAAAAAGGCTGCGTGCACAACCGGCGATGCACGCGCGACTCCAAACTGCTGCCGCAATTATGGCAGAGCAAAGCGGATCGCCAATGTTGGCGGTTCGCCGCTATCTGCGTGCTGGAGCGCTGGAAAAGGCAATTGAGATCGCCGGGGAGCTGGTTTCAAGGTTTGAAGACAAACGGGAATACGCGCTCGTCAGACAGGTTCTCTATGCGTTCCCGAAACGAACGCTGCCGCCGTCGTTGCTGGCTAGTTTGGGTGTTGCCCAGGTCCGCGAAGGGGACCTCAATAGTGGCGAGGAGAGCCTGAACTTGGCTCAGACAATGGGTGGAGCAGACGCACAAGTAGCGTTCGGACTCGCGCTCATCGTCTCTCTTCGAGGTGACATTGAAAACAGCTTGCGCCTGAGCATGGCGGCTTTGCAAACCGCGCAGTCGCCGCTGCTAAAAAGCCGTCTGATGCGCTTGAAGGCTAATGCACTCTGGCGCAATGGAAACAACGCCGCTGCGCTCGAGTGCGTGCGAGAGTCCGTCAAACAGGGCGCAGGCATCGAAAATCGGCAGGAGTACGCCAGCGCTCTCGGTGAGATGGCGATGCTGGTGGCTCGAATCACACCCCAGGACGCTGAAGTGCCGATCAAACGCGCAATGCGCGCCTACGACGAGGCCAATCTTGAGCGAGGAACGATCTCGCTGTACGACGAGCTCGCAACAATTCAGTGCATGCAAGGCAAAACGGAAGCAGCCCTCGAGTCAATCGATGCTGGCTTGATTGTCGCGGAGCGTGAGGGCAGTGCAGAAATAGCCTATTTGCTTCAGACCAAAGGTGACATTCACCTGTGGCGCAAAGAGCATGACCTGGCGATGCAAAGTTTCCAGGGTGCCATCGAGAAAAACGCCCAGCTTGGCAACAAGGTCAGCGATCACATGCTGCGCTTCAAGCTGATCGAGGTGGCGCGGCGCGCTGGCAACGCGTCGGTAGCGCAACATGCGCGCGACGAACTATCGAGCATGGACCGTCCGGACTTCGAGGCGTTTCGAGTTGCGGCGTCGTTTTACGACGGTCTCGAGGCGTTCGCAGCAGGAAACCTCGAGCTTGCACAGAGCGCGTTGATTGCAGCGGTGAGCCTCGCCAGTCATCCCGAGCGCCGGGCGCGGGCCAAGGCGTTCCTGGGCGAGATCGCGCGGCGAACGGGTGCCTTGAAGCCCACCCACGTCGCGCAACTGCTGGAGGAGACGGCGACGCTTGGCAGCGAAGCCGTTCTCGAGGTGGACGCCGACCTTATTCCCGACTTCTACAACACGCTTCCGGCATTGAATCCCAGCTACAAGCGATTCTCCCGCCACGCTGGAGAGGCGGTGGTGCAGCCGCCGGTGCACGGAACGGCAACCATCCTGGAAGTCAGAACGTGTGGAGCGCTCGAGGTTCGTATCGACGGCAGCACGGTCAAGCTTCCCCACCGGAAAACCCGCGAGTTGCTGGTATGGCTCGCGTGTCACGGTGCCCAGCGGCGCGAAACCATTGTAGACGCCTTATGGGGTGGGGACAACGACCACAGCAACATCGAATACTTCAAGATCACTGTGCGGCGACTGCGCGCCTCGTTGTCCGAGCACCCGTCCGTCGCGTTCAACCCATTGCCCTTCGAGGATGACCGCTACACGCTGTCTGACCGCTTTGCCATTGAAGTTGATGTGCTCGAAGCGCAGCGCGCCCTCACCGAGCGCGACGAGGCGCAGATGCGCCGCTGCACACAACGGTATGCGGGTCCGTTCATGCACGGTGTGGACGCCGAGTGGATCGATGAACAGCGAACGCGCGCTTTAGACACGGCGATTGCGCTGAACATGACGCTTGTTGGACGAACCCAGGACCCGCGTGAGGCTGAAGCCTGTCTACGCCGCGTCGTCCTGCTCGAGCCGCTGTACGAGGACGCACACCGCGCTCTTGTGAAGAACCTTTATGACCAAGGGCAGCACGAAGCTGCGAGGGGTGCCTACAACCAGTACGAGCGCATGCTGGACCTCGAGTTCGGAACCCAACCTCCAGCGGCGATCACGAAGTTGTTCCAGCGTCAGCCCACATAATGGCAAAAGATCGCGGGCGGCCGAGAGCCGCCCGCGATGCTGAGTTTTTTGTTCTACACACCAAGGAAGAGGAAACCGAACACCGCCGCGATGGTGGAGATCTGTGGGGCGATCAGCACCCTAGGACGGGCGATGGTCCTGGCTTGGCGAAACGTGGCCGCTTGCTTATGCAACTCAACGAGTCGCGCGTGATCGGGGCTCCAGTGGTGGGTCATTGGGTGTCCTTTCTTTAACCTTCGGGTTCGTGAAGCCAATTGCGGATGCTTTGTAAGCAGGCGCGGACAACGGTCGATTCGGGCGGTTGCAGTTTGGTCAAGACCTCGTCCAGGTCGTTCAACACCTCCTTCGCCGTCGGCGGGTCGGTCGTCCACGCACTTTCGAAACGGTGGAGCAGGGTCTGGGCGTAGGCCCGGTCACGTGCAGCCCAACGCGGGTTCGGTGGAGCGCTCGTAACGAGACGCTTGACGGTGGCAATGCTTTGCCGAAGCACTGGAACAACCGCTTCGTCCACGGGTGGTCCCTCGGCGACCGCGGATTCGAGACTCACAACACGACCGGGGCGCGCTTCTTGTCGTCATAGAAGTTGCCAACGGTTCGGTCGGGGCTGTTGCCGCTCAGATCGGGGCTGCTTGCGCTGAACAATCCTGCCGCGACGAATGGGGCGAAGGCGAGCGCAGCGAGCAGGTTGATGGCTTGACGGGCAACGCGGGCACGGTTGATCGAAGCATTGCGGTTCATGGTGTTCCTCCTGGTGGGCGTGGTCGCGTTGGACCCCTTCGCCCGGTGATGGCAGGAGCTTAGGAAGGAACCGGGGACAGCCTGGGGACAGCGGATACAGGCACGAATCCCGCGTCGAATCGACCGCCGTGTTCTATTGCAACACAGTCGTTCACAACGAAGAACTCTCGCGTTCGAGCCGAGGGTGGAATCACGAACGTCTCGGCGCTCGAGCCTTCCCAAAACGCTGTCCCCGCACTGTCCCGGCGGGTCCGCAAACTGATGGCACGAAAGACGAAAGGAGAACCCACAAGGCGATGCGAACAAAAGCGTAACGAACCCAGCCGCCCTTCACCGCAAGCAATCTCGTCCAAAAAGGAGTGTCCACATGAACAACCACAACGTCACGCCAGCAACCGCCGAACTCGAAATCGTCCAGTTGGAGTCCTTGGAAGCCTTGCAGAGGGACGGCGACCACTTCGCCTGGGGCGCAGTCCTTGGCTTCATGATCGCCTGCGGCGGAGTCTAACGGCGAACACCAAGTGAAGCTCCCGTGATCTTCGGCGCACCACTCACCCTCACCACACCGTATAAGGAGAACACCCATGAAAAACACCGTCAACAACACCGCCAGCTTCGACCTCACCAACGAATTCGCTCAACTCGAGAGCGTCGAGGCACTGGGACCGCGCGATTTCGTCGAAGGCGTTCTGGCCGGAGCCGGGCTTCACGCACTGTTGGTCTTCTGCGGCGGCCTCTGAGCCGATAGGTCGTGTTTGCGAGCACCCGCAGCTTCCGGGTGCTCGCAACCCAGAAAGGAAACGATCCCCAATGTCCACACGAGCACCTCAGCCGACGAATCCATCGTGGGAATCGAAACTGACGTTTCAAACCAACCCTGATACCGCCCAACGCATCGTCGGAGTTGACGGCACGGTTTTTTTCGCGGTGAGCCCGCGACTCCACCAAGCGCTCGCCCGTCTCCACGAGGAGCGCGTCCCTGCAAATCCAGAATCGACAATCGCAGCCCTTCGTCTCTCACTGCCCGACGGCGATGCCGAAGCGCTCACAAACAAACTTTTTGCCGAACGAACAGACTCGAGAACAACGTCGCCCGCAGTGCTGCTGTGGCATCGGTTGAAGAACGGACTGATCCGCTTCCCGTTGTGGCAACCTACAGAGGCGGTGGTCGATCACCTTGAGGGTCGTGTGTTGACTCCGTGGAGTGTCGGAGTTTGGGCAGCGTGCGTGCTGGCAGCCCTCGGCAGCCTGCTCCTCGGTGCGCTGCCTGCCGTCGCCGATCCACTCCGGCTGACCCCCGCGGAGATTTTCGCGCTGTGGCTGGCGTTCACCCTCACGACGGTGTGGCATGAGCTGGGTCACGTCGCAGCGGCAGCGCATCACGGCATTCGCACCAAAAGCGTCGGCATCGCACTCTTCTACCTCATGCCAGCGGGCTATGCGGACCTGTCCGCCGCGTGGTTGAAATCCAAGCGCGCGCGCATCGAAGCCGCTCTCGGCGGGTTGTGGTTTCAGAGCATGGCTCTGCTCGTTGCCTACGTTGTCTGGCGCGCGGCTGAAATTCCGCTGCTCGGCTTGTACTGCGTTGGAAGCTTGATCGGAATCGCGTTCAACTTGATTCCGTTCGTGCGACTCGACGGGTATTGGGTGCTCAGTCACGCCCTCGAGATCCCAAACTTGCGCCAGCGCTGCATCGACCATTTGCACGCCCTGTTTGACCGCCGGAAAAAGCCACAGTTTTTCGGAGCCGCCTCGGGGCTGTCTAGAGCATTTGCGGGACTCTCGCTGATGTTCGCTGCGGGACTCTACCTCTCGGCGTTTTCGACCGCCGCCAATTGGGGTCTTCCACTGTTGTCCTCGCCATCTTCAACCGCTCACCCGCTTCACGCGCTCGCTGCTGGCAACCAAGGAGGCAAAGTATGAGCAATCCACTTCACATCAACCCGTACCGCTTTCGTGCCCATACGGACGAACATCTGATTCTCGGTGCAATGGACCAGACCCGTCACGTCTGTGTGAACGGAGAGGTCGCGGGATTCGGCACGAAAACGCGCTTGGACGATGCACTCGCCGAAGCGCTGGGCGACGAGACCGTGGAGGGTTTGCGCGAGCAGCGGTTCCTTGTTCCGTATGAAATTGACGATGCCAACAGGGTGTCACGGCAACTGGGATTCTTCAGTTTTTGGCCCGAGGACCCGCACACGCGTCAGCAACGGTTAGAGCGAGCGCGCATCGCCATCTTAGGTGTCGGCACGCTGGGCACGCAGGTGGGCTATCTGCTCGCCGCGGCCGGGGTCGGCGAACTCGTGCTGTGCGATCAGGATCATGTGGAACGCTCCAATTTGAACAGACAAATGCTCTTTGGAGAATCGGACATCGGGCGGACGAAAGTCGAAGCAGCCAAAGACCGTCTCCGAGAAACCAACCCTCAACTTCGTGTCGAAACCCACTGCACCGCGCTTCGCACGGCGGAAGATGTCATTCGCGTGTGTCAAGGCGCAGACCTGATCGTTCGCGCGGTGGATTTTCCGATGGACATCGCGTTCGTCATTGACGACGCCGCCGCCGCGCTGGGCATTCCGCATGTCGGAGCTGGCTTGCTCGAAACCTGGACGATGGCCGGACCCTTCATTGACGCGCGATCCGGTTCCCGTCTGCGCGATCTGGTCGCGCCGCCCGCGTTCGAACGGGCTGCCTACCGACGTATTCCGGTGTTTGGCCCGACCTCGTTTTGGATTGCCTCGTATGTCGCCGGTGACGCCCTGCGCTACTTCGCAGACCTCTCAGAACCGTGGTTGCACAACCGCATGATGTACCTCGACGGGGCGACCGGGCGAATGTTTTCGCGCGATCTGACCAAGGTGGTCGGTGCGAAAGCGAACTCAACCGACGAAGGAGGCAGTCAATGACCGTCTTGCTCGCCGCGCTCGGCGCGCTGTCCGTGGTCTTGCTCCCAACCGATTGGTCGCGGATCGGGGTCGTGCTCGCTGGCACAGCCCTCGCCGCTCTACTCGGTGCGCTCGCGCGTCGAGACCGACGCGCACGCTCGATCCTGCTCACTGTGTCTTGGGGAGTTGGCGTCGCATTCGGCAACACTTGGATTCACGGCTCGAGCCTCATTGCCGCGTTCGGGTGGTCAGGTGTTCCCGGACTCATGACGATCATCCCCATCTACGTCGCCGGGATTGCCGTCGTCGGCGCTGCTCTTGGCTACATTGCGGATGCAGGAATCAGCGCTGTGAAAAACGCGTTTGGCAGAAAGGTCGCCGTATGAAAAAACTGTTCACACGACGGAACCGCCGCACACTCGTCTTGCTCTGCTCAGCGTTTCTCATCCTTGCTCTTGGAAACTTCCAAGCGCCGGGTCTCAGCGACGGTTGGGTCAGAACCGTCATCATCTTCGCCGCGGTCTTGGTCATCGCATTCGCACTGTGGTCAACGTTCTTTGATAAGAATCCCGGCGAGTAGGTGTGTTTGTCGCTCCACGCGTCATGCCCGTTCTCGAGCCGCTGAGATGGATTCGAGTATCCAACCGATTGTTGCCCAGTAGGACTCGATTGCCTCCATTCCAAGGTCGGTGATTCGCAAAACAGTGGTTGGAGTGCGTTTACGAAACGATTTGCGAATGGTCACGAAACCGGCTTTCTCGAGTTTTGCTGCGTGAGCGCTGAGGTTGCCATCACTCAGGGCAGCGTTTCGGGTAATCGTCGTGAACTCTAACTGACCTGAGTGGAGCAGTGCAGTCAACACATATAGTCGCACGGGTTCATGAACGAACCGGTCTACAGACCTTAGGGCGCTTGCCAGGTTGACGTTGGTTTGGTCATCCACGACGAATTTCGCTCGTAAACAAGGTGAGGCATTGGTGCGACGACAGCTACAGCTTCTAGTGTACAGATCGCGTGCGGACCGGAGGTGAGTTCGATAGGTCAGTCTTCGCGCTTTCGCCGTGACCGGGACGTTTTATGTGGTGTTGCACGCGTGACTCCAGCGAGTTCATCAAGAAAGGGCAACGCTCTCTTTCGTTCCGCTTCGAGCCCGTTCGAGTTGCGCCGCTCACTCCCAAATCCCCGCTGTCCCCCTCTCCAAAATGTTCACCCTCCATGTTGATTTTCTGTTTTGATTAATGTGCACTCGCAGTTAAGCCTTCGGACTTTGCCGCCTGATCGAATTATAATTTCGTTAACTAACATGGTCCTGGAAGTTTGCTCTCTCGGAAGGCTTGAATTGCTGAGCCTCGAGGGTGAACCCGTGAGCACTTGAACAGTCACGCGAAGGGGAGTTTGGAGACGCGAAATTCCCTTTGATCGTCCCTCTCACCGCCCCAATTTTCACTTCAGCCCACTCCATCCTGAACAGCACCACGGCAGCCCCTACGGGGCTGTTTCTGTGTGCCATGCTCGAGCGACCGTCGCGTCAAACCCAAGGTCAAAACCAAAGAGCGATAACATGGCATGGCAAGATAAGCAAATCCTGCGGATTTGCACTTGCAGCAAAGTCAAATGCTGTGCAGTACATGTTGAGTCAAGTCAGAACATTTTGAGAATGTATACTTTTTCGGGTCTCGAGTGCTATTCTAGTGCATGCCACGCAGTAAATCAAAGTCGGAATCTCGAGCGTCGAGTGTGCTCACGACAGCGGGGAAGCGCAAGGTTTCATTGGTGCTCGAGGCGGACCTCGGGGATCGCCTGGAGCGCTTGGCGTTGCTGCGCGACCAGAGCCTCAATAGACTCTGCGCGGAGCTCATCGTGGCGGGCGAGTCGCGGGTGCACGAGGCGGCGCGTTTGGACGCGGTAGGGGTGTTGCACGAGTCCCTAAGAACGGGTCAGCGGGATCTCGAGGGCACGGTGATCGCGGAGGTGCGGCGGATGTCGGGGCGACTGGCGAGCTTGTTGGCGCGCACGGCGCTCGAAGCGACCGCGACGCGCGCTTTGCAGTTGCAACTCGCGGCGCTCGAGATCGGCAACAAGCAGGACCTCGCGCGGTTGAAAGAGTCGGCGTGGCGGTCCGCGGTTGGGTCGTTGAAAGATCCGACTCCGGCGGTGCGCGAGGGGTTGGACGTGCTCGTGTCCGGGGTGGCTCTATCGGGCACGGATGCCTTACCGCGCGTCTTGGGTCAGGTGGAGGGTTTGGTGTCCAAGCTCGAGACGAATCTGGGCAAGTTCGGGGAGACGGTCGGGCAGGGGTTGGGGTCCATGAGTCGGGAGTTGATGGACCTCAAGCGCGAGGTGTCAGGCTTGTCGGCGGGGGTCGTGGGAATGCGCAATGATTTGACGAAACGCAAGGGGTTGTTCGGGTGAGCGGGCGCGTGTTTTTCAACGCGCAGTACCGCCAGGCAGGTGAATCCAAGGGCGGTGTGTCGGGTCGCTCTTGGGGTAAGGGCGCGACGCGGTACGCGTTCACGCGGGAGAACGAGTTGGGCGAGCGTTTGGAGCGCGAGGGCTTCGACGCGGACGGGTCTCGAGCGCGGGGCAGCGTATACGCGATGCTGGACGAGGCGGGGGATAAGGACAAGGTGTACACGCTGGTGTTGAATCCCGGCGAGGGTCGCGGGGACTTGTCCGAGGACGCGCGGCGCGAGTGGGTGCGGGGGACGATGGAACGCTTGGAGGAGCGCTTGGAAGCTCGAGGGCATGAACTCAAGGATTGGGCGGCGGTGTCGCACGTGGAGCAGGGCGGTCATGACCATGTGCATGTGGTCGGGGTGACGAGCCATTGTCTGCGCAAGGAGGATATGCCTGCGATGCAGGAGGCGGCGCGGGAGTGCTTGGAGGAGGCGCGGGAGCTTGTGCCGGAACTCGAGGAGGACCGCTTGGAGCGGGTGGTGGAGCAGGTGGAACTTGATTTGGAGGCGGAGCGGGAGCGCGAGCATCAGCGCGGGTTGGATTGGGATGATTATTGATCCGCTCGAGCCCTGTGACCCAACCAGCTCGAGCGGCAGGTTGACCGTGTTCAGCAGCCGGTGAGGGGACACGCAAAAACCCGGTTTTTGCGTGTCCCCTCACCGGTCGAAGGCGTTGCGTGCAAGCTGTGGTGTGCATGTGTTTGACGCATGGCGCATACCGTGTTACTGTTTTGTTTATCAGCGCCGAGAGGCGCGTTTTTTATTGCCTCGAGATCCGCCGAGCAGCTGCCGCCGTTGACCCCTGAGGGTGGCTAGTCTAAACTGTCCGCAGTGGTCCGCATCGCCTACCCCTACGACCCGGACGACCTCGAGGCGCGCAACCCCCCATTCGTGCAGGACTTGGTCGGGCTCAAACGCGCCGGATACGTCGAGTCCGTCGCCGAAATCATCAAAATGGTCGCGGCGCTCAAAGAGCAGGGGCACGAGAGCGGCTTTTTGAAAAAGCTCAAAGGCACGCCAATCAGCGAACTCAAATCACACTCGAGGGGCGGACAGCGGGGCGGGGCGCGGGTGTACCCCTTCGAGGGCGCGCGGCTCGAGGACAACGTTCACGTGTACTTCTTGTGCCGCGCCGAGTGGAAGCCGG
>JAESGJ010000531.1_pt1 | contig 16645 bp, 12 predicted proteins | sample 9266241 | NCBI WGS metagenome assembly JAESGJ01 (sample SAMN14514841, study PRJNA621669) | algae metagenome | isolation source: Brasilonema octagenarum HA4186-MV1 and co-occurring heterotrophs from wet... | place: USA: Manoa Valley, Hawaii | collected 2009-07-20 | reverse complement strand
GACCAGCAGCACGACGACCACGTCGTCCACCACCACGACGACGACCACCACGACGACGACCACCACGACCACCACCACGACCACCACGCCGCCGACGACGACGACCACCACGACGACGCAGCCGGTCACCACCACGACCACGAGGCCACCGGTGACCACCACGACCACGGTCGCGCCGCCGCCGAGCACGCCCACGTCGGCCGCATCCCCGCCGACGTCCGTGGTGCCGCCACCGACCGTGCCGCTCACGACGGTGGTTCCCGAGAGTCAGTGACCGGCGACGCGGCCGCGGCGCTGGTGGCGGCGCCGACCGAGCCCGCGAAGGTTCTGGTCTCCGGCGGGGTCGGCACCGGGAAGTCCTCGGCGCTCGCCCGGATCAGGACGGCGTTGCGGGCGGCGGGGGTCACCGTGCTGGCCCGCGCGCCCCGCGACGGTGACCCGGCGGGCGCCGCCGTCGTCATCGACGACGCACACCTCCTCGAGCCCGCCGACCTGAGCAGGCTGGCCGATCTGGTCGGCGATCCGGGTGTGACGGTCGTGATCGCCACCGAACCGCTGTCCCATCAGCCCGCGCTCGCGGCGCTGCGCACCGCGATGACGCGGGAGGCGCCCGTCGTCGCACTGACTCCCCTGACGGCCGCGGACGTGCAACGGATCGCCCTGGACGCACTCGGCACCGCTCCGACCCTCGACCTGATCAGAGCGACGATGACGGCGACCGAGGGACTGCCCTTCCTCGTCTACCCCGCCGTGGCCGCGCTGGCCGACGACGGGACTCCGCGGCCCGACGTCGTGGCTGCCGCCACGCGCTTCGCGCTCATCGAGCGGTTGCGGAGGGTCGACGGGGCGGTGCTCGACACCCTTCTGCTGTCGTCGCTCAGCCAGGAGTTGGGGCCCGACGACGTCGCCGCGGCGCTCGGGACGGACCACGGCGAGGGGCAGCGGCTGGTCGACGTCGCGAGGGCCAGCGGGCTGATCGCCCCGTCGCACGGTCCCGCATTCACCGCCGCGCTGCATCAGAGCCTGGCCCAGATCCTCGGCGCCACGCGACATCAGAACATCGAATCCGCGCTGCTGCGAACACAATTGGAGAAGTCGACGCTGTCGACCGAGCTCGCGCTGCGACTCGCAGAGCACGGTCTGCGTGATCCGCAGCTGGCCGCCGCACTCACCGATCTCGCCGCTCGCCACCACGATCAGCCTGCGACGGTCGCCAGGCTGTACCGCGCCGCGACCGCGGTCGGCGCGTCGACGCTCGACGCCAAGCTCGCCGACGCGCTGGCCCTGACGGGCGACTGCGCCACCGCGGGCCGCCTCGCCGACGAACTGCTGGGATCCGAGGTGCCCGCCGACCGTGCCGCCGCCGTCCGCATCGCGGCGAGTGTGGCGATGCACGACGGCAGCGCCACACAGGCCGCCGAGTTGTTCGGCTGGCTGGGCCCGTACCCCGACGCCGTCGTCGGGGCGTCGGCGGTGATTGCCACGCTCGGCGTCGGTGACGTGGCGACGGCCCGCGCTGCACTCAGCCCGGACGCGGCGGGCCCGCCCACGTCGACTGCCCGGGCTGCCCGCGGGCTCGCCGAGGGACTACTGCTGACGCTGGACGGCTCCTACCCGACGGCGATCGCCCGGCTGGCGCAGTCGATGACCGAGCAGCCCGCCACCGTCGTCACCCCCGACACCCCGTCGGCCCTCGTCACGCTGGTGGCGCTGCACGGCGGAGACTCGGTGCGGGCCCACAGCGCCATCGGCAGGGCCGTCCGCAGTGCGGGCGGCGAGGGTTTCACCGCCGGCCGTCACGCCCTGCTGCTCGGCTGGGCGCGCATGCTGGACGGCCAGTTGGCGTCCGCCGCGGTGGACGCCGCCGCGGCGTCGGCCGGGCACCTGCACCGTCGCGACGCGCTGTGGGCCGCCGCGCTGGCGACGGGGGTCGCGCGTCGCGGCGGTGACAGCGGCGCGACGCAGAAGCACTGGTATGCGGCCATGGAGGTGCTCACCGAGTACGCGATCGACGTCTACGCGCTGCTGCCGCTCGGGGAGCTGTGGGTGGCGGCGGCCCGCCTGCGTCAGCTCGACCTGGTCCAGCCCGCACTCGACGAGGCGTTCGGTCTGCTTGAGAGACTGGGCAATCCGCCGCTCTGGTCGGTTCCCCTGCACTGGTCGGGTGTTCATGCGGGCATCCTGGCCAACTCGCCCGCCTCGGTGGCGCCGCACGGGCAGGCGTTGACCGCCGCCGCCGCGCACAGCTCGTTCGCGCGAGCCCTGGCGACCGCCGGCCGGACGTGGCTGCGGGTGCTGGCCAACCACGTCGACACCGGCGAGGTGACGATAGCCGCCCGCTCCCTGGCGCAGTTCGGCCTGACGTGGGATGCCACCCGGCTGGCCAGTCAGGCGGCACTCCAGACGCCCGATGGTCGGGTCTCCGGCGCCATGCTGCAGTTGGCGCGCGACCTCAAGCTCGCCACGACGGGGGGTGAGGACGTCGCTGACCCCGCCCCGGCGCTCGCGATGGCGCGGCCGAGCGCATCGATGGCGCCGTCGTCTCGCCTCTCCGACCGCGAGCGTGAGGTCGCCGAGCTCCTCCTGCAGGGCATGCCCTACCGGGACATCGGAAGTCAGCTGTTCATCTCGGCGAAGACGGTCGAGCACCACGTCGCGCGCATCCGGCGCAGGCTCGGCGCGGAGTCGCGTTCGGAGCTGATCTCGATGTTGAGGGCGATTCTCGGCACGCCTGGCTGACGTCACGGCGACGTAATTCGGCTAATTTGCCGACGTCTGGCGCGCCGTCTGAGAACGTGACGACCACCACAACCACGGCGACCACGACGTTCGCGACTTGCACGGCAGCAGCGCGCGGCGTGGCAACCAACCGGTGAGTTAGGTCAGCCTTCGTAGCGATGCCAAACTCCCGGATGCCACTATGAGCTGGCATCTAGCGTAAGTTACCGACCAGTAACCAGACTCCTTACTGGCCGGTAACTTGAACCCGGGAGGCGCGCGTGGACACGCAGACTCTGATCAGGCTGATTCTCGGCCTCTTGCTCACGGTGGTCGTGCTGGCCTTTGCGGCAAAACGCGTGCTGTTCCTGGTGAGCCTCATCAGCTCGGGGCAGAAGACGATCGACGAGGGCGCCCGCAAGGATGACCTCAAAACGCGCATCACCACCCAGTTCACCGAGGTATTCGGGCAAACCCGGCTGCTCAAGTGGTCGCTCCCCGGCATCGCCCACTTCTTCACCATGTGGGGCTTCTTCATCCTCATCACGGTGTACCTCGAGGCCTACGGGGTGCTGTTCGATCCCAAGTTCGCCATTCCGTTCGTCGGCCACTGGGCCGTCCTCGGCTTCCTGCAGGACTTCTTCGCGGTCGCCGTGCTGCTCGGCATCATCACGTTCGCGATCATCCGACTCCGGTCCGAGCCCAAGGAGTATGGCCGCGACTCGCGCTTCTACGGTTCGCACACCGGTGGTGCCTGGCTGATCCTCTTCATGATCTTTCTGGTCATCTTCAGCTACGCGTTCTTCCGCGGCGCTGCGGCGGTGAACGGAAACCTGCCGTACGGGTGGAGCGCGTTCTTCTCGCACGGCATGGGCGCGTGGATGCAGGTCTTCGGCGGCCCCGCCAACGAGTGGATCGAGACCTTCGCACTCCTCGGCCACATCGCGGTCGCGTTGATCTTCCTGCTGATCGTGTTGCACTCCAAGCACCTTCACATCGGCCTGGCCCCCGTGAACGTGACGTTCAAGCGGCTGCCCAACGCCCTCGGCCCGCTGCTGCCCATGGAGTACAAGGGCGAGTACATCGACTTCGAGGATCCCGCCGAGGACGCGGTGCTCGGCCGCGGCAAGATCGAGGACTTCACGTGGAAGGGCTACCTCGACCTGACCACGTGCACCGAGTGCGGCCGCTGCCAGTCGCAGTGCCCGGCGTGGAACACCGGAAAGCCGTTGTCTCCCAAGCTCGTCATCATGAACCTGCGCGACCACCTGTTCGCCAAGGCGCCCTACATCCTCGGCGACCTCGAGCGCCCCGGTGATGCCGACTCCCCCGGTGAGTTGGTCTCCACCGACGGCGGATTCATCGAGAGCAAGCACGACGAGCAGCACCACGTCCCCGAGTCCGGCTTCGAGCGCATCATGGGCTCCGGCCCGGCGCAGGCCACCAGGCCGCTGGTCGGCACCCTCGAGGAGGGCGGCGTCATCGATCCCGACGTCCTGTGGTCCTGCACCAACTGCGGCGCGTGCGTCGAGCAGTGCCCCGTGGACATCGAGCACATCGACCACATCGTCGACATGCGGCGCTACCAGGTCATGGTCGAGTCGGAGTTCCCCGGCGAGCTCAACGGCCTCTTCAAGAACCTCGAGCGCAGCGGCAACCCCTGGGGCCAGAGCTCCAAGGAACGCACCAAGTGGATCGACGAGGTCGACTTCGACGTGCCGGTCTACGGCGAGGACGTCGACTCGTTCGACGGTTTCGAGTACCTGTTCTGGGTCGGCTGCGCGGGCGCTCTCGAGGACCGCGCCAAGAAGACCACCAAGGCCGTCGCCGAACTGCTCGCGACCGCCGGCGTCAAGTTCCTGGTGCTCGGCAGCGGCGAGACCTGCACCGGTGACTCTGCCCGGCGCGCGGGCAACGAATTTTTGTTCCAGCAGTTGGCGGCGCAGAACGTCGAGACCATCAACGGGGTGTTCGAGGGTGTCGAGACCGTCGACCGCAAGATCATCGCGACGTGCCCGCACTGCTTCAACACGATCGGGCGCGAGTACCCGCAGCTCGGCAGCAACTACACCGTGCTGCATCACACCCAGCTGCTGAACCGCCTGGTGCGCGACAAGAAGCTGGTCCCCGTCAGCCCGGTCAGCCAGGACGTGACCTACCACGATCCGTGCTTCCTCGGCCGTCACAACAAGGAGTACTCGGCTCCCCGCGAGCTGATCGGTGCCGCAGGCGCCACGCTCACCGAGATGCCGCGGCACGCCGACCGCGCGCTGTGCTGCGGCGCAGGTGGCGCACGGATGTGGATGGAAGAGCACATCGGCAAGCGCGTCAACCACGAGAGGTCCGAAGAGGCCCTCAACACCAACGCCTCCACGATCGCGACCGGTTGCCCGTTCTGCCGCGTGATGATGACCGACGGTGTCGGCGACGTCGCCGAGGAGATGGGCAAGGAGGCCGAGGTCCTCGACGTGGCTCAGCTGCTGCTCGCGTCGCTGGACAAGAGTGCGGTGACGCTGCCCGCCAAGGGCGCCGCCGCCGAGGCCGCCGCCGCGAAGGCGCCCAGCGCGCCCGCCGAGGTCAAGCCGGTCGACGAAGAGGAAGCCGAGGTGCCCGCGGCGAAGGCCGAGCCCGCCGCGGCGCCCGCTGCGACCGAGGCCCCCGCGGCACCGGCCAAGGGCGGCCTCACGATCGCCCGCAAGCCCGGCAAGAAGGCGCCGGCTGCCGAAGAGACCGCGCCCGCCGAGGCCGCCCCTGCGGCGCCCGCCGAACCCGCTGCGGCCAAGGGCGGTCTGACCATCGCCCGCAAGCCGGGCAAGAAGGCCGCCGCACCGGCGGCCGAAAGCGCCCCTGCCGAAGCACCTTCGGCGCCTGCCGAACCCGCCGCGGCCGAACCCGCCGTCAAGGGCCTCGGCATCGCCAAGCGACCCGGCAGCAAGAAGGCTGTGGCTCCCGCCGCGGAGACGGCACCGGCCGCCGAAGCCGCACCTGCCACGCCTGCGGCCGAAGCCCCCGCAGCGCCTGCGGAACCCGTTGTGGCGGAACCGGCCACGCCCGAGCCGCCGGTCAAGGGACTGGCCATCGCCAAGCGGCCCGGCAGCAAGAAGCCCGCTGCTCCCGCCGCCGAGCCTGCCGCTCCCGCCGCAGAGGCCGCACCCGAACCTGCACCCGCACCCGTGGAACCGGCTGCGCCTCAGGCGGATTCGGCTCCAGAATCGACGGCGCCGTCCACCAACGGCGACGCGGCAGCCGAACCCGCCAAGCCCGAGCCCCCCGTGAAGGGTCTCGGCATCGCCCCCGGCGTGCGCCGACCCGGCAAGCGCTGACGCAACACCCCAAAGCCATTGGACGCAAAATCCATTGGACGACAGTGAGACGATTGAGCCCGTGAGTACCCACCAGCTGCCCTGGCACACCAGTAATCAGCCACGGCAACGCACGTTCGCCCAGTCGACCAAGCTGCAGGACGTCCTGTACGAAATCCGCGGTCCGGTACACGATCACGCCGCGCGGCTGGAAGCCGAGGGCCACCGGATCCTCAAGCTCAACATCGGCAACCCGGCGCCGTTCGGCTTCGAGGCCCCCGACGTCATCATGCGCGACATGATCCAGGCCCTGCCGTATGCGCAGGGGTACTCCGACTCCAAGGGCATCCAGGCCGCCCGTCGCGCCGTCTTCACGCGCTACGAGCTCGTCGACGGGTTCCCCCGCTTCGACGTCGACGACGTCTTCCTCGGCAACGGCGTCTCCGAGCTCATCACCATGACGCTTCAGGCCCTGCTCGACAACGGCGACCAGGTCCTCATTCCTGCACCGGACTATCCGCTGTGGACCGCGTCGACGGCGCTCGCGGGGGGCACTCCCGTGCATTACCTGTGCGACGAGACGCAGGGTTGGATGCCGGACATCGCCGACCTCGAGTCGAAGATCACCGAACGCACCAAGGCGCTCGTCGTGATCAACCCGAACAACCCCACCGGCGCGGTGTACACCCGCGAGGTGCTCGAGCAGATGGCGAACCTGGCCCGCAAGCACCAGCTGCTGCTGCTGGCCGACGAGATCTACGACAAGATCCTCTACGACGACGCCACGCACGTCGCGATGGCGTCCGTTGCCCCGGATCTGCTGACGCTCACCTTCAACGGCCTGTCCAAGGCCTACCGCGTGGCGGGCTACCGCTCCGGCTGGCTGGTCATCACCGGCCCCAAGGAGCACGCCACCAGTTTCATCGAGGGCATCAACCTGCTCGCCAACATGCGGCTCTGCCCGAATGTGCCTGCCCAGCATGCCATTCAGGTGGCCCTCGGCGGACACCAGAGCATCGACGATCTGGTGCTGCCCGGCGGCAGGCTGCTCGAGCAGCGCGACGTCGCATGGAACAAGCTCAACGAGATCCCCGGTGTCTCGTGCACCAAGCCCGCGGGGGCGCTCTACGCGTTCCCCCGGCTCGACCCCGAGGTCCACGACATCCACGACGACGAGCAGCTGGTGCTCGACCTGCTGCTCCAGGAGAAGATCCTGGTCACCCAGGGCACCGGATTCAATTGGCCTGCACCGGATCACCTGCGCATCGTGACGCTGCCGTGGGCACGCGACCTGGCCAACGCCATCGACCGGCTCGGCAACTTCCTGGCCAGCTACCGCCAGTAGGTCGGCACTAGAACCCGGTGTCGGCCATTCCGCACATCCACCAGCCGCCACCGAGATCCACCGGACCCGTGCACGACATCCCGTAGAGGTCGACCCCCTCCGGCGATCCGTGCGGGCTGTAGAGGTAGCCGCCCGCATCGTCGGGAATGCCGATCCACTGCGGGAAGAAGCGGCTGCCGTCGTGCTCGGACACCTGCCCGCCTTCGGTCAGGAACCGCAGTGGCACGGGGAGTTTCGCACCGTAGTAGTCGCTGCCGGGATCGGTCTCCAGTGCCCGCTGGTACAGCGGCCGATGCAGTGCGAACCACGTCCGCGGGGCGTGGCGCCAGGTCGGGTTCACCACGACAGTTGCGACGATTAGTGCCGGTACCAGCGTCACCAGAGCAAGCAGGCGCCGACTCCGCACCACGGCCACGATCACCAGCACGAGCCCGCCCAGGTACAGCAGAGCCGTGAACGGAATGACGAACAGGTCCAGAAGCCACAGCGATCCCGGCCGCCACCAGTGCCACGCGAACCCGACGGCCCAGCACCCCAGACCCGCCAACAACGCCCCGCGCCACGGTCTCACCGAACCGATGATGCCGAAGTGCGATGCCTGGCGTCGCATCCCTGGCAGATCTTCACGAGATCTCCCCACACCTCTCACACTTCTCTCCGAATTCCTCACACGAGGCTGCCCTCTACCCTGACCGGGTGGCGCATTCGCACTCGCACTCCCTGCCGTCCGGTCCTGCGCCGCTCGGACCGCTGACCGCCAAGATCGTGGTGGGCCTGCTGATCGCGATCGGCGTCGCCGTGATCGCAGGCATGGCACTGCTGTGGCCGAGCCGTCAGAGCGTCGACATCCCGCTGCCCTTCCAGAATGCCGCCGGCGGAGCCGTCACCACCGAATCGGCTCACGTGCTGTCCAGTACGACGGCGCCGTGCGGCAGCCCGTCGGCGGGTGCGGTGCTGACCTCGACCCCCGTGGCCGCCCCGCCGGGCAACGGGCAGTGCGTCCAGTCCCTGGTCCAGATCGGTTCCGGCCCCAACAAGGGCGCCAACACGCTGCTGGAGTTCAGCGGCGGTCCCGGGCAGCCGAGCCTCGCCGTCGGCGACGACGTCCGCGTCACCAGGCAGGTCGACCAGAACGGCACGACCACCTACGCGTTCTTCGACTTCGAGCGGTCGTGGCCGCTGGGACTGCTGGCCGCGACGTTCGCGGTGGTGATCGTCGCGGTCGCGCGGTGGCGCGGGCTGCGCGCCCTCGTCGGCATCGTCGTCGCCTTCGCAGTCCTGGTGGTGTTCCTGTTGCCCGCGCTGCGGGACGGGGCGCCTGCGGTCCCGGTGTCGCTGGTGGCGTCGGGCGCCATCCTGTACGCCGTCATCTACCTCGCGCACGGGGTGAGCCTGCGCACCAGCGCCGCCCTGCTGGGCACGCTGAGCGCGCTCCTACTTGCGGCCCTATTGTCCTGGGCGGCAATTGAACTGCTGCATCTCACGGGCCTGTCGGAGGATCAGAACAACGAGGTCGCCGCCTATTTGGGCAACGTGTCCATCACGGGTCTGCTACTCGCCGGGTTCATCATCGGGTCTCTCGGCGTGCTCAACGACGTCACCGTCACACAGGCCTCGACGGCCTTCGAGATCGCCGAGCACGGCGCCAGCCGCAAGGACATCTTCGTCGGGTCGATGCGCGTCGGAAGGGACCACATCGCCAGCACCGTCTACACCCTGGTGCTGGCCTACGCGGGCAGCGCACTGCCGCTCCTGCTGCTCTTCAGCGTGGCGAACCGGTCACTCGGCGACGTGCTGACCAGTGAGAGCGTCGCCATCGAGATCGCGCGTTCCGCGGTCGGCGGCATCGCCCTGGCCCTGTCGGTGCCGTTGACGACGGGCATCGCCGCGGTGTTGGCGACGCCGGTCCGGGACTAGAAGGGCGTCGAGCTCAACCACTTCTCCCAGACCGCCGCGTCGCCGAGCACCTCGACGTCGGTGGCGCGGCGCGTGATGGCCAGGAAGAGTCCGACGGCGCTGCCCCGCACGGCAGCATCGCCCTTGGCGTGATCGTGCGACCACTGCAGGCCGTCCTCGTCGTTGGTGACCGTCCACTCCCCCGTCGGGCCGAGCTTCTCGTCGTGGGCGTGCAGGTGCAGGATCTGTCCGCGCGCGAGCGGCGGGTCGTGCGGGTTGGCGGCCACGGTGGCCAGGTCGATCCACTCGGAGACGCCGTCGGCGGCCACCTCGGCGGGCAGGTCGAATCGACCCCCCGTGGCCAGCACGGCGTCGGCGCGGTGCACGGTCGCCTCGTGCAGGCGGCGGCGGATCCACCACCCGGCGGGCTTGGGGCCGTTGAACGTCCACACCCTGGTCTCGGGTCCAACGCGTTCGACGGCGTCGATGACGGCCTGCGCGCTCCCGTTGAGCCACTCGATTGCGGCCTCGGGGTCCTCCGGCGGCTTGCCACCGCGGACCTCGCGCGGGTCGAGCCCGTCGAGACGGCGTTCGGCGATGATCTGCGCCGACCAGAGATGGCCTCGGCCAACGTGTTTGAACAGCTGGTTCATACTCCAGCCGGGGCAGGTCGGCACAGGTGTGCCCGGATCGGCGTCGCGAATGACGTCACCGAGGGCCCGGGTCTCCTCGAGCAGCGTTGCGCGGAAGTCCACGCCTACGACGGTACCGCTGCCCGCACGTCCCCGAGCCGGATCGGCAACGTCGACCATCCGCGGAGGACGCGGGTGTCGCGACGGCTCCCACCACCGGCCAGCGTCGCACCGGGATGGCGCTCGAAGAATGCCCGCAGCCCGACCTCGCCCTCGGCGCGGGCCAGCGCGGCGCCGAGGCAGAAGTGCCGACCACCCGAGAACGACAGGTGCTTGCCCGCGTTCTCGCGGGTGACGTCGAAGCGGTGAGGATCGCTGAACACCTCGGGGTCGCGGTTGGCTCCCGCGAGATACAGGATGACGAGTTCGCCTGCCGCGATGGGCTGTCCGGCCACCTCGGTGTCGACGCGGGCGACGCGGGCGCTGAGCTGCACCGGTGACTCCAGCCGCAGGATCTCCTCGACCGCGCCGGGCCACAGGTCCGGCCGTTCGAGCAGCATCGCGAGTTGATCGGGGTGCTCGAGCAGGATCCGAATCCCGTTGCCCAGCAGGTTCACCGTGGTCTCGAAGCCCGCTGCGAGCACCAGGCCTGCGGTGGCCCGCAGCTCCTCGTCGTCGAGGCGGGTGCCCTCGTCGCCGGCCTGGATGATCTGGCTCATCAGGTCGTCACCGGGATGTCGCTGCAGGTGACCCAGGTGCTGCGCGAGCCACGAATTGAAGCCGTCGAGGCCGGCCTCCACGCTGAGGTACTGCTCCCACGACAGGCCGATGTCGAGGCTGGGGGCGGCGAGCTCGCCGAACTCCAGGATGCGGGGACGGTCGTGGTCGGGGACGCCGAGGATGTCACCGATGACGGTGACGGGCAGCTGCGAGCAGTAGGCCTCGACGATGTCGATGCTGTCGGCCGGTCCGGCATCGATGCCGTCGAGCAGCTCGGTGGCCGCCTGCTGCACGCGTTCCCGCAGTGCCGCAACGGCTCTGGTGGTGAACACCGATGACACGGTCTTGCGGTAGCGGGTGTGCGATGGCGGCTCGACGGACAGCATCGACGGCGGCAGCAGCGGATGCAGCCTGCCCTTGACGGTCGTCTTCTGCTCAAGCCACATCAGGGGCGCGGGCAGGTTGTTGCCGATCGCCGAGACCGAGAAGTCGTCGGAGCGCAGGAGTTGGTGTGCCAGTGCATGATCCGCGGTCAACCACGCCGCCCGACCACGGACGATCTTGCCGCGCCCACGGAGTTCGTCGGCGAAGCCACCGGGATCGGCGCGGACCGCGGGGTCGGCGATCAGCCGACCCTGCATCTCACCGCGCCTGGCGCCGAAGGCGGCCAGCTCACGGATGACGCCGTGCAGCGCGAACCAGTGCAGGCGTTGCCTGACCCGCTGTCCCCGTGGCGACCTCATGACTCGAGCTTAAGCACGGGACGAAGATCATCCAACCGGTCGAACAGCTGCCAGACGTACGCCGACGTCCCGTTCTCGCGGTGGGAGTGCAGGTCGGCCAGCGTCGGGTCGTTGCAGTAGCCGTCGAACGCGTCCTTGTCCGGCCACTCCACCAGGATCAGCACCTGACGCCCCCCGACCTCTCCGAGGACGTTCTCGCGAAATTTGCCGAGCGCCACCACCCGGCCTCCGTACCTGGCCACCTCGGCGACCGAGCGCTTGGAGTAGGCCAGGTATTCGTCGCGGTCGGCGACGTCGAACAGGTTCAATGCGTAGACGGACATGCCTCCACGGTACGACGCGGGACCGCGCCGCTACGACGCGATCGGCTCCGGGATGCGGCGGCCGAGGGCGTAGACCCGCCACCCGGCGTTCTGCCACGCTGTGACGTCGAGGCAGTTGCGGCCGTCCACAATGACTTTCGCGCGCACGGTCGCCGCGAGCGCCTCGGGATCGAGGTCGACGAACTCCTGCCACTCGGTCGCCACCAGCACCGCATCGGCGCGGTCGCACGCCTCGAGCACCGACGTCGAGTAGTTCAGGGTCGGGAACAGGCGCTGCGAGTTCTCCATGGCCTTCGGGTCGTAGACGTTGACCGTAGCGCCGTTGAGCTGCAGCAGGCCCGCCACGTTGAGCGCCGGCGAGTCGCGCACGTCGTCGGACTCGGGCTTGAAGGCCGCACCGAGGACGGCGACGTTGGCACCCAGCAGCGAGCCGCCGCAGGCCCTGGTGGCCAACTCCACCATCCGGGTGCGACGGCGCATGTTGATGCTGTCCACCTCGCGCAGGAAGGTCAACGCGTGGTTCGCTCCGAGTTCGCCTGCCCGTGCCATGAACGCGCGAATGTCCTTCGGCAGGCATCCTCCGCCGAATCCCAGGCCTGCGTTGAGAAACCGGCGGCCGATCCTGGGGTCGTAGCCGAGCGCGTCGGCGAGCATCGTGACGTCGGCGTCGACGGCCTCGCACACCTCGGAGATGGCGTTGATGAACGAGATCTTGGTCGCCAGGAAGGCGTTCGCGGACACCTTCACCAGCTCCGCGGTCTGCAGGTCGGTCACCAGGAACGGCACGCCCTCGTCGAGCAGGGGCGCGTACAGCTGGCGGACGGCCGCCTCGGCCCACAGCGAATCGCGTTGCACGCCAAGCACGATGCGGTCGGGATGCAGGGTGTCGTGCACGGCGAAGCCCTCGCGGAGGAACTCCGGGTTCCAGGCGATCTCGACGCTGACCCCGGCGGGCGCGATGGCGCGGGCGCGTTCGGACAGCTCGGCCGCGGTGCCCACCGGCACGGTCGACTTGCCGACGATCACCGCGGAGCGCTTCAGCCGCGGCACCAGGTCGTCGATGACGGCGAGGACGTGACGCATGTCGGCGCCGTACTCGCCCTTCTTCTGCGGGGTTCCGACGCCGAGGAAGTGGACGTCGGCGAACTCGGCCGCCGCGTCGTAGTCGGTGGTGAACTGCAGCCGGCCCGCATCGAGGTTGTCGCGCAGGACCTTTCGCAGCCCAGGCTCGTAGAACGGGATGTCACCCGCCGCGAGCTTGGCGACCTTGCCGGGGTCGATGTCGACGCCGATGACCTCGTGGCCCAGTTCGGCCATGCCGGCGGCGTGGGTCGCGCCGAGGTACCCCGTACCGAACACAGTGCATCGCATACTGCCTGAATAGGCCTCTGCCATGAGCTAACTGCAAAGTGACACTGATCGGCAGACCAACGCTGGGTAACGAGTGGGGTCCGGGGCCACTACTCAGTGATGCCCGCCGCCGGTGGGCGCGCAGAAGATCAGGAAGCACGCCTGACCACCTCCGCCACCACCGCGGCCTCCACCACCGCCGCCACGTCCCGGCCACCCGTCGTCGCCACCACGGCCCGACGGCGGCTGCTGCCACGGGTTCTGCGGCTGCTGCTGCCACGGGGGCTGCCAGGCGGGCGGTTGCTGCTGCTGGGGGTACTGCGGGTACTGGGGATACTGCGGGTACTGCTGTTGCGGATATTGCTGCCAGGACGGCTGCTGCTGGAAGGGGTTGAAGATCGGCGGCACCGGGGGCACGACCGCGGGAACCGGGTCGGGCGGCGGCGCGGCAGGCGGGTCCGGAATCGGCGCGGGGGCCTCCGGAGCGGGGGCGGGCGCCTCGGGCGGTGCGACGTAGACCTGGCGGCGCGGCGCGGGCTCCTGCTGGACGACCGGAATGGGCGCCTTGATGGTCTCGGCGGGCGGCGCCACGACAGGGGCCGGCGCGGCGGGAGCAGGCGCGGGTGCCGGGGCAGGCGCGACCTCTGGCAGCGGGGTGGCGGGCGCGGCGATGCTCGGCTGGATCGCGCTCTGGCCGGGGTCGGGGCGCTGGTCGGCCGTCGGCCGGATGGCCACGGCGAGCGAGATGACCAGGGCGATGACGCCGACGACGAAGACCGACGTCAGGGCGCTGCCCACCAGCAGGAACGGCTTGCGTCCCTCCTCGACGGGCGGCTCGTCGAAGTCGTCGAAGTGCAGGTCACCCGCCAGGGGCGCGACGAGTCCGGGGTAGTCATTGCCCGCGGTCGTCCCGTCGGGATCCTGCGAGTACGCCAGACCGACGGTGGACGCGTCGAAGATCGGGGCGTTGGCCGCCGCGATCGCCGCGCCGCGGGCCAGCGCCAGGCCGGACTCCTCGGGTGCGTTGACCGGGATCGCGACGAGGTCCTGAAGATGGGACTTGACCGACGCCACGTCGACGCCGGAGCCGACGACGAACATGCCCTCGGGCGGGGCGTCCTGGGCGGCGACGGCGGAGGCCATCTCGGTGAGCACCGCCATCGCGTCGGTGCTGTGCAGGCTGCGACTCAGCACCTTCTCGATGGAGCCGTCGTCGGTGCGGACGACCGACAGCGTCGCGGTGTCGCGGTCGAGGAACAGCAGTCCCGTGCGCTCGTAGCCGACCGCGCGTCCTGCGGTCTGCGCGAGTGCGCCCGCGGCATGAAGTTCGGACACCAGGATGGCGTCGTCGACGCCCGCGTCGGCGAGCGCGGTGCGCAGTTGAGACGCCTCGGTGTGATCGCTCCACGTCACGCCGATCGCCTTGAGCTGATGCCCACCCTCGCGGGCGCTCTCCAGCGTTCCAAGGACGGCACCGACTACCTGAGCCGACGCGCTTGGCGTTGCCGACTCGTCCGATGGGGACACGTCGAAGGTGTCGTGATCGATGATGGCGCCATCACCCTTGACGCCCTCGACCAGCACCAACCGCACCGTCTTTGGTGTCAATGACACACCAAGTACGATGTCCACGAACACCTCCAAAGCATTTGCTGCGTTATGAACTTCTCATCGCAAGGGAACCAACGCCGCAGCGCGCCCTGATGTTTCATCGCGGCAATGCCCGCTGTCGTTACATCCGACGCCTCGGCTCTTAGCTCGCCTTACGACCCTACCCCGCGTCCGCGGAGTCAGTGCCTGATGAAGTTCTGATAGGACCGTGACGGAGTGGGTCCGCGCTGGCCCTGGTACTTCGAACCGACCTTTTCGCTGCCGTACGGGTGCTCGGCGGGACTGGTCAGCTTCAGCAGGCAGAGCTGACCGATCTTCATGCCCGGCCACAGCGTGATCGGCAGGTTGGCGACGTTGGACAGCTCGAGGGTGATGTGCCCGCTGAAGCCGGGGTCGATGAAGCCCGCCGTCGAGTGGGTCAGCAGGCCGAGCCTACCGAGCGACGACTTGCCCTCGAGGCGGCCCGCGAGGTCGTCGGGCAGCGTGCACCGCTCCAGCGTCGACCCCAGCACGAACTCGCCGGGGTGCAGGACGAAGGGTTCACCCTCCTTGGGCTCGACCAACGTGGTGAGGTCGTCCTGCCGGATCGCGGGGTCGATGTGGGTGTACCGGGTGTTGTTGAAGACCCGGAAGAGGTTGTCGAGGCGCACGTCGACGCTGGACGGCTGGATGAGGATGTCGTCGAAGGGGTCGACGCCGAGCCTTCCGGCGGCGATTTCTGCCCGGATGTCGCGGTCGGAGAGCAGCACCCGACGAGCCTAGCCTCGGCCAGGTCCGCCGGACCTGGCGTGGGCCTGCGTTCCCTCTCGCGTTGTCTAAGGAATCGGTCGGTTTCTTGTCGAAACTCTGTGCCTTCGGGCGCTCGGCAGGCATTGGGCGGACCGGCGTGACAACATTTGCCCATGGGGCAGTTGAGGCGTATTGGAACCATCGTGACGTCGGTGGCGACCGTCACGATGGCGGCGCCGTGCTTTGCCGCACCGTCGGCGTCGGCCGCCCAGTGCCCGGACGCCGAGATCGTGTTCGCCAGGGGGACCACCGAGCAACCTGGTGCCGGCCCGACCGGTGACGCGTTCGTGGCTGCGGTGCGCACGCAGGTCGGCGCCAAGTCGGTGGGTTTGTACGGGGTGGACTATCCCGCGACGATGGCGTTCTCGACGGCCGTGCAGGGCATCTCCGACGCTCGCGCGCACATCCTGTCCACCGTGGCCACGTGCCCGGCCACCAAGCTGGTGCTCGGTGGCTTCTCGCAAGGCGCGGCGGTCATGGGTTTCGTCACGGCAAGCGCTGTGCCAGATGGGGTTTCGCCGGATGACGTGCCGGCACCCATGCCGCCTGACGTGGCCAATCACGTCGCCGCGGTGGTGCTGTTCGGCAAGCCCTCGACCCGCTTCATGAAGGCGATCAACCATCCCGACGTCGAGGTCGGCCCCAACTACGCGGCCAAGGCGATCGATCTGTGCGTCGACAACGACCTGGTGTGCGATCCGCACGGCTCGAGCTTCTCGGTGCACGACACCTACGTCGAGTCCGGGATGGTGGACCAGGGCGCGACGTTCGCCACGCAGCGACTGCAGGCGCTGTGGGCAGCCGACGCGGCAGCTGCGGCCGCAGCGGGAACGGACGCGGGCACCGGTGTGACGACACCTGCCACGCCGACGCCGAGTCCGCTGTCGAACGATCAGGGGCCCGTGCCACACCTCGCGCCTGCCGCGCCCGTCCTGCCGGGGCCGCCCACGCTGCCCGGCCCGACGCCACTGTCGGCCTCCGCGCCCGCAATCTAGCCGAACCGGCGCAGCGGTCACGTACACCGTTGGCGGGTTATCGCTGGCTCACGACTCACCGACGTCCGCCCACTGGCTGGGTGGTCCGGGAATAGCTTGTCCCGCTTCACCTTTGGCGCGGGCGGCGCGCTAGTTGGTCGATGGTGGTGGGGGTGGTGTGGGTTCGTAGGGGTCATACCACCACCAGTCGGCGCGTTCGCCGAGAGGTCCGGTGCAGGGTG
>JAESGJ010000484.1_pt1 | contig 16672 bp, 10 predicted proteins | sample 9266241 | NCBI WGS metagenome assembly JAESGJ01 (sample SAMN14514841, study PRJNA621669) | algae metagenome | isolation source: Brasilonema octagenarum HA4186-MV1 and co-occurring heterotrophs from wet... | place: USA: Manoa Valley, Hawaii | collected 2009-07-20 | reverse complement strand
GTCGGCCTGCTCCTCCAGCAGCACGATCGCGGTATCGCCGTCCATCGCCTCATGACAGCGAAAGCCGGCGTCCTCCAGGATCAGCGTCATGTCCATCAGGATGATCGGGACGTCATCGACCGCGAGTGTCACTTTGCAACGAAAGTGAGACTCATTTCAGATAGTTGAGACTAGTCTCAGCTTGGCTGCAAATGTGATCAGGCTCTTGGCGACAGGTAAGCTCTCACGAAAGGGGCTAATTTCTACCGCTGAGGAGATTGACCCTCGCGCTCCGCGGCAAGCGCCCTCACAAAACGGATCAGCCGCGCCACTTCCTTATCATTGATCGGATCAGCGACGGTCAGCGCTCGTGATCGCTCGCCCAGCTCGATCCTAAGTAGGTATGTTCTCGCGTCGGGACCGCACTTGTCACCTTGATCGGGACGGGAGAAAAATAGTGCGGCATCGGCGAACTCAGCGAGTTGATCGACGTCCCGCGGGTCTGTGCAGGTCACGCTCACCGTCTTCGACACAAGGCCAGGAAAGTGTGTGAGGCCACCCCTGACCTCAAGCGTCATCCTCGCCAGCACTGGTGTGTCCCAATCCACCGATTACCTCGGCTACAATGGCCATGTTGCCGACCTACCTGCAGCAGGTCGAGCCAGAGATAGAAATACTGAAAGCACGAGTGGTGCGCGCCGCAAACCCGTCTCGCGGATTTGCTTCTGCTGAGGCTCGTTCGGCTGAATACACGATGCTACGGTGTAGCGATGCGAAGCGTCCCCTTTCCTACCACACCGGCGCAGGTGCGTGCATGCCTGGCCGCGGCCGAGGCTGGTGCGATCGCCGTGGAGCGGGACGGCGTTGCCTTGCTCGTGGTCATGCCCGTTGAGGAGTACACGCGGCTCGCCGAGCTCGACCAGCGGTCGGCCGGAGCTATGGGAAGCGACCAAACCGGCAGCGCCTCGGACACCAGCCTTGTAGCGGCGTCTGACTCAGCCGGGGCGGCGCAGAGCGCAGAGGAACCAATCCACGCCCGTCTGAAGCCCGACCTTGACGAGCAGGCTCGCCGAAGGTCGGTTGCTGATGACGTGGAGCGCCTTGTCGCCGTACTCGCGGCGGAGCGGATCACCGTTTCGCCCGACGACGCCTATGCCGCTTGGAAACGACACTCGGACGACTTCGCCGCAAGTTGGCTGACCCTGTACGATGACGACGACGCGAACCGGCAGGCGCTGCTGCGTCACCTTGACCTAAAGGCCTGAACAGCGGTGCCGCGCGGGACTGCTCACAATCTGGTCGGACTGCTGCTGCGGAACGGGCGGTCGCTGATCCTTCGGACCGACGATGGCGGTGAGTGGCGTCTTGATGCGCCAAGCGGGGCGCGTAAACTTGCCGGCCGTCGCGTCCGAGTCACGGGCACGCGCGACGGCTGCGATCTGCTCGCTGTGCGGTCCTTTGAAGCATTGGATGGACACATCGGTAGTCACAATCCGCTGCTCGAGTGCCGAGCGTCAGAGCCAGCGTGATCAGCCGTTGTAAGTCGGCCCTGTTCCCCAATCGTTCGCCGCGTTAGAGTGCTGAGCATGACCGGAAATGCCACAATCTCGCCGCAGCGCCCATGCGCCTGATCCACACGGCCGACTGGCAGCTTGGTAAGCCATTCGGCCGCTTTCCTCAGGAGGTCAGGACCGCGCTGGGCGAAGCGCGCTTTGATGCGATCGACAGGATCGGCGCGCTCGCGCGGGAGCGTGACGCCGTTCACGTCGTGGTCGCTGGTGACGTGTTTGACAGCACCGGTCCAGCCGATCGCGAGGTCGTGCAGGCGGTGACCCGCATGGGTCGGGCACCCTGCACCTGGTGGTTGCTGCCCGGCAACCATGATCATGCCCGATCGGATGGCCTGTGGTCGCGCGTGCGCCGTGCGGCGCCGGCCAACGTGCGCGTGGTCGACACGCCCGAGCCGGTCGAGATGGAGGATGGCGCTTGGCTGCTGCCCGCTCCGCTGGAGCACCGGCGTACCCGCGAAGACCCGACAAGTGCGTTCGACGGCATGGCGACACCGGATGGTGCCCTTCGCATCGGGCTCGCGCACGGTTCGGTCGTCGACTTCGGCGCGCGCGGCGAAGCCGACAACATGATCCCGCCCGACCGCGCGCAGCGCTCCGGACTCGACTATCTGGCGCTGGGCGACTGGCACGGCTTCATGCCGATCGGTGATCGTGCCGCATACAGCGGCACGCCGGAGGTGGACAGGTTCGGGCGCGATGAGCCGGGTGGAGTCATCGTCGCCGACGTGCGTCGCGGAGCCGCGCCAGCGATAGAAACGGTGGAGACAGGGCGTTTCCGCTGGCTCGAGCGGAATTGGAAACTTGCCAATCTAGACGACTTCGAGCGCGAGTTGCGAGCCCTGCGGGCGTCGGTGGACCAGGCATTTACCCTGGTGAGGCTCGTGCTTTCGGGTACGCTGTCTCTCGCCGACCGGGTTGCGGTCGGGCGCACCTGTTCGGACGAACTCAGCCATGCGCTGCGTTGGCTCGACGTCGACGATGCGAGCCTGACCGCCCAACCGACCGAAGACGACATCGCTGCGATCGACATCCAGGGCGCGCTGGCCACGGCCACATTGTTATTGAAAGCACGAGTCGACGCGGGCGGTGCGGACCACCCCGTTGCGGCCGCTGCGCTGGAGCGGCTCTACGTCGAGGCCATCCGGGCGACGGAGGGCGCACGGTGAGGATCGTCTCGCTCGAACTGGACAACTTCCGCCGCTTTCGCCGTCCGCTCAGGCTCGAGGGCTTCGAGCCAGGGCTGAACGTCGTGGTCGAGCCGAACGAGACGGGCAAGTCGACGCTGCTGGAAGCGCTGCGCGCGGCGCTGTTCATTCGCCACTCGGCCAGGACGGAGCTGACCCGCTCCTACTGCCCGATCGGGGACGACGTGGCGCCCAGGGTCTCGGTCGGCTTCGAGGTGGCGGGCGAGCGCTGGCAGGTGGAGAAGCAGTTCCTTCGCTCGCAAAGGGTGCAGCTTACCGGCCCGCGCGGGCGCTTCGAGAGTGACGCGGCGGAGGAGCAGCTGCAGACGCTGCTCGGCTTCGAGCGCGGCAACAATCGCGGCACCGACCCCGACACGCGCGGCGCGCTCGGGCTGCTCTGGGTCGAGCAGGCCAGTGCCCTTCGTGTCGACGCGCCCAACCGGCTGGTTCGCGATAACGTCCGTACCGCGCTGGAGGGCGAGGTGGGCACGATCACTGGCGGGCGGCGTTTCGACACCGTCCGTGCCCGGGTCGAGGAGGCCTATGCCGAACTCAGGACCGGCAGCCGCGGCAGGTCGACGGGTCGGCTCGCCGCGGCCGAGAACAGGCTGAACGCAGCGCGCGAGCACCGTGCCGGCGTCGAGGCGCTCGCCCAGGCGCACGAGGCGACCCTCACGGAACTGGAGGACGCGCGCGCCGCACGACGTCGCATCGAGCGCGAGTTGGGGGACGAGGAGCAGGCCTCGCTGCGGGACCGGCTCGCGGCCGACCTGAAGCTTGCCGAGTCCTCAGCCGAGCGTCTGGTTACGGCCCAGGCGCGGTACGACACGGCGAACGGCACCGTGGAGCGGCTGACCGAGAAGATCGCCGCGATCGACGCGGCACAGTCGACGGTTGAGAAGGCCGAGGCGGCCAATACCGCCGCGAATGCCGCGGTTGAACAGCACGGCGATGAGCGGGACGAGGCGATCCGGAGCGAGGAGGACGCGCGGACCGCGCTGTGCCGTGCTCGCGAGGCCCGCAACACGGCCGAGGCGGCACTCCGCACGGCTCGCGCCGCAGTCGCGCGCCGGCAGCGGTTCGAGGCGATCGCGCGTGCGCGGGAGCGGATGACGAGCCTCGACGCGCTCGAAGCCGAACTGGCCACGCAGCAGAATGTCGCGGACCAGGCGATCGCGTCCGAGCAGCTGGAGGAGCTGGCCCGGCTCGACAAGACCGTGGTGGAGGCCCGCGCGGTCGTATCGGCGGGCGCGGTTCGGGTCGAGGTGACGAGCCTGGATGGCACCCCGATCATTGTTGACGGCGAGCCGATGGGCGATGCGGCGCGCGAGGTCACCGCGGCAACGCTGATCGAGGTGGGCCGGCACGCGACGGTACGGGTCGTGCCGCCCGGCACCGGTTCGGCCGCGGCCGAGCTGAAGGCTGCCGAAGGTGCGCTGGCGGCCGCGTTGGCTTGGCTCGGCGTCCCGAGCTATGCCGACGCGGTCGCGCGCGCCAACAACGCCAGGTCGGCCGGTGAGGCGGTGAAGGGCCTGAAGCGGCAGGTGGACACCCTGTGCGTCGCCGATCCGATGATCGGGCTGGCGACAGGCGGCGCGGCCCTACGCGCGCTTCTGGCGAAGGAAGTCGATCAGACGGCCGAAGAGGACACGTCCGTCGATGTGCCCGGCCTCGAGGCCGCGCAGATCCTTCGCTCGGAGGAGGAGCGCTCCGCACTCGGACGGCACAACGTGGCGGTCGAGCAGCTCCGTACAGCCGAGGAGGCGTCGCGGAAGCTAGGGCTCGAGGCGGCCGGCGCGGCTCGTGACCTGGCGAACGCGCGGACGCAGCTGGCAGCGCTCACCGGCGCACGGAGCCGGACCGACCTGGAAGCCGATCTGATGGCGGCCGAGGCGGAGTTGGCGGAGCGCCTGCGCGACCGGGTCGCGGCCGAGCAGGCGGTCGGCGCGTTCGACCTGGATCGGCTGAGGCTCAGGCTCGCGAACATCTACAAGGCAGCAGCCGGTGCCGGCGACCGCCGGCTGGCACTCATCGAGCAGATCGCCGGCCTGGAGGCCACGATCGCAAGCGAGGGTGCGAAGGGTCTGGCAGGCCAGGTCGACGCCGCCCGGGAAGAGGAAGCCGCGGCCGAGCAGACGGTAGTGCGTCTCACAGCCGAGGCGGATGCGCTGGCACTTTTGCGGACCACTCTGAATGAGGCGCAGGAGGCGGCGTCGCGGACGTTCCTTGGACCGGTCACGAGGCGCGCCGTCCAGTATGTCCGCCGCGTGCTGCCGGACTGCGACGTCACGTTCAGCGAGGAGCTGGGGCTGACCTCTATCGCGCGCAGCGGCGTCAGCGAGGGCTGCGGCGACCTCAGCCGCGGCACGCAGGAGCAGCTGGCGGTGCTCACGAGACTGGCGTTCGCCGACCTACTGCTCGAGAAGGGCGAGCCGGTGTCGCTGATCCTTGACGACCCGCTGGTCTACTCGGACGATGCCCGTCTGGAAGTCATGACCGACATCCTGACCCGGGCGGCCGAGCGCATGCAGGTCATTCTACTCACGTGCCGCGAACGAGCTTTTCGGCACATGGGCGGGCATAGGATCACCATCGGCTAAGGGTCCATTGAGCATAGTACCGCCGCCATAGCGGTCCGTAATAGGGGCATGTCGTCATGAGTACCGGGTCGGATTTCGACCACATGCTGGAGTTCGCGCAGGAGGCACTGGCGCTTGCGCCAGTCATCATTTTAGGAAGCGGCGCGTCCGCGGCGCATGGCGTTCCAGGTATGTGGCTGCTGGCCGACAAATTGGGTCGTCTGCCCGGTGTTGATACACCGAGTGCTGATGAAGCGACGCAATGGAGTGCTTTCCATTCTGAACTCCGGCGCGGCACGGACCTGGAAAGCGCCCTCGGTGCCGTACGCCTTACTGGCCGTCAGACCGGCTATGTGGCCGATGCGACAAGAAGCTTTCTCCTGCCCTATGACGAGCAGGTTTTTGGGGCGATGCTGAGCGATCGGCGATACCTGCCGTTGTCGCGCTTCTATCGACATCTGTTCAGCAGCACGCATCGTACTGTCGATGTCATCACTCCGAACTACGATAGGCTGGCGGAATATGCTGCCGACGCGGCGGGCCTCATCCACTTCAGCGGCTTCACTTCCGGGTATCTTCAGACCCGCACTCAGGCGCAAGCGCCCCGACCCACAGGCGATAGCGGTCGCGTTGTAAACGTCTGGAAGGTGCACGGCTCACTGGACTGGTTCGAGGACGCCGACCACCAGATTATCGGCGTCAGAGGCTGTCGCGAGACGCCCGCCGGGTATGTGCCGCTGATGATTACTCCCGGCATCGACAAATACAGGCTCGCTCATTTGGAGCCATTTCGGACCATCTTCACCTGTTCCGATGCAGCTTTGGAACGCGCCCGCGCCTACTTCTGCGTCGGCTATGGTTTCAATGATCAGCACCTTCAGACGAAGCTGGTCGAGCGCTGCGATGTCGATTCTGTGCCAATCATCGTAATCACCAAGTGTCTTTCGGAAACGACGAAGGCGTTCCTCCGTGGCGGCCGGTGTCGCAAGTACCTCGCACTTGAAGAGGGAGACGGGGGCGTCGGGACACGCGCTTACACCCATCTACAGCCTGCCGGCGTTAGCTTCCCCGATCAGACGATCTGGCCACTGGCGAACTTCCTCGATTCAGCACTCGGAGCAGATGCGTGACGATCCTGAACTACGATGATGGCGAAACTTTCGGTCGCGTCCAGTCTGTCGACACCGCGACCGTCGTCGTTCGTGTCGATGATGTCGAGACGCTCCGGACGCTACAGGTCAACCGTCTGGTAGCGCTCCAGAGTAGTCGCGCAGGCCAGCACTTGGTTGGCATAATCCAGAAGATCACCCGCACTGCCGTTGAACAGAAAGCTAACGCGCTGGATCTGGAGGAGCCGGAGCAGGCCACGCCAGAACTCAACCTGTGTCGCATTGCGCTGATTGGGACGCTGGTCGGGCGGTTGGGTCAGCAATCCAACGTGTTCCGCCGCACGCTGGAATCCGTGCCCGAGATCGACGCCAACTGCTTTGCCCTCGAAGGCGAGCGGCTGACCAGGTTCATGCAGGTGATCTCTGCGGTGTCGGGAGATGGGCAGCGCCTGTCGCTCGGTTCCTACACTCTGGATCCGAACGCCGAAGCCTTACTGAACGGGAACAAACTCTTCCAGCGGCACGCGCTGGTCGTCGGCAGCACGGGATCGGGGAAGTCTTGGACCACGGCACGCCTGCTCGAGCAGGTTGCAGAACTCGCGAGCGCCAACGCCATCGTCTTCGACATCCATGGCGAGTATGGATCCATGGCCGGCGATGGATTTCAGCACTTTCGCATTGCTGGCCCCGCGGATATTGAGGCATGTCGTGGTCTGGCTGAAGGCGTTTTGCACCTCCCATACTGGCTGCTGACCTACGATGCGCTCGTGTCCATGTTCGTCGACCGGTCGGACGCGAACGCACCCAACCAAGCCATGCTCATGTCGCGATCCATCACTGAGGCGAAGCGGCAATACCTTCAGCAGGGCAAGCACGATGAGGTGCTCGCCAACTTCACCATCGACAGTCCGGTGCCGTTTGAGATCGCTGACGTGCTTCGACGGCTCGAAGCACTGAATACCGAGATGGTCGCCGGCTCACGAGGCGACAAGCAGGGCGACTTTCACGGAAAGCTGAGCCGCCTGATCCAACGTCTGGAAAGCAAGACCACAGACCGTAGGCTTGGGTTTCTTTTCCCGAGCGATCAGGCAACTCTAAACTACGGATGGCTTGATAACCTGGTTGCGACACTGCTGGGCGGCCGATCCGCCAAGGGCGGTACGGGCGGTGTCAAGGTCATCGATTTTTCAGAGGTGCCGTCGGACATTCTACCGCTGATCGTTGGCCTTGTGGCGAGACTGGCCTTTTCGGTGCAGCAATGGCTGCCGAGCGGCGATAGGCACCCGATCGCACTCTTCTGCGACGAAGCTCACCTCTACATCCCGCAGGAGGTTACGTCAGGCGCCGCGGAAAACGCGATCGCGATCTTCGGGCGCATCGCAAAGGAGGGGCGCAAGTACGGCACTGGCTTGGTGGTGATCAGCCAGCGCCCGTCGGAGGTCAACCGCACCGTGGTCAGCCAGTGCAGTAATCTAATTGCCATGAGGCTCACGAACGGTGACGATCAGTCCGTCGTCAGACGCCTGCTCCCTGACAGCCTTGGCGGCTTCAGCGATTTACTTCCTGTGCTTGATACCGGTGAGGCACTTGTGGTCGGCGATGCCATCCTATTGCCGACTAGAATTCGAATCTCGAAGCCTCGCAATGAGCCGTTGAGTGGCACGATCGATTTCTGGGACAAGTGGTCCGACGGGTCGAGCGCAAGCGACCTTACGAAGGCGGTTGAGAGCTGGCGGCGACAGAGCGTGCAGAAGTGAAGGATGATTTGCCGGCCGATCCTTTGTCACCTAAGCGGCCCGACCGTGCTCGCGTATGGCGCGCTGCGCCCGACGGAAGAAGTGCCGGGTCACCTTCTCACGCATCGCGGGCTCGGTCAGTATCACGCTCTTAAGCTCGTTGTCGCGCTGGAACGCGCGGACCGCGCCGCGAAAAAACATTTCGCGAAATGCCCCATAGACCACGTCGTCGGGGTTGTTGCGCATCATCTCGACGAGATTTCCGTCGAGGATCTCGCGGTTGACCGCCTCGAAGCGGATGAAGTCGGCCTCGCTGAAGTCGCCGCCGTGGCGCTCGTTGAACGAAAGGATGATCTCGGAGAGCGAGCGGCTCTCCTCCTCTGTCATAGGGTTGGCGCCGAACTCGGTGATCGGCGACAGGGGCGAGCCGGTGCCGGCCGGCAGCGAGGCCGAGCCCTCCTCCTTCATTTCGACGCGGAACGCCTGGAGACGGACCATCTCGTCGGTGATCTCGACGTCGCCGGGTATCTCGCGGTCGGGCAGCAGCCGGTCCAGCCACGACGCGAAGGCGTAAAGCTTCTCTAGCTCGGTGTCGCCAAGGCGCACGACCTGCGACACGAAGGCGTAGAAGCGCATGTAGCTTCGCACGAGCTGCCTAAATTCGACCTGGCGCTCCTCCTCCTCAGCCTCGAAGCGGGCGACCGCCTGGCGCACCAGTCCTTCGAGCCGGGCGCGGTCGTGCCCGTCGAGCGGCCCCTTGTAGAAGGTCGCGGCGAACCGCTCGATCTCGCCCGCGTCCAGGATGCCGAAGGCGCGCAGCCGGCTTTCCAGCGCGTAGATCTGGTTCGGGTCCGAGTTGGCTTCGATGACCGTCGCCTCGAAGAACGGCGCGAAGGCGGTCTGGACGTCCTCCGTGGTGTTCTGGAAGTCGAGGACATAGGTCCGCTCCTTGCCGGGATGCGTGCGGTTCAGGCGGGACAGCGTCTGCACCGCCTGCAGGCCGGCCAGCTTGCGGTCGACGTACATCGCGCAGAGCTTCGGCTGGTCGAAGCCGGTCTGATACTTCTCCGCGACGATGAGCACCTGGTACTCCTCGTCAAAGCGACGCGGCAGCTCGGCCTCGCCGAAGCCGTTGACCTGAGCCTCGGTCCACGTCTGGTCGTCGATCCGCAGCTCGCCCGAGAACGCGACCAGCGGCCGCAGGTCATGGTAGTCGTGCGCCTCGATGTATTCGCGAATCTCGCGGTAGTAGCGCAGCGCGTGCTCGCGGCTCTGGGTCACGACCATGGCCTTGCCCTGTCCGTCGAGCTCGCCGGCGACGTGGCGGCGGAAGTGCTCGACGATTACCTCCACCTTCTGCCCGAGCGCGGCCGGGTGCAGCGAGGCGAAGCGGGCGACGCGGCGCTGGGCGCGGCGCCCGTTCAGCTCGGGATCGTCCTCGATGGCCTTCTCCAGCTGGTAGTAGGCCTTGTAGGTCATGTAGTTCTGGAGGACGTCGAGGATAAATCCCTCCTCGATCGCCTGGCGCATAGAGTAGAGGTGGAACGGATGCGGCAGTCCGTCGTCGCCCGGTCTGCCGAACCGCTCCAGCGTGACGTTGCGCGGCGTCGCGGTGAACGCAAAGTAGCTGATGTTCGGCTGGGGCCCGCGCGCCGCCTGGTGCTGCGCGATGATGTCCTCAACCTCGGTCGGCGCCGTCGCGCCGTCGCGAGAGAGCGCGTCTGAGAGGGCCTGCGCGCTCCGGCCCGACTGACTGCCGTGCGCCTCGTCCACGATGACGGCGAAGCGCCTGCCGGCCTGGCCCGACAGCGTGGCCAGGTGCTCGGTCGAGAACTTCTGGATTGTGGTGACGACGATGCGAGCGCCGCTGGCGATGGCCTCCTTCAGCTGGCGCGAGGTGCCGTCGATCTGCTTCACCACGCCGGCGGTCTGCGCGAACTGTCCGACGGTGCGCTGGAGCTGGCGGTCCAACACGACGCGGTCGGTGACGATGACGGCCGTGTCGAAGACCGGCTGGTCGGCGCCGTCGTGCAGCGTGATCGCCTGATGCGCGGTCCAGGCGATTGTGTTTGACTTGCCCGAGCCAGCCGAGTGCTGGACCAGGTAGTTGCGCCCGGCACCGTGGTCGCGCGCGTCGGCCATCATCGCGCGCACGGCGTCTAGCTGGTGGAAGCGCGGGAAGATCAGGGTCTCGCGCGTCTCGACCGCCCCGTCGCGCGCCACTACCTCCTGGGTGTCGAGGTGGACGAAGTTGCCGATCACGTCGAGCAGCACGTCTCGCGACAGGACGGCTGCGCCGTCGGGACCATCGCTCCACATGTAGGAGGTGCGGAACTCGCCCGGCACATCCTCGTTGCCGGCGCCCCCGGCGCGACCCCGGTTGAACGGCAGAAATCGCGTCCTCCCGTTCATCAGCCGCGTCGTCATGGACACGTTCGATCCGTCTATGGCGAAGTGGACGATGGCGCCGCGCTTGAACGTCAGCAGCGGCTCGCCCGCCGCCGGACGGTCCTTCATATACTGCTGCTCGGCGTGCTTGAAGGTGGAGCCGGTCAGCTCGTTCTTGAGCTCGAACGTGGCGACCGGGATGCCGTTGACGAAGGCGACAACGTCGATGGAGTTCTCGCTCCGCGAGCTGTAGCGCACCTGCCGCATGACGGTGAGGACGTTGCTCTCGTAGAGCGCCTGCAGTTTGGCGTTAAGCCCCGACGCGGGTTTAAAGTGGCAGAGCGCAAAGCGAATGCCGGGGATGAGCTTGATTCCGCGACGCAGCACCCCGAGCGTGCCGGCGCTCTTCAGGTTGGCCTCGAGCTGCTTGAGGAACTCGGCCTCGGCGGTGCCGGCGTACTGCTCCTCCAGGCGGGCCCATTGCGCGGCCTGGGTCCGCCTCACCCAGCCGACTACTGTCTCCACGTCGAGCGCGCGCCTGCGGTCGAACGCCTCTGGCGGCCGCTCCGCGTAGCCCTGCCGGGCGACCAGCGTGTCGACCATGTGGCTTTCCAGGACGTGCTCCTGGTGCGCCTTCGACGCGGCGTGCCCCTCGCCCATGAGTTTCTCCTCTCCGCTCACTCTCTTCGCTCGGCGAAGAGGTCGGCCTCCATCGTCGGGATCGTCCGCGGGCCAGTTCCTCGCGGCGTCAGCCCGACGCGCTTCATCCACGCCAGCCAGTGGTGCAGGTCGGCCGCCGTGAACTTAGCGCGCTTCTCGGCGTGCCAGTCGTCGAGCACGCCCTCGATCACCGCGTCGTCGCTGACCTGCCGCCCGTCGATCAGGTCGTCGTTCCAGACGGCGTAGAGCGTGGCGATCATTTCCGCGGCACGGGTATCGAGATCGCGCACCAAGTCGACGAGCCCTCGCAGGGCGGCGAGGCGATCCGCACCGATGCTGTCCGTGTCATGGCGCCCGGCGAGCGCGAGCGGTCGGTAGGACACCGCTGCGCCGTCCCCGCCCGAGCCGTCGTAGAGCGCGCTCTCCCGCAGCCCGGCCTCCACGCGGTCGAGCATGGTGCCGTCGAACGGACCCGCCGCCTCGCGCCGGTAGGACCCCGCGACCTCGTGAATGCCGACGTGGACCTCGGAGAGGTAGAGCAGCTTCTGCAGCTTGACCCGGCCGAACCGCAGCACCGTGCGGTGCCGGTAGATGATCTCAGCGGCGACCATAGTGCGCACGCTGGCGCGGGGCGCGGTCGCCGGCACCGCGCTGGTTACGGCGGTCTCGTGCGCAACCGTGACGGCGTCGCCTCGGTCCCCCGTGACCGCGGCGGTGATCACCGCGTCCCGGCGCTCCGCCAGCAGGGTGATCGAACGCTGGATCTCCGCCGCCGCGCCCCTGAAAGCGCCGGTGATCCGATCGAGCCTGTCGGCGATCTCCGCCTGCTCGTCGATCGGCGGCAGCGGCATCCTGAAGGAGCGGATGTCGGGCATGTAGATGGTTTGGTGGGTCGAGCCGATCATCAGGCTGCGGAACACCGGCTTCATCGACCTCAGGACGTAGTAGAGGTAGCGCGGCAGCACGCGCGGGCCGCAGATCCAGCCAACGAAGTCCTGCGTCACCGCCATCGGCACGCCGAGGATCGCCGGGAAGCCGACCGACGCGGTTCGGGAGAGGATGACAGTGCCGGCGGGCAGCAGGCGCGCGGCCGAGTTCGCCATGCCAAGTTCGCTGATGCGCTCGGCCGTCTCGGTCACCTCGATATTGCCCGCCTGTCTGATCTGCCAGACATCGGCAAGCGAGAACCAGGGGATTACGCACGCCTCCGGCAACCAATATTCGTCCACCTTGCGGCTGGGCGTGTGCCCGGTCTCCTGCCGGGCGACGTGCACCATCTTGGGCGCGGTCCAGTGGGCGGGCATCTCGCCGATCCACTCCACGCCGGAATGCGCCTTCTCGCCCGGTCGATCGCGGCCGGAGACCACGTCGGCGAAGGTGCTCTCCTCCCTCTCGAGCAGCAGCTGCGCCTGCGCGCGCTTGGCGTCTATCAGGCGCTCGGTCAGAGCGAGCCGCCGGTCGAGTTGACGCGCCAGCTCCTGCTGCCGCTTCAGCGGGGGACAAGGGATCTCGACAGACCCGATGCCACCGATCGTCAGGCCGAAGCGGGTCACGCCCTGCGCACGGACGCCGAACGCCTGCCGCACGGGGGCCGAGCGCAAAGCCCAGAACAGGAACCGCGGATCGACGATGGCACGGTCGGGACGGAGAATCGCCAGGTGATAAGCGCACACCACGCCTTCCGCGGAGGCGTCCACGATCGCCGGAACGGCTATGTCGGACGGAGTTTCGCTGTCCTTGGTGATCACGATGTCGCCCGCGCGCAGGCCGAACCTCTCGATCTCCTTAGAAGTGGCGGACCCGGCGGCGAAGTCGATCGTCTCGTCGATCCTGTCGCGGTAGTAGACGTCGACGTAGTTGCAGAGGCGGACCGGCGTCTGATCGTCGTCGATTACCTTGTCCACGTTGCTCGACCGGACCTGCGCCAGGTGCTTCAGGCGAACCCGATTGTGGGCGGCGGTCATTCCGCCAATGCCCTGAGCAGGTCGGCTATCTCCAGCTCCTTGGTCGCGAGTTCCTTGTCGATGAGCGCGACTTCGCGCGGCGGCGCGTAGCGGTCGAAGAACCTTTTGAAGTTGATCTCGTAACCGACCCGTCCGACCTCCTTGTCGGCCGGATCGCGATGGTCGGTGTCGACCCAGGCGTCGGGAACGTGGGGGGCCACCTCCCGCTCGAAGAACGACCGCCAGTCCTCCAGCAGCGGAACCAGCTCGTGGTCGCGAAGGTCCGGGTCGGGCTGCGGCCGGCCTTTTGCGTCGCGCGCGATCTCGGCCGCGTCGTCGCGTTCCGCGATCGACGACAGAATCAGCTTGCGGATCGGCACCGCGATGCGCAGCCCGGCTCTCGCGAGCGCCGAGCTCAGCGCGCGGTCGGCCTCGTCCCGGGAGAGGAAGCGGTCGGTGGAGAGGTGCTCGCGAAGGCAGGAGGCGAGCTCCGCCCGCGCGCCGTCCTCCAGCTTCTGCATGGCCTTCGACGCCATCAGGACCGCGATGCGCACCGGCGTCGCCTGGAAGGCGAGCCGGAGGGGGCGTTCCACGCGCACCTCGCGGTAGCCAAGCTGCTCGACGGGCACGATCTTAGCGTGGTCGGAGTGCTCGCTGCCGCCGTTCAGCATGTCCGCGTAGATCGTGACAATGTCGCGGCGGGCCTCCTCGGGAATCTCGCGCCGCTTGGATCCCAGGCTCTTGCGCATCGGCGACCAGAACCGCTGCGACGACGCGTCGATCAGCTGGACCTTGCCCCGACGGCGCTCCTCCTTGCGGTTGGTGAGCAGCCACACGTAGGTCTGGATGCCGGTGTTGTAGAAGATGTCGGTCGGCAGCGCGACGATCGCCTCTACCATGTCGGCGTCGGCGAGCAGCCAGCGGCGGATCTCGCTCTCGCCCGATCCGGCGCCGCCCGTGAACAGCGGCGAGCCGTTCGTGACGATGCCGATCTGCGAGCCCTCCTCGTCGTCCCGCATCTTGGAGACCATGTGCTGGAGGAAGAGCAGCTGGCCGTCGGAGATGCGCGGCAGGCCCGCGGCGAAGCGATTGCCGTCGCCCCCGCTCTCGGCCTCCACGCGGATGACGTCGGCGTACTTCTTCCAGTCGACCCCGTATGGCGGGTTCGACACCATGTAGTGGAAGCGCCGGCCCCTGTGGGCGTCGGCCGAAAGCGTGTTGCCGAACGCGATCTGCTCGGGGTCGTGACCCGTTACCAGCATATCCGACCGGCAGATGGCGTAGGACTCGGGGTTGAGCTCCTGGCCGTAGAGCTCGACGCGGACGCCTGGGCTGTGCTTTTTGATCTCCTCCTCGGTGATCGACAGCATCCCGCCCGTGCCGCACGCCGGATCGTAGACGGTGCGTATAATGCCGGGCCTGAACGCCTGGCGGTCGTTGGCGATCAGCATCTCGACGATTAGGCGGACCACCTCGCGCGGAGTGAAGTGCTCGCCCGCGGTCTCGTTGGACATCTCCGAGAAGCGGCGGATCAGGTCCTCGAAGAGGTAGCCCATCTCCAGATTGGAGACCTCGTCGCTGTGCAGGTCGATCTGGGCAAAGCGCTCGAACACGTGCCAGAGGATGCCCGCGTCGTTCAGGCGCTTGAGCGTGTCGGTGAAGAGGAACTTGTCCAGAAAGATGTCGCGCACGCCGCCGGAGAAGCCGGTGATGTAATCGAGCAGGTTGGCGTGGAGTTGGGCGGGGTTCTGGCCCCTGATGCGCCCGAGCGTCAGGCTGGAGGTATTGTAGACCTTGGGCCCGTCCGCCACCTCGAACAGAATCATGTCCTTGGTGGCCTCGTCGATGCCGTCGGGCAGCCCGCCGGCGGTCGCGAGCACCGCGTCCTTGGTGGACTCCAGGATGCAGTCGAGGCGGCGGAGCACTAGGAACGGCAGGATGATCTTGCCATATTCAAACTGCTTGAAGTCGCCGCGCAGCAAATCGGCGACGCTCCACGCGAAGTTCGCTAGCGACCTGACCTTCGTGCTTAGCATCCTGTAACGCCCTCTTTTTGACGGCGTTATAGGTCCGTTCGTGCGGGTGCGCCAAGTAGCATGGCTGGCGGGTTGCGGGCAAGCGTGCTGGTCCGACAGGCTGGTGGACATGTCGGTTGTACGACCGTCGGGTGCAGGCGGTATGCGCTACGTGTGGGCGCGGCAGCGCGGCGGTCAACTTCGGCACAGCGAGCTTTGACGCTCTACCGAACAAGCGGGCGAACCGACCTTCGTCGCGACATTGTCGCTTTGGCGCGATGGAGGTCACCGTAGCTGCGGCGGCACGGTTTGCTGGAATTCGGCCATTTCACCAAGGTAAACGGGTATTGGTAGTTGAGAATGTGAAGGCCACGCGGACGTCTGCAAGTGGGTCACTCTGATGATCGACGTACGTCGGTGATGCTGACGCCTGCGTCAGCGCTCGCGAGGTCCGCGTCAGTCGTAAACAGCTCAGCATCTAGGTCCAAGGCAAGCGCCAGACAGGCCCGGTCACCAACCGATAGGCCTAGCGGCTTCGTCGCCGGCCGCAGGTCGCCGATGATCATCGCCTGAGAAGGCGACAACGGACGAACGTCTAGGTGCAGGCCGCCCAGGGCCTCGCGCACCTCCTCCAGTGATAGGCCGCGCTCGCGCAGTTTGGACACAACCTCGGCGAGGTTGGTCGTGCCCATCACGGAACGCGTCAATACTTCTACTACCCTGCCGGCGCCCGGCTCGTCATTGAGCAGGCAGAGCAGCGCTGACGCGTCGAGGACGACCTTGCTACTCACGCTCGGCCTCGCGGCGCCGATCGGCGATCAGTTCGTCAGCCAAGCCTGACCCTTCAGGTATGTGCTTGCGCAGGATGGCGCGGGCACGCTCGATGGCCCGCGTCACCGACCGTACCCGAAGCTCCCCGTTGTCGACGTCAACTAGAACGGTATCGCCTGTGCCAATTCCGAGTTGTCGCCGCATTGATGCCGGGATGACCAGCTTGCCACCATCTACGATTTTGACTCGCTGTGCTTCCATCTGCACCAACCTCGCTCGTCTGACCCGTTTAGCCGTCTACGTACCAGATAACCCGCGTAGCTGCCACAACCAGACGATCACCCTTGCCCGTAGAATATAGCGGCGATCACATCTGCACCGGACTCGTTCATCTCGGCCGTGAGTGGCTACGCAGAGCCGGCTTGCTTAGCTAGGCGCGACAGACTCGGTCCTTGCTTATCGGAGCCGGTGTCGGCAGAGGTGGCGCTTACGGGTGTACCCAGTTGAGCCAGGGAATGATGAGCAAGCAGCAAAACATGATCCGGGCGGCGCGAGTATATCTGCGGGTCAGCACCGACGAACAGGATCTGGCCCGGCAGGAGGCGATCGTCGCTGGCGCGCGCGCGGCCGGCTTCTATGTCGCGGCGGTGTACCGCGAGAAGGCGTCGGGCGCGCGGCCCGATCGTCCCGAACTGTTGCGCATGGTCGACGACCTGCAACCCGGCGAAGTCGTGATC
>JAESGJ010000529.1_pt1 | contig 16722 bp, 21 predicted proteins | sample 9266241 | NCBI WGS metagenome assembly JAESGJ01 (sample SAMN14514841, study PRJNA621669) | algae metagenome | isolation source: Brasilonema octagenarum HA4186-MV1 and co-occurring heterotrophs from wet... | place: USA: Manoa Valley, Hawaii | collected 2009-07-20 | reverse complement strand
CGAACACCGAGTAGGTGTAGGAGACGAGGATGCCCAGGGCGATCAGGGTCATCATCGTCGCCTCACCGCGCCGTAAGGACCGCCACGCGCTCGAGATGAACGGGGAGCCGCCCCACAGCACGACCGGGGTGCTGAGCACCAAGCCCCACAGTCCCATGCCGATGCCGAACGGCGGCATGGACGGCAGCCCGAGCGCGCCGCCGATGGGCGAGAAGACGACGATGGGCAGCGTGATGACCAGGGACACGACGAAGCGCCGCAACATGTCGTCGGGTGAGCCGTGACCGGCGTGTTCCGCGCCCGACATCTGGCTGTGATCCATCCCCGGCATCTTGGAGTGATCCATGCCAGGCATCTGGCTGCGATCCGCCCCAGACGCGCCCCCGTGATTCATCTTCGTGTGATCCATTGGTTGAGCGGGCTGACTCGAGCCAGAGGTTGGACTCGAGCCGTGACCCATCGCTGCGTGATCCTCGGCACTGACGCTCGGATGACCGGGTTGCGCTTGTGACGCCTTACAGTCGCGGCAGTTGCACAGGTATCCAGCCGCCTTGATTTGACCCTCGAGCGTCGATGGACTGGTTTTGAGTGCGTCGTAACTGAGATGAGCAACGACCCGCGTGCGGTCCAGATGCACATTTGTCACGCCGGGGAGCTTTTGCATGCGCGACTCGAGCGCCGCCAGCTCACTGGCGTTGTAGCAATCACTCAAGTTGACCTCGAGAACGGGGGCGTTGACGGACGGTGCTTGCTGACCGTGATCGTGCTGCATGGAACCTCCGGGGTGCGGTCAGAATTGCGTGTACCAGTCTTCAGTCACGGCGGTGAGTTGCTCGGGCGTGCTGGCCCATTTGCGCCACCACGGTCTGCCAAATTCGCCGACAATATCGGTCAATCGCGCTACCCGCTCGACCGCGACTGTTCCCAGCCAGCGCTGCCGCTCGGCAACCTCAGGCAACATCATCGCTTCCTGCCAGACCGCTCGCCCAGCGAGGAAGCCCGATGCGCCTGCCTGACAAGCGACGCGCACTTGCGCAGCGAACTGCTCGAAGCCAACCCCACCTGAGAGCAAAATCCACGGCGCACTCGAGGCATCCTCGAGTGCCTGACACGCCGGTCGCCGCCGGCGATGACCTGCGCTGCCCCGTAGATCGGATCAATCAGCACGGCGCTCGAGACCGGAGCCAGCGCACGGGTCAGGTCGCGCTTGTAACGCGTCAACTGATTAGTGACTGCCTCCGGCGATCGGGGAGCGATCATGCGTTGCATTGACCCGCGGTGATCCAGCGCGGTCATTGTGAAGAAACCGTGGGCATTGGAAATCTGCTGTAAACCGCGCATTTTCCCGATGCTCAGTTGTCTGACGCGTTGGTCAGTGGTGTCGGCAGTGTCCATCGCGTTGAGTCTTTCCTACACCTGTTCAGTCTGTGTAAAGGCGGCGCGGCTAGCGTTCCTGTTCGAGCCGATCCATCACCGCGTAGTGCACGCGGGCAGCCGGAATCAAGAACACGCGCCCAGTCGGCATCTCGAGCCGCAACGGGCGGGACTCGGTCAGGCAACGCTCGATCTGCTCGAGCACCGCTTCAGCGTCCTCGGCGCGATCAAACGCGCCGTAGACCAGCCGTGTGAAGGCCGGCGGTTCGTTGACGCCGCTTTTCGCACCGGGGTGGCGCTCGCGTGCCTCGCCGCTCGAATGGGCCACGGCATCACCCTCGCGGAACTGCTCACTGGGATTGACGAGCCAAAGCATGACCGTATACGACACTGTTGAACCTCCTGATCAATGACATTCATTTTGCGCTGCACGCGGCGCAGTCATCTGTGCAACACACCGCTCGAGACCACGTTGACACATTCTGCTAGGCTCGCACTAGCGCACTTCGATCACCATCATCAGACCGCCACCGCCCTGCTGTTTGAGCTTGCTGGGAAAAGTGGACTCGAGCAGGCTCAACTCGCTCGAGAGGATTCGAACTCGGCTGGACTCACAAATCCCAGTTCGACGTTGTTGTTGACCGTGTGGTGCGGGATGTGGCAGTGAATCAGCCATCTGCCGGGCCGTCGCGCTTTCCAGACCACGTCGTAACGCTGGCCCGGGGCGACGTTGACGGTGTCCGCCAGAAAACGCTGGTTGACCGGCAGGGTCTCGCCGTCTCGCGCCACGACTTGAAACGGTCCGCCATGAACGTGCATCGGGTGAACGAAGTTGTTGTTCGTGCCGATGAAGCGCAGCTTCAGCGTCTGACCGACGCGCATCTTGATCGTGTCGGTGGACGGGTAGGCTTTGCCGTTGATTGTGAAATAGTTGGGCAGCGCCCCTTCCATCAGCATCGCCGAGTAGGTCAACCCATCGCGCTTGAGCCATTCTTGCAGTTACACCGTGTACTCGAGGTCGGCGCTCGGTTCGGTTTGCGCGCGCGCGACCGCGGTGGCCGGGTCGCTGGCGTCGGGCACGAGTTGCCGAATGCGGGCGAGGTTCTCCGGGTTGGTGGTCGGACGGATGATCAGTGCGCCGTACAACCCGAGCGTCTGCTGGCGGTCGCTGCGCTCGTGCGAGTGGTAGAAGTACGTTCCGGCCTGCACGACCGTGAACGCGTAACTGAACCGCTCGCCGGGGTTGATCGGGTCTTGGGTGATGCCGGCCGCGCCGTCCATTTCGTTCGGCACGATCAAACCGTGCCAGTGAAGCGAGGTGGACTCGGGCAGGTTGTTCGTGACGTCGAACCGCACACGGTCCCCTTGCTCGAGTTCGATGCGCGGCCCCGGCGCTTGACGGTTGATCGCGTAGGCGTCAACCTGCTGATCGGGCAGGATGCTGAGGCGCACGACCGAGGCCTCGAGCGCGAAGACCTTCACGCCGTTCTCGAGCCGCGGCGCGAGCACTTGATCGCCGCGTTGGTCGGACGGCACGGTGTACGACACGCTGCGCGGGCTGACCGCCGCCATGTCCTGCATCGCCTCGGCGGGGGTGTCTTGGGTCATCGCCATCCCCGGTGGCATGATCAGCCCCCCGACTTCGTGGGCGGTCAGCCGCATGTTGACGAACGCCCCGGGCAGCGTCATGCCCGCGATCAGGATCACGAGCGTGAACCCGAGTACAGCCGCGAGTTGCGGGTTCGTGACGAGTGGTGGCCTGACGCTGGGCGGTGCGGTGGAGTCGCCGCTGCCGCCAGCCTGCGGCGCTCCTGGTGCGCCCTCGGTTGCCATCGGTGCGTGGTTCATACCCGCCATCGCTTGAGCGCCCATCGCCGCGTGTCCCGCCACGGCTGAGGCATCGGGCGCGTCCGTCATGCCCGAGGCTCGGTCAGCCAGCTGATCGGGTCGCAGCGTCATCAGCCCATGCTTGAGCCTGATCGAGACGAGCCAGACGTTGACCGGGTAGGCAACGGCGAAACCGGCGATGATGCCGAGCGACATCACCACCCAAAATAGCGGCTCGCCGGGCCACATCGCCCGCATGTCGCGCCCCATCATCATCAGCGACATCACCGGGGACATGCCAGCCATCATGGCGTTCATCGAGACGAACTCGGGCACGAGCGAGCGCCGCACGTTGTCGAGGTAACTGCCGCCCATCACCGATTTCATGAACAGCGCCTGGAAGACGAGCAGCCCGAACAAGAACCCGGCCGCGTACTCGACGATCAGGTCCAGCCACATCGGCAGCCCGAGCAGCGCCACCGTGACGGCCGCGACGATGATCCCCGTGGCATCGCCAGCCACGCAGTGCACGGTCGAGTCGACGCCCTGACGCCAGAGCGGTCGCACGAACGCCTCGTGGGTTCCCGGCGCGGGTTCCTTGTCGGCCATGACGTAGAGCAACAGCCCGACCGGGCCCATGTAGAACGTGACGAGCACAAACCCCCAGCGCATCACGTTCGGTTCGGGATTGCCGCGAAACTGGTCCCAGGCGACGTAGGCGGTCGACAGCAGGGCGAGGGCGATCCACGCGTAGACGAACCCGTCAATCGGCTGGAGAAACACGCGCACCTCCCGGCGTTGTCGCCTGTGGTGTGGGGTGGCGGTGGTCGAGCCCGGACATCGCGTACTTCATGCAACCTCCAACGGCTGTGTGCGGGGAACGGCAGCGCACCCGAGGTTCGGCTCGGGTGCGTCTGGACGGATTTTCGAGCCGCGTCAGGGTGCCTTCAGCCACGCCCTGAACTGCTTGATCTCTTTGGTTTGCAGCGTGACCACGCCCTGCGCGAACTTTTTCAGCTCTGCGCGCGAGGCGCGCCTGATCGCGTCTCGACCCATCATCACCGCGTGCTCGTGGTGCGGGATCATGCCCTCGAGGAAATTGCGGTTCGCGTCGCCCATCGTCATGCCCGCCATGCCGCCTTGGGCGGCGAGCATCATCGGCTTCATGTCTTCGCGCATCAGCGCCATCTGCCGCGCGTCGGGCTTGGCGTTGTACCAGCTTCGCAGCCAGCCCTCGAGTTGCCTGATCTCCTTACCCTGGTCGCCGACAATCGTCTGCGCCGCGCGCCGAAGCTCGGCGCGGGTGCAGCCCTTGACGCAGGGTTGCGCCATCTCGAGCGCGCCCCGGTGGTGCTCGATCATCTGCGACATCCAAGCGATGTCGTACGCGCGACCGCTGAGATTCTTGAGCGCTGCGGTGGACTTGGTGCCCATCGCGCCGTGGTTCATGCCGGACATCTGCGCGAGCCCGGTGCCCAGAAGGACGCTTGCCAAACCGATGACCAACACCAGTTTTTTCATCTCGAACTCCATTTCATTCGTGTGTAAAGCAAAAACCGGGTTGCAGCGCGTTTCACCGCGCGCTCCGACACAGGCGACCTTCGGCGCACAGACAGACGTTGGCGTTGCCGCAACCGGAGCAGGCGCAGGCGACGATCTCGTGCAGGTCGGCGACGCGCGCGTCCACCCCGGGATGGCGGCGCACGACGAGGTAGCACAGCAGCGCGGCCGGGACCAGGGCGAGGTAACTGAGCGACATCGCCGCCTGCAACCCGAAGAGCCCTTGCAGCGCCCCCACGCCGACGTAGAGCACACCCGCCACACCCACGGTGAGCCCGCCGACCATGCCCGCGGCGGTCGCTTCGGCTTCGGGTGCGAGGTCCTGGGCGGTGACGACGAGCAACGGGAACGCCGCGTTGACGAGCGCGCCGCTCGCGGCGACCGCTGCGAAGAAGGCAACGGAGCCCGGTGGGACGGCGAACACGGCGAGCAGTGGGACGAGCGCGAGCGGCATCGCGCCGAGAAAAATGTGGCGGCGCGCGACGAAACGCCCCAGCCAGCCGGCGGTCACGCCGCCGAGCGCCGCCGCCACGTAGAAGGTGGCGAGCGTCCAGCCGATCAGCGGTGCGTCGCGCGCGATGCCGTGCTGGCTCACGAGCCACAGCGGCATCGCGGCGGTGAAGGTGACGAAGGCCACCTCGAGCAGCGTGCCCGCGGCGGTCAATTGACCGACGGGTCCGAGCAGCACCCGGCGGTCGAACAGCGCCACCCGCGGGGTGTGGGCGGGGCGGTCCGGGTGCCCTGCGGCGAGCAGGATCACCACGCCGAACAGCACGCCGGGCAGCATCAACCACGGTGTGAACGCGAGACCGAGCGTCGCGCTGAGCACCACCACCGCCACGGGCCCGAGGGCGAGCCCGACCATGCCGCCCGCGCTGAACAGGCTGACGGCGAGCGCTGTGCGCTCGCGCCACCCCCGGGCGAGGCTCGTCGCGGCCGGGTGGAAGGCGGCCGAGCCGAGCCCGCCGACGAGCAGCAGCGCGAACACCGCGGGCAGGCTGGGTGCGACGGCGAGCAGTCCGAGCAGCGACACGCTGAGGATCAAGCCGAAGCCGGCCAGCGCCCGGCGTCCCAGGCGGTCGCCGACTGCACCGAACAGCGGCTGGGTCACCGACGAGCTGAACGCGAACGTGGCGACGAGCAGCGCGAGCGTCACCTCGCCCGAGGCAAAGCGCCCCTGCAGGATGGGCAGCAGTGCGTACAGCAGGCTGGTCACGGCGTCGTTGGAAAGGTGTGCCGCTGTGAGCAGGGCTGCCAGCGTCGCGCCGAGCGCCGCCCTGCGGGTCAGGGCAGACGCTGCGGTGCGTGGTCGTCGGCTGGTGGACACGGGGTCTCCTCGGGTGAATCGTCGCCCTGAAGGTTCAGCGGGCGAGTACGGTGGCCTGGTAGCCCTCGTTCTGAATGGCGCCGAGCACCGCGGTGGTGTCGGGATCGCCGTCGATGGTCGCGGTCTGCTCGCGGTAGTCGATCTCGGCGTTGCGCACACCCGCAACATCTTTGAGCGCCGTCTCGAGGGTGCGCGCACACGAGCTGCAGGTCATGCCGGTCACTTGAAGCTTGAGCATTCTGTTCTCCTCTTTCTATCCCCCTGGGGGGATAATGGGCAAGATAGAGATTCAAACCGCTGTTGTCAAGTTCTTTGACGCCTATTATCTCGATACCCCCTGGGGGATGCGCGTTCGGCGGGCGTTTGCCCGCCAGTCCCAGCCCAACGTCCACCCGACGCCCGCCACACCCGCCCGCGGAACGAACGCATCGAAAAGGAGCAGTGACATGACCCAGACCTTTCCCACCGTGACCGTCTACACCACGCCCGGATGCGCCGCATGCGCAGCCGGGGTTAAGGTGGCGAAGCTCGATTTTTCGCTCAAGTAACCCATCACACCCGTCCAGCACGCGATCTCACTCGAGCCAGCCTCAAGCCACCAACTTCAACCTCGAAGTCATGTCCAACGCGAACGTCCCATACGGATTGACATGCGCCCACCGCAGCGGCGTCAACGCCCGCAGGTCCGTCGCCGTCAACCGCTCGCGCCACTCGGGTTCCGCCAAAATCTGCTGCAACATCAACGTGTTCACGTACACCAGACTGACCTGAAGCAAATGCAGGCACAGCATTGACACGGTCGCGTCCTCGAGTCGGTTCGTGGCGAACTCCCCGCCCTTGCCGTAAAGAATGAATTCGTTGGCGGCATTCCACGATTCGATCACGTTGAGCCCCTCGTGAATCTCGCGCCGCAACGACTCAAGCCGCAAGTAATCGCACAAGAACGCGGTTTTCACCGCCTTGCCCAACTTGCCCAACGCCTTGTACGTCGGATGCTGCACGTTGGCGCGCGTGAATCGCCGCAGAATCGTCTCCGCATCCGCCGTACCCAGGCGCAACGCCGTGGCGAACTTGATCATCTCGTCGTACTGCTGCTCGACCAAAGCCCAATCGATGGTCCGAGTCAAGACGCTTTGAAGATTCGGCAAGCGCTCGAAGTCCTCCTTCTCCACGCGGTACAGCCGCTGACTCTTCATGCGCTTCAAGCGCGGCAGCAGCGAGAATCCAAGGAGGTAGCAGAACGCGAAGCCGACCTCGCTCTGACCGTGGCTGTCCACGTACGATTTCTTCACGTTCATCGCGGTCTCGTGCCGCAACACGCCCTCGATCATGAACGCCACCTCGCTCGAGGAGGGCGCTTTCATCTGCGAGTGAATGCAAACGCTCTTCTTTTCTACGTGCCAGTAGACCATCACCCCTCGCCCACCGTAGCGGCGGTGATACTCGGTCATCAGGTTCTGGTCCCACGCGCCGAACTGCTTGCTGTCCGCGGCGACCGCCGTCGTCGCCTCACCCCACAACGCGGGGTCTCGAGCCGCGAAGATCGCGTTGCACACGCGCGCAATCGCCGCGCGCAAGCCGTCCTTGTGCAAGTAGCGGTCCTTGATGTAAGATAACTCCTCGTAGCCATCAGGATTGCCGCCGCTGCAAGGTGTCGCGTTCCAGGGTTTCCCGCGTACCCGACGTGCGCAACGCCTCGGTGAACGAGACGCGCAACTCGGTTTCCTTGAGGATGTCCAAGAGGTTCGTCATCGGCCAGCGCCGCACGAGCGCCGCGGTCAAGGCGACGATGTTCGACGGCTCGTCTTGCACCGCGAGCGGCGTGATCGAGAAGCGCCCCTTGCCCTTTTTGGACACGAGAATTTTCACCAGGTCGTTCGTCGGCATCGTGGTGTTCAAACTCTGGAGCGCCGTCGTCATCAACGCCTTGAGCTTTGCCACGAACACATTCGCCTCGCCCGGTTGCTCGAGTTCGGCGTAGTACTCGTCGCGGCGATCAGCAAAGTCCTGCGGCAGGTCCTCGTCGGGGTTGCGAAAGCGCAGTGCGCCCTTGACCCAGACTTCCTTGCAGCGCACGCGATCCCGCAAAGTGTCCAACGTGCAAACTTCATAGGCGATGCGGTTCACGCGTCCGTTCTCGCGTTCGTCCAAGACCAGGTCGTGCCAGTCGTCCTCGACCACACCGTCGAGCGGCACGGTTTCGTTTTTCGGAAACGTCGGGGACGAGCGTCCTTTGTGGCGCTTGATCAACTCGAGCGCCGCCATGATCGGGCGGTGGCGGTCGTTGTTGCACTGAAATTCCAGCGCCTCGAGCAGCAACGGCACGATGCGGCGGTAGTGATGGCCGTAGGAGTTGCGCGTCACCAAACGTACCGTGCGTTCGAACGAACCCTGCGCCTCGGTTTCGCGGATCACGTCCTCGAGCACGGCGGCAGGCACCGCCGCGTAGATCACGTCCTCGACCGTGCCCCGCGGTTTGTCTCGAGCGGCTTTGGCGACTTTGTACAAGAGCTTGCCCTTGCCCGCGACGCGGCGCAGCGCTTTTAAAATCTCGGTTTGCACGCGGTTCTCGGCGTGCGCGCCGATCTGATGCGCGATGTGCACGAGCAGGTCCACGAGGTTATCGGTGATCTCGAGCGTGCGCTGGTGGCACAGCGCCGCGAGCAGCGTCCATCGCACGTCGTCGTCGTGACGCCGCAACTCCCTGGGCGCTTCGGCAGCCGCGCGCCGCCGGTACTGCGCGACCATGCGCGGCGGCACACCGGCAAACAGGTCGTCTGGAAGCTTTAGGGCGCGCAGCGTGCGAAGTTTCTCGAGTGCCTCGAGCACCGTGGCGACCTTGACCGTACCCGCGTCATCCTTCAAGGCGGACAACTCCGAGCGCGCCGCGAACAGCGCCCCTTGCGCCGCGTCGTCGTCCACGCCGTCGGTGACGACGAGTGCGTCCAGCGCGAGCCGTGTTTCGGGCTTGAGCTTCGCAGCGGTGTCGCGCACGAAACGCGCCTCGCGGCGTCGCACGGCGTGTCGCATCAGATCGCCCAGGCGTTCCGGCGCGGGGGCTTCCACGCGCTCCGAGCGCAGGTGCTGCAACGCCGCCTGGCGCAAGGATTCGCTGTTCGCCTCGAAGTCGGTCGCGTGCGTTTCGAGCCAGGCGAGCAACGCGGGTTCCGCCGTGCCAGCGAAGGCGCGGTGACCGAGGTACGCGCGCACTTCGCTGCGATGGCGTCGGTTGCTGGCTCCCCGCCAGTCGAGTTGGTCGAGCAAACGCGGTGAAACCTCGCATTGGGCGGCGAGATGGGCGACGACGCACGCGGAGAGGTCTCGGCTGCTGTTCGGAAAGCGTCCCTCGAGTTGAAAGCATTTGAGCAGCACCGCGAAGCCCAAGCGGGTTGCGCCGCTTTTGTTGCCGAGCAGGGCGCGTTCGGGCGCGGTGAGGGTGAAATGCCGCTCGAGTTCCTCGGGTTGCCAATCGCGTTTCATCGCTGTCCCTTTCCGCCCTCCCGCGAAGTTCGCACAATGCGCGTACTGCGAACCGCGTGGGCGTATCGTAGGGCATGGCTCGAGGGAGAACGCGTGAAAAAGCTGGCGAAATTCGCGGTCAATCTCGAAACGCGAACCCTCGAGCGTCGCTCGGTGAGGTGGCTCAAGCCACGGTGAAACTCTGGCGCAAGCACCACCTGACCTACGACCAGACCAAGCACATCGTCGAACGCGCGCGCAAAGCCTTGAAACTCGAGCCGCCCGCAGGGCGACGACGCACGGTACAGCGATTGGACCGCGACGAAGTGGAAGCGTTGATTCACGCCGCGTATAAACGCTCGAGCACTTACGGGCTGATGGTCAAAACCTTGTTCTACACGGGAGCCCGGGTCAGCGAATTCGTGAACATCACCGTACAGGATTTGCACCTGGGTCTCGAGCCGCCGCAAGTCTACTTGGGGCACGCCAAGATGGGCAGCGACGGTTTCGTGCCCGTGCTGCCCGCGCTCGCCCAGGAGTTGCGCACGCACTTGCGCGAGCGCAGAAGCGGGTACGTGTTCGAGTCCAACCGCTTCGACCGCTACTCGCCGCGCATGGTGCAACGCGTGGTCAAACGGGCGGCTCGAGACGCGGGCATTGCCAAGAGGGTGACACCGCACCGCTTGCGGGCGAGCGTGGCGACGCTGTTGTTGGACGCGGGCATGCCGTTGGATCAGGTGCAGAAATTCCTGCGACACCGGCGCATCGCCACCACGCAGATCTACGCGGAGACGAGCCTGGGGAACATGGGCGAAGCGTACCTGCGCGCCCTCAGGCGTTGACTGCCAACCAAGCGGACGCGTCAACGCAGCTTCGTACCGCCGTGGTTCATGCCGCCGATCAGCGCGGCGGCGCTCGAGACGGCGTTCGTGGGCAGCTCACCGTACCCCTGCGCCTCATTGAGTTTCTGCCCGTCGTGGGTCATCCACCACAGCAGGTTCGCCAGCGCTTTGCCTTGTTCCACCGTGCGTCCCGCGTAGTTCTGGTCTTCGTAGACGAGCAACCAGGTGAACCCAGCGACCGGGTACGCCGTGCCGCCCGCCCCGGTCAGCGATACGCGCGTGTCGGCGGGCAGCGGCACGGACGACGCAGCCGCCGACACCGCCTTCAAATCACCGCCGTCCACATAGCGCCCAGCGGCGTTGCGCACGAACCCGTATTGGAGGTTGTTGGCTCGAGCGAAACTGGCTTCGACGTAGCCGAGTGCGCCCGGCGTTTGCCGCACCACGCTCGCGACGCCCGCGTTGCCTTGACCGGGCAGCCCGGTGGGAAAGCGCACCTGGGTTTGTGGGCCTTTGGACACCGTGTTCGCCCAGGCAGGAGAGGTTTTGGCGAGGAAGTCCACGAACACGGCCGTCGTGCCCGAACCGTCGGAGCGGTACACGGGTTGCACCGAGAACGGCGGCAAGGTCACGCCGGGGTTCAGGCGCGCGACGGCGCGGTCGTTCCAGCTTTTGATCTTGCCCAGGTACAAATCCGCCAGCAGCGCGCCGTCAAAGCGCAACGGCTGGGTCAGGCCGGGCAGGTTATAGGCGGGCACGACCGCGCCGATGGCGGTGGGGATGTGCAACAGTTTGCGCGGCACGGCTTTCAAAGCCTCGTCGGTCATGAACGCGTCGGACGCGCCGAAGTCCACGGCTTGCGCGAGAATCTGACTTTGCCCCGCACCGGAACCGACCGGGTTGTAGGCGACGCGCACGCCGCTGGTCTTGTTGTACTCGCGGAACATCACCTCGTACAGCGGGGCGGGAAAAGTGGCTCCCGCGCCGGTCAGGGTCGTTTCTGCCAAGGCCAGCGCGCCGAGCGCGAGCAGCCCACCACCAACGATCACTCGAGGGTTCATCGGGTCTCCTGTCCGGCCACCGTTGGCAGCCACTCGAGGAGGCGCGCTTCTATCGCGTCGCGCACCTCGCGGAATTTGTGCAAGGTCGCTTCGTCGCTGCCCTCGAACGCCGCCGGGTCCTCGAACGGCCACGCTAGGCGGTAAGACACGCCTGGAAAGATCGGGCAGCGCTCTTCCGCCCTCGAGCACACGGTAATGAGGTAGTGGAACGTGCGCTTGCCGAGCATCGGCACGACGCCCTTGGCGTGCATCCCGGCGGTGCTGATGCCGCGCTCTTCCAAGACGCGCACCGTGTACGGATTGAGCACGCCAGGCTCGAGTCCCGCGCTGGTCACATCAAACTGATCGCCTGAATGGAAGCGCAGCAATGCGTCCGCCATCTGGCTGCGCGCGGTGTTGCCGGTGCAGAGGAACAGTACGGTGCGCTTTCTCGGCGCGGTCTCGAGTGGCTGGGTGGCGGATTCGGTCATACCCTCACGTCCTTTCTGGGGTTCGGTAGTTCCGTGGCAACGGTCTCGAAGTTGTGCGGTTCGGGTTGCAACCACTGCGCGGTGAACGCGCCCAAGGCAGCGCCGAGGACGGGTCCGACCCACATCACCCAATGGTCGCGCCAGTTGCCAGACAACACCGCCGGTCCGAACGCCCGTGCCGGGTTGAGCGCCACGCCCGTCAGCGGTCCGGCGGCGCTGATCGCCATCATCACCGTCAAGCCAATCAGCACGCCCGCCAAGGGGGACTGCTCGAGCACGGCGACGCGCCAGATGACCAGCGCCAGAAAGAAGGTCAGCACGGTTTCAATCGCCAGCCCTGCCAGCGGCGAGACGCCCGTCGCCAGCAGCGTCGCGCCAAAACTGACCGTCTCGAGCGCTTGTCCGTGCGTCAGCGTGAGCAGCGCGGTCGCCCCGGCGCTGCCCGCGAGTTGCGCGAGGATGTAAAGAATCGCGTCGTTGAACGCGAATCGCTTCGTCAAGAAAAACGCAATCGTCACCGCTGGATTGAAATGCGCTCCAGACACCGCGCCCAGGGCGTAAATCATGCCCATCACCGCGAAGCCGTGCCCGAAGGCGATAGCGATCAGTCCGCCGTTGAGCAAGCCGCTCGAGGTCAGCGCAATCGCGCCAACGCCGCAATAGACGATGGCAAATGTGCCAATAAACTCTGCCAGCAATCGGCGTGGCACGCGTTAAACTCCGACGCTGGGTGAGTCAGCGTAGGTTGGTGGAACAGGTTGCGCGGTCTTCAACGCGACCACGAACGCCTCGAACTGCGTCCCGATCTGATCGCGCACCGTGCGCCAGACATCGAGAGTGTGCCCGCTCGGGTCGGTGAACGGGTAGTGCAGGCGAGTGGTCTTACCCGGATACACCGGACAGGCTTCGGCGGCGCTGTCGCAGACGGTGATGACGTAATCGAAGTTCCAAGGGTCGGGCAGGTCGTACAAGGTTTTACTCGAGTACGCGCTCAGATCAATGCCGACTTCGCGCATCACGCTGATCGCCTCGGGTTTGACGCGGGTCGCTTCGGTCCCGGCGCTCCAGACCTCCGCCTCGAAACCGACCGCTGCGGCGTAGTGGCGCAGCCAGCCCTCGCCGATCTGACTGCGGGCGCTGTTGTGCGTGCAAAGAATCAAGATTCGCATCTGCGAGCCAGGTTAACACACCGAATTGTCTTGATTCATCAGCCCGAGGTCAGGGCGTGGACGCAGCAGTTCCGCCAGCAGTTCTCCACCCACCCGGTACAGCGGTGCGCGCTCGAGACGGTAGTAGACGTTCTTGCCGCGTTGTTCGCTCGAGACGAGTCCGACCTCGCGCAGTACGGCAAGATGATACGAGACTTTGCTCTGGGCCAGTCCGAGCAGGGCTTCCAGGTCGCAGACGCAGCACTCGCGCTGCGCGAGCATCGAAACGAGTTCGAAGCGCACATCGTTGGCGAGGGCTTTAAGGATTTCGAGCGTCGGATTGACCAAAATGGATTGATTGGACTCGAGGGCGATCATCAACCGTAGTATATGTGTCGGTGGGTGCGTGTCGGGTCACTCGCCCGTCAGCACCAGCGCCATTCGAGCGCGCGCAGCATCGACAGCGAGACTTACAGGCTCGCCTCGAGCGCTGGACGGGCAACGCGCACGCGGCAGGCTTGTGCATAGGCGAGGATGGCCAGTCCACTCGCGCCGAGCAACACCCACAACACGGCTCCGTACCCGCCCGACGCGGTGTACAGCGCACCGGCCGCCAGCGGTGCGAGCGCCTGAACGAGGCTCGACGCCGAGGATATCGCGCCATTGATGCCACCAAACGACCGCGACCCGTACCACTCGGCGACCAGCGCGGCCCGCGCGAGCGTCAACGCGCCGTTGCTCGCACCGTACAGCGCCACGAACACCCAGACCCCCAGCGGATACGGTACGAAGACGAGTGCGCCCAGCGCAGCCAACCTCAACCCCAGCACGAACGCCGTCGCCGTCTCGAGCGGCCAACGCGTGCCGAGCGGGGTGAAGATCAACCTGCCGAACACCTGCGTGACCCCGATCATGCCGACTGCTGCCGCGACGAGCGCCGCGTCGTAGCGGCGCTCGAGGAGCAGCGGCACGAGATGCGCGGTCAGCCCGGAACCGATGGCGGCTTCGAGCGCGAACGCCACCGTCAGCCAGCGAAACTCCGGTGAGCGCACAGCCGCTTGGAGCGACACGCCCGAAGTCCGCGGGGCGTCGCGCTCGGTTTGGTTGATCGGCGCTCCGTCGGGTTCCAGTCCGAGGTCGTGCGGGTGGCGGCGCAGCGTGAAGGCATGGGCGGGCACGGTGACGGTCAGGAGAGTCAGGGCCAGCACCGCGAGCGCGTCGCGCCACCCAAACTGGGCGACGAGCAGCGTCGTCAGCGGAACGAAGATCGTGCTGGCGAAGCCCGCGACGAGCGTGATCGCCAGGGTTGCCCGCGCCCGCTGTTGCTTGAACCAGACCGTGACGACGGTGAACGCCACGTCGTAATACACGCAGGCGCTCGCTACCCCGATCAGCGCGAAAACGAAGTACAACGCGCCGAGGCTACCCACCCGCGACCACGCGAACACCAACAGCGCCGCGGCGAGCGATCCGAGCGTCATCAGTGCTCGAGCGCCGAAGCGGTCGACCGTGCGCCCAATCGGAATCGCGGAGAACCCGGCGATCAGTAGGGCGAGCGAAAACGCGCCCGAGGTCTGCGCTCGGGTCAAGCCCAGTTGGAGTTCCATCGGCGTGACCACGACCGCGAAGGCGTAGTACAGCACGCCGTAGGAGACGGTGGTGGTCGCGGCGAGCGCGGCGACGATGCGCCAACCGTGATACGGCGCTCGGCTCATCGGTGCAGGGTCAGCAGCATGGAAAGGGCTGAATCGGGGCACGCGCCGCGCAACTGGTCGGACTCCAGCAGCGTGCTGGGCAGGCTCGAGCGCGGCACGACCTCGAAGCCGAAACGCTCGAAATACTCGGCTGCCGAGGTGGTCAGCAAACCGATGCTCGAGAGTCCCAAGTCATTCGCCGCCTCGAGTTGCCGCGCGACCAGCCGCGCGGCGATGCCCTGACCGCGCCGCGCGGGATGCACCGCGACCGAGCGCAGTAAGCCCGCATCGCCGTGTACCTCGAGTCCAGCGCAGCCGATCAGCCGGTCGCCGTCCAGCTCGAGTGCGAAACCCTGGAGGTGCTCATCCACGCCCTCGGTCGGCAGGTGTAGGTCGCGCAGCAACGTGAATACATCGTCACGAAACGGGTGCGGGTCCGGCTGGAACCCTGTTTGGGCAGTGGACGCTGGTTCACTCGAGGTTAAACGCTCGGGTTCGCTCATGACTTGACAATACCTGATACATCGAATAAATTCAATCTATGCCCGTTGCACCGACGCCCGCCAAAGTTTTTCACGCGCTCGGCGACGAAACCCGCCTGCGCATCCTCGAGTTCCTCGCCCGACCCGACCAGGGCTGTTGCAGCACCGCGCACGGCGTTTGCGCCTGCGACCTGCAAAGACTGGTCGGACTGAGCCAACCGACCGTCAGCTACCACCTCAAACTGCTCACCGAAGCCGGGCTGATCACCGACTCCAAACGCGGGCGCTGGGTGTACTACACGCTCTCGAGCAGTGGCTCGGCGGTGGCGATGCACAGTCTCGAGCGGTTGTTCGCCGCGCCCGCTGCGCCAGTCCTGACCGCATCCGCTGCCCCACTTCACCCCGCGCCTCGAGCACCGACGCCCGAAGCTTGAACCACCGTCCGCTCACCGCACCAAGAAGGAGCAACCCATGCAAATCACCGGCTACAACACCCAGGATTTCCTCGAGCAACTCGCCGCGCACCCGCACGCGACCCTCGAGTTCGCCCTCAACGGACAGACCCTCGTTCCACGCGGCTACCACGTCACCGAGGTCAAAGCGGTGCTCGTCGAGGCGATGGATTGCGGCGGTCAGGCCGACACGTGGCGCGAAACGGTCGTGCAACTCGCCGACGGCAGCCGCGAAGATGCGGCGCGCGGCTTCATGAGCGTGGAAAAATTTCTCTCGATTTACGGTAAGGTTGCCGCCGCCGTTCCCGTGCGCGGCACGGCCGAGTTGCGTTTCGAATACGGCAACGCGGCGCGCGGCGCGATGCAGTTCTTCGTCGGCGACATAGCGCGTTCTGGCGATCATGTCGCTGTGACGCTGCTCGAGCCGGGCGTGACCTGCAAAGCCAATGACCGCAGCGCAGCGACGAACACGGACGGTTGTGGGTGCGGACCGAGCGGTTGTGGTCCGCAAGTGATGAATCTCGAGGATCAGGCGCGGCTCAAGGTCGTGGGCGCGGCACGCTGAGCGGTCATCGCTAGGGTGGCTGGCGTTTGTCCGACGGTGTGGATTGGTTACTTGAGCGAAAAATCGAGCTTTGCCACCTTTACCCCCAGCCGTCAAGCGCTACCTCGAACACAAGGGCGTGCCGTACACCGAGCGCGACGTGACCAGCGACGCGCAGGCGCTCGCGGACATGCAGCGCATTTCCGGCGTGCGCATTGCCCCGGTCACGGTGGTCGGGGACCGGGCGTTCTACGGCGACTTCCCGCAGCAGCGACCGGCACTCGAGCGCGCCCTGTTCGGCGAGCGTGGTGCGCTCGGGTCTTAAGCGACCCGATCACGTGCGCGCCCCACAACCCGGTGGTTGCGGCGTGAACCACGCCGCAACCACCGGGAGCGTCCGGTCAGGCGGCCATCGCGCGGCAGCTTGCCGCGCAGCGCTCGCAGGCCTCGATGCAGGCGCGCATCATCGCATCGTCGGACAC
>JAESGJ010000526.1_pt1 | contig 16844 bp, 18 predicted proteins | sample 9266241 | NCBI WGS metagenome assembly JAESGJ01 (sample SAMN14514841, study PRJNA621669) | algae metagenome | isolation source: Brasilonema octagenarum HA4186-MV1 and co-occurring heterotrophs from wet... | place: USA: Manoa Valley, Hawaii | collected 2009-07-20 | reverse complement strand
CAGGCCAGCTGATGAACACCAGTGGCGGTGTGCCGACGATGGCGGCGAACGTGAGTGCCCCGTCGGTGCTCCGCTGTAACCCTTGGCGGGTGGTCGCGAGGATCTCGTCAGCGTCCACCGGTGATACCGCGAGGTCGACAGCGGCGACTTCTGCCCGTGGTTGCCAGGACCGTTCGTCGGGGCTGATCAGGACCTTCCCGGACTGGCTGTCGTGACCGTAGACCCGTCCGTGGCGGTACTCGAGGGCGTGGAAGTCGGCGGTGCCCTCCAAAGACAGTGACTTCCAGGACTCACCGGCGTCGTCGCTCTTGATCAGGCCCAGATGCGGCGGTTGTTGACGATCGGCCGGATCGGGGTGGCCGCTGGCCAGGAACTGGTCGGGGCCGGTGACGGTGAAGCCCATGAAGTCCTGTGTCAGGGTACCGACTCGTTGCGGCGGTTGATTGTCGTCGATGCGAAAAAGCCCGTAATGCGTTGCGATGTAGAGAGAGTCGTTCGACGGGTTGATGCCGAGGCCGTGGATGTGGGTCATGCCCGGCACGAGTGCGGGCGTGCTGTCGGGAGGGTTCGCCGAACACGCCGCGGCGAGGGCTCCGGTCAGAACTGCGGCAGTGAGCCTATGGAGCTGCACACTGACTCCTTCTGGTCGCGGACGACATACGGGGCCCGACGATGATGAGTGGCTTCTGGTTACGGCGAGACACTCGTATAACGCGGCGCGGCAACAGTTTAGGGTGTGGCGGCGGGTACAGAGGCCGTCGGCATCGGTGGCACACCCGGCATCGTTGACATCGACGGCGCGTTCATGAGTTGCTCCATCATCTTGTTGCTGCCCATGTTCATGGAGTCGCAGCAACTCGGACGTGCGATGAGCAGGTATAAGCCAGCGGCGATGATGAATAGCCCTACCGCGATGCCCGTGATCGCCAGGGCTTGGTAGAGCCGTTGAGGCCGACTGCCGGCTGAGGGGGCGACATCTGTCATGGTTGTCCCTTCGTGGGTGATCTGTTGCAGAGCAGGCTGTACTACCTACTCGGGTGTGTATGACGGCACCGCCGCTTGGCGTCGTGGAAGCGGCGTGCTAGATCTGCCAGTCCTGCGCGCCGTCCGGTTGGTTGTAGATGCCGCCGGTGGTGTTCTTGACGACGACGGGGTCGCCGCTGCCGAAGTTGTCGTAGAACCACTGGGCGTTGGCGGGGCTGAGGTTGATGCAGCCGTGGCTGACGTTGCGCTTGCCCTGATCGGCCACCGACCAGGGGGCGCCGTGGACGAATATGCCGCTGTTGTCGATGCGGACGGCGTCTTGCACCTTGAGCTTGTAGCCCTCGGCGGAATCGATCGGGACGCCGTAGGTGGAGGAGTCCATGACGATGTCGGCGAACCTCTCCAGGACGTAGTAGGTGCCGTTCTTGGTCTCGTACTTCGGTTTACCGAGCGAGACCGGGAAGGTTTTCTCGACGACGCCGTTTCTGGTGACGGTCATCTGGTGGGTGGCGTCGTCGATGGTCGCGACGAGGGATTCCCCGGTGCGGAAGCTCGACTTGGTTCCCGAGGCGTCGACGGTGACCGTCGTGTTGGCGGGCCAGAAGTCGATGGGGCGCCACCGGACCTGGGTGTCGGACATCCAGTAGAACTTGCCGGGCACGGGCGGGTCGGACGATACGTGGATGGCCTGTTCGGCCATGGCGCGGTCGGCGATGGGACGCTGGAAGGTGATGGCGATCGGTTTGGCGACGCCGACCATCGACCCGTTGAGCGGGTTGAACGTCGGCGGGGCGAACACCGGCGGGCCGGTGTAGGGGGTGGGATCCTGTCCGGCCGGGACACCGGCTGCGCTCGCTGCTGGAACGGCGGACGGATTCGGTGGCTGCAGTGGGGGAGGTGGCACCGCGGACTGTTCGACGATGGCCGACGTGTCCGTCATCGGATCGACGGTGACTACGGGGGTGGCCGGATCGGGTGCGTCGGGCGCTACCGGTTCGGCGTTCGCGCGCGGACCCGCCCACAACGTCGTGCTGAGGCCGATGACGGCGGCTGCGCTGAGCGCAGCCGTCACGGTGGCTCGCCGGGTCATGAATCCTCCTGAAGTTGAGCGGATGCCGCCGGGGAACGCCGCCATGCGCCGCGGCCCGTTGCTACGGCAATCCTACGCACTTGGTACGTAGATTAACAGCGGTCGGCGGGCTGGGCCCGTTACCCCGACGACCGTGGGTCCGTCAGACGGTGGCGTTACCGGTCCGCCACTGTTCCCAGGGCACGTTCCAGTCGCCGAGCCCGTCGGTCCCCGGTAGGGTCGATCCCACCGTGTTCACCACTTCGACGATGTCGCCGCGTTTGGTGTTGTCGTAGAACCACTTCGCGTTCTCGGGACTGACGTTGAGGCAGCCGTGGCTGACGTTGGTGTTGCCCTGGCTACCGACCGACCAGGGTGCGGAGTGGACGTAGATGCCGCTGTAGGACATCTGGGTGGCCCAGTCGACATCGAGGCGATATCCGTTGGGGGAGTTGACGGGGACACCGTACGTCGAGGAGTCCATGACGAGGTTGGCGTATCTGTCGCCGATGATGTAGGCGCCGTTGTCGGTGGGGGTGCTGTTCTTGCCCATCGACATCGGCATGGTTTTGACCACCTCGCCGTTGCGCCGCACCGTCAACGTCTTGGTGGCGTCGTCGGCGGTGGCGATGACCTGGTCGCCGATGGTGAACCGCGTTGTGACGCTGTCCTGTCCGAACAATCCGTCACCGAGGTCTACGCCGTAGGTGTTCACCGCGACCTCGACGGAGGTGCCCGGTGTCCAGTACTGCGCTGGGCGCCAACGGACTTCGCGAGCACTGAGCCAGTAGAACGCCCCCTCGACGCGGGGGGTCGTGGTGACGTCGATGGCTCGCTGTGCAGCCGCGCGGTCGGTGATGTCCTCGTCGAAGCGGATGGCCACCGGCTGCCCCACTCCCACGACGTCACCGTCGTTGGGCATCACGTAGGGCATCGTCAGGCTCTGTGGTGACTGAGTCTGAAACGTCATGCGCTGGGTGACCACTCCGGCGAGTCCGAGTGCCTCGGCGGTCAAGGTGTAGCGCTTGTTGTAACCCAGTGGTTCGGCGGTGGACCACGTCACGCCGTCCGGACCGAGCTGCCCGGCGATGGTCTCGCCTTGGCCGTTGATCATTTCGACCGCGCCCAGGACGCCGTCGCCGGCGGCCACGGTCACCGGCGCATCCACGGGGACCCCGACGGCGCCGTCGGTCACCGACGACCGCAACCACGGCTCCAGCAGATCGGCATAGGGCTCGCCCTTATCGGCGATGGCCGTGGGCGTCTGCGCCGTCGTGGTGACCGCCGGACTCGCGCAGGCCGCGACGGCGAGCGCCGACGCGACCAGCACGACGATCGCCGCAGGAAAACGCCAGCTTCGGTTCGGCGCGAATTCGCGAGTCGGTCGCGGTGGCACTGACGTGCGGTCGGTCGGCAAGGAACCAGCCTTTCGGAGACGCTCGGATTGCCAGCGCGGCGACGCTGCTGCAGTCTCCAGTGTCACGGGGTCGAGTATGGGCGGCTTGGCCCTTCGATGAAGATTCGGTAAAGACGGTCGCCGCTCGGTCGGTCATGCGGCGGTCACGTAGACAAGTTCGTTGCCGTTTCGTAACGTAGTCGCGATCTACGTAGTAGTTACAGAGTTAGTAGCAATCGACGTGTGATCGGTTCACTCGCGACGCGAAGGGTCATCTGCTTTGTCTGTCGAACGTGTTGCCAGAATGACACGTGCACGCTCCAGCAGGGGGCTGCGCATCGCGGCATCAGTGGTTCTGCTGCTCGCTGTGGTGTCGAGCACCGGCAACGCCGACCCCGCCTCGGATGCGTTGGCCAGGCTCAACGAACTGTCCCGTACAGCCGAGCAGACCACCGAGGCGATGAACTCCGCCGAACTGGACCTCGACGCCAAGGTGGCCGAGCAAGCCGCCGCCGAGGCGCGCCGCAACGCCGACGAGGCCGCTCTGAATGCGGCCACGGCTGATCTGGAGTCATATCAGAGCGCGGTCGACGACGTCGCCGCCGCGATGTACATGGGCGGACGATCAGACGGCATGTCGGCGGTGCTAACCGCGGATTCCCCCCAACAGTTGATCGACGAGTTGTCCGTGCAGCGGGTCATCTCGGCGGAGATGGCCACCGCCATGAGGGGATACCGGCAGGCCAGCGACCGGGCGAACGCGGCGGCCCGCGAATCCACGGATTCCGCGGCTGCAGCACGTGGCGCCGCCGAGCAGGCCGCCGCGGTGCGCGCCGAATTGCAAGCCCGACAGAGCGAGTTGATGCGCCAGATCGAGGCGGTCAAGGCGCAGTACGACGTGCTGACCCCGGAGCAGCGCGCCGTCCTGGCCGACCCCGGCCCGCCGCCGCCGGCACCCGATCCCGCACCCACCCCGGACCCGAGCATCATCGCCGCGCCGCCACCGGCCCCGGTCGAGGGTGCGCCCGCGCCCACCGAGGCGCCCGGCGGGCGGAACGACGTCGTCGTTCAAGCCGCCCTCACCCAGATCGGCAAGCCCTACTCCTGGGGAGCGACGGGCCCAGACGCGTTCGACTGCTCGGGGCTGATCCAGTGGGCGTTCCTGCAGACCGGCCGCAAGCTGCCGCGCTCGAGTCAGGCGCTGGCCGACGGAGGCCAACCGATCGGACAGGGCGACCTGCAGCCGGGCGACATCGTCACGTTCTACGACGATGTCTCCCATGCCGGCATCTACATCGGCGACGGCATGATGGTGCACGCCTCGACCTTCGGGGTGCCGGTCAAGGTGGCACCGATCTCCTCATCGCCGTTCCACAACGCCCGCCGCTATTGACCGTGCACGCTGACGGCGAAGAGGGAACCGACCGCCTTTACCGATTCTTCACCGAACGTCGCGGCGACCCTTAGACGGTTCGGCCACGCTGGGGTGCGAGATGGATGTGGCCGATCGCGACGCGAGATCGGTCCTCGACGTCGAGAGGCGATGTCGAGTACGGAACACGGAGGACTCGGATGAGGAACGTTGGGAAGTTCGGATTGCTGGCCGCTGCTGCGGTGGCGGGCACGTTGACGGTGGGTGCGTGTAGCAACACCTCGGCGGAGCACGACATGTCGTCGATGGGCAGCTCGCAGACCTCGGCTGCTTCGGCCCCCTCGACGTCGAGTGGTCAGTCGGCGCAGGCGCACAACGATGCCGACGTGGCGTTCGCGCAGGGCATGATCCCGCACCACCAGCAGGCCGTCGAGATGAGCGACATGCTGCTGGGAAAGCAGGGCATCGACCCGAAGGTGGTGACGCTGGCCAACCAGATCAAGGCGGCCCAGGGCCCCGAGATCGAGAAGATGCAGGGCTGGCTCACCGACTGGGGCGTGCCGACCACGTCGTCGCCGGAGATGTCGAACATGCCGGGGATGCCGAACATGTCCGGGATGCCCGGTCACGACATGAGCGGCATGGGCGGCGGGGGCATGATGTCGCAGCAGGACATGGCGGCACTGCAGAACGCCCAGGGCGCCGAGGCGAGCAGGCTGTTCCTGACGCAGATGATCGAGCACCACAAGGGCGCGATCACCATGGCCCGCACCGAGGTGGACGGCGGCCAGTTCCCGGCGGCCACCGAGATGGCGCGCTCTATCATCACCTCTCAGCAGCAGGAGATCGACTCCATGAACGCGATGTTGGCCGCGATGTGAGTGCGGTCGGGCCGCTCGAGGGAGAGTCGTTGAAGCGTCGTCAAGCGGCGGCGCCCGTGGTCAGCGGGATGATGTTCGCAACGGCACGAGCAGCAGCGGCAGTCCGATGGTGAAGGTGGCGCCCATGCCGGAGCCTGCGCTGGTGGCGCTGATGTGGCCGCCGTGGGCGTCCACCAGCGCCTTGGCGATGGCCAATCCCAGCCCCGATCCGCCGTGGTCGCGATCGCGGGCGGTGTCGGCGCGGTAGAGGCGTTCGAACACGTGCGGTAGGTGCGCGTCGGCGATGCCGTCGCCGTCGTCGGTCACGCGGACGACGAGGTGCGGGCCCTCGATATCGGTTCCCACGTTCACGTGCCCCCCGGCAGACGTGTGACGCAGTGCGTTGTCCAGGACGTTGACCAGAACCTGAGTGAGCCGCTGCGGGTCGCCCCACACGTCGTGCCGCACCGCCGCCAAGTCCGTCGACAGCACCACGTTCTTGGCGTGGTACCGGTCGGCGACGGAGGCGACGGTCCGGGTGATCATGTCGGCGACGTCGAGATCGGTGAACGACATCGTCGCCGCGCTCTCCTCGGCCTGGGCCAGTGCGCCCAGATCTCCGGCGAAGCGCACGAGTCGGCGGGACTGATCGCGCATCACCGCGATGGTGTCGGGGGTCAGCGGCCGGATGCCGTCCTCGACGGCTTCCAGGCAGGCCTCGAGCACCGCCACCGGTGTGCGTATCTCATGGGCGAGGTCGCCGAAGAGTTGACGGCGGGTGGTGTCGATGTCCTGGAGCTGGGCGGCCATCCGGTTGAACGCCTCGGATAACGCGTCGAAGTCCTCACCGAGGTTCTGCGGGGCCACGCGGACGTCGTATCGGCCCACGGAGACGGCGCTGGCGGCGGCGGCCACAGCGGTGACCGAGCGCTGCAGACGGCGGCTGACGTAGAGCGTCACGGCGAATGCGGTGAGCGCCGACACCGCCACCGCGCCGCCCACGGAGAACACGGTCGCGTACAGGTAGGCCTCTTCGGCGTGCAGCTGCTCGGCCGAGCCCGCCGATACGCCGGCTTGACGCATGTGCTCGCGGAACAGGGGCGGTCCGACGACGGCGGCGACCACCCAGGTGGTGATCGCCCCGGCCAACAGGACCGTGGTCTGGGCGATGAGCAGCCGCATGCCCAGGCCGGGGCGGCGGCGCCACCGAGCGGCGATCATCGGGGGTCGCCCATCCGGTACCCGACACCGCGCACGGTGATGATGAAGCGCGGGGCGGCGGGGTCGTCGCCGACTTTGCGCCGGACGTGTCCGACGTGAACGTCGACGAGGTGCTCGTTTCCCACCCAGGGGCCGTCACGCACGGTCTCGAGGAGTTGGCGGCGGCTCAGCACCGTGCCGGGCCGCGCCGACAGGGCGGCCAGCAGGTCGAATTCGGTGCGCGTCAACGGAATCGGTGCACCGTCGAGGAACACCTCGCGCGCGGCCAGGTCGATGCGCAGCGGTCCGAACGTCAGCGGCGCCGGCCTGTCGGAGGCCGCGGGGGCCGCGGCGGGCACCGCGCGCGGTCGGCGCAGCATCGCCCGGATCCGGGCGACCAGCTCGCCGGAGCTGAACGGTTTGGTCACGTAGTCGTCGGCGCCCACGCTGAGTCCGACGATGGTGTCCAACTCGGTGTCGCGGGCGGTGAGCATCACGACGTAGGCGTCGGAGAAGGTGCGGAGTTGACGGCACACCTCCAGCCCGTCCATGCCGGGCAGACCCAGATCCAGGATCACGACGTCGGGGTCGTGGTCACGGGCGACGGCGACCGCGGTGGCCCCGTCGTGGGCGACCCGCGTGTCGAAGTGTTCCCGGACGAGGTAGCTGGCCACGATCTCGGCCAGGGCCACTTCGTCGTCGACGACCAACGCGCGGAACCCCGGTGAGCGGTCGTCGGTGCGCGCTGCGGTGTCGGTCATGGGTTTCATGGTGCCGGGGTCCGCTCCCGCATGTGGCGTGCGGGGCGATCTTCAACGAATCTTCACACGACCAACACCGGTTCGCTCCGGTGCGAGACGCACCGTGGTATCTATGAACGCGATGACGCCGGCGGCCGGGCAACTGGTGCACGCGGTGATGGGTGTCGACTGGCACGGCTGGCTGTTCCTGTTGGGCGTGATCGCCGCGTGTTGGGTGCTGGCCGTGGCGATCACCGGGGCACTGTTCGCGGGCGGCTCGGCGCGATCGTCGCAGCGCAGCCCGGCTCCGGTGGCGGCCGACAACGCCGGGGCGGCGAACCCGCCGGCGTCGCACACGCGGAACCGACGTCATGTCTGAAGGGCGCGCCTTGTCGCGGCGGGCGTTCCTGGTGGCGACGGCGGCGGCCGGGGCGACGCTGGCCGGATGCAGCTCCGGCGCGGGCGGCGGTGGCGTCGTCGACGAGATCGGAGAGGTCGAGGCGCGCCGCCCGCACAGCGGCCGGACGGTCTCGGCGACGTTGACCGCCGACCGGACGCGGGTGGACCTCGGCGGCAGCGTCGCCGAATCGCTGGCCTACAACGGCACGGTGCCCGGTCCGGTGCTGCGGGCGTCGGTCGGCGACGAGGTCGCGGTCACCGTGCGCAACCGGCTGCCGCGCACGACGTCGGTGCACTGGCACGGCATCGCGATGCGCAACGACATGGACGGCGCAGCGCCGGCGACACCGGACATCGCCGCCGGCGGCGACTTCACCTACCGGTTCTCTGTCCCGCATCCCGGCACCTACTGGGCCCACCCGCACACCGGCCTGGACGCCGACACCGGGTTGTACTTCCCCGTCATCGTCGACGACCCGCGGGATCCGGGAGACTACGACGCCGAGTGGATCGTGATGCTCGACGACTGGACCGACGGCGTCGGATCCAGTCCCGAGCAGATCTTCGACGGGTTGCGCACCATGTCGGCGCCGGGTCACGACATGGCCGGCGGCGAGCCCATGCCCGGCATGCCGGGCATGGGCACCGTGGCCGGTGTCGGTGGAACCGGTAAGAGCACGCTCCTGGGCGGTGACGCCGGCGACGTCTCCTACCCCTACTACCTCGTCAACGGACGAATCCCCGCCGCTGCCAGCACGTTTCGCGCGAAGTCCGGCCAGCGGGTCAGGATCCGCATCATCAACGCGGCGTCGGACACCGCGTTCCGGGTCGCGGTGACCGGGCATCGACTCACGGTGACCCACACCGACGGATTCCCCGTGGTCCCGACCGAGGTGGACGCGGTGCTGATCGGGATGGGCGAACGGTACGACGTGCGCGTCACCGCCGGGGACGGGGCGTTCGCACTGGTCGCCCTCGCCGAGGGCAAGAACGCCACGGCACGCGCCCTGCTGATCACCGGAGCGGGCGACCCGCCGCCGGCCGACTTCACGCCGCCCGAACTGGACGGCCGCGTCGGCACCGTCGCCGACTTCAACGCCACCACCGCCGCGGCGCTCGTCCCCGCGGTGCCCGACGCGAAGCTGCCGGTCGACCTGGCCGGCTCCATGGCGCCCTACGAGTGGACGATCAACGGGGCGCCGTTCTCCCGAACCACACCGCTGCAGGTGCGGTCGGGGCAGCGCATCGAGATGACCTTCGACAACACCTCGACGATGTGGCATCCGATGCACCTGCACGGCCACACCTTCGAGATCCTCACCGCCGACGGGCGGCCCGGCGCGCGCAAGGACACCGCGATCGTGCTGCCCGCACAGCGCCTTCGAGTGGCGTTCATCGCCGACAACCCCGGCCAGTGGATGCTGCACTGCCACAACACCTATCACCAGGACGCGGGCATGATGACCCGGCTCGACTACACCGGCTGAACGCAGTGGCGAGTGTCCCCGGCACGCGACGCCGCAGCTGGAACCTCAGGGGCGGCGGTGCACACCTCCACGAGGGAACCACACCGCCGGTGATAATCTACTAACCTACTTAGTAGATAAGTGGAGTCGCACCGTAACGGTCGCCACTCGAGACGCGAAGGGGTTTCATGTCACCGCACCGCCGAACGATCGCGGTGCTGGCCCTGGCCGGCACACTGCTGATGATCGGCGTCCTGGGGGGCGTGGTCGGCCTCGGGCTCGTGCGCTGCGCCGACTGCGGCCCTGCGGTGGACGCCGACGGGCCGGCGCAGAAGGCGCCGCCCTCGCCGGCGGTGCTCAGCATCTCGCCGGGACCCGGCAGCGCCGAGGTCGACCCGTTGGCGCCGATCAGCGTGTCGGCCACCGGCGGAGAACTCGTGGACGTGGAGATGCGCAACGAGCAGGGCACCCGCATCGAGGGCATCACCACACCCGACCGCACCGCGTGGAAACCGGGCGTCCCCCTCGGATACGGCCGCAGCTACACGCTCAGCGCCACCGCTGTGGGCGCCGACGGGATCGCGCGACGCGCCGATTCGCGATTCTCCACACTGACGCCGGGCAACCAGACCGCCGTCACGCTGACCACGACCGGCGGCGCACCGATCCGAGACGGCGGCACCTACGGCGTGGGCACCGTGGTGGTCGCCCGCTTCGACGAGCCCATCGCCGACAGGGCCGCCGCCGAACGCCGGATGACCGTCACCACCACACCGCCGGTGTCGGGATCGTGGTACTGGCTCGACGACCAGACTGCGCACTGGCGGCCCCCGCAGTACTTCTCGCCGGGCACGACGGTCACCGTGGCCGCCGACGTCTACGGCGTCCCGCTCGGCGACGGACTCTACGGTCAGCAGGACACTCGGGTCGGCTTCGCCATCGGCGACGCCCACGTCTCGATCGCCGACGACCTGACCAAGCAGGTCAGCGTGTACGACAACGGTGCACTGGTGCGCACCATGCCCACCTCGATGGGCATGGGCGGCAGCGAGACGGTCAACGGCCAGACCATCTCCTTCTGGACCCAACGCGGCACCTACACCGTGATGGACAAGGCCAACCCCGTGGTGATGGACTCCTCGACGTTCGGGCTGCCGGTCAACTCACGACTGGGGTACAAGGAGTCGATCAGCTTCGCGACGCGGATCAGCACCGACGGGGTGTACCTGCATCAGCTCGACAGCACCGTGTGGGCGCAGGGCAACACCAACGTCTCGCACGGCTGCCTGAACCTCAACGCCGACAACGCCCAGTGGTTCTACGACTTCTCGCAGCCCGGCGACGTCGTGGAGGTCCGCAACACCGGCGGAGAGCCGCTGCAGGTGTGGCAGAACGGCGACTGGAGCCTGCCGTGGGATCAGTGGGTGCAGGGCAGTGCACTGCCCTGACCCTCCACGGGCACGTTTCCCGACAACTACCCGAGCCGACAGCGACGAGGAGTCGACATGACCGACAGTGCGCCGATGATCCTTCCTCCGGCCCGACGGTGGGCGTGGATCCGCCTGGGCGTCGGGTTCGCCGCGGCGGTGGGTGTCGCCGTGGCCATCGGCGTGCCGAGCGCGCTGCTGGACAACCCGTTCTTCGTGCGCATGACCCCGGTGCCGTGGTGGAGCTACGCGGCGTGGGCGGTGACGTCGGTGCTCAGCGGCGTCCTGGCCGCCACCTACGTGCACGCACCCTCGTCGGCACCGCGGGCACCGGGGCGGGCGGGAGTCGTGGCCAACATCGGCTCGGTGCTGGCGGTGGGGTGCCCGGTGTGCAACAAGCTCATCGTCGCGGCACTCGGCGTCAGCGGCGCGCTGGGAGTGTGGGCGCCGATGCAGCCGGTGCTGGCCGCGGCCTCGTTGGCCGTGCTCGGCTGGGCGCTGTGGCGCCGGCTGTCGACACTGCGGTCCTGCCCCACCGGGATGTCGCCCGCTCCGATGACCGAGGCGCGTCCCGAACCCTTCGCCGGTCAGCGCTGATGGTGCCGGTGCGGTCGCTGGCCGTCCTCGCCGTCGCCGTTGCCGCAATCACGGCGTTGATCGTCGGTCTGTTCTGGGCGGCGGAGCCGGCGTCATCGCCGACATCGGGCGTGGCCGGTGTCGCCGCGCGAGCACACCCGACCCGCGACGAGGGCGGTGCGCCGCCGTGCCCGCCGGCAGCGATCACCGACCCGGTGCCCGCCCTGTCCGGCGTGAGCGCCCGGTGCCTGGGCGCGCCCGGTCCGGTCGACGTGGGTGCGGTCGTCGCCGGCCCGCCGACGCTGCTCAACCTCTGGGCGTCGTGGTGTGCGCCGTGTCGCGAGGAGATGCCGGTGCTCGACGCGTACGCCGCGACCCCCGACGCGGTGCGGGTGATCGGAGTGAACGTGACCGATCGGCCCGACGCGGCGGCGGCGTTGATGCGCGATCTCAAGATTCGTTACCCGTCGCTGACCGACGCCGACGACGTGCAACGCGCCCTGGGCACGCCACCGCTGCTGCCGTTGAGCTATCTGGTGACCGGTGACGGCGCGGTGCGCCGACTGCAGGACGTTCTCGTCTTCGGTGACCCCGCGCAGGTCCGCACGTCGGTTGCCGCGGCGTTGCGCGACAGGGGTGTTCGATGACCGCCCGTGCGGCGCACCCCGTCGGCTCGGCACCGTCGAGGCCGCGTCGGCCGCGGCAGGGGCTGGGGGAGTTGGAGTCCCGCATCATGGACCTGGTGTGGAGTAGCGAGGAGGGGGTGCGGGTCCGCGACGTCCTGGGCGGGTTGTCGTCGGCGCGGCAGCCCGCCTACACCACCGTCATGACGGTCATGGACAACCTGCACCGGAAGGGCTGGCTGATCAGAGAACTCGACGGACGGGCCTATCGGTATCGCGCCAAACGCAGCCGCCTGCAGGTGGCCACCGACGCGCTGCGAGAGCTGTTGGCCGACAGCGGCGATCCGGCGGCGGCCCTGTTGCACTTCGCGCGTGAGGCCACCGACGCGGAGACCCGCGCGTTGACGCGAGGCTTGAGCGAACGGCGGGCCACCCGATGACCGGCATCGTGTGGTGGTCGGTGGTGGGCCTGGCGATGGCGGCGTTGTCGCCATCGGCGCTGCGCTGGCTGACCCGCCGCGGCGCCGACGCCGGGATGCTGCTGATGGCGTGGGCGGTGTTGGTGTGTCTCACGGTGTTCGCCGTCGCGCTGCCGGGGCTGGCCGAACTGATTCACCGGTGCTGGCTGGCGTTGCACACCGGCCCGCCCGGCGGCCTCGACACGGCCGTCGGGGTGATCAGCGGCGGGCTCATCGGCTTCGCCGCGGTGAGCGGCGGATGGCGGCTGGCCAGCACGGGCCGCTACCGCCGACGCCTGCACGCCCGCCACGCCGAACTGGCGTGGGTACTGCACGGCGGCGCGCCCCGCGGCGACGGGGTGCTGTGGCTGCCCACCTCCGAGCAGCACGCCTACAGCCTGGCCGGTGACCCGCCGCTGGTGGTGCTGAGTACCGGTGTGCGCGAGTGCCTCGACGACGCCGCGGTGCGCGCGGTGGTGGCCCACGAACGGGCCCACCTGCAGCGGCGCCACCATCTACTGATCGCGGTGGCCCACGCCGTCGCCGCGGGACTGTGGTGGCTGCCGCTGACCCGGCAGTCCCCGTCGTTGGTGCGCACTCTGGTCGAATTGGACGCCGACGCCCACGCCGCACGGGTCCACGGGAACCGTCCGCTGCGCCGTGCCCTGCTGAGGTTGCAGGATGCGCACGCACCGGCGGCCGCGCTGGGCGTCGCCGGCGACTGCGTGCACCTGAGGTTGCAACGCCTGTCGGGCCGGCATCGCCCGCGCGCCACACGGTTCAGCGGGCCGGCCGCCGGGGGCACCGCGATGCTGCTGGCCACGACGGCGGTGATCGTGCTGGCGGTGCTGACCACCGCCCTGGCGTCGTGCACCGCGGTTTGATCGATGCCGATCCCGCTACGCCGCAGGGTTACGTCTCACCGAGAACCGCGTCCGCAATCGCACGCGCCGCTGCGCCGTCGGTGAACCCGATCGGCCGATGGAGCACGGGATCGGTTGCATTGCAACCGGTGCCGGGATGCGGCACCGTTCCGGTTGCGGTGCCGCGTGGCGGCGTGCGGGGCGCGACGACCCCGTCTCCGTGTTCCCGACAGGTCACCTCGGACGTGTCGACGGAGCACCTGCGTACTGACCAGGTGCCGATGGCCGCCGTGGCGAGGGTGGCCACGGGTGGCGCGCGCCCATCCCTGCGCGTCACCACCGGTCCCGGTCGCGGTGGCGGGGTAGGCTGCCCGGCAACGACGGTGAAGGGTGCGCGGTGAGGGTTCGAGGGTTCGGCGAGCTGGAGGCCGCGGTGATGGATCGGGTGTGGGATCACGATCCCTACACCGTCACCGTGCGCGAGATCTTCGAGGAGATGGCCGGGGAGCGGCGCATCGCCTACACCACGGTGATGTCGACGATGGACAACCTGCACACCAAGGGTTGGCTGGAGCGTGAGCGCGACGGCCGCGCCTACCGCTACTGGGCGGTGCTGACCCGCGAGGAGCACACCGCCCGCTTGATGCGCGAGGCCCTCGACGGCGGCGGCCGCTCGGAACTGGTGCTCAACCACTTCATCGAACAGATCGGGCCCGAGGAGTCCGAGGGGTTGCGATCAGCTCTGCGCCGACTGTCGAGACGCTCCGCCAGGGCCAAACGCCAGTGAGTCTGGCCGCCTGCCTGCTGCTCTACAGCGCAGCGGTAGCACTCTTGGGTCCGCCCGCGCTGCGGGCACTGACCAGAACGGGACGCGCACCCCGCCTGGGAGTGGCGACGTGGCTGACCGCGATGGTCAGCGTGCTCGCGACCTGGCTGATCTCGGCGGTACTGATCGTGGTTGACGAAGTCGCGCATTGGAGCCGGCAGCACTCCTTCATCGACTCGTGCATCGAACTGCTGTGCCGGGTCCTGGCGGGCCGGTCGGGAAGCGCACCGCGCGGGGTCCTGCTGCTCGGCGCGGGGGTCGTCGTCGCCGCCGTCGCGGTCCTCGCCGCACGGCTGACGCGCACCGTGGCGCGGCTGCGGGCGCAGGCTCACGGCCACGCCCACGGCATCCGCCTGGTGGGTCGACCGATCCTGGAACAGGGCACGTTCGTCGTCGACGCCGACATCCGCGCCGCCTACTGCGTGGCCGGCAAGCCGTCGACGATCGTGGTGACCAGTGCCGCGGTGTCGGCCCTCGACGACCACGAGATGCGGGCGGTGCTCGCCCACGAGTGGGCGCACGTCCGCGGGCACCATCTCGAGGTGACCATCCTGGTGCGCGCGGTGGCCGCGGTACTGCCGCGACTGACGTTGATGCGCGACGGCGCACTGGAGGTCACCCGGCTGCTGGAGATGTGCGCCGATGACGCCGCGGCCCGACGTTTCGGACGGCACGCCGTTCTGGGCGGACTGCTCACGCTGGCCGGGGCGGCGCCCGCCGGCGGGCTGGGCGCCGCCGACGTCGCCGTGGTCAGTCGCGCCGAGCGGTTGACGTCACCACCGGGTGCCGGCGCGTGCAGCCTCGACGCCGCACTCGCCGGTACCGCGGCGTTCATCGCACTGGCACCGCTGGCCGCCCTGACCATGGCCGCGTCGGGGATGTTCGTCTGCAGCTGAGCTCGCCGTCGCCCGTCAGGAGACACCGGCATAGGAGTGCAGGCCCGCCGTGACGAGGTTGATGAAGAACAGATTGAACACCATCGCGACGAAACCCACCACGTTGACCCACGCCGCTCGGCGGTCGCGCCACCCGGCGGTCGACCGGGCGTGCAGATAGGCCGCATAGGCGATCCACGCGATGAAGGACACCGTCTCCTTGGGATCCCAGCCCCAGAAGCGGCCCCACGCCTCCTCCGCCCAGATCGCACCGAAGATGACGCCGAACCCGAACACCGGGAACGCGAAGATCGTGGTGCGGTAAGCGATCTCGTCGAGTGCCCGCGCCTCCGGCAATCGAGCGAGTATCCGCGACAACACGTCATCGTCCCCGTCGTGGACACCGTCGCCGACCCGCGAGGTCTTGAGCAGGAACAGGATGCTCGCGACGCCGGCGACGAGAAACACCCCCGATCCGAGGCTGACCACCGAGACGTGGATCGGCAGCCAGTAGGACTGCAGCGCGGGCATCACCGGAGCGGCGTCGGCGTACAGCCAGCGCCCCGAGATCGTCAGCAGGATCAACACCGGCAGCAACACGAAGACCCACAAACCGCGGTTGTGCGGTTTGCGCAGCGCGACCGCCGCGGCCGTCAGACCCGCCAGACAGGTCAGATTGATGAACTCGTACATGTTGCCCCACGGCACCCGCGCGGTAGCCAGGCCACGCAGCACCAGGCACGCCAGCAGCAGCGCCGCGCCGAGGTAGACCAGCGCCAAACCCGCCCCGCCGAGGCGTTCGTCCCACGACCGCACGGGGGCCTCGACGACCAGACCGGGGCGGCCGTCGCCGGCGACGACGGTGCCCGCCGGCGCACGGGGGTGCACGCGTCGGACGCGGACACGGGCGAGTTCGACCGCGAGGACCAGAAGCGCCACCACCAGCACCACCACCGCGGAGGTGAACGCCATATCCGAGTAACGGGACAAGCCGAGGTCGATGCGCACCGAGTTCATGTCATCCCCTCGCGTTCAGATGGATACACCTACTGAGCAAGATAGTACTTCGATGCCGCGCGCCCCACCCTGGGTTGGCGTCGCGCGCCGCGGCGTGTGCGCCGGGTCGCTTACATCCACCGTGCACGGCGTCGATGTTGCATCTACTGTTCAAGTCAGTACTATCCGATTAAGTAGAAATGTCATCAGCACTCGGAGGGACGGTCCGGTGAGTCCGATTCGTCGTGTCAGGCCCGGCGGTTTCCCGCCGCGTTCGCCGCAGCCGTCGCTGTACACCGCGGCCTACCGGCGCGTGCGTCGACGTCGGGTGGCGGGCTGGCTGCTGGTCGGCGTCGGCGCGATCATGGCGGTCGTGCACATGGTCACCCATCTGGGCCGACTGCACCTTCTGGGATATCAAGACCTGCTCATCGGTTACCCGATGGCCGGCGTCCTCGTCCTGGGCGGGTTCCTGCTCGTCGGCTCCACGGCGAAGGCGTGAGAACCGATCCGAGGTGCGCGTGGATCCCGTCCGGGTGTGACGCGATGAGCGTCGCGTGCGCACACCCGATCGCGACCGCCGTCGGCACGCAGCGCGCGTCGACTCGATCGGACCGCGGTCACGCGATCCACGATGAGAGGCACCGATGACCGACGACCGTCGAAACACCGACACGACACCAGGGGGGTGGATGCGCTGGTTGGCCGCGGCGG
>JAESGJ010000525.1_pt1 | contig 16884 bp, 16 predicted proteins | sample 9266241 | NCBI WGS metagenome assembly JAESGJ01 (sample SAMN14514841, study PRJNA621669) | algae metagenome | isolation source: Brasilonema octagenarum HA4186-MV1 and co-occurring heterotrophs from wet... | place: USA: Manoa Valley, Hawaii | collected 2009-07-20 | reverse complement strand
GTACCGGCCTCACGAAGGGCTGTTAGGGTCGACACGGTTTGCCTCAGCTGCTCCGGGGCAGGTGACGGCATATGGGTGGAGTCGTCTCTCGACGAGAAGGAGGCACGGTTTGAACCGCGCTGTGGCGCTGCGCATCGCGGCGTGCGGGCTCATGGGTCTCGGTGCCGCTCTGTTGATCGCGGCGCTTCTGCTGACCACGTACACCAAGGGCAAGATCGCGAAGATTCCGCTCGACATCGACACCACGCTGGTCAGCGACGGCACGGGGACCGCATTCGACCCCGCCTCGCTGAACAGCCAGAAATTCGTCGTCGACAAGAACGTGCCCGTGTCGTTCCAGCAGCAGATCAGCGTCGAGGCGCCGTCGAACGCCGACGTCGTGACCCTGCAGGTCGGCAACACCGTCCGGCGCACGGACAAGCAGCAGGACAACGGCCTGCTGCTGGCCCTGGTCGACACCGTCACGCTGGACCGCAAGTCCGCGCTGGCGGTGTCCAGCGACACCAACCCGGGCGGCTCCGTGCAGAAGCCCCGCGCGATCGAGGATCCGCAGCCGCCGACCAACGTCGCACTCCCGCACGAGGGGCTGGCGTACCGCTTCCCCTTCGACACGGAGAAGAAGACCTACCCGTACTTCGACCCGATCGCGCAGAAGGCCTTCGACGCGAACTACGACGGCGAAGAGGACGTCAACGGGCTGAACACCTTCCGGTTCACGCAGAACGTCGGCTACGACGCCGACGGCAAGCTGGTCGAGCCCGTGAAGTACGCCTCGCTGTACGGCGACGACGCCGACGCCACGGTGACGGCGCGCGCGGAGCTGTGGGGCCTGCCCGGCGACCCCGAAGAGCCCATCACGATGACCAGGTACTACGCCGCGCAGCGCACCTTCTGGGTGGACCCGGTGTCGGGCACCATCGTGAAGGCCGAGGAGCACGGCTTCCACTACTACGCGCGCGACGCGCTCAAGCCCGAGGTCACGTTCGCCGACTACAAGGTGACCACCAACGAGCAGACCGTCGAGTCCCAGGTGGCCAGCGCCCGCGACGAGGGTGACGTGGTGGCCCTGTGGGGTCGGATCCTGCCGATCACCTTCACCGCGGTCGGACTGGTCGCCCTGGTGGGCGGCGTCCTGCTCGGCTGGTTCACGCTGCGGTCCGAGTCCGCGTTGATCGATCCGGGTCTGGACGACACGACGGGTCACGGGTTCTTCGGCCGCAGACCCACCGACACCGGGCCGATGCCCGCCGCCGAGGCCGCGACCGAGAAGATCCCCACGCAGCGGCCTGCCGACCTGCCGCCGGACCGACCGGTCTGATCGCACGCCTCCTCCGGTGGGCCGTGCCGGGGTACGCCCTGGCACTGGCCCTCGCGGTGACCGCGCCACTGCTGGCGCCGGGCTATCTGCTGCTCCGTGACGCGGTGTCGACGCCGCGCGCCTACCTGACCGATGCCGCGCTCGGACTGACCGAGGCGGCGCCACGGGCCCTCCCGCAGGACGTTGCGGTGGCCCTGGCGTCGCACGTCGTCGACGGGGGCGTCGTGGTCAAGCTGCTGGTGATCGTGGGCCTGTGGGCCGCCGGCTGGGGGGCCGCCCGGTTGGGGGCCGTCGTCGTCCCCTCCGCAGGTGTGGCAGGCCAGTTCGTCGCCGCCACCCTGGCCGTCTGGAATCCCTATGTCGGAGAACGACTCCTGCAGGGCCACTGGAGCCTTCTCGTCGGCTACGGCTGCCTGCCGTGGGTCGCGGTCGCGATCCTGCGCCTGCGTGCCGGGGGTGGGACGTGGTGGCCGGTGCTGTTCTGGATCGCGCTGGCCGGTCTGACCCCGACGGGGCTGATGCTGGCGGCGACGGTGGCGCTGGTGTGCTGTCTGGCTCCGGGGACGGGTCGGTCGCGTGGACTCTGCGCGACGGTGTCCTTGGGCGCCGCGGTGCTCGGCGCGCTGCCGTGGCTGGTCGCGCCGATGCTGGCAGGGTCGCTGTCGTCGACGCAGGCCGCCGGGGTGCCCCAGTTCGCCGCGCGTGCGGAGCCGGGCCTCGGCACGCTGCTGAGCCTGGCCGGCCTCGGCGGCATCTGGAACGGACAGGCGGTCCCGGCATCCAGGACCACGCTGTTCGCGGCCGTCGCGACCGTCGTCCTGCTCGCGGTGGTCGCGGTCGGACTTCCCACTGCGGTGCGCTGCCCGGCGGCGCGACCGCTACTGGTACTCGCTGCGGTCGCGGTGGTGGCGCCCGCCCTGATGGCGACGGGACCGGGCCTGGCCGCCGTCGAGGCCATCGCGCGCGCCGTTCCAGGGCTCGGCGTCCTGCGCGACGGGCAGAAGTGGGTGGCGCTGGCACTACCGGGTTACGCCGTGGCGGGCACCGCCGCCGTCGTCACGCTACGGCGACGGGTGCCGTCCGTGGTCACGGCGGCGGTGTGCTGCCTGGCGTTGATCGCCGTCCTGCCCGACCTGGCGTGGGGCGTGGGCGGCAAGGTGGTGCCCGTGCGTTACCCGGCGGGGTGGACGACGGCTGCGGCGCTGATCAACGCCGATCCCCGCCCGATCGCCGTGCTGCCCGCCGACAGCATGCGCCGGTTTCCGTGGGCGGGTGACGCGCCGGTGCTCGACCCGCTCCCGCGCTGGGTGTCGGCCGACGTCCTGACCACCGGTGACCTGGTGATCGGCGGGCAGACCGTGCCCGGCGAGGGCGACCGGGCGCGCCGGGTGCAGGCCATGGTGCAGTCGGGGGCGGGCGTGGACGAGTTGGCCAGGGCCGGTGTCGGCTGGGTCGTGACGGAAGACGTTGGTGTACAACGTCTTTCGTTGCCAGTCGCATTCGCCGACCACGATCTGGTGGTCTACCGCGTGGGCGGTGACCGACCCGCCGCGGCGCACCGCGGGGTGATGATCACCGTCCACCTCGGATGGCTCGCGGCGCTGGTCGCCGGGGCGGTCGGCATGATCATCACAGCCGTCAGACGCCGTCGTTCCACGGAAGGTGCGGTCTACTAGGCGCCATGAGTTGGCTCAACGCGTGGTGGCAGCACGAAGTCGTCAACGGCTACAAGGGCCCGCTGCTGCTCAGCTTCACCGCTTTCGTGGTGACCTTCGTGACCACCCGCACCATCACTCGGATGATCCGCGCGGGCCGCGGGCCGTTCCACAACGTCAGCAGCGGCGGTGTGCACATGCACCACTCGACGCCGGGCGTGGTGCTGTTGATCGTCGGCGGTTTCACCGGCGTCGGGTCACCGCCGTTGTCGGCGTGGACGTACCTCGCGGGGCTACTGGTCGGAGTCGGGGCGTCCCTGGTACTCGACGAGTTCGCGATGATCTTCCGGCTCCAGGACGTGTACTGGACGCAGGAGGGTCAGCTGTCGGTCAACGTGGTGACGCTGGCGGGCGCCTGCGTCGGGTTGGCGGCGGTCGGAGTGTCACCGGTGGACGATCTGCCACCCGTGGTGTCGGCGGTCCGCTACGCCGCGGTCGGAGTGCTGTTGGTCAACTTCGCGCTCGTGGCCATCACCGCGTTGAAGGGCAAGTACCCGACCGCCCTGCTTGGCCTGTTCATCGGCCCCGTCGCCTGGGTGGCTGCGGTGCGACTGGCCAGGCCGACGTCGCCGTGGGCCCGCTACCGCTACGGTCCGAAGAAGCGCGCGCACGCGACGCGGCGGGCCGCGGCGTTCGACCGACGGTGGGCGCCGATTCGCCGACACTGGGACGACTTCATCGGTGGGACACCGACACTCGCCGACCCCGTACCGTCAGACCACGCCGCCGACGAACCTGCCGCCGACCACTGACTCCAGCACGGTGCGCATCGCGTCGGCGCTCTGGGACCAGGAGAACTCGCTGCTGCGGAGCTGCGCCTTGGTGCCGAGCTGCTCGCGGAGGACGTCGTCGGAGAGCACCTGCTCCATGCGCGACACCAGTTCGGCGTGGTCGTCGACCAGCAGTCCGGTGACACCGTCGACGATGGAGTCCGTGAGGCCGCCGGAGGACCGGTAGCCGATGGTCGGCACGGCGTGCTGGGCGGCCTCGGTGACGGCCAGTGCCCAACCCTCCTTGCGCGACGGCAGCACGTGTACCCAACAATGCTGGAGCACTTCGTGTTTCGTGTGGTCGTCGACGTGGCCGTGGAAGGTGACGGCATCGATGATGCCGAGCCCGGCGGCGTGCGCGACCAGTCGGTCGTGCCACCAGCCGCCGCCCACGACGTCGAGGTGCAGGCCGGGCACGCGAGGGAGCAGCTCGGCCATCGCGTCCAGCACGTCCTCGATCTGCTTGTGCGGCACCAGCCTCGAGAGCACTGCCACCCTCGGCGTCGTTGACCGCGGCAGCGTCAGCGCGTCGGCGGGCGCCTCGTCGAGCCCGTTGCGCACCACGGCGACGTGCCCGGGGTTCACGCCGAGGTCGGCGAGGTCGCGGGCCGACGGCAGCGACACCGTCACGTACTGGTTGTCGCGGTGCAGGCGCGGCGACAGCCTGGACTCGATGAACCACCCCAGCCTGCTCATCACCGGTCCGGCGACCGGCCACTGCTCGCGGTGGCAGTGGTGGACCAGCAGCACCGCGCGCCTGCCGAACGCCAGCCGAGCGAGGAAGGGCACGCCGTTCTGGCTGTCGACGACGACGTCGGGGCGCACCCGGCGCAGCGGGCCGAGCCCGACCCGGGACGCGACCATCGCCAACCCGGCCAGGACGTAGACGGAGTAGCTGCCGCCGCCGCGGCTGACGGTGACCCCGTCGAGCACCTCGCGGCGCGGGGCGCCCCGGTAGCGGGCGGTCCTCAGCGACACGTCGACACCGTCGGCCGCCAACTGGGCGCCGATGCGCTGCAGATAGGTTTCGCTGCCGCCGCCCTGCGGGTGACCGGTGTCGCGCCAGCACAGGAGCAGCACCGAACGGATCGGCTGGGCGTGGGCGGACATCCCCGTCAGCGTAGCCGCGACCTAGGGTCGACCACATGTCCGTCACCGACCTGCTCGCCAGGCAGGCCACCCTGGCGCGTTCGGTCAGGCTGCTCGGTCAGTTCCGCTTCGAGCAGACCGATCCGGCGCGCTTCTACGGCGCCCTCGCCGACGACACCGTCGCCATGGTGTCCGCGCTGGTCGGCACGGACCGACCGGGACGCACGCTCGTCGACGTCGGCGGCGGTCCCGGCTACTTCGCGGCGGCGTTCGAGGCCGCCGGCTGGGCCTACGTGGGCGTCGAGCCGGATCCCTCCGAGATGCACGCCGGGCCGGCCGGGGATCCGGGCTCGGGCGCCTTCGTGCGCGCCTCGGGGATGGCCTTGCCGTTCGCGGACGACAGCGTCGACGTCTGCCTGTCCTCCAACGTCGCCGAGCACGTAGCCGAGCCGTGGCGGATGGGCCGCGAGATGTTGCGCGTGACCAGACCCGGCGGGCTGGTGGTGCTGTCGTACACGGTGTGGCTCGGTCCGTTCGGAGGCCACGAGATGGGGCTGACGCACTACCTCGGCGGGACCCGCGCTGCCGAGCGATACGCGCGCAAACACGGCCGTCGACCCAAGAACGACTACGGCTCGTCGTTGTTCGCGGTGTCGGCTGCCGACGGTCTCGAATGGGCGGCCGGCACCGGGATGCTGATCGCCGCATTTCCCCGCTACCACCCACGATGGGCCTGGTGGCTGACGCGGGTGCCGGTGCTCCGCGAGTTTCTGGTCAGCAACCTGGTGCTGGTGTTACGGCCGTCCTGAATCGCTGAACTGCAACAGGTTCTCGTTTGGCGTTTCGGTCGGTACTGTGACGCGTATGACATGCGGACGCGAGGAGCACAGATGACGCAGAGCACGGCGTTCAAGACCGAATGGGACCAGCTGTTCATCGGCGGCAAGTGGGTCGCGCCGTCGACCTCCGAGGTCATCGAGGTGCACTCGCCCGCCACCGGCGAACTCGTCGGCAAGGTGCCGCTGGCGGCCGCCGCCGACGTCGACGCCGCGTGCGCCGCCGCCCGCAAGGCCTTCGACGAGGGGCCGTGGCCGCACATGTCGCCCGCCGAGCGCGGCGAGATCCTGGGCCGCGCGGTCAAGATCCTCGAGGAGCGGGCCGACGAGCTGAAGTTCCTGCTTGCCGCCGAGACCGGTCAGCCGCCGACGATCGTCGACATGATGCAGTACGGCGCCGCGATGTCGTCGTTCCAGTACTTCGCGGGCGCTGCCGACAAGTTCACCTGGCGCGACTTCCGCGACGGGGTCTACGGCACGTCGATGGTGCTGCGCGAGCCGATCGGCGTCGTCGCCGCCGTGACCGCGTGGAACGTGCCGTTCTTCCTGGCGGCCAACAAGCTCGGCCCCGCCTTGCTGGCAGGGTGCACGATCGTCGTGAAGCCCGCCGCCGAGACCCCGCTGTCGCTGTTCGCGATGGCCGGGATCTTCGCCGAGGCGGGCCTGCCGGAGGGCGTGCTGTCGGTCGTGCCCGGCGGCCCGGAGACCGGCCGCGCACTGACCGCCAATCCGGAGATCGACAAGTTCACCTTCACGGGCTCCAGCGCGGTCGGCAAGGAGATCGCCAAGATCGCCGCCGAGAAGCTCAAGCCGTGTTCGTTGGAGTTGGGCGGCAAGTCGGCGGCCATCATCCTCGAGGACGCCGACCTGGACTCCACGCTGCCGATGCTGGTGTTCTCCGGGCTGATGAACACCGGCCAGGCCTGCGTCGCGCAGACCCGCATCCTGGCGCCGCGGTCCCGCTACGACGAGGTGGTCGAGAAGCTCGCGGCCGCGGCGGCGGCGATGCCGATCGGGCTTCCCGACAACGCGGGCGCGATGATCGGATCGTTGATCAGCGAAAAGCAGCGCGAGCGTGTCGAGGGCTACATCAAGAAGGGCGTCGAGGAAGGCGCGCGGATCGTCACCGGCGGTGGCCGTCCCGAGGGTCTCGACAGCGGCTGGTTCGTGGAGCCGACGGTGTTCGCCGACGTCGACAACTCGATGACCATCGCGCAGGAGGAGATCTTCGGGCCGGTGCTGGCGGTGATTCCGTACGACACCGAGGACGACGCGGTGCGCATCGCCAACGACTCGGTGTACGGGCTGGCGGGTTCGGTGTTCACCACCGACAACGAGAAGGCCATGAAGATCGCGTCGAAGATCCGCACCGGCACCTACGCGGTCAACATGTACGCCTTCGATCCTGGCGCTCCGTTCGGTGGCTACAAGAACTCCGGCATCGGCCGCGAGAACGGTCCCGAGGGCATCGAGCAGTACACCCAGGCCAAGAGCGTGCTGCTGCCGTTCGGCTACACGCCGTAGACCCGAAGGTGTGCGCTGAGACTGCGATTCGTTGCGATTTCGCCTGATCGCAGGCTCTGCGCACACACCGGTGCCGCGTAACTGTGAGTCACCAGCTGACTCCCAGGTTGACTCACTAGCGTAAGCGCTCCATTCGCAGCACTCACGAAGGAGTTACGCATGGCGGTATCAGTCGACCTGGACAAGGCCCTCGACAAGGCCTACGAGAGCAAGTCCCTCAAGGAGATCCTCGACGCTTCACCGGCGGCGCTGGCCGGCGTGACCGACGCGGACGCCAAGCACCTCGAGGAGGCGTTCGGCATCAAGACCGTCCGCCAGTTCGGCGCCAGCAAGTTCTTCGCGGTGGCGGCCGCACTCGTCGCACTGGAGAACGCGGGCTAGCTGCTCAACCGGGCTCCACTCTGCGTCGGCGGCGGGAAAGTGCGAGTACTCCTCGAAACCCGACGCCATCACCGCAGAGTGGGGCCTGCGGCTGGACGTCGAGTCCGCTAGAACGCTTCGTCGGCGAGATCCATTGCCGCGAGTTCGGTGGCTTCGACGGCGCGCCGGTCGGCGCCCAGCCGCGGCAGCACGTTCGCCGCAAAGAAGGTCGCAGCGGCGACCTTGCCCTCGTAGAACGCGGTGTCCCTCGCCGAGGGCTGCCCATCGAGCGCGGTCAGGGCGATCTCGGCGTGCCAGAGCAGCAACCACCCGATGAGCAGGTCGCTGACGGCCAGCAGGAACGGAACCGACTGCAGCCCAACGCGATACATTTCGCGGGGTTCGGTGCTGGCTGCGACGAAGTAGCCAGTGAGCGTCGCGACCATCGAGCGCACGTCGGCGACGGCGGTGGCCAGCGCCGCCCGCCCTGCGGCCAGTTCGGTTCTGGCGTCGGCGCTCTGGATGAACGCCCCCACCTGTGCCAGCACGTGATCGAGGGCGACCCCGCGATCTCGGGCGATCTTGCGGAAGAAGAAGTCCTGCGCCTGGATGGCGGTGGTGCCCTCGTACAGCGAGTCGATCTTGGCGTCGCGGACGTACTGCTCGATCGGATAGTCCTTCAGATAGCCGGAACCGCCGAAGGTCTGCAGCGACTCCGCGAGGTACTGGTAGGACCGCTCGGAGCCGGCGCCCTTGACGAGCGGCAGCAGCAGGTCGTTCACCCGTCGCGCGACGTCGGAGTCGGCGCCCGACACCAGCGCCGCCACGGCGTCGTCCTGATGGGCCGCGGTGTAGAGGTACAGCGCCCGCAACCCCTCGGCGTAGGCCTTCTGCATCAGCAGCGACCGGCGCACGTCGGGATGCCTGAGGATGGCCACCTTGGGGGCCGTCTTGTTGGTCATCTGCGTCAGGTCGGTGCCCTGGATCCGGGTCTTCGCGTACTCGAGGGCGTTGAGATAGCCGGTGGACAGGGTCGCAATGGCCTTGGCGCCGACGGCCATTCGAGCGAACTCCATCACCTTGAACATCTGCGCGATGCCGTTGTGCACGTCACCGACCAGGTATCCGACCGCGGGCTTTCCGTGCTGGCCGAACGTCAGCTCGCACGTCGCCGACGCCGTCAGCCCCATCTTGTGCTCGAGGCCGGTGACGTAGACGCCGTTGCGCTCGCCGGGCTCGGCGGTCTCCGGATCGGGTAGGAACTTCGGGACGAAGAAGAGGCTCAGCCCCTTGGTGCCCGGTGCCGCGCCGACGGGCCGAGCCAACACCAGGTGCGCGATGTTCTCGAAGAGGTCGTCGCAGTCACCGCTGGTGATGAACCGCTTGACGCCGTCCAGATGCCAGGTGCCATCGGGCTGTTCGACGGCCTTGGTGCGGCCCGCTCCCACGTCGGAGCCCGCATCGGGTTCGGTGAGCACCATGGTGGCGCCCCAGTTGCGCTCGACTGCCAGTGCGGCCCAATGCTTCTGCTGCTCGTTGCCCTCGTTGTAGAGGACGTGCATCATCGGCGGCCCGTCGAGGTAGAAGAACGCGGCGGGCAGACCTCCGACGAGGAACTCGTTGATGGCCCAACGCACCATCGCAGGCGCGGGGAGCCCACCGATTCCCTCGTCGAGGCCGATGCGGGTCCACTCGCCGCGCTGCCACACCAGCACTGATTCCTTGAACGCCGCGGGCAGCGTCACGGTGTGCGTCTCGGGGTCGAACGTCGGCGCATTGCGGTCGCTCTCCTCGAACGACGCCGCAAGCGGCCCCTCGGCCTGCCGCGCCGCCTCTTCGAGCATGCTCTGCACGTCATCGACGTCGAGTGCTCCGAATTCGCCAGTAGCAAGCGCCTTCTCGAGCCCGAGTACCTCGAAGACGTTGAAGGTGAGATCGCGGACGTTGGCTCTGTAGTGGCTCACGTGGTCAGAAGGCTTCCTCGTCGAGGTCCATCGCCGTCAGGTCGACGGCGTCGATGATCTTGCGCTCGGCAGTGAGCCGAGGCAGCACGTTGCTCGCGAAGAACCGCGCCGCCGTGATCTTTCCGGAGTAGAACGCGCGGTCGCGGTCGGACACGTCGCCGTCGAGGGCGACCAGCGCGGCCTCCGCGCCGCGCAACAACATCCAGCCGATGAACAGGTCGCCGACCGCGAGCAGGAACGACACCGACCCCAGGCCGACGCGATAGAGGTCGCGAGAGTTCTGCTGTGACGACATCAGGAAGCCGGTCATGGTGCCGACCATGCCCTGGACGTCGGCGAGGGCGGTGGCCAGCAGCGCCCTGCTGTCCGCGAGTTCCGTTCGCGCCGAGTCGGTATCGAGGAACTGCTGGATCTGACCTGCCACGTGGGCGAGTGCGCCGCCGTGGTCACGCGCGATCTTGCGGAAGAAGAAGTCCTGCGCCTGGATGGCGGTGGTGCCCTCGTACAGCGAGTCGATCTTGGCGTCGCGGATGTACTGCTCGATCGGATAGTCCTGCAGGAAGCCGGAACCGCCGAAGGTCTGCAGGGACTCGGTCAGGGTCTGGTAGGCCCGCTCGGAGCCGACGCCCTTGACGATCGGTAGCAGCAGATCGTTGACGCGCTCGGCCATCCCGGCGTCGGCGCCCGAGACGATGCCCGCCGCCGAGACGTCCTGGTGCGCGGCGGTGTAGAGGTACAGGGCGCGCAGCCCCTCGGCGTAGGCCTTCTGCACCATCAGCGCCCGACGCACGTCCGGGTGGTGCAGGATGGTCACGCGCGGGGCGGCCTTGTCGGTCATCTGCGTCAGGTCGGCGCCCTGGATCCTGGTCTTCGCGTACTCGAGGGCGTTCAGGTAGCCCGTCGACAGCGTGGCAATGGCCTTGGTGCCCACGAACATCCGGGCGTACTCGATGACCTTGAACATCTGCGCGATGCCGTCGTGGACATCGCCGACCAGAAATCCGACCGCGGGCCTTCCGTGCAGTCCCAGGCTCAGTTCGGTGGTGGCCGAGGCCTTCAGGCCCATCTTGTGCTCGAGGTTGGTGACGTAGACGCCGTTGCGCTCACCGGGTTCGCCCGACTCGGGGTCGGGCAGGAACTTCGGGACCATGTACAGGCTCAGGCCCTTGGTGCCCGGGCCCGCCCCGTCGGGACGGGCGAGCACGAGATGCAGGATGTTCTCGAAGAAGTCGTCGGTGTCACCGTTGGTGATGAACCGCTTCACGCCCTCGATGTGCCAGGTGCCGTCGCCGGCATCGACTGCCTTGGTGCGTCCCGCGCCGACGTCCGAGCCGGCATCGGGTTCGGTGAGCACCATCGTGGCGCACCAGTTTCGCTCGACCGCCAGCACGGCCCAGTGGCGCTGCTGCTCGTTGCCGATGTGGAACAGGATGTTCGCCATGATCGGGCCCGCCATGTACATGAAGACCGCGGGGTTGGCGCCCAGCGCCAGTTCGTTGATCGACCAGGCGAGCATCGCGGGCGCGGGGACGCCGCCGACGTCCTCGGACAGCCCGATGCGGAACCACTCGCCCTGCTGCCACGCCCGCATCGACTTCTTGAAGGGCTCGGGCAGTGACACCACGTGCGTGTCCGCGTCGAACACGGGCGGGTGACGGTCGGTCTCGGCGAAGGATTCGGCAACCGGTCCCTCGGCCAGCCGGGCCGCCTCGTTCAGCATGTCGCGGATCGAGTCCGCGTCCAGGTCGCCGAACTCGCCGGTGGCGAGCACCTTCTCGAGTTCCAGCACCTCGAACAGATTGAATTCGAGGTCGCGCACATTGCTCTTGTAGTGCCCCACGTCTTGCGCCTTTCGCGATCGAACTGCGCCAGCAAGACTAGTCCGATTGCGCCTCAGCAACCACGAAAGATCGCAGGCCTCCGGGCGACGAACGACTGGGCCCGCCCCGCTCCAGCGTGACGGTCACGAGCGGGGGACGCTCTGACGTGGTCATCCTCGGGGCGAAACCCAGCCGCCGCGATTATGCAATAAATCATAATCTAGGCCCTCCGGTGTGATTGGGAATACATTCCTTGGCCCTGGGTGTTGCGCGTTCTATGCTCGATGTCATAGCCAGGGAGGCACCCATGTTCGTCGTCGAAGTGAACGTGCTGGGGCGTCGATTCACCCGCACCGTCCACGACCGTCCCGAGCTCTCCCGCCTCACTCCCCGGATGAACCACTGGCGCCAGTGGAAGCACCGCGCGCCGCGGGCCGCGGCCTGATGCCGGCCGCCCCGGCATCGACCAGCAAGCCCGGCTCGACGCGCAACCGGATGGTGGCGGCCGCGGCCGAGGTGCTGCGTGAGAAGGGTGCTGCCGGGGTCACGATCGACGAGGTGCTGACGCGCAGCGGCGCCCCTCGCGGGTCGGTCTACCACCACTTCCCCGAGGGTCGCAGCCAACTGCTGACCGAAGCCCTGCGCTACGCGGGCGACTCGATCACCGCCTTGATCGACGAGGCTGCACCGGGCGGCTGCGTCGCACTGATCCGTCAGTTCGTCGGGTTCTGGGAGCGCACGCTCGCCGAAAGTGACTTCACCGCAGGGTGTCCCGTGGTGGCGGCCGCGACGAGCGCGGCCGATGACGATCCCGCCCTGAACGCCATCGCCGGCGACATCTTCGGCCGCTGGCGCGACGCGCTCGCCCGCGCCTTCGTCGTCGACGGGTTCGACGACGCCGACGCGGGATCGCTGGCCGTGACGTGCATCGCCGCGCTCGAGGGCGCCGTGGTGCTGTGCCGGTCGACCAGGACCGCCGATCCGCTGCGCGAGGTCGCCCAGCAGGTCGAATTCCTGATCAAGTCACGGGAATTCGTGCACCGCTTCGGGTTGCCGTCCGTCGACCGCTAAGCCGCCCTGGCCCATCGCGCGCACACGAAGTCGGCGTTGCGGCCCACCTCGCGGAGCGCCCATTCGGAGCTCAGCGGGAGCACCGGCGCACCCCGGCCCAGGGTGCACGGCGCATACGTCACGACCATCTCGTCGACCAGTCCGGCCGCCACGAACTGCGCCGCGACGTCACCGCCGCCGACCACCCAGACGTCCCTTCCACCCGCCGCCGACACCAACTGCGGGTACAGGTCGGCGACGTCCCCGGCGAACGTCTCGACGGGGTGCCCGTCGGCGATGACGCCCGACCGGCGGGTGAGCACCCAGCTCGGCTGGTCGTACAGCCAGTCTCCGGGGTGGTTGTCGACGATCCACCGATAGGTGGTCGAGCCCATCGCCAGTGCGCCAACACCTTTCGCGAATGCCTCGTAGCCGAACGGTCCGTCGACGTCGACGGACCGCGACGTCAGCCAATCGAGGCTGCCCGCATCGTCGACGATGAAGCCGTCCAGACTCGATGCGGTGTAGTACACGCACGACACGTCAGTTTCTCCTCATCCAGTCCAGGGGATCGCCACGGCCCGTCACCACGCCGTGCCTGCCGAGCATCGTCCTGGCCAGCTCACGGCGATGAGCCGAGTACACCAGCACGTGCGCGACGATGCCGTAGAGCTGGAAGGACTCCGGAGGATCGCACAGCGCATCGATGACGGTGTCGCCCAGCCTGTCCTGCGCTGCGCACTCGACGACCATCGCCGTCCACCTCGCAGACACCGCGGCATGATCGTCGGCGAGCACCGTGGCGGACCGCACGCCTGGATGCGCCGGCTGATCACGTCCCTCGATGCTGGCCAGCCAGACCTCCTTGGACCACACGACCGCTCCGAGCACCGCACCGACGCTCGGCTCCTCGCCGTCCCAGTCGAGCACCACCTGGCCCGGCGAAATCGGTTCCCGCCATTGCGCTTCGGTGAGCTCAGCGGCCTTGCCGATCAAGTAGGCGGTGTCCGCGACGTCATGCGCCACCATCAGCTGCGAGACGTCGGGCGCCTTCGCGCCGCCCGCGCCATCCAGCCACAGCGACTCCGGCGGATGGAAGTGCAGACCGTTGGGGGCGGCCAGCCGGAACTCGACGTCGGCGGCCTGCGACGGGGGCACCCCGTACGAGCGCCGAAAGGCGCGGGAGAACACCTCGGGCGACGACCAGCCCTCCTCGGCAGCCACCGCCGCGACGCCCTCGCCGCGCTGCAGTCGCCAGGCCGCCCTCTCCAGCATGACCCGACGCCGCATCGCCGCGGGCGCTTCGCCCGTCAACCGACTGACCTGCCGGGAGAAGTGGAACTCCGAGGAGAAGCTGCGGCGCGCCATCCCGGCCACGTCGGTATTCGCACCGTCGACGACGGCGTCCAGAAGTTCCCGGAGGCGGTCCCGCCGCGATGCATTCGGCTGATCGCTCACAACGACCGAGTATGGTCGGCCTCCGCCTGTGCCGACATGACGATTCCTGCCGTCCCGACGGCACTACTGTGAACGGCAGTGAGCGACTTCGACGAACTTTGCGCCAACGACGCCGACCTCGCCCGGCTGCGCACTGCGGTCAGGGCGTTCCTCGCGGCTGATCGGGCCACCCACGGCTGGACCCCCGCCGTCGACTGCTGGTTGTCGAGCTGGGACGCCGACTTCAGCGCGCGACTCGCCGAGGCCGGTTTCGTCGGCCTGACCATCCCCGCCGAGTACGGCGGCCGCGCGCCCGCCGACGGCTCCGGCTACCTGCACCGCTACGTCGTCACCGAGGAACTGCTGGCCCACGGCGCCCCCGTCGGCGCGCACTGGATCGCCGACCGGCAGGTGGCCCCCGGCCTGCTGGCGTACGGCTCCGAGCAGCAGCGCCGCCGTCTGCTGCCGCTGATCGCCGCGGGGCGGCTGTACTCGGCGATCGGGATGAGCGAGCACGGCGCAGGCTCTGACCTCGCCGCCGTCCAGTCCAGGGCGACGCGTTCGGACGACGGCTGGCTGCTCAACGGTACGAAGGTGTGGACCAGCGGTGCGCACCTCGCCCACCAGATCGTCGTGCTGGCGCGCACCAGTCCGCTGGATCCCGAACACCGGCACGCGGGATTCAGCCAGTTCATCGTGCCGACCGATCGACCGGGGATCACCATCAGCCCGATCGTGCTGATGAACGGCGAGCACCACTTCAACGAGGTGCTGTTCGACGACGTCCGGCTCACCGACGACGACGTGCTCGGCGACATCGGCTCGGGATGGCACCAGGTGACCTCGGAGCTGGGCTTCGAACGCAGTGGACCCGAACGGTTCCTGTCGACGGCGACGCTGCTGTTCGACGTCATCGCCGCGCTGCGCCGCCGCGACGTCGACGACCGCACCGCCGCCGTCGTCGGCGATCTGGTGGCCAGGATGGTGTCGCTGCGCCAGCTGTCGGTGTCGGTGGCCCGCGCCCTGACCGCCGGCGAGGACGCGAACACCACGGCAGCCATGGTCAAGGACCTCGGCACGCGGTTCGAGCAGGACTCGGTGGAGGTCGCCGCCGATCTCCTCGATGCCGTCGACGGGCCCGACGCCGCGCACCTGCGTGCCCTGCTGGCCGTCGCACGCGTGCACTCCCCGCTCTTCACGTTGCGCGGCGGCACCAACGAGGTGCTGCGCGGCGTGGTGGCGAAGGCGGCGACGTGAACGACGAACTGCGACAGCTGATCGACGAGATCGGTCGGCGCTCCTACGACTCTCGCCTGGGACGCCACGGGCTACCCGAGCGCTTCGACGAGGAGTTGTGGGACGTCCTCGAGACCTCCGGGCTCACGCGGCTGAGCGCAGAGGGTGGTGGTCCGGCCGAGTCCGCAGTGGTCCTCGGCGGCCTGGCGCGCTACGCCGCGGCGGTCCCGATCGCCGAAACCGACCTTCTCGCAACGTGGTTGGCGAAGGAGGCCGGGCTGGTCGTGCCCGACGACGGCCCCGTCGGCATCGCCATCGCCGACGTGACACCGCACGGCGACCGGATCAGCGGAACGGCCGTCGACGTTCCGTGGCCGGACACCGGACCGATCGTCCTGGCCGCCCGGTCCTCCGACGCCACGTTCGTCGCACTCCTCGACGGCGCCGCCGCCTCGACCACCCACGGCGTGGCGGGCGAGCCCCGAGGGCAGGTGGCGTTCGACCTGCCCGTCGCCGACGCCGTCGAGGTGCCCGTCGGCGTCGGAGACGAACTGGTTCGACGCGGGGCGTGGGCGCGATGCGTGCAGATCGTCGGCGCCTTCGACGCCGCAGCGCACCTCACGGCGGCGCACACCAGGGAGCGCGTGCAGTTCGGCAGGCCGCTCGCGCGGTTCCAGGCCGTCCAGCACTCGTTGGCCGGTCTGCTGGGCGAGGTCGAGCGGAGCCGGGCGGCCACCGCTCTGGCCATCGCCGCGGCCGACGAGTACGGGTTCGACAGTCCACGCACGGACTACGCCGTGACGGTCGCGAAGGTCGCCGTGGGCCGCGCCGTCGGCCCCGTCACCACGATCGCGCATCAACTCCACGGCGCGATCGGCGTCACCGCCGAGCACCGGCTGTGGCGGGCCACCATGCGGGCCAGGGCTTGGGCCGACGAGTTCGGCACCACCGGGCAGCACGCCACCCGCCTCGGACGGCGTGCGCTCGCGGCCGACGACGCCTGGGACGTCGTCGTCGGAATCAGTGGTTTCTGACGGTCGGCACCGCGGAAAACATCCGTCGAATCGCCCGTGGGATCTGGATTCGGGTAGATGTCACACACTTTCTGTGATGCGGACTACAGCGCGGTACGCGCGGGGACCGGCACTATGGTGAGTTATGACCAAATTGACGCCCGCGATACTTGTCGCCGTTGCCGCGTCGCTCCTTCCCGTCACCCTCGCGGTGTCCCCGCCCGCCGACGCCGCCGTCATGCCGCTGTCCAGCCAGTGGCGCGCGTGCGACGGTTCGACACTCAAGTGGGTCGACGCCGTCGGTGACGCCCGCGCCACCGCCAACATCAGTGCCACGGGCTCCGGCAGCCTCCAGACCAGCATCGACATGGCCACCGCCACGCCGAACACCCACTACGACGTCCGGGTGATCCAGATTCCGCGCTCGCCGCAGGGCTGCGCCGCGGGCGCCCCCGGCGTGATCGTCGGCGGACTGCAGACCGATGCCGCCGGCGTCGGCAGCACGACGTTCCAGGGCCCCATCCAGTCCGGAGCCACCGGGGCGTGGGTCATCGTCGAACGGCCGTCGGACTCCTCGCAGACGCCCGCCGAGTTCTACTCGTCGGAATTCGCCATCTCGTTCTGACCGAGGGGCGACCGCCCCTCCCCGAGCCGTCGCCCGCGACGGTGATTTCCCGTCCTCGTCGGCCCGAGTTACCCTGAAACTAGAACACGTTCCAATTCTGCCTCAGGGAGCACCCGTGAACGCGAAC
>JAESGJ010000524.1_pt1 | contig 16932 bp, 11 predicted proteins | sample 9266241 | NCBI WGS metagenome assembly JAESGJ01 (sample SAMN14514841, study PRJNA621669) | algae metagenome | isolation source: Brasilonema octagenarum HA4186-MV1 and co-occurring heterotrophs from wet... | place: USA: Manoa Valley, Hawaii | collected 2009-07-20 | reverse complement strand
GTGAGGCACGTACCCCTGAATCACTCGACCAAGCAATGGCTCTTGCTGTAAATTACATTACCGAAGATGATGCCTTCGGTTGGTTCAACCACTGTGGTCTATTTACCTGAAAATTGCTGTAATCCAAAATCCAAAATCCAAAATTCGAGTCACCTTTAGGGTGGAGTCAATCCAAAATCCAAAATCCCAAATCCAAAATTGGCTGAGCGATTAGGTGTCTGCCGTTGACAACGAACGAGCTGTGGGACTGGTGAGACAGCGCTATGCAGTAGGTGACGACAACCTCCTGCATAGCGCGCTTACTCACCGTAAGGCGTGGCTGTTTCCACGCCTGGTAGATGAATAATGGTCTAAAGCCACGGGATTTATCCGTGGGGATATTCTGAATCAGGAATTGCTGTAGAGTGCAAGGGCAAAGCCCATTCTGACTCCTTCTTACAGCGCTTTTCAACAATTGTGAAGCACACTATCCACCTGCCCAATACGGTTCGGTTAAACCGAACCGTATTAGGACGGGGACTCATTCACTACGAAGACTGATGAAAAGGCTTAGTCCTGCGGATTTTCTCAAAACACAGAGCTCCTGCTCCAAAGCTAACCAGCAGAACTCCCAAAACTTGCTCAAGTTGCAAGGTTTCCTGAAGAATCAACCCAGCAAAAATGACCGTTAGAGCAGGGATACTGGCACCGATAATTGCTGAGCGTGAGGCACCAATTTTACGAATTCCAAAATTATTGAACAAATAGCTGAAGAGCGTTAGTACACCCAATAGGAAAGCACATAAAACAAGTTCTAGCAGGTAACCACGGTTTAGTTGCAAGTTCCAACTTGTGGGTAAAGGCAGTATCAAACCGAAGACAGACAACAGCAACATCGTAGCAAAGTTAATTAACGTAAGAGACACTGGATGCACTTTAGCTGCACACATGCGGGAAACTAGGAGGTACACAGCAAAAGCACCTCCTGCAGCAATTGCTGCAATGCTGCCGATACGAGTATTACCAATGACACTACTGTTAGAACTTCCTAAAACGAATAATTCACCCATGCCAATAACAGCTATAGCGCCAGAACTAAATAAAGTTAGGCGATCGCGGAACAAAAACCATGACACCAGTCCGTTGATAATTGGATAGACAAAGAAAAGTGCGATCGCCATCCCAGTCGGAATTTGACCGATAGCAAGGTAGATCAGGATCTGAGAAAGAAACAAAAAGCATCCACTAACAACTGACAGTATCAACACTCGTTTTGTACTCGGATTACTGGAGTTTCCTCGAACTGAGTCACCCAGGTATTGCAGATCTTGCCATACTCGTGAATGTAGCATGGGAGCCAAAAGCAACATTAGCGGTAGAACCACCAGCATCCTGAGCATCAAAATGAAAAGTGAATTACCCAAATTTGGTGATATCAGGCGTTGTGCATCAAACACACCCAAAATTTGGGAGCCAGGCAGGAAAATTACCTTAATAGCTACGTTGTACAGCGCTGTTGCGACTGTTGACAATGCTAGCAGCATAATTCCTGTGATTTGTAAAGAAGAAATTCCCCTCTGCCTTGGTGTGAGTTGTGGTTCTGGTGGAGGAGATGTTTCTGGCTCTAAAACGGCGCGTCTTGGAGATGCTACCGGAGTTGGTTCTTCTAACACAGGAGGAGACTGAGTTGTTTCGCTGCGTCTTGGAGATGCTACCGGAGTTGGTTCTTCTGACACAGGAGGAGACTGAGTTGTTTCGCTTGGCGAGACTATACTTTGGGAAAGAGAATTCCAAGCAGGGGTTTCTTCCTGGGGTAAACTCCTAGGTAAAACTGTAGTTTCTGGAGGAATTTCTCTTTGCAACTTTGTTGGTACTTCCTCAGAAGTCAGCTGTTGCTGTTGTAGAATTTGTTCAATCTCAGGAGGGGGAACTGCTGCAATTGTAGAATTTTGTGGTGTTTGTTCCAGTTCTCTACGCAGAGAATTCACTAATTCTATTAAAATTGCTTCGCCTTCCCTTTGTTGGACTATCATTCGGGATAACTGTTGAGAAAGACCGCCTTGATAGTTTTTCAACTCCTGCTGCAGTGAGTTAAAGGTAATAGTGAGGGTGTCATCCAAAGAACCCAGAAGTTTTTGGGCATACTCATTTGCTTCACTTGTGGAGCGACTTGTGGTTTGTGTGGATTCAGAACTTCCCACTGGTTGGGAAACACGCTCCATAGCTTGGGTAGCTAAAGTTTCCAAAGAAGATTGCAGCTGCGTTGATATATGATTAGCTAATACTTGTGACAACTGACGAATCAACGTTTGCTGCTCATTAATTTGATACGCCTGTTGAAGATGTTCTTTTTCCTCCTCCAGCCGTCTAATGTCTTGAGTTAAGCGGTCTTTTTCTGCTTGCAACCGCTTGGTATCTTCCTGTAAGGATCTAAGCAAATTCCGTTGGAGGATTTGCAATTCCTCAGTGACAGCTCGTAAAGCAGTTTCTGCTGTCCCATATGGATCGCCTTTTTCTCGTGGGTTATCTGGTCGCCTTTCGTATCGCCCCATTCGTCTTTAACCTCTGACCTTTGATGGTCAAGCAGCTTACTATTGACTTGACCGGCGCTTATATTCCTATTATTTCTGTTTTCTGTCAATGGATATATCTCTACCTTCAGAGAAAAATTGCTGCAAGGGCTTGAAAGGCAATTTTTCCTAAAACGGAATCCACTTCAGCCTAACTTGAAAATAGGAGTGAAGGCTACTAATTTATTTTCCTGTCATCTTCTACACAATTTGTTATAAAAATACTTGCTTTGCGCATTCTATATGTGCAATTATGTCTGTAGTAAAAATACTGTTAATCGAGCTTATTACCGGAATATTAGCAGGGACATAGCACCAATCAATTTGTAGCCTATAGGTCACAAATGTGTGCCCAACAAGTCTGAAGTTTCATCACTCAGGCTCGAATCACCATGCTTAACCTAGGTAATCAAAAACTGATCAGGAGAAATCAATGAACGAACGCAAACTACCAGCAATTGGTCGTCGTCAGTTTGTGGGGACTGCACTTGCCAGCACAGTCTTGACATTAGGAGGCTCAAGTGTGTTTTCTGCTGTCGCTGCCAAACGAAAGCGTCCGAACATACTGTTCATTTTGACGGATGACTTGGGCTGGGGCGACATTGGTATTTATGGAAAAACCTATCAGACGCCAAATTTAGACCAGTTGGCAACCGAAGGTACGCGCTTCACCAATGCCTATGCAGCACAAACTGTTTGCACGCCAACACGGATCGGCTTTTTTACAGGTCGTTATCCAGCGCGATTGCCAGTTGGTCTTCAAGAACCTTTAGCTGGAGGCGAGACTGTAGGATTACCGCCGGAACACCCAACAATCGCTTCCCTTTTAAAAGCCAATGGTTACCAGACAGCATTGGTTGGTAAATGGCACACTGGCTTTCTTCCCGATTACGGTCCACTTAAGAGTGGTTTTGATGAGTTTTTTGGAAATTATAGTGGGGCGATCGACTACTTTACCCACAAAGATGGAAGTGGAAAACTTGACTTCTATGAAGGTGAGGTGCCTGTAGAAAAACCTGGTTATGCTACAGACTTGTATACTGAGCGTGCTGTTGAATTCCTCAAAAGACCCCGCAATCAACCGTTTTACCTAAGCCTTCATTACAATGCGCCCCATTGGCCTTGGGAAGGACCAAATGATGAAGAGTTGAGTCGAACTTTCTACAATTCAAATGCTTTCACTGCCGGAGGGTCAAAAGAAACTTACGCTGCAATCCTAAAAAGTCTAGACGACGGAGTTGGTAAAGTCTTGCAAGCTTTAAAGGAGTCTGGGCAGGCTGATAACACCATAGTTATTTTTGTCAGTGATAACGGGGGTGAGAGGTACTCTGATATTGGACCTTTTCAAGGGAGAAAGGGTGGTTTGTATGAAGGTGGTATACGAGTTCCCACTTTAATCCGGTGGCCGGGAGTGATTCAACCCAACCAAGTGAACAGCCAAGTTCTTATCACGTTTGACTTGACAGCAACAATTCTGACAGCAACAGGTACTTCACCCGACCCCAACTATCCACTTGATGGTCGGAATTTGCTCCCTGTCCTTCTGGGTAAAAAACCTGTTTCCCCTCGAACGCTGTTCTGGCGCTACAAATCCAATATCGCTGGGCGTCCTTCAGGGACTCTTCAAGCAGCAGTCCGAAGCGGGGATTGGAAGTACTTGCGGCAAGGAGAGAAAGAATATCTGTTTAATCTTGCCAGTGACGAAGGCGAACAAACTGACCTTAAGGATAACAATCCTAGAGTATTCCAGCAGTTGCGCGATCGCTTTGAGGAATGGAACGGACAAGTACTGCCTTACCCAGCTTAAGGAAAAGTCATTCATGCAGGAACGTACAGTACATCAAGAGGTTTCATCTGGTAAATCTGACAGGCAAATCGCGATTAAGCGTCCTGGTAAAGCACCTGATAAAGATATCGTCTGGATACCAGGTGGCGCTTTTGTGATGGGGTCTGACCACCATTACCCAGAGGAAAGTCCAGCCCATCTTGTCCGTGTAGATGGCTTTTGGATGGATCGTTATGGTGTTACTAACAAGCAGTTTCAACGTTTTGTGAAAGCAACTGGCTATGTGACGGTCGCAGAGCGTCCACCAAAGCCAGAAGATTATCCTGGAGCTATACCGGAACTCTTAGTACCTGGTTCGGCTGTCTTTCAACAGCCGAAACAACTAGTTCATTTACAAACTTGTAGCTGGTGGGTTTATGTGCCGGGTGCAAACTGGCGACATCCAGCCGGACCTGGAAGTTCTATCAAAGGACGAGACAATTATCCTGTGGTACATATTGCCTTTGAAGATGCTGAAGCTTACGCAGCTTGGGCTGGTAAATTGTTACCGACGGAAGCACAGTGGGAATTTGCGGCTCGCGGTGGGCTGGAGGGTGCTGTCTACTCTTGGGGAAATGAATTTGCTCCTAAAGGTAAGCGCATGGCTAACACTTGGTTCGGTGAGTTTCCTTGGCAAAACCTAAAGCCGCGCTCTCCTGGACCAGAATCTGTCGGCTCGTATCCTGCAAATGGTTATGGTTTGTACGATATGATCGGCAACGTTTGGGAGTGGACAACTGATTGGTATCGAGACTCTCACCCGGAAAATAAGACTAAATCTTGCTGTATTCCAGTCAACCCCAGAGGTGGAACCCAACAAGAGAGCTTTGATCCAAATACACCATCTCAAATACCTAGAAAGGTACTCAAAGGTGGTTCCTTTCTGTGTGCCCCTAACTACTGCCAGCGTTATCGACCAGCCGCACGTCATCCAGAAACAGTAGATACCTCAACTTGTCATATTGGATTTCGTTGTATAGTCAATGTGTGAACTCTGCTTTAGCGACTCCAACTGTTTCTACGTTTCCAATACTCAGCAACTCGTTGTTCCCATTGCTTCCAGTAATCTTTCATGACTTCTGGCTCAAACCAAAATACCTCAGCTTCTGTGTTTGGTATTGCTACAACCAATAAAGCATGATTTAGGTCAATACTATACTCTTGATAACACTGATTAACTGCTCCTAGGTAAGCTGTTAATTGCAGAGGATGTTCATATAAACGCTCAATTGAACCTTTAGGTTTATCTGCTGTTTTCCACTCGCAAATGCAGGGGATACCTTTATAACTTGCAACACAATCTACTTTACCGGAATAGCTCATGTTGTAGTGAAAGACTGAGCCTTCCACAAGTTTGACTGTATCAATTTCTTCTAAAACAGGTTTGATGCTTTCCCAATAAGGACGACTCGCTTCAGGACAAATAGGGTTTTCTCCCAGCAGAGAGCGTTCAATTTGTTTGTGGGTTTGTGTTCCTCGACGACTGGCTCCTGTTGTAATTCGTGTGGCTTCTTCACCTCCAACACGTGCTTTCCAATTTAACAGCCGATCACGGTCTTCTTGCGGTTTGGTGGCGTTAAGTATTGTCGTCACACTAGGGAAGCGATTTCCCTGAGCATCCACGTAATATTGTTTACCATTTTCCCGCATTGATTTGGCATTGATGCGGGGTAGCAGTTGGGTATCAAAGGACATTGCTGGTTTTTTTTCGTACTATATCATTCAAGCAAGGAATAAGTGTGTTTTAAGGAAAATCCAAAAGTCAGAAGTCAATGCACATCGCGTAACCGAGATGGTGCAGCATTTTTGCCAAGAGATTTTAGCGATAAGAACTCGTAATCGTTTTAGCTGTCGCTGCGATGACTTTTGCACGCTCCTTTGAGGATCGCCGTGACTCTGCCACAAAAACAGCAACTGAGATCGTACCGCCGTCCGGTGCGGTTAATATTCCGACATCATTGGTCACCGCAGTAACGCCCCTCCAGGTAAGGCTAGTTCCTGTTTTATGGCCAAGTGTCCAGCCTTCCGGCACCCCTGCTTTCAAGCGATCTGGAAAGGTTACGGTTTCCTGCATCACTTTTAACAGATGCGCAGTTGATTTGGCTGAAAGGAGTTTCCCGGTGGCAAGAGCACTTAGAAAGCTCACCATTCCTCGTGGCGTCGCCGTATCACGCTTGTCTTTCAAGTACGCAGCAAAAGACGCATCGCGACGACCGGACGGTACAGCTTTTATCGCTTTCTCAAGTACATTTGCATCAACATACTCAGGCCGCCAAATCAAACCGACAATCTCAGTTTGGAGGTGTTTCTCGTCCCTATCCACGCTAAGACCTGAAATCCTCTTCGTTTTCAAAAACGTCCTAATACCTTCCGCACCGCCAACCCGCGCAAAAAGAAGATCTGTCGCGGCACTATCGCTCTCGATAACTGCACCAGAGATCAAATCGGCGACAGTTGTCTTTACTTCTCCACGTTCTGCAACAAGATCGGCAATCGGCTGGACATAAAGGCTTAGATCGTTCTTGCGGACAGTTACAACATCCTCAAGACGCATCTGGCCACGATCAATTGCATCCATCACGGCAGCAGCAACGACCAACTTCATAACACTCTGAAGCGAGAAACGTTGGTCACCGTTGACGCAGGTAATGACGCCCGATTTTATCTGCTCTGCACAGATTCCAACCCGACCATCAGACCCCTTTGCAACAACTTCCAAGTTCCGTTGCAGGGTAGAGGTGTCCGCTAGTGATCCAGCCTTGGTAGGGGAGATAGACACCAAGCAAAAAACATACAGAGCGCCTGCTAACCAGTTCAACGATCGCGTGCTTCGCGGTTTCTTCTTTTTGTCCATAAAGTTTTTCTTCTTGAAAACTAGCAAATCTCAACTATGCTTGTAGACATATCTCTCAAATGAGATGAAAAATTTACAAATATTTAATAACCTAGAAAAATAGTTATTGATTTGTGATTGGAGATAACAGCAATGATGAAAACTAGCTATCTAACCCAATTGACCAGGAAATTTTAAGAGAAAACTGTCAAGAGCCGTAATGGGTTTTCAACCAGAAACCATGAAAAATGTCTTACTTTCGTTCAGCTTTCTGGCAATAACAGCATTTTCTCAACTTTAACAAGTGTATATTCCAGTACCTTTTGTTTGTCAAGTTTACTCTCTAATCAGAGTAAAAGAGCTTTCTTATACAATTTTGTCCTAAAAATAATATAAAGTTTGGGGAAAAACAATGAATATCAAGATATTCGCTGCCTTAGCTATAGTGGCAGCAACTGGTGGATTACAAACCAAAGTTTACGCACAGTCCTCAGTCCCATCAAACTCAAAAACTGGGAATTACACAATTCAAGGAAATTCTTTAACTGGCGTAAATAATAGAACAGCCCAAGGTGATTTCGCAAGATTTTTTACAGGACTAAATTCTCAAAATAATGTCCCACAAAAAAATTATGCAGAAACTGTATCTCCAGGTGAAGTTTTGCAACTGGGCGATCAAGTCGAATTACGCCGTAGAGAACCGTTAACAACTCCAAACAATCTGCTTTTCCCCCAAGGAGATGACTCGTTTTACAGCAATGATGGGGTGAAAGTACAGGTTGACTTAGATAGAGATGGAAATTAGTAGAAATAATGAGTTTTCTTGTTATTTTACGGAAATATTTGGGTAAAATCTCCATAAAAATGCGAAAGACTCAGATCCCCTCCAAATTTTGGGCTAAAATGCCTATAAGCTTGGAGGGTTCTTCATTTTCAGCTAATTACAAGAGTAATCAACACATGAAGTAGACTTCTGTCAAGAGATTATTCTGCTAACACTTTACAGTAGAATGATTCCTTTAGATACAGGAGGGTAAAACGTGACTCGTGTAATTATCGTGCGCCACGGTCAAAGTACTTATAATACCGAAAAACGCGTACAAGGACGCTCGGATGCTTCTAGATTAACTGAAAAAGGTCGTAGTGATTCTACTCAAGTAGGCAAAGCCCTCAGTAATTTCCTATTTAACGCAATATATAGCAGTCCTTTGCAACGTGCAAAAGATACAGTAGATATTATTCACCGTGAGTTGACAATTCATACTGAGCAGTCTGCTATCCCCCAAACTTCTGATCTGTTGATGGAAATTGATCTGCCTTTATGGCAGGGAATGCTTTCTGCTGAAGTTAAAGAGAAGTTGGGCGAAGACTACCGCATTTGGCAGGAAAGTCCCCATCTACTGCGGATGTCTGTAAAAGATGGTGAGCAAACAACAGAACATTTTCCTGTTGTGGCTTTGTATGAACAGGCGCGGCAGTTTTGGCAAGAAGTTTTAGCTCGCCATCAAAACGAAACAATACTTGTTGTGGGGCATAATGGCATTAATCGTGCTCTTTTGAGCACGGCACTGGAAATTCCTCCAGAACGTTACCATTCCATACAACAATCTAACTGTTGCATCAGTGTACTTAATTTTTCTGGAGGATTGGGAGAACCTGTCCAACTAGAATCTCTGAATCAGACGCAACATTTAGGAGATCTTCTACCCTCCTTGCGCCCAAATCACAAAGGTGTAAGGTTGTTGCTGGTGCGTCACGGAGAAACTGAGTGGAACCGCCAAACCAGATTTCAGGGGCAAATTGATGTCCCCCTCAACGACAATGGTAGACAGCAGGCACAAAAAGCTGCTCAGTTTCTCAAAGACGTAGAAATTGATTTTGCAGTCAGTAGCACAATGGTGCGTCCTAAAGAAACTGCAGAAATTATTTTGCAGTACCATACTGATGTCAATTTGGAATTGCAGGATGGTTTAAGGGAAATTAGTCACGGACTTTGGGAAGGAAAATTAGAAAAAGAAATAGAGCAGGAATTTCCAGGAGAGTTGGATCGCTGGCGCACAACACCAGCGCAAGTCCAAATGCCAGAAGGAGAAAACTTGCAACAAGTGTGGGAACGTAGTGTCGCAGCGTGGGAGTCTATTGTTCAAACTGCATTGGCAAATGAACTCAAAATCGGATTAGTTGTTGCTCATGATGCGACTAACAAAACTCTGCTGTGTCACGTTCTGGGTTTATCATCAGAACATTTTTGGAATTTTCGTCAGGGTAACGGTGCAGTAAGTGTTATTGACTACGCGCTAGGAAAAAATGGGAAACCAGTATTGCAAGCGATGAACATCACCGCTCACTTAGGCGGTGGCGTACTTGATAAAACTGCGGCAGGTGCCTTGTAATGTATAATATGTCACCCTTTTGCTGTTAGTTGATTCTTGGGTTATGTAACACAAACGCACAGTTAACAAAATAAAAAAGTTAAAAAGGTGATAGCTGAGATTTGATAGCTGGTAGCTAAAATGGCAAGTGAACTGCTACAACAAGTAAGGGTTATCAACCCTGTTTCTGGAACTGACCAAATTGCTGATGTCCTTATTGAGGATGGCTATATCAGATCTGTGATGCATCACAGATCTGATGTGCCGGACAACACCCGTGTCAGAGATTGTCAAGGGTTGATATTAGGACCAGGGTTGGTAGATTTGTATAGCCACTCTGGAGAACCAGGATTTGAAGAACGCGAAACCCTCCAGTCTCTCTTACAAGCTGCTGCTGCTGGGGGCTTCACACGAATTAGTATCTTACCCGATACATCCCCAGTGATTGATAATCCGGCTGTGGTAGCACAGCTGCAGAAGCGAGGAGGGGAGTTGGAGGTGATGAGCCACATGAAAAGCCAGCGCCAGGGTGAGCGTAAACTCCGGGAAGATTTACCAGAGCAGGTGACTGGTGTAGAAATCAGGGAGAAGCAAAATTCTCCCTTGTCCTCATTGTCTTCTCCCCAAGTCAATGTCTGGGGTGCAATTAGTTTGGATGTTGCTGGCAAGCAAATGACTGAATTGGCAAACTTGGCTGCAGTTGGAGTGGTTGGCTTTACTGATAGTCAGCCTTGGGAAAATTTTGGGCTGGTACGTCGGGTGTTGGAATATATCCAACCTTTGAGGAAACCAGTTGCATTTTGGTGTTGCGATCGCCAATTGATGGGAAATGGCGTCATCCGGGAAGGTCGAGATGCTATCCGTTTTGGCCTGCCTTTTATACCTTCTAGTGCGGAAACCTCTGCGATCGCCGCTTTGTTGGAATTAGTCACCGCCACAAATACGCCAGTACATATCATGCGTGTTTCCACTGCTCGCAGTGTCGAACTGATTGCATCCGCTAAAGCCAGAGGTGTACCGATTACCGTCAGTACCACTTGGATGCACCTTTTACTTGACATGCAAAAAATTCAAAGCTATAATACGAACCTGCGTTTAGAACCACCTTTGGGGACTTCTAATGACGTAGCAGCGTTACGGCAAGCAGTACGCACAGGTGTTATAGATGCAATAGCCATAGACCACAGACCGTACACCTACGAAGAGAAAACCGTTGCCTTTGCCGAAGCTCCACCAGGGGCAATTGGTTACGAGTTAGCATTACCCCTTTTATGGCAGCATCTAGTAGAAACAGGAGAATTTACAGCATTAGAATTGTGGAAAGCTTTTAGTACTCGTCCGGCGGAGTGTTTACAACAGAGAATAAGTGCGATCGCGCCAGATCAAAAAGCCGAACTCACTTTATTTGATCCCCAGCAAAACTGGAAAGTCGAAAAGCAAAATCTACATACACTTTCTAGTAATACATTTTGGCTGGGACAGCAATTGACAGGTCGAGTTGTACAAACTTGGTGTTAGTTTCTAGAAGTTCCACAATTAAAAAGACCCAATTTCTCAAAGAAATTGGGTCTTTGACCGCGAATGAATTAACAGAAGATTGTATTAATCTTGCTTAATTCAAACCAGGTGCGTTCGCCAATCACTCCATCCACAGTTAACCCTGTGCGCTTTTGCAAAGCTTTGACTGCTTTTTCTGTATTATTACCAAAATTACCGTCAATTTTACCCTCGTAAAAGTCGCCGAGTGCTAATCTTTCTTGAACCTTCTTTACAAGTTCTCCCTTGCTATCTTTCTTCAGGATAGGCATATCAACTGGCGCATTTTTAAAAAGTGCTCGCCAAGTTTTATCTGCAACAATTCCATCTTGTAGAAGAAACACCTTACCTTGGAAGAGTATAACCGCATTTTTTGTCTTGGAACCAAATACACCGTCAACAACTTCTTCACCAGGAAATACACAAGCACCCTCGTCATTGAGAGATACAAAAGCACCCGATTTTAATAACAGTTTTTGCAGTTCTTTAACAGCGTCACCCTTGGAACCTTCCTTGAGAACAGGCTTGTTAAGTTGAGCAGAAGCAGCTTCATTTGTAATGGTCATTGTTCTTTCTCAATGTGTTTGTATGCTTAGAACCACTGGCTGATTAGTTCATTCCGCAAAGAAAAATCTCAAACTTAGAAATTTCCCCCAAATCAATGAACAGTAAACAGTTACCAGGGAACTGGCTATCTATGGCTGACGCCACGCCTGACGGCTATCGTAGTCTGAAGGACATACTCGAAGGACTTTGGCATTCACGTTCACTGGAGGATATCAAACCGCCACTCACTAATCGCTTTTAACACTCAGCATGAGTATTCGCTTAATTTAAAGTATGCCCTCTGGGCAGGCTGGTTGAATAAAATCGCGAGTGCATCCACAGCAGTCGCTTTGTCTGTTGTTGAAACAATTGATGAAAGCTGACCAACCAGCAGTTCTTATCCAGATTCCTAGGCAAAGTCGTCGAAGAGTTAAAAACCTTGAACAATTTGAGAGTATCCTCGATATCAAGGTATCATCGGATATTGGCAGGTTGCCATGTGTATTGGTAGACATCAATGAGCGCTTCTTACTCTGCATCCCAAACAACCCAACCCAGTAACCCAACTGCACCTCACGCTGACCATCGGCTGGTGGATCGCAGTAAGCTGACTCAAATGTTCCAGCATTATGTGGATATCAAGGATAAGTATCCTCACGCGATGCTACTGTATCGAGTGGGAGATTTCTTTGAATGCTACTTTGAAGATGCTGTGACTTTGGCGCAGGAATTAGAACTCTCCCTCACCAGTAAGCTTGTAGGGGACGTCGGACGGGTGGCGATGAGTGGTGTACCGCATCACGCCTGGGAACGCCACGCGACGCAATTGGTGGAAAAAGGGTATGCGGTTGTTATTTGCGACCAAGTGGAAGATGCTGCTGAAGCGGCTGGTCGATTGGTGCGGCGGGAAGTTACCCGTATCCTCACCCCTGGAACTTTGCTAGAAGAAGGAATGCTCAAGTCAAGTCGCAATAATTACCTTGCGGCTGTGGTGATTGCTGGAGAGCATTGGGGTTTGGCTTATGCAGATATTTCTACTGGTGAATTCCTCACTACGCAAGGTAGCAATTTAGAGCATTTGACACAGGAACTGATGCGCTTGCAGCCTGCGGAAGTCCTCGTTCCGACGAACGCACCAGACTTGAGAAGTTTACTGCTGCGTGCAGGAGAAAAATCGGAACATTTACCTGAATGTTTGCCACCATCTTTTTGTTATTGTTTGCGATCGCAAATTCCCTTCTCTCAAGCAGAAGCAAGAGCAAGATTGCTGCAAAAATTTAAGGTACGCTCCCTAGAAGGACTTGGCTGTGACCAACTCCCCCTAGCCGTCCGCGCTGCAGGTGGGTTGCTGGAATATTTAGAAGATACACAAAAAGAAAACGCGATTCCTTTACAGTTGTTACGCACCTATACCCTCACTGACTTTTTAATTGTTGATTATCAAACTCGACGTAACCTAGAAATTACGCAAACAGTCCGCGATGGTAGTTTTGTTGGTTCGCTTTTATGGGCTTTGGATAGAACCAGTACAGCGATGGGCAGTCGTGCGTTACGACGGTGGTTATTGCAACCGTTACTAGATGTTAAGGGTATTCGTTCCCGGCAAGACACTATCCAAGAATTGGTAGAAAATACAACTCTTCGTCAAGAACTACGGCAGTTGTTACGTCAAATTTATGACTTAGAACGGCTGACGGGACGGGCAGGTTCTGGTACTGCTCATGCAAGGGATTTAGTTGCTTTGGCAGACTCACTCTCTCGTTTACCAGAATTATCCCGCTTGGTGGGTAGTGCTCGTTCTCCATTTCTGAAAGCATTGCAGAAGGTACCACCTGTTTTAGAAGAGTTAGCACAGAAAATTCGCGCTCATCTGGTGGAGTCACCACCTATACATATCAAAGAAGGTGGGTTGATTCGCCCTGGGGTGAATGGTCAATTGGACGAAAGACGTGCAACTGTGGAAGACGACCAAAAATGGATTGCCAATTTGGAAGTTGACGAGAGAGCAAAGACGGGAATTCCGACGCTGAAAGTGGGATTTAACAAAACTTTTGGTTATTACATCAGCATTTCTCGTGCAAAAGCTGACCAAGTGCCGTCTAATTATATACGCAAGCAAACGCTGGTGAATGAAGAACGCTACATCACGCCAGAGTTGAAAGAACGGGAAGCGCGGATTCTCACGGCGCGAGATGATTTGAATCAGTTGGAATATGAGATTTTTGTGGCGTTGCGGGAAGACGTGGGCGGACAAGCAGAAGTTATTCGCAATATTTCCCGTGCGGTAGCGGCGGCGGATGTGTTGTGTGGTTTGGCTGAGTTGGCGGTTTATCAAGGGTATTGTCGTCCGGAGATGGTGGAAGGACGAGAAATTAATATTGTGGATGGACGTCATCCGGTGGTGGAACAGTCTTTGCCTGCGGGGTTTTTTGTTCCGAATTCGACATCATTAGGAGGAGAAACGAACCGCAGAGGCGCAGAGAACGCAGAGGAGGAAGAGGAGAAGGGAAGAAAGAGACAAGGAGAAAGAGGAGGGAAGGAAAGTTCTCTCATTCCCTCACTCCCTGACTCGCCCCATCCTGACTTGATCATTCTCACTGGTCCGAATGCGAGTGGTAAGAGTTGTTATTTGCGTCAGGTGGGGTTAATTCAGCTGATGGCGCAGATTGGTAGTTTTGTGCCTGCTGGGTCTGCTAGGTTGGGAGTGTGCGATCGCATTTTTACTCGTGTAGGTGCAGTAGATGACTTGGCGACGGGTCAATCGACTTTTATGGTGGAGATGAATGAGACGGCGAATATTCTCAACCATGCAACGTCGAGATCACTCGTGTTGTTGGATGAGATTGGCAGGGGAACCGCAACGTTTGATGGTCTTTCTATTGCTTGGGCTGTGGCGGAGTACATTGCAACGGAGATTCTGGCGCGGACGATTTTTGCGACGCACTACCATGAGTTAAATGAATTGGCTTCGCTATTGCCAAATATTGCTAATTACCAAGTGACGGTGAAGGAGTTAGCTGACCAAATTATCTTTTTGCACCAAGTCCAACCAGGAGGTGCGGATAAGTCTTATGGGATTGAAGCCGGAAGGTTGGCGGGTTTACCAAAGGTTGTGATTGCACGGGCAAAACAAGTGATGGGGCAAATTGAAAAGCACAGCAAGATTGCAATGGGATTGCAAAATTTGGAATAGTTATTGTCGAATAACGAGATTATTTGTCGTCGTTAACAGATTAATGTCGTTAAGCTTTATCGGTCTTTCATAGCCCTTGGTGAGTAGCGATAGGTTCACTGCTGCGCTGCGTGCAGAACGCCCCCTCACGCAGCCCAATCTTTACACATTAACTCTGCCTGTTGCAGGACTGTCACCATCGCCTTCTCTTGCTTTTCTGGTGGATAGCCGTATTTCCGCAGTAAGCGCTTGACTAAGCGCCGGAGATTGGCTTTGACGCTTTCTTTCTGTGTCCAGTCAATAGTAACGTTGCGGCGAACTGTATCTATTAGGTCACGAGCGATCGCTTTGAGGGTATCATCGCCTAATGCTTGGACTGAGGTATCAGTTAAATCCAGGGCATCGTAAAAAGCGAGTTCATCTTCAGATAACCCCAGATTTTCGCCTCGCTTTGTCGCTTCCCGGATTTCTTTTGCTAGTGCAATTAATTCGCTCATCACTTGGGCGGTTTCAATAGCCCGGTTCTGGTAACGTTGAATTGTGTGTTCTAGCATTTCGGCAAAGGAACGGGACTGTACCAAGTTACGATGCGATCGCGTTTTGATTTCGTCGTTAATTAATTTGCGCAGCAGTTCTAAAGCTAGGTGACGTTGGGGTAATTGGCGGACATCTGCTAAAAATTCATCACTGAGGATGGAAATATCAGGATTCTTCACCCCAGCAGCAGCGAAAATATCTACCACCTGATCACTAGCAACGGCGTTAGAGACAATTTGGCGAATTGCAGTATCTATATCTTCTGGACTTTTACCCCCAGTTGTAGTATGTTTCACGAAGGCAGCGCGAATAGCTTGGAATAAACCGACTTCATCCCGAATTGCAATCGCTTCATCACTGGAACTGCACAAAGCAAAAGCTTTGGCTAATTCGTTCACAGCTTGTATAAACTGCTGTTGTCCATCTTCCAGTCCGAGAATATGATCCATTGCGGCGGGGATGATGGAGATACGTTGAGTTGCAGTACCTGTAAAGAACAGCGAATAGTCGAAACCGTCTAACAGTGCTGTGACGTTTTCGTATTTTGATAGCATGAGAGCGATCGCTTGTTCTTGAGGAATGCCTGTTTGACCTTGACTGTCAGCAGTATAATCTCTCAGGGCTGCTCTGAGTTGGTCAGCAATGCCCAAGTAGTCCACAACTAAACCGCCTGGTTTGTCTTTGAAGACGCGGTTAACTCTGGCTATAGCTTGCATTAAACCATGACCTCGCATTGGTTTATCAATGTAGATGCTGTGCAAACATGGCGCATCAAATCCTGTTAGCCACATATCCCGCACAATTACCAATTTCATCGGGTCATGTTCATTTTTAAAACGCTTTGCTAGTGCTTTACGTCTTGATTTATTGCGGATATGGGGTTGAAATTCTAGAGGATCTGCTGCGGAACCTGTCATTACAACTTTCAGGTTTCCTTTGTCGTCGTCGGGATGATGCCAATCAGGGCGAATTTTGATAATTGCATCGTACAAATCTACGCAAATCTGACGACTCATGCAGACAATCATTGCCTTCCCGTCGATAATTTCTTGGCGACGTTCAAAATGTTCTACAATGTCTTTAGCAACTAGGGCAATGCGTTTTTCTGCACCTACCAAAGCTGCTAATTTTGCCCATTTTGTTTTTAACTGTTCTCTGGTTGACTGTTCCTCACCTTCGGTGACTTCTTCAAATTCTGGATCAATGTGAGGACGTTCTGATTCTGATAGTTCAAGTCTTGCCATGCGTCCTTCATAGTAAATGCGGACAGTGGCTTCATCTTCAACTGCTCTTTGAATATCGTAAATATCAATATAATCACCAAATATTGCTGGTGTATTAATATCAGTTGATTCTATGGGAGTTCCTGTAAAGCCAATAAATGAGGCGTTAGGTAAAGCATCTCTTAAATGTTTTGCAAAGCCATAAGCAATATACTCACATCTTGCACCTAACCGAACAAACCCGTAAAAGGCAAATAAGGAGTACAAAAATATAACAGAAGATGAATCAATAATTTAAGTACATAAGAGTGATAAAGAAACTTAAAGTAGCCGTAATTT
>JAESGJ010000523.1_pt1 | contig 16972 bp, 14 predicted proteins | sample 9266241 | NCBI WGS metagenome assembly JAESGJ01 (sample SAMN14514841, study PRJNA621669) | algae metagenome | isolation source: Brasilonema octagenarum HA4186-MV1 and co-occurring heterotrophs from wet... | place: USA: Manoa Valley, Hawaii | collected 2009-07-20 | reverse complement strand
ACTGGTACGGCCGGGTGCTGCACTTCGGTATCCGCGAGCACGCGATGGGGTCGATCCTGTCGGGCATCGTGCTGCACGGGCCGACGCGCGCCTTCGGCGGGACGTTCCTGCAGTTCTCCGATTACATGCGCCCCGCGGTCCGACTGGCCTCGCTGATGGACATCGACACCATTTACATCTGGACCCACGACTCGATCGGCCTCGGCGAAGACGGCCCGACGCACCAGCCCATCGAACACCTCGCCGCACTGCGGGCCATCCCGAACCTGTCCGTGGTGCGGCCCGGAGATCCGAACGAGACGGCGTACGCGTGGAAGAGCATCCTTGCGCGCGGAAATGGGAGCGGCCCCGTCGGTTTCATCCTGACCCGCCAGGGCATCCCAGTACTGGAGGGCACCAGCGCAGAAGGCGTGGCCAAGGGCGGCTACGTGCTCGGCGGCGGCAACCCGGCCGATGACGCGGACGTCATCATCATCGGCACCGGCTCCGAGCTGCAGCTGGCGGTGCAGGCCGCGAAGTTGTTGGCCGAGAAGGACATCAAGGCCTACGTGGTCTCGATGCCCTGCGTGGAGTGGTTCGAGTCGCAGCCAAAGGAGTACCGCGACAGCGTGCTGCCTCCAGAGGTGTCCGCTCGCGTCGCGGTCGAGGCGGCCGTTGCGCAGAGCTGGCACAAGCTCGTCGGAGACACCGGCGAGATCGTGTCGATCGAGCACTACGGCGAGTCTGCCGACGACAAGACGCTGTTCCGCGAGTTCGGCTTCACCCCGGAGGCCGTCGCGGCCGCCGCCGAACGTTCACTCGACAACTGAATTCACATACGCCCGAAATCATCTAGGAGCATTGATGACTCAGAACCCGAACCTCGCGGCGCTGAGCGCCGCAGGAGTATCCGTCTGGCTCGACGACCTGTCCCGTGAGCGGCTGCAATCAGGAAACCTCGCCGATCTGATCAGTACCAAGAGCGTCGTCGGCGTGACGACGAACCCGTCGATCTTCCAGGCCGCGCTGTCGAAGGGCGACGCCTACGACGCGCAGGTCTCCGAACTCGCCGAGCGTGGCGCCGACGTCGACGCCACCATCCGGACGGTCACCACCGACGACGTGCGCAATGCCTGCGACCTCTTCGCCAAGGTCTACGAGTCGACCGGCGGCGTCGACGGCCGGGTGTCCATCGAGGTCGACCCCCGCCTGGCGCACGACACCGACAAGACCATCCTGCAGGCCATCGAACTGTGGAAGATCGTCGACCGGCCGAACGTGCTGATCAAGATTCCCGCGACCAAGGCAGGGCTGCCGGCCATCACCGCGGTCATCGCCGAGGGCATCTCGGTGAACGTCACGCTGATCTTCTCCGTCGAGCGCCACCGCGAGGTCATGGACGCCTACCTCGCCGGCCTCGAGAAGGCTAAGGAGGCCGGCCACGACCTGAAGAAGATCCACTCCGTCGCCTCGTTCTTCGTCTCGCGCGTGGACACCGAAATCGACAAGCGCCTCGAGGCCATCGGCACCGACGAGGCCCTGGAAATGCGCGGACAGGCCGGCGTCGCGAACGCCCGACTGGCCTACGCCGCCTATCAGCAGGTGTTCGTCGGCGGCGAGCGCTACGCCACGCTGTTCGCCGATGGCGGGACCGCGCAGCGGCCCCTGTGGGCGTCGACCGGCGTCAAGAACCCGGAATACTCCGACACGCTGTACGTCACCGAGCTGGTGGCCAAGAACACCGTGAACACCATGCCGGAGAAGACCATGGACGCCGTTGCCGATCACGGAGTCGTCACGGGCGACACCATCAGCGGCACCGCGGGCGCCGCGCAGATCATCTTCGACCGGCTGTCGTCGATCGGCATCGACCTGGTCGACGTCTTCAAGGTGCTCGAGGACGAGGGCGTCGAGAAGTTCGAGGCGTCGTGGAACGAACTCATCGAGGCAACCCAGGGGCAGTTGGACGCCGCAGCCAAATGAGCGGTGCCGATGGCTGGCAGAACCCGTTGCGCGACAAGCGCGACAAACGGCTGCCGCGCATCGCGGGACCGTGCGCGGTCGTCATCTTCGGCGTGACGGGTGATCTGGCCACCAAGAAGCTGATGCCGGCGATCTACGACCTGGCCAATCGCGGACTGCTCCCGCCGACGTTCTCACTGATCGGGTTCGCCAGGCGTGACTGGGCCGACGAGGACTTCGCGAAGATCGTCCACGACGCGGTCAAGGCCCACGCCCGCACACCGTTCCGCCAGGAGGTCTGGGACCGGCTGAACGAGGGCATCCGCTTCGTCCAGGGTGCCTTCGACGACGACTCCGCGTTCGCCGCGCTGAAGCAGACGCTGGAGAACCTCGACGCCGAGCGGGGTACGGGCGGCAATCACGCGTTCTATCTGTCGATCCCACCGAAGGCGTTCCCGACGGTGTGCGAGCAGCTGTCGAGATCGGGGTTGGCCCGACCGGAGGGCGAGCGGTGGAGCCGCGTCGTCATCGAGAAGCCGTTCGGTCACGACCTCGAGAGCGCGAAGTCACTCAACCAGGTGGTCAACAGCGTCTTCCCCGAGACGTCGGTGTTCCGCATCGACCACTACCTCGGCAAGGAGACGGTGCAGAACATTCTGGCTCTGCGCTTCGCCAATCAGCTGTTCGACCCGATCTGGAACGCGCACTACGTGGACCACGTCCAGATCACCATGGCGGAGGACATCGGCCTCGGTGGACGCGGTGGGTACTACGACGGTGTCGGGGCCGCCCGCGACGTCATCCAGAACCACCTCATCCAGCTGCTCGCGCTCACCGCGATGGAGGAGCCGGTCAGCTTCAGTCCCGACGAGCTGCAGGCCGAGAAGATCAAGGTGCTGTCGGCCACGCGGCTCGCAGAACCGTTGGACGAGAACACGTCCCGTGGGCAGTACACCGCGGGCTGGCAGGGTGGCGAGAAGGTGGTCGGACTGCTCGAGGAGGAGGGCTTCTCCGAGACCTCGACCACGGAGACCTTCGCCGCCATCACGCTCGAGGTCGACACGCGCCGCTGGGCGGGCGTGCCGTTCTATCTGCGCACCGGAAAACGGTTGGGCCGCAGGGTCACCGAGATCGCGCTGGTGTTCAAGCGCGCTCCGCACCTGCCCTTCGACGCGACCATGACCGACGAGTTGGGCAAGAACGCGTTGGTCATCCGGGTGCAGCCCGACGAGGGCATCACGCTGCGGTTCGGATCGAAGGTGCCGGGTCACGCCATGGAAGTCCGCGACGTCAACATGGACTTCTCGTACGGCTCGGCGTTCGCCGAGGACTCCCCCGAGGCCTACGAGCGGCTCATCCTCGACGTCCTGCTCGGTGAGCCGTCCCTGTTCCCCGTCAACCAGGAGGTCGAATTGTCCTGGGCGATCCTCGATCCCGCGCTCGAACACTGGGCATCGCACGGCAAGCCGGACCCGTACGAGTCCGGCGGCTGGGGCCCCGACTCGGCGTTCGAGATGCTGCAGCGAACCGGCCGGGAATGGCGGAGGCCCTAGTGACGAGCGCGTGTGCGAGGAACCGAGGACACCAGTGATAGTCGATCTGGAGGCCACCACCACCACGGCGGTCAACAAGAAGCTGGAGAGCCTCAAGGAAGAGGGCGGTGCGTTCACGATGGCGCGGGTGCTGACCCTGGTCATCGCCCCCGACAGCGAGGCCGTCCTCGAGGACTCGATCGAGGCGGCCAATGCCGCGAGTCGGGAACATCCCTGCCGGGTCATCGTGGTGCTACCGGTGGACCGGGATGCCGCCGAGCCCAAGCTGGACGCCCAGATCCGCGTCGGCCACGACGCAGGGGCGGGTGAGGTGGTCGTGCTCAAGCTCTCCGGCCCGCTGGCCGGCCAGGCCAGCAGCGTGGTGACGCCCTTCCTACTGCCCGACACGCCGGTGGTGGCGTGGTGGCCGGACGTCGCACCGCGGGTGCCTGCCGAGGATCCGTTGGGACAGTTGGCGATCCGCCGCATCACCGATGCCACGTTCGGCACCGACCCGTTGGCGTGCATCAAGAGCAGGCTCGAGGGTTACACCGCGGGCGACACCGACCTGGCGTGGAGTCGGATCACCTACTGGCGGGCGATGCTGACCTCGGCACTGGATCAGGGCCCGCACGAGCCCATCACGTCGGCGCTGGTCTCCGGACGCAAGGAGGAACCCGCGCTGGACATCCTGGCAGGCTGGCTGGCCAGCCGGATCGACGGCACGGTGCAGCGGGCCGTCGGCGATCTGAAGGTCGAGGTGGTCCGCAGCAGCGAGACCATCACGCTCAGCAGGCCGCAGGAGGGCGTCACGGCGACGCTCGCCCGCACCGCCAAGCCCGACGCCAAACTTCCGTTGGCGCGCAGAGAGACTCGAGACTGTCTGGCCGAGGACCTCCGCAGACTGGACGCCGACGAGATCTACCTCGCGGCGCTGCACGGCATCGACAAGGTGGAATACCTATGAGCACCACGGTGATCGAGAAGTACGCGGACGCCGACGCCCTGGTGGCGGCGGCCGGCGAGCGGCTCGTCGGAGCCATCACGGGCGCGATCGACGCCAGGGGCGTCGCGTACGTCGTCCTGACCGGTGGCGGCACGGGCGTGAAGCTGCTCAAGCACCTCGGTGACCACGGCGAGGTGATCGACTGGTCGAAGGTGCATCTCTTCTGGGGCGACGACAGGTACGTCCCCGCCGACGACGACGATCGCAACGACAAGCAGGCCCGCGAGGCGCTGCTGGACCACGTCGACATCCCGGCGGCCAACGTGCACGCCATGCCCGCGAGCGACGGCGAGTTCGGCGCCGACATCGACGCGGCTGCCCTGGCGTACGAACAGGTGCTGGCGGCGAACGCCACCGACGGCGCGCCGACCCCCGACTTCGACGTGCACCTGCTGGGCATGGGCGGTGAGGGCCACGTCAACTCGCTGTTCCCGCACAGCGCGGCCACCAGGGAGACCGAACGCCTTGTCGTCGGTGTCACCGACTCCCCCAAGCCGCCGCCCGAGCGCATCACCCTGACGCTGCCCGCGGTGATCAGGTCCCGCGAGGTGTGGCTGGTGGTGGCCGGAGCCGAGAAGGCCGAGGCGGTGGCCGCAGCCGTCGGCGGGGCGAGTCCCGACGACGTGCCGTCGGCGGGCGCGGTGGGCCGCGACGCCACGGTGTGGCTCCTCGACGAGGCGGCCGCGGCCGACCTCTAGCCCTCGTCGCGTCGATGTGCGCCGACGGCCACGATGCTGAGCCCATACTGATTGCCATGGCAGACAAAGGGGATGGTCGGCGCAGACCGGCGCCAGCGCGGCAGCGCATCAAGACGCTGACGCAGGCCGCATTGAACGCCGACGCCACCGTCGAGCAGGTCGACACGCTGCTCTCCGACCTCGGGCAGACGCTGACCGACCTCGACAAGTCCACCAGCGGGCTCGATGCCACGCTCGAGCGGTTCAACGAGACCATCACCCGCATCGACGAGTTGGCCCCGCGGCTGATCGGCGTCGTCGAACGCCTCGAGGCCATCGTCGACCGCGTCGAGCGCATCGTCGGCATCGGCGAGTCCGTGATGGCGCCGTGGTCCGCGACCGAGAACGCCGTCCGCGGCGCGGTCAACGCGGTGCGCAAGACCACCGGCCTGTAAGTGCCGGGGCCACTCGAACTCCTCCCCGTCGCCGAGGGTGTCGGCCTGCCGTGGGACGTCCGGGTCGACGATGCGGTGGCAACCGTCGCGGCGGCACGGGCGGCCTGCGGCGACTCGTTCGTGATGCGCAGTGGCGAGACCGACTACCTGTTCACGTTCTCCCCGACCGGCGTCGAGTCGTTCTACGCGCTGCCGGAGGCTGCCGCGAGCAAGGGGCTGGCGGACTTCCTGATGCTGCGGCGCAAGCTGCCCGAGGAGGTGTTCACAGGCAGGCGGCTACTGCCCAGTGCGCTGTTCCGTCGCGACGACGTGTCGTCGTACCTGGCCAACCTCGATCACGCGCTCGACGTGACCGAGGACGAGCTCGGCGACCACGGCTCGGTGGGACTCTTCGGGCTGACGCGACGGCTCGGTCACCGCATGGGCCTGGCCTCGTGGGCGGGCCCGGGTTGCGCCGACGGCGAGCCCTTCGAACGGCTGGTGCGCGCGTTCGACACCCTCGACGGCTCCGATGCCTTCGTTCATCCCGACGCCATGGCGGCCGTGGCGGCGTCGGGGAAACAGGCCGAGCGGGAGGCTCTCGACGACGTCGCGGACGTGATCGACATTGCTGTGCGACAACATCAATCGATGCCCTACGACGCAGCAGGGCTCTTCGGACGCATCGTCGAGGCGTGGGCGGACGAGCCCGACGACGTTCGGAACCGCGGCATCGCGATGGACGTCGCGCTCATCCACGTCGCGTCGATGTCGAATCTGATGGCCGCACTGGGCTGGGCGGTAGTCGACCTCCTCGAACACCGCCAGGCGCTCGTCGAGGTGGCCGGTGGTGACGCGGACCTGGCCAGACGCTGCGCCCTGGAGAGTACGCGCATGGCGCAGCGATCGATCATGGCCCGCTCGGTGGTGCAGCAGGTGAGCTTCGACACGGGCACCGACGTGGTCGACGTGCCGCCGGGATGGGTGATCGCCACCCTGCTGCCCCTACTCAACACGTCCGCGGCGCCGGGCCTCGACGTGTGGGACCCGAGCCGATGGCACCACCATCGCCTCGCGGACTCCGGCGCGCTGGCGTCGCCGATGCTGGTGACCGCCTTCGGGCACGGTCGACATTCCTGCCCGGCACAACCGTTCTCGCTGGCCGCGATGACGATGGCGATGACGCGCCTCGTCGGGCACTACGCGATGACACCGACCTGGGACGCGCACCCGCGCCCGGTACCCGCCCAGATCGGTGGCGTGGCGCGGTCGGCCGACCCGTGCCTGGTCCACTACGCGCGTCGTTGACCGCCGGGGTCAGACGAAGTCCGATCCGCCGTCCACGTTGACGGTCGCCCCGGTGACGTAACCGTTGCGGCGGGAGGCCAGGTAGGCCGTGATGGACGCGATCTCCTCTGGCAGGCCCGCCCGTCCGAGGTCGCACGGCTGGTGGAAGTGTCTGTCGATCCACGTCATCACGTCCACCGGATCGGTCGCGTCCAACCCGTCGGCCGCCAGGATGTCCTTCAGATTCTCGGTGAAGCTGGCGGTGACGATGGTCCCCGGGCACACGCAGTTCACCAGAATACCGTCCTTGGCAAGGCTTTTCGACAGATTCTTGGTCACGCTGCTGAGCGCCGCCTTGGACGCCGTGTAGGCGACGATCCTCGGGTTCTGCCGCTGGATGGAGTGTGCGGACAGCGTGACGATCCGCGCCCACTCCGCGGCGCGCAACATCGGCAGCGCCGCCCGGATGGACCGCACGCCCGCCATCGTGCCCAGTGAGAACGCCGCCTCCCACTGCGCGTCGTCCATCTCCTCGAAGTACCCGTCACCGGGTCCGATCGTGTGGACCAGGCTGTTGAGCTGGCCCCATCGCTCCGCCACTTCGGCGAACCCCGCGGCGATGGACTCGGCGTCGGTCATGTCGACGCCGATGCCCACCGCGTCGGGGGCGCCTGCCGCGCGCAGCGCACGCTCGGCCGCGGCCAGGGCGTCACGGCCCCGTGCCATCACTGCGACGCGCGCACCCTCGGCCGCGAGCGTCTCGGCGATCGCCAACCCCATGCCCTTGCTCCCGCCGGTGACGACGGCGGCCGAGCCGGCCAATCCGAGATCCATGTCCCTATCCCTCTCCCTTGGGCTGCGGTGCAGCAATGACGTCGGCGATGGACTCCGGACGGACGCCGAGGCCGCGCAGACAGAACCGGACGACGGAGCCACGGACGTCTGCACGATCGCAATCACCAGTGGCCCAATGCCTTTCGACGCTCGCCCACAGTGCACCCTGGATCGAGAGGGCGTCGGCAGCCGGATCGATCCCGACGAAGCAACCGGTCTGCGCGCCACGCGTCAGTTGTTCGACGAGCGGGGTCATCATCTCGGCGTAGGCAGGGCCGACGACCTCGGGCGCGGCGAACATCTGCGACTGCGCCTCGGTGGACATCTGGCGCAGGTCGGACTGAATCCCGTCCTCGAAGGCCAGATCGAGGCGTCCGTCGATCCAGGCGACCACCGCCGCCACCGGATCCGGACTCGCCGCCATCCGCCGCCTGAGCCTGGCCGACTCGTCGCGCGCCATCTCGAGGAACACCGCCGACACCAGCTGGTCCTTCGACTCGAAGTGCCGGTAGAACGCGCGGGTGCCCAGCTCGGCCCTACTCAGCACCTGGGCCACGCTGAGCGACCGAACCCCTTCCGCGCGAATGACCGCCGTGGCAGCGGCGACGATCGCCGAGCGCACCTGCGGATCGGGACCGAGTCGCCGGCCCGACTTGGCGACCTCGTCCATCACGCCGAGGCGTCGTAGGCCGACAGGTACTCGCCGAACGCCTCCCGCACCTGATCCTCGGTGAGGCCGTACTCCGACAGTTCGTAGGCGTGGGCGCCGCGATGCCCGGGCTCGTGCCTGGCCGCCCAGTCCTGCACCCTGGCGCGCGCCGTGTCGGTGAACTCGATGCCCAGCTGCTCGTAGCTGCGCGCGACGGTGCCCACCGAATCGCGCTGTAGGTCGGCGAACGAGACGTCGACGAAGCGGTCGTCCCCGAACCGCTTGCGGAAGTCGACGGCCCGTTCGGTCGCCAATGCCCACCACGCCAGCTGTTCGGCACCGAGCTCGTGATGGTTCACGTAGTCGCTGCTCCAGCTGCGGACGTAGGCGATGAGGCTGCAGACCGAACCGATCACCTTGGCCGGATCACGATGGCTCCACAGGAATTTCGCGCCGGGATAAACCTCGACGAATGCGTCGAGGGCGAACATGTGCACGGGCGTGCGCAGGTGCCAGAGATTCGGCTTGCAGTGCCACTGCAACAGCTTCAGCACGTCCCGGTGGAACGCGTAGGTTTCGCGCATGTCGCACTGCAGAAGCCACTCCACGTAGCTGGGCACCCTGACCACGCCGTCGAAGTGGTACGTGCGAAAGCTCATCCCCATGAGGTCCTGGCACTCGGTCGCGGCCCCGGCCTCCGAGCTCATCATGGCCTTGAAGTCGGGGAACATGGTGTCGATCATCGCGATGCCCTCGGCGGCCTTGGCGATCCTGGGATCGGTGTCCTGGGTGGCCTCCTCGGGAGGCGGCGTCGGCGCCTGCGACTCCCAGGTGCGCAACGACCGGAACAGGGGGTCGTTGGCCACCAACTGCCCCAGCGCCGTCGTGCCCGTGCGCGGCAGGCCGAGGATGACGACCGGACCGTCGATCTCCTCGTCGGCGATCTCCGGGTGCTGCTTGTATTCCTCGACGATCTTGAGCCGTTGGATCAGGGCATTGCTGATCGTCGCGTGCTGGATCACGCGGCCGAGGTCGTTGAGGTCGGCCTCGGTGTTGAGCCCGGCGACGGTGCGCTCGAGACCCTCGCGGTAGTAGCTGCTTCCGAAGTCCTCGAGCCCGGTCGCAGCGCGCGCGCCAGCTTCCAATTCGTCTGCGGAGAACGTCATTTGGCGAACCTTTCACGGACGGCGATGCGACGCGCGGCGATGACGTCGGCCCGCTCCTGCGGGGTGACCATGGCGGTATCCTTCGGCAACTCGTCGGCGAGGTCGGCGAACTTGACCACCCGCGCCGCGGGCACCGGGGCGGTCTCGGTGCGGACGCACCTCAGCAGCATCGAGCCGTTGCTGTGGCCCGCGGCGTCGAGCCAGTTGGCGACACCGGGATCGCGGGAGCTGATCACGACGCGCACGAGGCCGTCGGAGTCGACGACCGCCTGGTGGGCGTTGAGACTGGACTGGTGGCGTCCGTAGTGGATGGTCTCCCACCACTGGTTGCCGAGCGAATAGCTCCAGTACACGCCCTCGGGTGGTGTCACCTCGAGGATCAACGCCTCGTCGGGCGCGAGTTCCCAGCGCCCGATGACGGGCCGGTTCTCCGCCGCCGCGCCGATTGCGGTGCGGTCGATCGGCGGCATGAATCCGTTGACGGGTGGGCCCGCGTTGAAGTCGAGGAAGAACTTCAGGTTGTCGTGGACGAACTCACCGAGCGCGTGCAACTGACGCGACACCGCGACGTCGAGTTCGACGGAGCGGTCCTTGGCCTCGACCGCCTCGCCGATGCGCTCGATCTGCAGCGCGGACGGCACCTCGACGTCCCAGTCGTAGAAGAAGTGGCGGACGATCAGGGTGGGGTGCTCGCCGTCGATCTTCAGCCAGTTGCCCCGCCGCTCGTCGGCGGAGATGATGACCTCGAAGTTGCCGTCGGCATCCACGTCGAGCTCGTCGACGAGGACGTTCATCGTCGAGGCGATGCCATCCATCGTCTGCAGCCCGACATACCTTGCCGTGCCGCGGTTTCCGAACAGCCGGTAGGTCTCGCCACCCCGCATGGTGGCACGCAGGTAGATGCAGTCCGGGCACTCCATGCCCCAGGTGAGGATGTCGTCGGTGCTGGTGCGACCCACCGCAAGCACGGGATCGGGATCGACCCTGAGGGCCTCGTCGACGCCGACCGCGAGCAGGACCATCAGGTGTCGCATGCCCGACGCGTAGTCGACGCGGTTGCGGGTCACCGGGTCCGACGCCACCATCTCGCCCGCGACCTTGAGCCGGTCCAGCAGGTGCGCCCAGCCGGCCGCCAGCCCGTCATCGCCCACGCGGCCGCTGGCCTCCGCGCCTCCGGAGAGCGCCGCCTCGGCGATCGAGAACGGCAGCCACGCCATGGGATTCGAGCCCTCGCTCACCGCTGCACCTTCTCCGTCGCGTCCGTCTGGTCGGCCAAGTGAAAATACCGTTTTCACTTAGCCCGACTCGACTATCGCCGTCGGAGGCCCGGTTGTCAATGAGCGCCCGTCACCGCGAGCAGACCGTGCTGCTCGTGGAAGGTTGGGGCGGTGCTCGGGCTAGCCGCTGTTGCGCAGCGCGGTCGCGAGGCCGCTCATCGTGAGCAGGATGCCGCGCTGGACGAGTTCGTCCTCGTCACCCGAGCGGAACCGCCGCAGCAGTTCGACCTGTAGGTGGTTGAGCGGTTCCAGGTACGGGAACCGGTTGAACACCGAGCGGGCCAGCGCCGGGTTGTCGGCGAGCAGGTCGTCCTGACCGGTGATCTGCCGCAGCATCGAGATGGTCCGATCGTGCTCGGCGACGATCTTGTCGAAGACCCTGTGCCGCAACGCCTCATCGGCCACCAGCTCGGAGTACCTGGCCGCGAGACCCATGTCGGCCTTGGCGAGGACCTGGGCCATGTTCGACAACACCGACCGGAAGAACGGCCACTTCTCGTACAGTTCCTGAAGCACCTCGAGCCTGCCGTCACCGGCCGCGACCCAGTCCTCGAACGCCGTCCCGGTTCCGTACCAGCCGGGCAGCATGACCCGCGACTGGCTCCAGGACAGCACCCACGGAATGGCCCGCAGGTCGGAGATCGCGGTCGTGGGCTTGCGCGACGCGGGCCTGCTGCCGATGTTGAGCGAACCGATCTCGCTGACGGGAGTCGACTGCTTGAAGTAGTCCACGAAACCCGGTGTCTCGTGCACCAATTCGGAGTAGGCGCGTTGCGCACGGGCAGCCAGGTCGTCGAGCACCTCGTACGCGGGTCCTGCGGCGTCACCGAGGCCCTCGACGTCCAGCAGCGTGGACTCCAGCGTCGCGGCGAGCAGCGTCTCCAGATTGCGGTGCGCGATCGTCGGCTCGGCGTACTTCGCCGCGATCACCTCACCCTGCTCGGTGATCCGCAGCGAGCCCTTCACCGCACCGGGCGGCTGCGCCAGGATGGCGTCGTAGCTGGGACCGCCGCCGCGCCCGACCGTACCGCCGCGGCCGTGGAAGAGCCGCATCCGAATGCCCGTCTTCGCGGCCATCTCGACCAGCTCGAGCTCGGCGCGGTAGAGGGCCCAGTTGGCCGCCAGGTACCCGCCATCCTTATTGGAGTCGGAGTAGCCGAGCATGATCTCCTGCTGTTCACCGCGCGCGTGCACGACCGCGCGGTACAGCGGAATGTCCAGCACCGCTTCCATGATCGACGATCCGCGTTGCAGATCGTCGATGGTCTCGAAGAGGGGCACGACGCCGACCGGGCTGTAGGGCTGGTCGCCCGAGGCATCCAGAAGGCCTGCCTCCTTGAGGAACACGGCGGCCTCGAGCATGTCGGACACCGACTGGCACATCGAGATGATGTAGTTCGGCACCGCGGCAGGCCCGAACACCCGCACCGCCCTGGCCGCCGCCGCCGTGATGTCCAGCTCCTTGCGCGCCAGCTCCGAGAGCTCGGCCTTCGGGCTGACCAGGGGCCTGCGCGTGGCGAGCTCGGCGACCAGGATCTCGACGCGCTCCTCCTCGGGCAGCGAGCGGTAGTCCGGATGTACCCCCGCCCAGGCGAGCAACTCCGCCATCACCTCTTCGTGGACCTCGGAGTTCTGCCGCAGATCGAGACCGGACAGGTGAAAACCGAAGACGTGCACCGCTTCCCGCAGCCTGCCGAGCCTGTCGTCGGCCAGCACGGCGCTGCCGTTGTCGCGCAGCGAGGCGTCGACGACGTCAAGATCGGCGAGGAATTCGCCGGGCGCCTGGTACGGCGCCATCCCGAGGTCGAGCAGGTGTTCCGGCTGGCGGTCCAGGATCTCGGCGGCCGTCGCCGTCAGCCGGGCGTGGATCACGCGCAGCGCGCGGCGGTAGGGCTCGTCGGCGCGTGCCGGTTCACCGCAGGTGTCGGCGAGCGCGCCGAGGTCCTCGCTGATGCGGACCAGCCGCACCGACATCGACAGCTCCTCCTCGAGCGCGGCCAGCTCGACGAAATAGTGCGCGAGCGCGGTGTAGGCGGCGCTCCCCGTCGCCAGCCGGACCACCTCGGCGGTGACGTTGGGGTTCCCGTCGCGGTCGCCGCCGATCCAGGAGCCGGGCCGCAGGATGGGCTGCTCGAGTACGTGTGCCTCGGGCCACCTGGCCTGCAGGGCGGTGCGCACCTCGGCATTGACCTGTGGGATCACCTCGAAGAGGGCGGCCGCGTAGTAGCGCAGACCCGTCTCGATCTCATCCTGAATCTTCAAGCGGGACAGGCGGATCAGCGCGGTCTGCCAGAGCGTCAGGATGTTGCGGCGCAGTTCGAGGTCGATGTTGCGACCGTCGTCGGTCCTGGTGTGCCCGCGCATCCGCAGCCGCATCAACTGGGTGATGCGGTGCTGGGTGTCGAACACCGTCCTACGCCGTGTCTCGGTCGGGTGCGCGGTGATGACCGGCGACACCAGTGCCCCCGCCAACGCGTTGGCGACGGTCGCGGAGTCCAACTCGGCGGACTCCAGCTTCAGGTAGGTGGCTGCGAGGCTGCTGCGCTGCGGCGGCTCGCCCGCCGCCACGTGCACCGCTCGGCGCCGCTCGCGGTGGATGTCCTCGGCGACGTTGGCCAGCAGCGCGAAGTGGGTGAAGGCGCGAATGACGGGGATCGCCTTCTGGACGTCGATGCCGTCGAACAGGCTTGCAAGCTCGGCGCGGTCGATCTCGGAGCGGCGCACCCGGAACGACTCCACGCGGGCGCGCTCGACCAGGTCGAACACCTCGTCGCCGTTCTGCTCACGCACGGTGTCACCGAGGATCGTGCCGAGCAGCCGAATGTCCTCGCGCATCGGCTCGGTCGCCTCCCGGCCCACCTGCGTCCGGCGTACGGAGCCTATGGGGGCGAGTGCGGTGTCGGGGGCGTCGGCCATGGTTTCAAGTATCGACGTACCGGGAACAGGCCGCAGTACGAGCCTGGCCACCGCCGAGTGGGCAAACACACGAGAACGTCACTTCACGTGATTCTTGCCGCATCAGGGCAAACTGGGGATGGAGAACTGATGGGTCATCGCACGATGAGCGGACTGGCCAGGGTCGCGATACCCGGTCTCGCCGCCGTTGGCATCGCACTCGCACTACCGGCGGTGGCCAGCGCGGCTCCCGACTGCCCCAACACCACGGCGGGCAATCCCACTCAGTGCTGCGTCAAGGTCGGTGACGCTCCCGGCCCGGGACCGGACTGCACCAGCAAACAGTCGGTAGGGCGCGGACTGCTCGGGGATGCTCCCCTCGTCGGCAACCTGCCGGGACTCGGGGGCATCCTCTAGGGGTTCGCGCTGACGATCACCGTCGGCGTTGCCGCCGCCGACGGGCCGCCTGCCACCGGGACGATCGGCGTGGGTGGCGTCGACGTGCTCGTCGAGTCGGACGTGTGAGCCGACCTGGCGGGCGCGGACTGACCGTCGGGCATCACGATCGGCGTGTCCTTGGCGCTCCCGCCACCACTGCCTCCCCCGGAGTCCGAACTCTGCGACGGCGGCCAGTCGATCGACGTCGGCGGCCAGCTCTCCCCGGAACCTCCGGACCCCGACGTGTCGCCGGGCGGCGGACACCCCGAACCCGCGCCGAAGTCGCCTGCGCCGGTGCAATCCGCGGACGCCACGCCCGCGGCGACCGGCCCTGCGACCATCGCGGCCGCGCACAGCACCGCTGCCGCATACCGCGCGAACGTCCGGGATCGCCTCACAGCGAGAGGATGTCGCCGTAGGCGTTGACGCTGTCGTCGGACTTGTCGGTGTCGATCATCGCCGTGGCGAAGAACCGGACCGACACGGCGCCCCCACAACCGTCGATCTTGACGTGCGCGTCGTGCACGACGATCTCCCCGGTGCGGCCCTTGAGCGCCTTCTTCCCGAGCCCGATGTTGGTGATGGTGCCCGGCAGCAGATTGATCGACCCGTTGACGCCGAGATCCGCATAGGGTCCGACGTCGCTGAGGATATTGCTGCCCCCGTTGAAGCCGGGACTGATGCCGACGTCGGCGTCGCCGCCGATGCTGCCGCCCTCACTGAGGTCGACCTGACAGCCCAGCTGCAAGCCGAAGAAGAGGCTCCCCGAGTTCACGGCCACCCCGCCGTTGCCCTCGATCGCTGCGGCGGCCTTGCCCGTGACGAAGCCTTCCCGCGTGAAAGCCGTTGCGGCCATGTTGGGTACCGAGTTGATCGTCATCCTGGTCAGCGATGCCGTGAGATGCCAGCCGTCGTCGGTGTCCGCGGACTGCGTCACGTCGGCCACGGGGAGCGGGTCGGCGGCAGCCACGGCTGCGCTCACGCACAAGAGCGCCACCGAAAGGGCGCCAGCGCGCAGAAGTCTGGGCACGGGCCGATCGTATGGGTCGGTACTGGGGGGTTCCTGAATGCCTGCCGTACGGCACCCGTGTGGGGCAGGATCGCCGTGTGGCGGCGCATCAGACGATCTACCCTCCGTGCGCCGTGAAACCGGAAGAGCCAAACCGAATTCCGGTGATGGGCACCATGTACGAGGCACGCTGGTTCCCCAGCGGCGGGTGACGGGGTAGCCTCGGCCGTGGCGTCCAGGGCGCCTCCGGTCCGCGGAAATGGGTGCAACCCACCTGGTGGCAGTACCGATCAGGCCCGTCTCCTTTCGGCCCGACGCAGCGGACCTCGGGTGTGACGAAAGGAGGCCGTGATGGCCCCGTCCCTGCCCACCAATCCCTCGCTCGAGCGCTTCCGCCGCGATGCCCGTCGGCTGCAGCGCGCCGTCCGCGCGTACGACCCCGTCGCCCTCGAGCAGGTGTCGCGTCTGCACCCGCGCGGCATCCCGGCCGAGCCTGCGGCGTTCGCGTTGACGGCGGCCCAGCACGTCGTCGCCAGGGGCGTCGGGTTCAGCAGTTGGCCGCGCCTGCAGGGCTACCTTCGCACCGCCGAACCGCTGCGCCGCGATCCGACGGTCGACGTGACGGACGATCCGCTGCCGCGCTTCCTGGCGTTGGCGTGCCTCACCTATTCCGAGGTGGACGGGAGGGATCGTTGGTCCACGGCGGCCGACGTGCTGCGGGAGCATCCCGACCTGCCCACCCGCAGCATCCATGCCGCCGCGGTGGTCGGCGACCCCTCGGCGGTGCGGGCCCATCTCGACGCCGATCAGAACCTCGCGCGCAGCCAGGGTGGTCCGTTCGGCTGGACGGCGCTGTTCCACCTCGCCGCGTCACGGGTGGCGCAACGCGATGCGCTCGCCACGGCCCTGGTCCTGCTGGACGCCGGCGCCGACCCCGACGCCGGGTATCTGTGGCTCGGTCTGCCGACCCCGTTCACCGTGCTGACGCTGTGCTTCGGCGAGGGCGAGGCAGGTCCGGGACGCCAGCCACGGCATCCTGCCGGGGCCGACCTGGCTCGGTTGCTGCTGGGCCGCGGCGCGGATCCGAACGACGCCCAGACCCTCTACAACCGGATGTTCGGCCGAGACGACGAGCACCTGCGAATCCTGTTGTCGCACGGGCTCGGTCGCGGACCGGGCGGGACATGGCACCGCAGGCTCGGCGAGGCACTCGAGGACCCCACCGACATGGTGCAGCGCCAGGTCGACTGGGCCCGCGACCACGGCTTCACCGAACGGCTCGAGCTGCTGGCCGCCCACGGCTTCACGGACGGTCGGCCCGCCGACTCGCCGTCACCGTGGCGGTCGGAGGAGGGCGGGCCCGCGATCGCGTCGGCGGGAACGCCGGACGGGGTGCGGGCCCTGGCCGCGTCCGGCGGTGACCTCGATGCCATGGTCGACGGGCGCACGCTGCTCCATCACGCCGCCTGGATCGGCGACGTGGAGTTGGTGACGGCACTACTGGACGGCGGAGCGGACCCGGACGTCGTGGACGCGGAGCACGGCACGACGCCGCTGGGCTGGGCGGAGTACGGTCACGCCGAGGCGACCGCCGCGGTTCTGCGGGCTAGGAGCCGTACTTGATGCGCAGCGCGACCGCGATGATCGAAACCAGCCAGATGCCGGTGACGAACAGCGTCAGACGGTCGAGGTTCTTCTCGACGACGGTCGAGCCGGACAGGCTGGACTGCACGCCGCCGCCGAACAGCGTCGATAGGCCACCACCCTTGGCCCGATGCAGCAGCACCAACAGGATCACCAGGACGCTGGTGACGACGAGGGTGATCT
>JAESGJ010000522.1_pt1 | contig 17123 bp, 19 predicted proteins | sample 9266241 | NCBI WGS metagenome assembly JAESGJ01 (sample SAMN14514841, study PRJNA621669) | algae metagenome | isolation source: Brasilonema octagenarum HA4186-MV1 and co-occurring heterotrophs from wet... | place: USA: Manoa Valley, Hawaii | collected 2009-07-20 | reverse complement strand
GGACCCGCGCGAAGCGGTCGACACCCTGGCACGCCGCCTCGGTGACCAGGCCGACGGGCTTGCCGTCCGCGTCGACGACGACGGCGGCGCCGTGGGCCCGCTTGTGGATCAGGGCCGTCGCGTCCGACACCGAGTCCTCGGGCGACAGCGTGACGGGGGTGTCGACCACCAGGTCGCGGCTCTTCACGAAGTCGACCATCTCGCGTACGGCAGCGGCGGGAAGGTCCTGCGGCAGCACCACGATGCCGCCGCGTCGGGCGACCGTCTCGGCCATCCGGCGACCCGCGACCGCCGTCATGTTGGCCACCACCACCGGGATCGTGGTGCCGGAGCCGTCGACGGTCGAGAGGTCGACATCGAAGCGCGACGTGACGTCCGAGCGTCCCGGCACGACGAAGACGTCGTTGTAGGTCAGGTCATAGGGCGGGTTGTGCCCGTCGAGAAACTTCATCGCCGACGAGTTTAGTGGCCCCGCCGGGCTGATTTACCCCGTCGAGGCTCAGGCGGGGGACTCGCTGCGGTCACCGCTCCAGTTGGTGTGGAACTTCTTGCTCGGGTCCTCGTCGATGCGGCCGTAGGTGTGCGCGCCGAAGAAGTCGCGGAGGCCCTGCGTGAGCGCGGCAGGCAGCCGCTCGGTCCGCAGCGCGTCGTAGTAGGACAGCGCCGACGAGAAGCCGGGAATCGGGATGCCCAGCTCGGTCGCGGTCACGACGACCCGTCGCCAGCTGTCCACGGCCGCCTCGACCGCATCGCGGAAGTAGGGGGCCACCAACAGGGTGGCGAGCTCGGGTTCCTGGTCGAAGGCGTCCTTGATGCGGTTGAGGAACTTGGCCCTGATGATGCAGCCGCCGCGCCAGATGGTGGCCAGATCGCCTGGGGTGATGCCCCAGTCGTACTCCAGGCTGCCCGCCTGGATCTGGTTGAAGCCCTGCGCGTACGCGACGATCTTCGAGGCGTACAGCGCCTTGGACACGTCGTCGGTGAACGTCGCCGCATCGGTGGGCTTGGCGCCCAGCTCGCCGGAGGCCAGTCCGGTGGTGGCCTTGCGCTGGGCCACGGACCCCGACAGGGCGCGCGCGAACACGGCCTCGGCGATGCCCGTGACCGGGATGCCGAGATCGAGCGCCGACTTCACCGTCCAGCGGCCGGTGCCCTTCTGCTCGGCCTCGTCGAGGATGACGTCCACCAGCGGCTTGCCCGTCTTGGCGTCGACCTGCTTGAGCACCTCGGCCGTGATCTCGATGAGGTAGCTGTCGAGGTCGCCCTTGTTCCACTCGGCGAACACGTCGGCGATCTCGGGCGCCGACAGGCCAAGGCCGTCGCGCAGCAGCTGATAGGCCTCGCCGATCAACTGCATGTCCGAGTACTCGATGCCGTTGTGCACCATCTTCACGAAGTGCCCGGACCCGTCGGGGCCGATGTGCGTGCAGCACGGCACTCCGTCGACGTGTGCGGAGATCTCCTCGAGCAGCGGGCCGAGCGACTTGTACGACTCGGCGGGCCCGCCCGGCATGATCGACGGTCCGTTCAGCGCGCCTTCCTCGCCGCCGGAGATGCCCGCCCCCACGTAGTGCAGGCCGCGCTCGCGGATCGCCTTCTCTCGCCGGATGGTGTCGGTGTAGAGGGAGTTGCCGCCATCGATGATGATGTCGCCTTCCTCCATCGCGTCGGCGAGCTCGTTGATCACGGCGTCGGTGGGATCTCCAGCCTTGACCATGATGATCACGCGGCGTGGTTTCTCAAGGGCGGCAAGGAATTCCGGAATGGTCTCGCTGCGGATGAACGTGCCCTCCGAGCCGTGCTCCTTCAGCAGCGCGTCGGTCTTGGCGACCGAGCGGTTGTGAAGCGCCACGGTGTAGCCGTGGTGGGCGAAGTTGCGGGCGAGATTCGAACCCATCACGGCCAGTCCGGTGACGCCGATTTGAGCCGTCGCGGAGTTTTCAGACACGGGCAGCCTCTCGTTGTTTCAGTTGTCGCACAAACCTTCTCAAACGATGAATCTACGCGGTGAGTAGACGCTGCAGCTCGGTGAGCCACGGCACCGCGAGCGCGACGGTCGGCACGACGAGCAACGCCGCCGCCGTGGCGTACGCCGCGACCGCGAGGGGCACGCTGTTCGGCTTGCCCGAGAGCCTGCGCACGCGCGTGATGGTGTGCGGACCGCCCGCGGCGAGCGCACCGGACGGCGCCGTGCTGGACGCGCAGGCGACGAGGGCTCTGGCCAGGGGAGTGGGCCCTGCGGCCCGCACGGCGGCGTCGTCGGCGAGCAGCTCGATGAGCAGTCGCACCGCGTTGAGTGCGTGGGCGCTGCGGACGAAGCGTGGGAAGGCGGCGTGCACGGCGGTGAACATCTCGAGGACCAGATCGTGCCTGGCCCGTAGGTGTGCGTGTTCGTGGCTGAGGATCGCGGCGACCTCGGTGTCGGACAGCGCGCTGAGCGTGCCCTCGCTGACGACGACACGGCTGCGGACGCCGGGCAGGCAGTAGGCCAGCGGCTGCTCCACGTCCAGGATGCGCAGGCCGCCGGGCCGCCGCAGCGATGCCGCGTCGCGGGCGCGCGGCGATTTCGAGGACGCGCAACGGCCGAGCAGGTCGACGAGCATCCTGTGGTGGGCCCGGCGCCTGCGGGTAGCGATCGCGACCTGGACCACGGCCACCACGAGGCGTGCGCCGATGAGCAGCGTGAGCATGAAGACGACGACGTAGAGCAGCCACATGGGCCAGCCGAGCACCCTGATCTCACTGGTGACCGTCGCGGTCGGCCTACCGTCGGGCCCTGGCACGAACAGCCGACTGGCGATCGCGATGCCCGCACTGAACGCGGAGAGCACGGCGGCCAGGGCGATCGACTGCCAGAGCACGATGGCGGCCCTCGGCGCGCGCAGAGGCCAGGACGCCCGAGCCAACAGCGCAGGCACTGGTCCAATGAGGAACAGCGCGACTACGGAGAAGGCCAGCGCGGACACCCTGTCAGTGTCCCTCAGGCGGTACCCGGATATCCAGCGGACGGGCTGGAAGCGTCCTTCGCCTCGAGCTCGGCCAGCGCGCGGCGCAAGGCAGCGGCTTCGTCGGCGCCGACGCGCTCAACGAAGTGGACGAGCGCCGCCTCGCGACTGCCGGAGTCGGACGCCTGGTCCAGCGCGTCGACCATGAGTCCTGCGACGAGTTCGTCGCGGCCGTGGGTGGGGGCGTACCGGTGTGCCCTGTCGTCGCGGTGCTGGACGACGAGATTCTTCTTCGCCAGCCGCTGAAGGACGGTCATGATCGTCGTGTAGGCCAGGTCGCGCCGGGCCGCCAGGGTCTCGTGCACCTGGCGCACGGTCTGGGGCTCGCGCGAGGACCACAGGTGGTCCATCACTTCGCGTTCGAGTTCCCCGAGTCGCGTCTGCTTGGCCATGTTTCGTTCACTCTCCTGAGCAATGGGTTCAGGGTACTACGGGCTTACTACCGTGCGTCGTATCTGCGGCCGCCGCACGCCCGCAGGGTCGCCGGCTGGTGCAACCTCAGCGCCGTCCCGGCGCTTCCTGGCTGGTCGACATCGGCCTGCCCCACCCCGTTGTGAGTCCAGTCACAAGGCATTTCTCCGCGCGTCGGCCTCACTATAGTAAGGCTACCCTAACTCTAGGAGGTGCCCATGACGGTCGTGGTCGACGACCCCTTGATCGCACGGATGTCGATCAGCCGGACCCTGCCCCTGCACGAGTCCAGCCGGCGACTGCGGGAGCTGTACCCCGAGTGTCCGCGCGTCTACGGCGTCGCCGTGATGAGCGATCTGTCACGCCGCCGCTGGTGGCCACTCGCGGACCTGATCGAGACCGATCGGCTGCAGTCGATGTTCGACGCGGCGGCCGCGGAGACCGAGAACGCCGTGGCCGTGGGGCAGCAACTGGCCGCCACCCTGGCCCACGTCGTCATCGGCAGGGTCGTCCCGCTCCTCGCACTCGAGGGCCGGGCCTGGGACACCGGACTGGAGAACCTCTGGGTGCACGTCGACTCCGAGGGTGCCATCGATTGGGTCGGCGTCGTCGACCCGACGCTGCGGGCGCTGCCCGACGACGTCCACTTCGGCGGCCGCGACGGGCTCGGTCGGCGTCGCACCGCCCGGGACCGCATCGTCGCGCTGCCCAGCGAGGCCGCCCTGACGACGTGGGTCGCGCACCGCAGTCACCGCACGCTGGAACCGCTCTTCGACAAACTGACCGACGTCAGCCGAGGCGTCGTCTCCACGTCTGCGATGTGGCACGTCGTGGGGACCACGGTCGTCAGCGCGGCCACCCGGGTGCCCCTTCTTGCGGGCACCAGCGAGCTCGTCAGCATGCGGCGCGGGCAGGCCGTGCTCGACGCTCTCGCGGGTTTCGGCGCCGCGGTTCGCGGTCCGGCCCGAACGTGCCTGGGGAAGGCCTTGCTAAATTAGGACAGCCTTGCCTACTGTTATGGCATGCGCGACGACGAGAGTCGCCCGAACCACCGGACCGCCGCGGAATCCTGAGGGCTGCAGAGATCCCCGGTCCACTCGAGGACGGGCCCCGCACACATCACGTGTGCGGGGCCCGTCCGCTTTTCCAGGGGTGTCGCCCCACGCCGATGGCGGGGCGTGTAGACACATCGATGTGACGACTTGGATGCCCAGCGGCGTAGGTGGCGGATTCGACGACGAGATCGGCCTCACCTACCTGGACGTGACGCCCGACGGCGCGAAGGCGCAACTGCTCGTCGGCGAGAAACACCTTCAGCCCCACGGGATCGTGCACGGCGGCGTCTACTGCGCGGTCGTGGAGAGCGTTGCCAGCGTCTCGGCCGCGACGTGGCTGCAGTCCGTAGGCGGCGGCAACAAGGTCGTCGGCGTGAACAACAACACCGACTTCCTGCGCGCCATCACCGCGGGCATGGTCACCGCGACCGCCGCCCCGATCCACCGCGGTCGCCGCCAGCAGCTGTGGCTCGTCACCATCACCGACACCAACGACAAGGTCGTGGCGCGCGGTCAGGTGCGACTCCAGAACCTGCCGAACGAGGGCTGAACGCAGGCGCATTCGCGCGTGCGCTGCTGACTGTCGCGCGCCGTGGCAGGATCGCGATCTATGCGCCTGTCACCGCACGAGCAGGACCGCCTGCTCATCTCGTACGCGGCCGAACTCGCCCGCCGCCGCCAGGCGCGCGGGTTGAAGCTGAACCATCCCGAGGCGGTCGCGGTGATCACCGATCACCTTCTCGAGGGCGCCCGCGACGGCCGCACCGTCGCCGAACTGATGAACACCGGTCGCGAGGTGCTCAGCCGTGCCGACGTGATGGACGGGGTGCCGGAGATGCTCTACGACGTCCAGGTCGAGGCCACCTTCCCGGACGGCACCAAGCTCGTCACCGTCCACCACCCGATCCCCTGAGGTGCCCGTGATTCCAGGAGAAGTCGTCTTCGGCGACGGCGACATCACCATCAACGAGGGCGCCGAACGACTGGTGCTCGACGTGGTGAACACCGGCGACCGACCCGTCCAGGTCGGGAGCCACGTCCACCTGCCTCAGGCCAACGCGGCTCTCGACTTCGACCGCGAGGCCGCATTCGGCTACCGGTTCGACATTCCCGCCGGCACCGCCGTGCGCTTCGAACCGGGAGTCGCCCAACGGGTTTCGCTCGTTCCGCTGTCCGGCACCCGGGAGGTCTACGGGCTGTCGCTGAACCCGCCAGGAAAGTTGGACGACAAGTGAGCGAGCTGTCCCGGTCGCGCTACGCCGCGCTGTTCGGACCCACCACGGGTGACCGGATCCGCCTCGCCGACACCGACTTGTTCATCGAGATCACCGAGGACCGCAGCGGCGGACCCGGACTCGCGGGCAACGAAGCCGTCTTCGGCGGGGGCAAGGTGCTCCGCGAGTCGATGGGCCAGTCCCGCGCCACCCGCGCGGACGGGGCTCCCGACACGGTCATCACCGGCGTCGTGATCGTCGACCACTGGGGAATCGTCAAGGCGGACGTCGGTATTCGCGACGGGCGCATCACGGCCATCGGCAAGGCGGGCAACCCGGACATCATGTCGGGCGTGCATCCCGATCTGGTCGTGGGGCCCTCCACCGAGATCATCGCGGGCAACGGCCGCATCCTCACCGCGGGCGCCATCGACTGTCACGTCCACCTGATCTGCCCGCAGATCATGGAGGAGGCACTCGGCGGCGGCATCACCACGATCGTCGCCGGCGGCACCGGCCCCGCGGAGGGCAGCAAGGCCACCACCGTGACGCCGGGCGCCTGGCACCTGGCCCGCATGCTCGAAGCCCTCGACACCTGGCCGCTGAACGTCGTGCTGCTCGGCAAGGGCAACACCGTCAGCGCCGAGGCGATGTGGGAGCAATTGCGTGCCGGCGCAGCGGGATTCAAGCTGCACGAGGACTGGGGGACCACTCCCGCGGCGATCGACGCCTGTCTGACCGTCGCCGACGTGGCCGGCGTCCAGGTCAACCTGCACTCCGACACGCTCAACGAGGCCGGCTTCGTCGAGGACACGCTCGCCGCGATCAACGGTCGCGCCATCCACGCCTATCACACCGAGGGCGCGGGCGGCGGGCACGCGCCCGACATCATCACCGTGGTGTCGCATCCGAACGTGCTGCCCAGCTCCACCAACCCGACGCGGCCGCACACCGTCAACACCCTCGACGAACATCTCGACATGCTGATGGTGTGCCACCACCTGAACCCCAGCGTGCCGGAGGATCTTGCGTTCGCGGAGAGCCGGATCCGGCCGTCGACCATCGCGGCCGAGGATCTCCTGCACGACATCGGCGCCATCTCGATGATCGGCAGTGATGCCCAGGCGATGGGGCGCATCGGCGAGGTCGTGCTGCGCACCTGGCAGACCGCGCACGTGATGAAGAAGCGGCGCGGGGCACTCGAGGGCGACGGTGCCGCCGACAACAACCGCGTCCGCCGCTACGTCGCCAAGTACACGATCTGTCCGGCCGTCGCACACGGCATCGACCACGAGATCGGTTCGGTCGAGGTCGGCAAGCTCGCCGACCTGGTGCTGTGGGAGCCGGCATTCTTCGGCGTGCGCCCGCACGCGGTGCTCAAGGGCGGCATGATCGCGTGGGCGGCGATGGGCGACGCGAACGCGTCGATCCCGACTCCGCAGCCGGTGCTGCCGCGGCCCATGTTCGGTGCGTCGCCCGCCGCTGCGGCCGCCACGTCGGTGCACTTCGTCGCTCCGCAGGCCATCGAGGACGGGCTCGCCGACCGGCTGGCCATCAACCGCAAGCTCGTCGCCGTCAAGGACGTGCGCAAGGTCGGCAAGGCCGACATGCCGCTCAACGACGCACTGCCGAGCATCCAGGTCGACCCCGACACGTTCACCGTGACCATCGACGGGGACGTATGGACCGAGCAGCCCGCCGTGGAACTACCGATGGCCCAGCGATACTTCCTCTTCTGATGCCGAACCTGACGATGCTGTTGGCCCTGGCCGACTCCCGGCTGCCGACCGGCGGCCACGTCCACTCCGGTGGCGTCGAGGAAGCCATCACCAGCGGTCGAGTGGTGGACCTGCCGACACTGCGCGCGTTCCTGCGTCGGCGCATCCGCACCAGCGGCCTGGTGACCGCATCGGTGGCCGCCGCCGTGCATGCGGGCACCACGAGCATCACCGACGCCGACGCCGAAACCGATGCGCGCACACCGGCTCCCGCAGCCAGGGCGGCGTCGAGGGCGCAGGGGAGAGGTCTGGTCCGGCTGGCCCGCAGGGTGTGGCCGGACAACGACTGGGACACCGTCGGACGCAAACCCCACCTCGGCGTGGCCGCGGGGGCCGTCGGTGCGGTCAGCGGTCTGCTCCCCGAGCAGACGGCGGTCTCGGTGGTGTACACCACGATGACCGGATCCGCGACCGCGGCGCAGCGCCTCCTCGCCCTCGACCCCGGCGACGTCGCCGCCCTGACCTTCGAGCTGTCCTCACTGTGCGATCAGATCGCGGCAGCGGCTGCCAAGGAGCTCGCCGACCTGTCCGACCCGTTGCTCGACGTGCTGGCCCAGCGCCACGTCGAACGCGACCGACCCCTGTTCGTCTCCTGAAAGGTCAGTCATGCCACCACATCTGCTCGACGGTGAACCGCACAGCCACGTCGACCGCCCCCGCCGCGAACGCCACGCGGGGGAGCCGCTGCGCATCGGCATCGGCGGGCCGGTGGGTTCCGGCAAGACGGCGCTGGTGGCCGCGCTATGCCGTGAGCTGCGCGACGAACTGTCCCTCGCGGTGCTGACCAACGACATCTACACCACCGAGGACGCCGACTTCCTGCGCAGGCACGCGGTACTTCCCGACGAGCGCATCGCCGCCGTGCAGACCGGCGGCTGCCCGCACACCGCCATCCGCGACGACATCACGGCCAACCTCGACGCGATCGACGACCTCATCGCGGCGCACCACCGTCCGGACGGGAAGCTCGACCTGATCCTCGTCGAGTCGGGCGGCGACAACCTCACCGCGACGTTCTCGTCGGGTCTCATCGACGTGCAGATCTTCGTCATCGACGTGGCTGGCGGCGACAAGGTGCCCCGCAAGGGTGGACCCGGCGTGACGTTCTCGGATCTTCTCGTCATCAACAAGACGGACCTGGCACCGATGGTCGGCGCCGACCTCGACGTCATGCGCCGTGACGCCGCCAAGGTCCGCGGCGACCGCCCGTTCGTCCTGATCTCGCTGACCGACGATCCCACCGCGGCCCAGGTGCTCGACTGGGTGCACCAGCAGCTGCGCGTGTCGGTGTAAGACACGGCACCGCAATGCTTTCCGACGTCCTGATCGTCGCGTCGCCTGGTCGGTCGCCCCGCATCGAGTGCGCGGGCGGAGTGGCGGGCCGACGCACCGACGCCGACACCGTGCACCTCGTGTCGGCCGCCGCGACACCGCTCGGCGGGGACACCATCAGGGTGCGCGTGGTCGTCGAAGCGGGCGCCGTGCTCCGCGTGCGCAGTGCCGCCGCGACGATGGCGATGCCGGGCGCCGCATCGCTGGAGTCACGTTCCCAGTGGGAGCTGGAGGTCGAGGGTCAGCTCGATCTCGATCCGCAACCGACCATCGTCGCGGGCCTGGCGCGCCACGTCACGTCGGTGGGACTCGCCGTCGCGGGCACCGGCAGTGTGCGGGTGCGCGAGCGCATCCAGATCGGCCGATCGCACGAACGCCAGGGGTTCTGGACGGGCACGCTGCGCGCCGACGTCGACGGACGTCCGTTGCTGCGGCATCGCATCGAACTCGGTACCGGATCGGTCACCGATGACGAGCTCGGCACACCGATGGCGTGCGTCAGCGAACTACGCTACCCACAAACGGCTTTCGACGCCGAGGGCACCACGCTCGAGCTGGCCGCGGGCGGTTGCCTCGCCACCTGGCAGGGCGAGCGACTCTAACTCGCCGCCTTCTCCGTCTCACGTACCGAGGCGGCGATGTCCTCGAGTTGTTCGATCCGCGTTCTGGCGTACGCCTGCTGTTCGGTGATGGTCAGCTGGCCGCGCTGCCTGCTGAGGAACGTCACCGCCCACGACATCAACGTGGCCACCTTGGTCTTGAAGCCCACCAGGTAGATCAGGTGCAGGCCGAGCCACGCCAGCCACGCGATGAAGCCGCCGAACTCGAGCTTGCCGACCTGCGCGACCGCGTTGTACTTCGACACCGTGGCCATGGAGCCCTTGTCGAAGTACTTGAACGGCTCGCGCGGCTTCGGGATGGTGCCGTGCTGGCGTGCCTTGGCCTCGTTGTCGATGATCTTCGAGACGTACTTCGCGCCCTGGATCGCGCCTTGGGCCATGCCGGGTACGCCATCCACGAACGCCATGTCGCCGATGACGAATACGTCGGGGTGACCGGGGATCGAGAGGTCGGGGTTGACCTTCACCCGTCCCGCGCGGTCGATCTCGGTGTCGGATTGGGCGGCGAGGTCGCGACCCAGCGGGCTGGCCTGGACACCGGCCGACCACACCTTGCAGGCCGCCTCGATGCGGCGGATGGTGCCGTCGGGATCCTTGACCGTGATGCCATTGCGGTCCACGTCGGTCACCATGGCGTTGAGCTGTACCTCGACGCCCATCTTCTCGAGCCGCTCCTGCGCCTTGAGGCCGAGCTTCTTGCCCATTGGGGGCAGCACCGCGGGCGCCGCGTCGAGCAGGATGACGTGCGCCTCGGTGGGATCGATGTGACGGAAGCTGCCCTTGAGCGTCTGGTCGGCCAATTCCTGGATCTGGCCTGCCATCTCGACGCCGGTGGGACCTGCGCCGACCACCACGAACGTGAGGAGCTTCGCGCGGCGCACCGGGTCACTGGAGCGCTCGGCCTGCTCGAAGGCGCCGAGGATGCGACCACGAAGCTCGAGCGCGTCGTCGATCGACTTCATGCCTGGTGCGAACTCGGCGAAGTGGTCGTTGCCGAAGTACGACTGGCCGGCGCCCGCCGCCAGGATCAGCGTGTCGTACGGGGTCTTGTAGTCGTGGCCGAGCAACTCCGAGGTGACGGTCTTGTTCTCGAGGTCGACGTGCGTGACGTCGCCGAGGAGCACCTGGGCGTTCTCCTGCTTGCGCAGGATCAGCCGCGTGGGCGGGGCGATCTCACCCTCCGAGATGATTCCGGTGGCCACCTGATACAGCAGCGGCTGGAACAGGTGATGCGTCGTGCGGGCGATCAGCTTGATGTCGACGTCAGTGTGCTTGAGCTTCTGCGCGGCGTTCAAACCGCCAAAGCCCGAACCGATGATGACGACCTTATGCCGATCCGATGCCGTAGCTCCGGGATGGCTCATTGCTGCTCCTCGCGAACGAAAACCTACTCAGTACAACCCATAGGTTAGTCGGCGCGGTTCCGCACAGCGCGGTGAGATCAACCACCGCACCCACTGTTCACCCGGCCAGGTACGGCTTCAGCATCTCCGCCACCTGCGTGGCGCCCCCTGGCTGGTAGCCATTCAGGCTCGTCACCGGGCTGATGATGACACCGTCGACGCCGGCATCGAAGACCTTCGTCTTGATCTGCTCGGCCACGGACTCGGCGCTGCCGAACAGCGCCTGCTGGCGGAAGTCCTCGGGGATCATGTCCGGCGTGACGTTCTCGTCGATGATCGCGATCGCGAGCATGCTGGTCTCGAGCGTCTTCGGGTCGCGGCCGATCTCCTCACAGCGGTCTTTGACGACCTGGATCTTGCGGGGCAGCTCGTCGAAGCCGGCGATGATGTTGAGGTGGTCGAAGTGCTTGACCGCCAACGGAATCGTCTTCTTCTCGCCGCTGCCGCCGATCATCAGCGGGAGGTGCGGTCGGAACCGCGGTTCGGCCATCGCCTCCTGCGTCCGGTAGTACTTCCCGGTGAAGGTCGGCCGCTCGCCGGCGAGCATGGGCAGGATGATCTGGAGCGACTCGTCGAGTCGGTTGAAGCGGTCGGTGAACGTACCGAAGTCATAGCCGAGCGAGTCGTGTTCCAACTCGAACCAGCCGGTGCCGATGCCGAGGATCGCGCGCCCCTGGCTGATGACGTCCAGCGTGGTGATGGCCTTGGCGAGCAGCGTCGGGTTGCGGTAGGTGTTGCCGGTGACGAGCGTGCCCAACTGCACCTTCTCGGTCGACGCGGCCAGCGCGCCGAGGGTGGTGTAGGCCTCGAGCATGGGCTGGTCGGGGGTGCCGAGTCCGGGCAGTTGGTAGAAGTGGTCCATCACGAACACCGAGTCGAAGCCTGCGGCCTCGGCCTCCCGTGCCTGTGCGATCACGGTGGGGAAGAGTTCCTCGACCCCGGTGCCGTAGGAGAAGTTGGGGATCTGAAGTCCGAGTCGAATGGTCACGAAGCCGACCCTAGGCGCGGCTAAACGGAACCGGAACCCCGTTTCGCTGTCCGCGAAGCGGGAATATTTCGGGGCGTCAGGCGAAGCTGGCGAGCGCGCCGTGGCTCACGTGCAGCGTCTGCCCCGTGATGTGACGCGCGTTCGGCGTCGTGAGGAAGAGCGCCAGCCGGGTGATCTCGGCAGCCACCGACGGTGACGTCCTCGCAATGCCGTCGTAGCCCGGCTCGGCGCCGCGCCCCGATGCCACGGCGTTGACCGTGATGCCCCGGATGCCGAAGTGAGTCGCTTGTCCCGCAGTCCAATTCGACAGCGCCGCCTTGATGGCGGCCTCGGGGCTGCCCTCGGTGGAGTTGTCACCGACCACGTTGACGATCGACCCGCCGGAGCGCAGGTGGTCGCCGAGGATCTGGACGGTCAGCACGGCCGAGAGCACGGTGGCGTCCAGCGCGGTACGCCAGGCCGCGGCCCGCTCCGCCAGCGTGTAGGTGCGCGGGTCGCCGCCGTCCCACCGGTGCGCGGGCACGTTGACGATGGTGTCCAAGTGGTGGGGGAACTGCGCGCGGGCGGCCTCGAGGCTGGCCGGGTCGGTGTTGTCGAAGACGATGGAGTCGACGTCGAGTTCCTTGGCGGCCACCTCGAGGTCGTCGCGACGCGAGCCCGCGATGACGACCTGGTGACCGGCGTCCCGGAAGCCCTCGGCGATGATGCGCCCGAGTTCGGTGTCACCACCAGTGAGCAGCACGTCCATCCTGAAGACCTCCTCGTGTTCGACGCTGAACCCAGCGAGTCGCGGATCATGTTACTGGACAGTAGCTAGCCTGTGAAACGCGCCACGCGGAGAGCCGGAGACAACCGGTTTTGGCTGCCCTAGGGTTTGAACCGTGACCAGAGCCCAGCGTCTCGCCGCCGCCCTCTCCGCCGTCCTCCTCGTCGCTCTCACCGCCTGTGGATCGGGGTCTCAAGCAGGCAACTCCAGCAGCAGCAGCGGCGCACCCGCAGGCGGTTCGCTCACCGTCTTCGCCGCCGCGTCGCTGAAGAAGTCGTTCACCGACATCGGAGAGCAGTTCACGACCGACAACCCGGGCTGGAAGGTCGACTTCACGTTCGCAGGCTCGTCGGATCTCGTCACCCAGTTGACGCAGGGCGCCAAGGCCGACGTGTTCGCCTCCGCCGACACCAACAACATGGACAAGGCGCGCAAGGCGGGACTGCTGTCCGGCGATCCGGTGAACTTCGCGTCCAACACGCTGGTCATCGTCACCGCCCCCGGCAACCCTAAGAAGGTGGCGACGTTCGCCGACCTCGCCAAGCCCGATCTGTCGGTCGTCGTCTGCGCGGCCCAGGTGCCGTGCGGCTCGGCGACGAAGAAGGTGGAGGCCGCGACCAAGGTGACGCTCAACCCCGTCAGCGAGGAGTCGTCGGTGACCGACGTGCTGACCAAGATCACCAGCGGCCAGGCCGACGCGGGCGTCGTCTACGTCACCGATGCACTCGGAGTGGGCGACAAGGTGACGGAGGTGGACTTCCCCGAGGCTGCGTCGGCCGTCAACACCTATCCGATGGCGGTGCTCACGTCGTCGGCGAACCCGGACATGGCGAAGAAGTTCGTCGACCTCGTCACGGGTGAGGCAGGCCAGAAGATCCTGTCGCAGGCGGGCTTCGCGAAGCCTTGACCGCTTCGGGCGGACTGCCCCGCTGGATCTACGCACCCGCCGTCGTCGGCGCGGTGTTCGTGGTCCTTCCGCTCGTCGCGATGGCCGTCAAGGTCGAGTGGTCGCAGTTCTGGTCGCTGATCACCAGCACGTCGTCACTGACCGCGCTCGAACTGAGCTTCAAGACCTCCGCCGCGAGCACCGCGCTGTGCATTCTGCTCGGGGTTCCCATGGCAATGGTGTTGGCGCGCAATACATCCCGTTCGATCCGTTGGATCAGGCCGCTGATCCTGCTGCCGCTCGTCCTGCCGCCGGTGGTGGGCGGTATCGCCCTGCTGTACGCGTTCGGGCGACTCGGCCTGCTGGGGAGGTACCTCGACGCGGCGGGCATTCAGATCGCGTTCTCGACGACCGCGGTGGTGCTGGCCCAGACGTTCGTCTCGCTGCCGTTCCTCGTCATCGCGCTGGAGGGTGCGGCGCGGACTGCGGGCGCGGACTACGAGGTGGTGGCAGCGACGCTCGGGGCGCGGCCGACCGCGGTCTGGTGGCGGGTGACGCTGCCCCTGCTGGCGCCCGGCCTGGTCTCGGGGGCGGTGCTGGCGTTCGCGCGCTCACTCGGGGAGTTCGGCGCGACGCTGACCTTCGCGGGGTCCCGCGAGGGCGTGACGCGCACGCTGCCGTTGGAGATCTACCTGCAACGCGAGGTCGACGCGAACGCCGCGGTGGCCCTGTCCGTGCTCCTCGTGGTGGTCGCCGCGGTCGTCGTCGTCGGACTCGGCAGCCGCCGGATCAAGGCGGGCGGCGTCAGTGGCTGGCAGTGACCCGTGAGTGGCATCGAACTGCGGGCGACCGTCGAAAGCCGCGGTCTCGACCTGCAATTCGCCGTCGCGCCGGGCGAGGTGCTCGCAGTCCTCGGACCCAACGGCGCAGGCAAGTCGACCACGTTGCAGGTCATCGCGGGGCTGGTGCGCCCCGATGCGGGGACGGTGCGCGTCGGCGACCGCCTGCTGACCGACACGAGCGCAGGCATTCAGGTCGCGACGTACGATCGGCGCGTCGGATTGCTGATGCAGGACGCCCTGTTGTTTCCCCACCTGTCCGTGGCCGCGAACGTGACCTTTGGCGCACGTAACGGAAAACGACTATCGCGCAAGGCTTCCCGCGCCGTTGCCAACCGTTGGCTGGGCGAGGTCGAGGCCGCCGACTTCGCCGATCGCAAGCCGCGCCAGCTCTCGGGAGGTCAGGCTCAGCGCGTCGCCCTCGCTCGTGCCCTTGCTGCCGACCCCGACGTCCTGCTGCTCGACGAACCTCTCGCGGGCCTCGACGTCGGCGTCGCCACCGCGATGCGCAAGGTGCTGCGGCGCGTGCTGGTGCGCGACGGCCGGTCGTCCGTGCTGGTGACTCACGATCTGCTCGACGTCGTGACCCTCGCCGACCAGGTGCTCGTACTGGAGGCGGGCCGCGTGGCTGAGTCCGGGCCGACGGCGTCGGTGCTGGCCGCCCCCCGCAGCAGCTTCGGGGCTCGGTTCGCGGGCGTCAACCTGGTGAGCGGTCGGGCCGGTGCCGACGGCGCGCTGGTGACCGGTTGGCAACAGCTCTGGCACGGCGCCTTCGACGACGGCATCGTCGTGGGCGATCCGGCGGTCGCCACGTTCCACCCGTCGGCGGTGTCGGTGTACCGCGACAAGCCTCATGGCAGCCCTCGCAACACGGTCGAGGTCGTGGTGGCCGAACTCGACAGTCGCGGACCCGCGATCAGGGTGCGGGCCGACGAACAACCGGACGGCTCGCCCGGCCTTTCTGCCGACATCACGGCCGAGTCGGCGGCAGATCTGCGGCTCGGCCCGGGGGAGCGGGTGTACTTCTCGGTCAAGGCGCAGGAAGTGTCGGTTCATCCGCGGCGGTAACGCCCGGGCGAACCGGTGCGATCAATGATCATGAACGCCTGCGCGACGCGCGGGTGCGCTGTCATGTCAGCAATCGGACATGTTATCTCTGATCTGCGCTTGGCATCCGCTCAGCAATGCTCAAGATCGGCATTATTAGAACAACTCACACTTGCGTCACGGCTGTAACACGGTAGTTTCTTCCCCATGCAGCACCCGTCCCGACGTAGGAGCCTCCCGAACGCGATGGCCGCAGCGGCCGTCGCAGCCGTCACCGCCGCGACGCTCGGCCTCGCCGCACCCGTGGCCTACGCCGACCCCGTTCCGCCCGCGCCGGTACCCGCACCCGCCCCGACTCCCGCTCCTGCGCCGGCCCCCGCTGCTGCGCCGGCAGCCGCCGACCCGAATGCGCCTCCGCCTGCGCCCGCCGATCCCAACGCGCCGCCCGCCGATCCCGGCGTCCCCCCGCCACCGCCGCCGGAACCCGGCCGCGTGAACAACGCCCCCGGCGGCTTCAGCTACGTCGTACCCGCAGGCTGGAAGGTCTCGGACAACACCCAGCTGTCCTACGGCCAGGCGCTGCTGACCAAGATCCCCGATGCCGGCGCCGAGGCCCCCTCGGACACCAGCGTGCTCCTCGGCAGGCTCGACCTGAAGCTGTTCGCCGGCGCCGAGACCGACAACCAGAAGGCCGCGACCCGACTGGCCTCCGACATGGGCGAGTTCTTCATGCCGTTCGCCGGCACCCGGCAGAACCAGGCCGCCGGTCCGCTGAACGCCGCGGGCATGCCGGGCGCGTTCTCGTCGTACGAGGTCAAGTTCACCGACACCACCAAGCCGAACGGGCAGATCTGGGCCGGTGTCGTCGGCCAGCCGCCAGACCCGAGCGCGCCGCGTGGTCAGCGCACCCCGGAGCGCTGGTTCGTGGTGTGGCTCGGCTCGGCCAACCATCCGGTCGACGGCGCCGCCGCGACCACGCTGGCGCAGTCGATCCGGCCGTTCACGCCGCCGCCTCCTCCGCCGCCGCCGGAGCCCGATCCCAATGCGCCGCCACCAGATCCGAACGCGCCGCCCGCGCCGGCGGCCCGGCCGGGTGTCGGTGTGCCCGTCCCGGTGACGGATGCGCCTCCGGGGATGATGCCGGGCGGCTGACGCACGTCGGCAGATTGACAGACGAACGTGCACCGTTCCCTCGCCCAATCGTTACCGTTGGCGAGTACACCGGAAGGTGACCCTGCGGCTACGCCGGGTCAGCCGGCGACAGGCAGGAGTTCGTCATGACCACCATGATTGCGGCATCGGAGTTTCTTGCTGCGCGATCCACCACGCTCACCAGCGTGGGGTGGATCGGCTACATCATCATCGGAGCGATCGCGGGCTGGATCGCGGGCAAGATCGTCAAGGGCGGTGGCTCGGGCATCCTGATGAACATCGTGATCGGCATCGTCGGCGCGCTCATCGGCGGCTTCCTGCTCAGCTTCTTCCTCGACACCGCGGCAGGCGGTTGGTGGTTCACGCTCTTCACCGCGATCCTCGGCTCGGTGATCCTGCTGGCGATCGTCGGGGCCGTGCGCAAGAGGTAGCGGCTACAGCGCCGCGAGCACACCGCGCATCGCGGCGGCCAGCGTGCCGTGGCCTGGGCGATAGACCGGGCCACGACCGTCCCCCAGCAAAATGCGCAGCCGGGCCATACCACGGGCGCGTACCGGCACCGGGCCCAGCAGTCGCGCCACCACGTCCTCGACCACGTCGGCCGACTGCCGCACGTCCTCGGCGCGG
>JAESGJ010000519.1_pt1 | contig 17230 bp, 13 predicted proteins | sample 9266241 | NCBI WGS metagenome assembly JAESGJ01 (sample SAMN14514841, study PRJNA621669) | algae metagenome | isolation source: Brasilonema octagenarum HA4186-MV1 and co-occurring heterotrophs from wet... | place: USA: Manoa Valley, Hawaii | collected 2009-07-20 | reverse complement strand
GCGTGCCGGCGGTGCCGAGATAGACGGTGCTGTTGCCGTTGCCGTCGGTGACGAGGTTGCCGCTGACGCCCGAACCGGTCGGAACGGCGGTTGTCGCCGGAGCCGTACCGCTGCGGAAGGTGATGGTTTTGCCGTTCACCGTCAGCGTGTCGCCGTCAGCCGGCTGGGCCACGCCGGCAAGGCCGGTCGCGGTGGTGCCGTTGGTGGCGATCAGGGTGATGGTGCCGGTCAGGGCCGTGGTGCCGCCGGCGCCGGTCGTTGCGGTGGTGCCGGTGAAGGAGCCGATGGTGGCGCCGAGGGTCGAAGTGCCGCTCGCCGCGGTGGTGCCGCCGGCCGCGCCGCTGAACAGCACGTTGCTGCTCGCAGTCGCACTGGCGTACGAGGTGGTGCCGCGCAGGTCGGCCGCCGTCGCACCGGAGATGGTCGCGGAGACGTTCGACTTGGTGGAGTAACCGACGGTGGTCTGCAGCGCCTGGTTGGCGATCGACTTCGCGGAGTCGATCAGCTTCTGCAGCGAGGTGATGCCGGTGTTGGCGGCCTGCAGCACCTGCACGCCGTTGGCGATGCCGTCGAGCAGGTTGTTGATGTCGCTGGCGCGGTTGTCGAGCGACTGGGCGGTGAAGAAGTTGGTGGGATTGTCCAGGGCCGAGTTGACGCTCTTGCCGGTCGACAGACGGTTCTGCGTGGTGGCGAGGAGATCAGCAGTGGACTGGAGGGAGAGCAGGTTCTGACGAACCGATGCGGAGAGGACGATGCCTGACATAACTCTGTTACCTTTCTGGTAAACCGACGCTACTTTTACTCGTCTGCTTGGATCGAGAGTGACCCAGCGACCGGCGGACCGTGGCGCCGAGACCTCTAACGAAACATGAAATGAAACTCGCGCTTTCGCCGGGCCACGGCTGATTCGGCCCCGGAAACCACGCGCATCGCTGCGCCGCCGCACGCGCGCGCATCTGAAATCATTGCGCTTTTTGACGCGAACAGCGGGAATTTACAGGTCGTTAACTAGTTGCGAGCGAGAATCACCACTTCACAGGCCGCAACGAACGCTCGGTTACGAAAGCGTTGATGGAGAACAGGCAATGGCCCTCAAGGTCGAGCTCAGACCGCACGAACGCATCATCGTCGGTAACTGCGTGATTACCAATACGGACCAGCGCGCCCGCCTCCTCATCGACGGCGACAACGTGCCGATCCTGCGCGAGCGCGACATCCTCACGCCGGAGACCGCGGATTCGCCTGCCAAGCTCGTCTATCTGGCGGTCCAGCTGATGTACATCTCGCCGGATCCGCAGAGCCAGCACGGCACCTACTTCAACCTGGTCCGCGATATCGTCACCGCGGTGCCGAGCGCCTGGCCGATCATCGAGGGCATCAACAACAATATCCTGAACGGCGACCTCTACCGGGCGCTGAAGGACGCCCGCAAGCTGATCGCCTATGAAGAAAAGCTGCGCAGCCAGTTCGAGGCCACCCATCCCCTGACCGAAGCGGCCAAGGACGACGTGAGCTCCGCCGCCTGACACGCGCGTTCGCGCGCACCACGCGCCCCGCGAAACGACAACGGCCCCGGATCGCTTCCGGGGCCGTTGTCGTTTAGCCCATGCGCCAGGGCTATTGCGCCGCGAGCGGAGGTGCCTCGACCTCGATCACTCCGTCGCCGCACCGGCGGCCGCCGAACTCCAGCACGGCTCCCAGCAGCGCATCGATGTCCGCCTCCTCGGTGCGGTGATTGACGATCGCGGCGCGGATCGCAAACCTGCCGTCCAGCGTCGTGCTCGAGGGCGCCGCTATTCCGGACTCATGGATGTCGGCGACGATCTCGCGATTGACCGCATCATCGGCGTGGTAGCGGAAGCAGACGATGTTGAGGTTGACCGGCGCCAGCAATTCCAGCCGCGGCTCGGCCAGGACGCGGGCCTCCAGATATTTCGCCAGCGCGCAGCTTCGCGTGATCGTCGCACCGAGCCGGTCGATGCCGAATGTCTTCAGCGTGAACCACGTCTTCAGCGCGCGGAAGCCGCGCGACAGATCGGGGCCGAGATCGCAGGGCCAGATCGCGCCCGCCGCAAGCCCCCTCGCCTCGCGGCGCAGATAGGCCGCGGGCTGTGCAAAGGCCTGCCGATGCTGATCGCTGTCGCGCACCAGCAGGAAACCGGCGTCGTAGGGCACCTGTCCCCATTTGTGGAAGTCGAGCGCAATGGAATCAGCGAGCTCGATGCCGCCGAGCAGCGGCGCGAGCTCGGGCGAGAAGATCGCGAGCGCACCGAAAGCACCGTCGACGTGAAACCAGATGCCCTCCTCGCGGCAAAGCTCCGCGATCGCCTTGAGGTCGTCGATCGCTCCAACGTCCACCGAGCCGGCAGACGCGACGACCATGAACGGCTTGAAACCGACCTCGCGATCGACGGTGATCTGCGCACGCAGCGCGGCGACGTCGATGCGATGATCGGCATCGACTCCGATCCTGCGCAGCGCATCGGTGCCGAGCCCGGCGATGTCCATGGCCCTGGAGACGCAGCCATGCGCGGCCTGCGACGTATAGGCCGTCAGCACCGCGCCGTCATTGCCGATGCCGTGCTGCCGCGCCAGCGTGCCGAGCGCAGCGGTACGCGCCACCAGCACCGCCATCAGATTGGCCATCGACGTGCCCGTGACGAAGATGCCGCTCGCGCTGTCCGGAAACGCGAACAGCCGGCGCATCCAGTCGACGATCTGGCGCTCGACCTCGATCGGCATGTGGTCGCGTCCACCGAGATTGGCGTTGAGGCCGGCCGCAAGCATCTCCGCGATCATGCCGACCGCGGTGCCGCCGCCATGCACCCAGCCCATGAAGCCCGGATGGACGTTGCCGGTCGCATAGGGCGCGACATGCGCGACGAATTCGCGATAGACCTCGGCGAGCTCGCTCGCCTCGTGCGGCACGTCCGCCCTGAAGGCCGCGCGGGTCGCATCCGGAATCGGCTGCCAGACCGGGCGCGCCCGAACGTTGGCAATGCTGTCGATCGCATCGTCGAGCATGCGATGGGCGAGCGTGCGAAATTCGCTCCAGTCCTGCGGATCGAGCGAGGTGTGTGCGACGGAGCTTTGCGCGTTGCGAATGAGCTCGTTCATGTCGCACTCCCCTCGCCTGCTCTCGCGTGCCGCGCCAGCATCGCCGAGAACGCCGCGAAGATCTTGCGCATCTGCGGCGGCTTGTACGGAAACACCTCCGGCGAATCCATGTTGTGCACGACGGCGGTGTTGTCGGCTTCGAAAACCAGCAGCTCGTTGCTCTGGTTCTCGGCGCAATCGACGATGAAATAATCAAGGCCGACGCGCCCGCTCATCTCGTCGAGCGCGCGTCCGTGGCGCGCCGCGAAGGCGTGGTCGAAGTCGCGCATGAAGACCGCCTCTTCCGCTCGCTTCTCTTCGCTGAACGCCATGTTGGCGTTGAGATACCAGATGTCCCAGCGATCGGCGATCGCCATGTGGCAGGCGTAGGGCTTGCCGTCGACCATCGCGAGACGATATTTGCGGTACAGCCCGTCGGGGCTCACATAGTCGACGAAGCGCGCGACGAAGAAATCCTGCTCATTACGCTCGGCAAGATAGGCGGCGATCGCCGCTGCATCGTCGAGCTTGGCGAGCCCGACACCGGCATGCGAGCCGCGCGGCCGCGCGATCATCGGAAAGCGCAATTCACCCGCGATGTCCCGGCATGCGATCTGTCCTCGCGAAACATCGGACAATTGCGCGCGCGTCGCATGAATCGTCGCGGGAATGTCGAGACCCCGCACGCCGGCCAGCAGCCGGTGCAGCTTGTCGCGATCGAGGTTGCCGATACGATCGGGCCGATTGAGAAGTGGCCGCGGCCAATGCGGCGCGACCTTCTCGATCGAAGCCAACGCCTCACGGCATTCCTCGGAATCGGATGCGACCACGATGGCAACGTCGTGCTCGGGCAAATCCTTCGTCAGACCGACGCCCTTGACCACGTAGAGCGTCAACAGCTCGATGTCGGAGCCTTCGAGCAGAAAATCGATCGGCGTGTTGCCGCCCATGTCGATATCGGCTGCAAGCGCGAGCACGCGCAAGCCCGGCTTCGGAGCCGCGCTCGGCGTGCGGAACAATTGGTGGAAGGCCAGCACCTCCGACTGGATCGCAAGCCCCTGATCCTTGTCGCCGAGCAGCTGGGTGATCAACGACAGATCGAGCCCTTCTCCCGCCAGCGCCGTCCCCGCCGCGATCCGCGTCAGCAATTGGTCGCGCAACGGATGCAGGTCGACACCTTCGAAGGCCTGGCGCGTCAGCTGCGCGAAGCCGATGCGGTCGGCATAATTCGCTGCGGTGATGCGAAGCGGCGCGGAAACCGGATGATGCATCTCACACCTCGAACGCGGAGTTTGCCGGCACCGCCGCGACCGCGTCACGGTCGAGCAGCAGTTCGATCTTGACCAGCACATGGGCGATGCGATCGAGAATTTCCTGCACGTTGCGTTGCGCCTGCGCCATGTCGGGCGACCAGGCTTCGGTCACGAGCCGCGCGCCGACGCAGAGGCGCAGCGCGGCCTGCGGTGCCTCGTCCTGCAGCCCCAGCCGGACCGGCTGGCCGATCAGGCAGCGCCGCACGGCAACCTGCCGGTCCGCAGCGCTGCCGCCGATCGCCTCGCTCATGTCACGCGCCAGCGCTCGATGCACGGCCCCGGTCTCGGCGATCGAAACCGGCTTGCCGTCGCGCAGCAGGATGAACGGAAAGATCGTGGCTTGTGCAAATTCCTCGTCATCCGCGCCGACGGTCCCGATCGCGGTTGGGACGGGGCGAAAAGACGGCGACAGCGCGATCATGCTGCCGATGCCGGCGGCCAGCTCGGCGAGCATCTTGGCGCGGAAAGCATCGGGTACGGCGTAGTAGCGGCCGATCTCGGCCAGCGCCGCTTCCCAGCGCAGCCATTGACCGAAGTTCGGACGGCGTTCGAAGCGCGAACGCAGCGCCGTCCAGCCCATCGGCCAATCGCAACGGCCGGCATAATCGAAAATGCCAGCCGGGATCCTCTCGACCCGGTCGAGAGACCGCGAAAGACCCTTCGGCACCAGCACCGCACCGCTGAAGGCAGGCCCGCCGAAGAATTTCGAGCCTGACATTACCACCAGATAGCCGCGGTCGAGATAGGAGCGCAGCCGGCGGCGGCCGAGCCGGGCCTGGCAGGCGTCGACGACGATCTGGACCTTGCGCGGCCAGCGCCGCGCGATCTCGTCGAGACAGGCCTCGCTTGGTGCGCGCCAGCCCAGCTTCGATGCATCCATGATCTGGAGCAGCACGGGCGCGCCTTGCGCGATCGTGGCCTCGATCGCATCCAAGACGGCGGCGTCGCTGTCCGCGCGCATCGCAATCCCGGGCCCGAGCAGCGGCAAAGCCACAGTGGTGCCGGCAAGCCCTGCGACCGCACCGTCCTTGCGAACCGCAAGGCCGCTTGCCGTCATCGAGCTGAAATGGTGCCCGCGGGCAGTATGGATCGTCCCGGTTCCGGTCTGGTCGGCGCCGACCACGATCGTCACCGGCGGCGCCCCGAGCAAGACACCCGCCAGGAACAAGGCGTGGAGCTGGGAATCCGTGCCGGAGGGCGAGAACACGATGTCGACGCGCGCAGCGAGCTTGAGATGGTCGCGCAGTTCGTCCCGCATGTCCTCGCAGCGCGCATCGAAAGCGATCTCGACCTCGTCGAACAGGCATTTGTGCATCAGCTCTTCGCGCGCCAGCGCCGCACGGTCGTAAGCCGCTTGCGAGATCGTCGATGCGGTCGAGGAGGCGAAATTCCAGATCTCCGGTTCCGGCGAAGCCGCACAGCCATAGCCGTTGACGCGATCCCGGACGTCGAGCGCCAGCCGCGGATCGCCGCCGGAGACGAGCAGCGTGTCCAATGGCGTGAAGAGATCGCGCAGGCGATAACGCGAGCCGCCGTCGCGGACGGGCTCCAGACCTGGCAGACGGGATGCGCCGGCGCTCATCCCGGAAGGCTCACGCCGCATCGGCCGCAGCCGCCGGCGCGAATTGCGAGGCGATGTCGCCGTGGAACACCGACGGCCCGACGTGATCGAGCGAGCTCTGGATGTCGGCCCAGATCTCGCCGCCGATGCCGGTCCAGCGCTTGCAGAAGGCGAAGTCCTCGGAAAGATACGTGCCGGTCGCGGGGTCGATCATGCATTCGAACAGCGCAAACCGGTTCTGGCTCGCCGCCAGCGTGTCGTGCGAATGCTCGCGGAAGAACTGCAGGGCCGCATGGTCCGGATGGCGGCACATCGCCTCCAGCGCCTGGCGCCGGATCATCAGGAAGCCGGTGCCGGCATAGCGCACGCGGGTGAAGCCGTTGACCACGACGATGCGGTCGGGGTCCTCGATCTCGAGCACGTAATCGAGCGAGGCGGCCGGCACGTCGGTGCGGCCGGACTGGATTGCCCGCGCGGCCTTGTCCCAGTTGATCCGCTTGATCGGATAGCAGCCGGCGACGACGTCCGCCCCGCATTCGATCAGCCTGAACACCTGCTCCGGCTTGAAGCCGATATCGGCGTCGATGAACAGGAAATGCGTCGCCCTGGGATCGTCCAGGAACATCGCGACCAAATTGGCCCGCGCGCGGGTGATCAGCGCGTCGCCGTCGCGCAGCAGCACCTTGAGCTCGAGGTTGGACATGCCGTGCACGGCCCGCTGCAGCGCGAAGATCGAGCTCGCATAGATGCTCGAGACCTGGCCGCCGAAGCACGGCGTTGCCACCACCAATTGCATCTTGTCCGACATCGACGGCTCCGCCCCGCTCCAATCCTCACCAAGAGGTAAAGAGGCATGGTTAACGGCGCCTTAACGCGTCGTTACAGGAACTTGACGAGCGAGAGCTGCGCCAGGTTCGAGGTCACCTGGTAGGACGCCTGCAGCGCGTTCTGGAGCGCCAGCAGCTGGCTCGCGACCTGGTCGGGCGAGGCCGATTCCGCCTGGTCGATGATGCTCTGGAGCTGCGCCTTGGCCTGGGTCTGGCGCGTGCTCGCATCCTTCATCGTGTTCTGGGCCATCGCGATGTCGGTCTGGATGTCCTCGATGCGCTGCTGGCCGGGCTGCTGGGTCAGCGCCTGGGTGGTGCGCAGGCTCAGCGCGGCGACCTGCCCGCCGGAATACTGCCCGGTCGGCGAGGTGGAGAACGTCCCGAACACCGCGGTCGCCTGCAGCAGGCCTCGGATCGCGTCCTCGTTTGCCTGGGCGCCGTACTGCACCGAGACGGAATCGTCGACCCGCGCCATCGCGGTCGAACGCGGCGAGCCGGGCCCGTCATTGCCGAGGTACCATTTCACCGTGTTGGCCGAGCCGTTGACCAGCGTCGTCGCCGAGCTCGCGGGCGAGGAGCCGACGCGCAGCGGCGGCTGGGTCGCGGTCACCGGCGTCGCGCTGAAGCCGAGCGAACCGAGCGCGCCGGTATTCGAACTCGTGATGTTCAAACTCGCCGCATCGTCTGTGTTGATCGTGATCGATCCGCCATGGACCGTCGAGGGCTTCGATGTCCCCGTGATCTGGTCGATCTTGCCGAGCAGATTCTGGATGCTGTCGGTGACGTTGAGCTGGTTGCCGGTCGCGCCCGACGCAACGAACGTCAGTGTGGTGCCGTTGACGGTGATGGTGTCGCCCGCAACGAAGCCCGGCGAGATCGAGTCCGAGGGGCTCGCGCCCGACAGCGCCGTTGCGCCGCTGATCGGCGCGGGCGTCGCCGCCTGGTTGGTCTTGGCCGTGCCGATCGCCGAGCTTGCCGTGTTGAAGAAATTGTCGCCGGCGACGACTGCGGATGCCGCGACCAGCGAGGTGTTAGCGAGTTTCGTGATTGCGGTGTTCAGCGCGGTGTTGAGGCTGTTGGCGGTGTTGGTCGGATTGACGGGGGTGCTGGCGTCGATCGCAAAGCTGCCGAGCGGCGTCGGCGTGGCCGTCGACGCCGTCAGGTCGATCTGCTCGGTCGAGCCGTCCGGCAGCGTGAACTGCACGCTCAGCTTGTCGCCATTGTTCGGATTGACGCCGTTGAGATCGACCGAAAACGACACCGGCGAGCCGCTCGGGCCGGTGATGGTCGCGCCCGTCAGGGTCGAGGACACCGCCTTGAGCTTGAGCCCGAACGGCGATCCGGCGGCGTCTTCCGCCACCTGGATCGAGCTCGGCGTCGGCTGCGTCTGCACCAGGCGACCCATGCCGTTGGCGCCGAGATCGGCGGCCTGGCGCTCCGCCATCACGGTCTTGAACCCCGCCTGCGTCGTGGTGCCGTTGATGATGTCGCCGGCATTCGCGACCGACTGCGTGCTGACGGCGGTTCCGGAGAACAGATAGCGGTTGCCGGTCTGCGTGTTGAGCACGCCGACCATCGAGCCGAACTGGGCTGCGGCGGTGTTCTGCGCGATGGTCTGGCCGTTGACGTTGAGATCCTGCGCGGTATTGGCCGCGCCCGTCTGCACCGTGCTGCGAATCTTGGTCAGCGACTGCAACGCGGTGTTGGCGAGGTTGATGCTGACATTGACGTTGGTGATTGTGTCGGTATAGGCGGCGATGTTGGAGAGCTGCGCGCGCCCGGCGATCGCAAAGCCCTCGTTGGTGCCCATCCCGGAATAGTTCTGCGACAGCTTGCCGGTCGAGAGCTGCGTCGACAGGTCCGTGAGCTGCTGATTGATATTGCGGATCTGCGAGCCGAGGATCGACGAGGAATAGTTGATGCTGCTGATCGACATGTTTCAGAGCCCTGTTACTTGTTACCCTTGAGCCTGGAGCAACGTATTCATCATGCTCTGCACCACCGACATGACGTGAGCGTTGGCGGCGTAGGCGTTCTGGAGCTGGATCAGGTTCGACATCTCCGAGTCCAGGTTGACGCTGGAGGTCGAGTTGAACTTGGCCTGCAGCGTCGAGACCACGACGCTCTGGCCCTGCTGCAACTGGGTGGCCTGGGTGGCGGAATTGGCCTGGACACTGAGGAATTGCTGCAGGTAGTTCGAGACGCTGCCGGTGAAGGGCTGGCTCGGCGAGCCGAGGCCGCTCGATGGCGAATAGGAGAACACCGCCGAGGTGAGCTGCGAGTAGAGATAGTCCGAACGCGCGGTGTCACCCGCGGGCGTCACCGGCGAGGTGTTGTACACCGACATCCGGGTCGGATCGGCGACCAGTTGCGTGTTCACCGCGATGCGTCCGGCAAGGCCGGTCATCTGAGAGCCCGAGCCGGTGATCGCGCCGGTGTAGAGCGCCTGTCCGCCGTCGGTGAACAGCGGCAGCTGGGGATTGCCCGAGGTCAGCGACGTGATGGTCTTGGAGATCGAGGACGAATTGACCTTGGCGAGGCCGCTGTTGTCGTCGGTGATCCGCAGCGTCGTCGCGGTCGCCGGCGACGGGGCGGCGGAGAATGTCAGGTGCGACGTAGGGAGCGCCGTGTTGAGGGCCGCGGCGATCGCGCCCATGCCGCCGGAGAAATTCACGCCGATCCGCATCGGGTTGGCGTTGGTCGCATTTTGCAGCGGCAGCGCCGTCGGATCGGTGACGTTGACCAGCGTGACCTGGCGCTGGGTATTGGTCGCCGTGTCGGTGTAGGTGAAAGTTGCGGTGTTGCCCGGCTGCGCACCGGCAAGGTCGATGTCGAAGCCGGCCGGTGGACCCGACACCGTGGTGCCGGCCGTGGTCTTGTCCGACAGTGCGCTCGCCATCGTGGCGGCGAGCTGATCGATCTGGTCCTGCGCCTGCACCAGCGTCTGGTCGCGCAGCTTCAGATCGGCCGCGATCTGGCCCGAGGAGACCACGCTGTTGGCGACGACGTCGACCTTCGAGCCGTTCGGCAGCACGATGTTGAGCGCGCCGACCCCGGACTTGGCCGGATCGATGTTGTAGAGCGACGTCGCCGACAGCGCGCCGGCCGAGGTAAAGGTGAATTGCGAGGCGAGCCCCGCGCCGACGAGCTGGATGCCCGTCGTGGTGTAGATATTGGCCTGGTTCGAACCGTCGGTGGTGACGCGGACGTCGACATATTTCGACAGCGTGTTGATGGCCTGGTCGCGCTGGTCCATCAGCGTCGCGGCCGAGGGGTCGTTGGCCGACAGGCCCTGCAGCTTGGTGTTGATGTCGGCGACCTGCTGCATGGCGACGTTGGCGGCTTGCGCCGAATTGCCGAGATCCTGCTCGACGTTGGAGCGCAGCGACTGGATGCCCTTGGCGGTGACGTTGAGCTGGGTCGCCAGCGCCTGCGCCGCGCCGAGCGCAACGGTTTGCGCCGACGAGGCGCCCGAGCTGGTCGACAGCGCCTGCAGCGCCGTGGTGAACTTGTTCAGCGCGGTTTCGAGCGTGCCGCTGTTGCCGGGCGTGCCATAGACATTCTGAAGCTGCTTCAGGATGCTGGCCATCTGGTCGGCGTAGCCGCTGCCGCCGGTCTCGGTGCGCAGCTGGTTCAGGACATAGGTGTCGAGCTCCCGGCTGACGCCGGTCGTCATCGCCGTCGAGCCGAAATCGCCGGTGGTGACCTCGATCTGGTTCGGGGTCTGGACGACGTAACCCGGCGTCTGCGAATTCGCGACGTTCGAGGAGACGATCGAGAGCGCGGCCTGGTTGGCACGCAGACCGCTCATCGCACTGGCGAGGGCTGAACTCAAACCCATGTTGACTGGCCGCCTTTGGTTACGTTACGCGCCGATCAGCGCAACACGTTCAAGAGGTCCTGCACCATCGAATTCGCGGTCGTGATCACCTTGGTGTTGGCCGAGTAGGCCTGCTGGGTCACGATCAGCTTGGTGAATTCGTCGGCGATGTCGGTGTTCGAACCTTCCAGCGACGAGCCGCTGATGGTGCCCGAAGCGCCATCGATGGCAGGTCCCGACTGTTCGGTTGCGGCATAGGCACCGCCATCGAGCGCCTTCAGATAGTTGGTGCCGTTGAAATGCGACAACTGAACCTGAGCGAGGTTGAGGTTCTGGCCGTTCGAGAAGGTGCCGACCACGATGCCGCTGTTGTTGACGGCGACCGAGCGGAGCTGACCGGCGGCATAACCGTTCTGGGTGATCGTGTTGATGGTCACCGCGCCGCTGGTGCTGGCATATTGCGTCAGTCCGCCCGTGGAGATGTTGAAGGCAACCGAACCGAGCGACTGGCCGCTGACGCTGACATTGTTGATGGTGATGCCCGAGCCGCTCGGCGAGGTCAGCGAGCCGTCGGCGGCGAAGGTGAAGGTCTGGCCGGTATTGACCCAGCCGACGGTCGTGCCGGTCGCGTTCGGATCGGTCTGGTAAAACAGGTTCCAGCTATCCGAATGACCCGCGCCGAGCGAGGCGCTATCGGTCTTGGCCCAACGCAATTGCAGGTTCACCGGCGTGCCCGCGGCGTTGTAGGCGGTCACCGCACCACCGCTGATCGATTCCTTGGTGAAGGTGGAAATGTCGTTGCCGATCACACCGCCGGTGCCGGCGGTGCCGCCGCCGTCGCGGTTCTTGGTGATGGTCGAGGTGAAGCCGAGCGCGGCGAAGGCCGCACTGTTCGAGCTGGACACCGACAGGTTGGAGACCGTGCCGGTGTTCAGCGTGATGACGCCGCCGCTGCTGACCGACGACCCCGAGGCGCCTGCGAGGGCATCGATCTTGCCGAGCAGGGTCGTGATGTTGTCGGTGATGTTGATCTGGTTGGCACCCGAGGCACCCGAGGCCATGAAGGTCAGCGTCTGACCGTCAACCGTGATGGTGTCGCCGGCGGCAAAGCCGGAGGAGAGCACCTGGGCGCCGCCGGCGGTCGCGCTGCCGCTCAGCACCGTTGCACCCGAGATCGCAGGCGAGGACAGCACGTTGCCGCCGCGGGTCACGCTGCTGATGCCGAGCGCGGTGGCGGCCGTGCCGCTGCCGACAGCCACGTCGGTGCCGGTGCCGCTGGAGATCACGATGTTGCCGCTGGCGGACAGCGTGGCGGTGACGCCAGCGCCGCCGGCAGTCTGAATCGCGTTCAGGATGCTGGCCACCGTGGCCGTCGTGCCCGCGCCGAGACCGATCGTGGTGTTGCTGCCGACGGTCGAGACCGTCGTGCCGCCGTTGAACGTGACGGTGTTGCCGTTGATCGTCAGCGTCTGGCCGCTCAGTGCGGTGAGGATGCTGGACGCGAGATGCGTGCCGACCGCATTGTCGAGCGACGTGGTGGTCGAGGCCACTGCGGACGAATTGTTCTGCAGTGCGACCGTGCCCGTGGCCGTCGTCGACGAGTAGGGCGAGCGGATGTTGCCGGTTGCAGCCGCGCCAGACACCAGCGCGTTGGCATAGGGCGCCGGCGGCGTGCCGACCGGCAACGGGTTGGCGGAGAAATCGGACGGGTTCAGGCCGCCGGCCGCCAGCAGCGTGCCGGTCGATGCGGTCGTCTTCGCCACCGTGTTCGGCTGGGTCGGCAGGTTCGCGGCGTACTGGATCGAGGTGGTCGCCTGCGCCGGAATGAAGTTGTTCTGGAATTGCAGGACGTTTGCCACGCTGCCGGTCGGGTTGCCGGTCTTGGGGTCGACCGTGACCCCCATCAGATAGTAGCCGGCGCCGTTGACCAGATTGCCGTTGGCATTGAGCTGGAAGTCGCCACGCCGCGTGTAATAGGTGACCCCGGTGAAGACAGGCACGTTGTCGACGACGCCGCTCGCCTTCTGGATCGAGAAGAAGCCGTCGCCGGTGATCGCCATGTTGGTGGCGACGGTGGAGCCCGAGATCGTGCCCTGGGTGGTGATGGTGGCCTTGGCGTTGGCCGTCACGCCGCCCGCGACCTGCTTGCTCGGAACCGAGGAGTCGGGGATGAGGTCGACGAAGCTGGTGCCGATGCCCTTGTAACCGGTGGTGGATGAGTTCGCGATGTTGCCGGAAATGTTCTGCAGCGCGTAGGACTGCGCCTGCAGGCCACCCACCGAGGTGTTCATTGCATCGAAGATACCCATAACTTTGTCTCCAAATCCGATCTCGGCGGCCGGTCGACCAGGGCCGCAGTCGGAGGAGACAGTCGCAAAGGCTATGCCAATGCAGGTATATTCAGGAATTCAATCACTTAACGAAAAAGCCCCGGTCCGATGACCGGGGCACATTTGCCGGGACCGGCAACAATTGCCGGGACATATCGTCGTTTTCGGCGGTGAAGAACCTACGTTGCCGACGCCGCCGCCGGGTGAAAAACCAGCCCGAAACCGTCGATGCAGTAGCGCAGTCCGGTTGGCTTCGGGCCGTCGTCGAAGACGTGTCCGAGATGGCCGCCGCAGCGCCGGCAATGCACCTCGGTGCGGAGCATGCCGTAGGTACGGTCCTCGGTCTTGCCGACATTGCCCTCGATCGGCTGGTAGAAGCTCGGCCAGCCGGTGCCGCTCTCGAATTTGGTCTCTGAGGCGAACAGCGGCAGGTCGCAGCCGGCGCAGGCGAAGGTGCCCTTGCGGTGCTCTTTCAGCAGCGGGCTGGAGCCCGGCCGCTCGGTGCCGTGGTTGCGCAGGATCTCATATTGCTGCGGCGTGAGCTGGGCGCGCCATTCGGCCTCGGTCTTCGTAATCTCGAACTTTTCCGCGGCTTTCTCGCCGGCTACGGCGGGCGTTCCTCTCAGCCAGCGGAAGGCTCCAAGCCCGAACAGGCCGGCGGCAGTCGTCAACAGGATGCGGCGGTCAAACATCTCATTCTCCGTGCGGGACGAGTCCACGCCCTGAGATACGGGGTCTAACGGCAAATGTTACACGTCCAGGCGGAATTTCTCTCAACTTATTGGGAGGCGGCGCCATCATGCGACGCCGGTTCCGCGACCTGATGTCCCTCTCGCGACGGGGATTTCGGGGGTAGGCCCGGCCGCGACCTGACGCCGGGCGGAGGACGACGCGGACCCGTGCCGGCGGCCCGATTGGCTTCGGCGAGACGGGCCTCGCGCTGGCGGTCCTTGACCCGGGCGCGTTCCCGGTAGCGGGCGAGCGAGCCTGCGGCGGCGGAACTCGCCCTGCCCCAGATCCCGACAATTTGGCCGGCGACCCGCCCGGTGGCGCCGCCGGCCCAGACCAGCTCGAACGGCGAGAACAGCTTCCAGCGCTCGTCGCCCCACAGGATGCTGCGCGCGATCATCTGCCCGGCCATGGCGGAGGTGTTCATGCCCTGACGGCCGAACCCGCTCGCCACCCACAGGCCTTTGCGCAACTGGCCGATCTGCGGCATGCCGTGCACGGTCTGGCCGGTGACGCCGCCGAACATCTCGGTGACCTCGACATTGCCGAGCGCGGGAAAGATCGTGCGGATCCGGCGCTTGACGCTGCCCGCAAAGCGCTGCGGACGCGCGGCCCAGGTGGTCTCCGGGCTCTCCCACATCAGCCGGTCGCCGTCGACGATGCGGAAATGGTCGACACCGTCGGAATCCATCACCGATCCCTTGAAGGCGATGACCTCGTGCACGCGCTCGCCGAGCGGCGCGGTGATGCCGGCATAGCGCCAGACCGGCAGCAGCGTCTCCGACAGCCGCCGCAACGGTGCACCGAGATGGATGTTGCCCGCGAGCACGATGTGGCTGGCACGCAGCCGTGCCGAGGGCGTGACGATGCGCTTGCGGATGCCGGAATGATCGATGCTGACGACCGGCGTGTCCTCGAAGATGCGGGCGCCGGCCCGCCGCGCCAGCGCGGCAAGGCCGTGCACGTATTTGCGGCCGTCGACCTGGAACGCTTTCGGATAATACACGCCGTGGAAATAGCGATCGGTCTTGAGCACCTCCCGGACGCGATCGACCTGCCAGCCCTCGACCTCGGTGTCGAAATCCTCGTTCAGCATCTGCAACCGGCTGATCAGGCGGTCGCCGGCATCGACGTTGGAGACCTCCAGCACGCCATCGCTCGGAGATATCCCCGGCATGTTCGCTTCCGTGGCGTTGGCCCGGACGAACTCGGCGCCGTCCTTCGACAGCGTCCACAATTCACGCGCGTCCTCGAAGCCGATGCGCTCGATCAGGTCGGTGAGCGGCAGCGCAAAGCCCGGCATCACGGTGCCGAGCTGGCTGCCGGAGGCGTTCCAGCCGATATGGCGGCCCTCGAGCACCGCGACACTGGCCCCGAGCCGGGCCGCCTCCAGCGCGATGGAGAGCCCGGCAAGCCCGGCCCCGATGACGCAGATGTCGGCGTCGAGATCGAACGACAGCCGGGCACGGTCGCGAACGCCGGCTTCTTCCTGGGACACGCTTGTGAAAGTCTCGCTCATGTCGTTTCTTAGAGCATGATCCGGAAAAGTGTGCAGCGGTTTTCCGAAAAGATCATGCTCGAAATAACAACCTTAAGCGCAATGACGATTCGTTCTAGTCTCGTCGCGCTTGATACCGACCGGGCCCCTGTCACCTTGTCCTCAACCGGCGCCTGTAGATTAGTCTGGACGTGGAACGATTCGAGAATGCCATGCGCCGTTTGATGTTGCTGCGTCACGCCAAGACCGAGACCGACGCGCCGAGCGGCCGTGACCAGGATCGCCGCCTCGACGACCGCGGCCATAAGGATGCCGCCCGGATCGGCGACTGGATCGCCACCCATCCCCCCTTCCCCGATGCTGTGCTGGTGTCGCACGCCGTGCGGGCCCGGCAGACCTGGGACACCGCCTGGGAAGCGATGAAGGACCGCGTCCCGACACCGCAGGTCGAGATCCTGCCGGAACTCTATGGCGCCGATCCCGCGCAAATCCTGGACTCCATTCGCACCGCAACCGCCCCGGCCGACCCGAAGCAGCTGCTGCTGGTCGCGCATAATCCCGGCATGCACGAAGCGGCCCTGATGCTGATGGGCGGCGGCGATCCCGATGGCGCCAGGGCGCTCGCCGACAATCTGCCCACCGCGGGGCTTGCGATCTTCGACTTTGACGTCAAGGATTGGGGTGACGTGGCCTACCGCCGCGGCAGGCTGGTGCTGTTCACCAGCCCCAAGCTGCTAAGATAGGCTGCCACGATCGGGATGAGACGAGCGGGCGCCGTCTCGACCGGTCGATCCAGTTCGATCCGGGGCAATGCAGATTTGGAGGCGCAGATGTTCAAGTCCATCCTCGTGCCCATCGACCTCGCCGATACCGACCTCGCCAAGCCGGCGATCGCCACCGCGGCGACGCTGTCGCAGACCTGGAGCGCAGCCGTGCGGCTGCTCAACGTGCTGCCGATGACGCCGGTGATGCTGGCCGAATACGTGCCGGCCGATTTCGACGAGCAGCAGCGCCAGACCTCGGAAGAGGCACTCGCCATCGTCGCGCGCGAATCCGGCATCGATCCGAGCCGCATCTCCAGCGTGGTCCGCCAGGGCGGCATCTACCACGAGATCCTGGAGGAAGCCGTGCACATGAAGGCCGATCTGATCGTGATGACGTCGCACCGGCCGGCAATGCGCACCTATTTCCTCGGCTCCAACGCCGGCCATGTGGTGCGCTACGCCAAGTGCTCGGTGTTGGTGGTAAGGCACTGAGCTCGGAGCGCTGTCGTGAAGCAATGGTGGCGGACATGGACTTACGAGGTCCCGCTCGCGATTGGCGATGCGCTGTGGGACGTGTTGGTCGTCCAACTGGCCGCGCTGTTGGACAGACTGACGTTGCGGAAGATCATCGCCTTCGTCCCCGTCGTGATCCTCGTACTGGCCTACTACCACAGCATCCCAATCCCGCCGGAGCTGATGCTGGTCGGTGACTTCCTTGCTTATATCGACATCTTCTCGGCGCTGTTCCTTCTCGGCGTGCTGAGCCGCGTCACGACGCTTCTGTTCGTCGTCAAGCAGACGGCAGCGCGCATTGCCCTGCTCGTGGGCAATGTCGTCGCGCATTTGCCGCGCCGGGATCTCCGGCATCGACGCCAACACGGCGCCGCGACGCGGCTTCACCGCAAGCCCGGCCCGTCGGACGGCGATCGAGCTCGCGGCGGAGCTTGGGACCGACTCGCATTCGCCTGATCTATCGACGAATGTGCGGCCCGGATGGAGCCCTGCGAAATCCGGGGCCACCCGCTTGCGGCTCCCGGAATACGCTGCGCGCCATCCTGGCTACAAGATATCGCGATGCCTGGCGGGCAAAACACCCAAGATGGCGGTCAACGCATGTCGCAAAATATATTCCACTTTACCGAATTTCGGAAACGGCGTATGTGTCCCCTTAACCCGGCCCAAGGAAGAGGGGCGTATCGCGATCGTCACGAACGCGGGCCGGGCGGCGGTGGACGCAGATCGCATCGGCGCGAAGGGTTTTGCAGGGCGGGCAACCGTGAGCAAGATTGTCG
>JAESGJ010000518.1_pt1 | contig 17367 bp, 17 predicted proteins | sample 9266241 | NCBI WGS metagenome assembly JAESGJ01 (sample SAMN14514841, study PRJNA621669) | algae metagenome | isolation source: Brasilonema octagenarum HA4186-MV1 and co-occurring heterotrophs from wet... | place: USA: Manoa Valley, Hawaii | collected 2009-07-20 | reverse complement strand
GGACTCGAACCCGCGACAGCCAGGATCACAACCTGGTGCTCTACCAACTGAACTACAGCCACCATTGCCGCCGAGGCGGCCCGTCGATCTTAGCCGGTCGTGTGGTCTGCGGCCGAATCCATTCCGTCCTCGTCGGCACCCGGCGGTCCGAGCGTGGCGGCGACCGCGGCGATCTCGCTGGTCGTGGGACCAGGCGGCGCGACGAAGGCGGTGTTGCGGTAGTACTTCAGCTCGCGGATCGACTCGTGGATGTCGGCGAGCGCGCGGTGGGCCAGACCCTTCTCCGGCTGCCCGAAGTAGATCCGCGGATACCAGCGCCGGCACAGTTCCTTGATGGAGCTGACGTCGATCATCCGGTAGTGCAGGAAGTCGTCGAGCGCGGGCATGTCCCGCGCGATGAAGCCGCGGTCGGTGCCGATCGAGTTGCCCGCGAGCGGCGCGGTCTTGGCCTGCTTGACGTGGCCCCTGACGTAGTCGAGCACCATCTTCTCGGCGGTCGGCACGTCGATGGTCGACGCCCGCACCTCCTCGGTGAGCCCCGACTTGCGGTGCATGGTGGCGACCACGTCGACCATGCCGTCGAGCGCCGCATCATCCGCGTGGATCACGACGTCGAGGCCGTCGCCGAGGAGATTGAGCTCGCCGTCGGTGACCAGGACGGCGATCTCGATCAGTCGGTCCGACCCGAGATCGAGTCCCGTCATCTCGCAGTCGATCCACACCAGTTCGTCACGCACAGCCCTCAACAGTATTCGCACGCCTCCGAACGGGGTCGCCCAGACCCTCCTCGGTGGCGGTGCGACCAGTAATGTCCCTCGGCATGAGCACAGAATCGACAGCCACCCCCGCGCAGCAGATCGCCGCTGGATATGCCGTCGGCGGACAGGCACTCGAGCTCGGCACCATCGTGGTGAACGGAGTCGTCGACCCGACGGCCCTGGTGCGGATTCCGTTGGCCACGGTCAACCGGCACGGCCTCGTCGCCGGAGCCACCGGCACCGGCAAGACCAAGTCGCTGCAGGTGCTCGCCGAACAACTCTCGGCCGCCGGAGTGCCGGTCGTGATGGCCGACGTCAAGGGCGACCTGTCAGGCCTCTCGCAGGTCGGCACCTCCAACGACAAGACCACCCAGCGTGCCACCGACACCGGCGACAGCTGGACGCCGACGGCCTTCCCCGTCGAGTTCCTCTCGCTCGGCACCACGGGCGTCGGGGTACCGGTGCGGGCGACCATCACCAGTTTCGGACCCATCCTGTTGTCGAAGGTGTTGGGGCTCAACGCGACTCAGGAGTCGACGCTGGGGCTGATCTTCCACTGGGCCGATCAGAAGGGGCTGTCACTGCTCGACCTGAAGGACCTGCGCGCGGTCATCCAGTTCCTCACCGGTGACGAGGGCAAGGCCGAACTGAAGGCGCTCGGCGCGGTCTCGGCGACCACGGCGGGTGTCATCCTGCGCGCGTTGGTCAACCTCGAGGCCGAGGGTGGGGACACCTTCTTCGGCGAGCCCGAACTCGAGCCCAAGGACCTCATGCGCTTCGACGCGCAGGGCCGCGGGATCATCACGCTGCTGGAGTTGGGCGCGCAGGCGGCCAGGCCGGTCATGTTCTCGACGTTCCTGATGTGGGTGCTCGCCGACCTGTTCACCGAGCTGCCCGAGATCGGCGACGTGGACAAGCCGAAGCTGGTCTTCTTCTTCGACGAGGCCCACCTGTTGTTCAACGACGCGTCGAAGGCGTTCCTCGACCAGGTCGAGCAGACCGTCAAGCTGATCCGCTCCAAGGGCGTCGGCGTCTTCTTCTGCACGCAGCTGCCGACCGACGTGCCGAACAACGTGCTGTCGCAGCTGGGCGCGCGCGTCCAACATGCGTTGCGCGCCTTCACCCCCGACGACCAGAAGGCGCTGACCAAGACCGTCCGCACCTACCCGAAGACCGCCGTCTACGACCTGGAGTCGGCGTTGACGTCGCTCGGCATCGGCGAGGCCATCGTCACCGTGCTCTCGGAGACGGGTGCTCCGACACCGGTGGCGTGGACCAGGATGCGGGCCCCTCGCTCGCTCATGGGCACGATCGGAGACGCTGCGATCAGCGCAGCCGCCAAGGCGTCACCGCTGCAGGCCGAGTACGGCCAGACCATCGATCGCGACTCCGCCTACGAGCGCCTCAATGCGAAGGTGGCCCCGCCTGCCGCGATGCCGCCGCCGGTGGCGAGCGACGGCGGCATGGCCAGCGCGTCCGGTCGCGGGCAGATCTCGACGGGTGAACCCGAGGGGCCCAGCATGGTCCAGGAGGTGCTGCAGAGCTCGGCGTTCAAGAGCTTCCTGCGCTCGGCGGCCACCGTGGCGGGCCGCGAGATCACCCGCAGCGTGTTCGGCACCGGCACGCGACGCAGGCGCTAGTACGGTCAGTCGCCGCCGAGCTTCTTGTAGACCGCGCCGACGATCGGGGTGACGATGGAGCGCGGCGCGTAGCCGCTCGCCACCGACATCGCCTTGGACGTCACTCCCGGCACGACCCGCATCTTGTTGCGCTCCAAGCCATCCAGCGACAACGTCGCGGTGTGCTCGGTCGAGATCCACAGGAAGTCCGGGATGAGCTTCTCGACCAGTGACTGCTCGTCGGGGTCGGGCAGCTCGGTGCGCACCGGCCCCGGCGCGAGCACGGTGACGTGGATGCCGAGGGGCTTCACCTCGCCGCGCAGCGATTCGCTGAACGTGTTCGCGAACGCCTTGGACGCCGCGTAGGTCGCGTTGTTGGGGATTGGCGAGTTGCCCGCCGCCGAGCCCGAGATCAGGATGCCGCCCGCGCGCCGCGCCACCATGCCGGGCAACACCGCGAGCACCAGGTCGTGCACGCCGAGGACGTTGAGCTGGACCTGAGCCTTCTCGCCGTCCACGTCGAGACCGGCCACCGGTCCGAACGTCGCGGTGCCCGCGTTGGCGCACAGGATCGACACGTTGCGCTGGGCGAGTTCGGCGCACAGCGCGTCGCGTTGGGCCGGATCCACCAGGTCGACCGCACGCACCTCGACGGTGACGCCGTAGCGTTGGGTCAGACGGTCTGCCAGCGCGGTGAGGACGTCCTCGCGCCTGGCGGTGATGATCAGGTGGTGCCCGCGGGCGGCGAGCTCGGTGGCCAGAGCCTCGCCGATGTTCTGCGAGGCACCGGTGACGACGGCGCGCGCGTCGGGACTTGGAGCGGGTACGGGCATGGGGCCAATCGTAGGTACCAATAGAGTGCGGTCATGACCAACCCCGCGGGTCCGCGGACGGCGGGGCGGCTGCCCGTCATCGCGTGGGCGCTGTGGGACTGCGGTTCCACGGGCGTCAACGCGATCGTCGTGACGTTCGTCTACTCCGTCTACCTCACCGAGCAGGTCGGGGCCGGACTGCCGGGGCCGACGACCCCGGCGAGCTGGCTCGGCAGGGTGCTGACGATCGCAGGCCTGTTCGTCGCTCTGCTGGCGCCCGCCACCGGAGTCCTGGTCGACGCGCCGCACCGTCGCCGCACCGCGTTGGCCTTCCTGACCGGCGTGGTCGTCGCCCTGACGTCGGCGATGAGCCTCATCCGTGCGGACTACCACTACCTGTGGCCGGGGCTGGTGCTGCTCGCCTGCAGCGCGGCGTTCAGCGATCTGGCCACCGTGCCCTACAACGCGATGCTCCGGCCGCTGTCGACCCCGGAGACGTCCGGCCGGTTGTCCGGATTGGGCTCTGCGGCAGGCTACTTCGGGAGTGTCGTGCTGCTGCTCATCGTCTACCTGGGTTTCATCGCTGGCGACGGCGACACCCGCGGCGCGCTCGGACTGCCGCACGACGACGGACAGAACGTCAGGGCCGCCGTGCTCCTGACCGCCGTGTGGTTCACCCTGTTCGCCCTCCCACTGCTGATCACCTCGAAAGTCATTGACACGCAGGACCGTCCGCCCACCGTGGGCGTGTTCGGCGCCTACCGCGCGCTCTGGCACGAAGTGAAGGGGGAGTGGCGCCGTGACCGGCACGTGGTCTACTACCTGCTGGCCAGCGCGGTCTTCCGGGACGGCTTGACGGGGGTGTTCTCCTTCGGCGCGGTCCTCGGCGTCTCGGTGTACGGGGTGTCACCGGCGGACGTTCTGGTGTTCGGCGTGTGCGCCTGCGTCATCGCCGCGATCGGCGCGGTGCTCGGCGGCCTGCTCGACGACCGCGTCGGCTCCAAGCCCGTGATCGTCGGCTCGCTGTCGGCGATGGTGGTGGTGGGTGCGGTGCTGCTGAATCTGTCTGGTGTGGTGGCGTTCTGGATCTGCGGTCTGCTGCTGTGTCTGTTCGTCGGGCCCACGCAGTCCTCGGCGCGGACGATGATGCTGCGGATGTCGACGGAGGGCAAGGAGGGCGTGGCGTTCGGCCTCTACACCACGACGGGCCGCGCGGTCTCGTTCCTGGCGCCGCTGCTGTTCTTCACGTTCATCGACTGGTTCGGCACCGACCGGGCAGGCCTCGGCGGGTTGATCACCGTGCTGGCCTTGGGTCTGGTCGCCATTCTCGGGGTGCGGACGCCCACGCGCGCGCCTGCCGTCGTCCGGCTGGGTTAGCGCGTTCCCATCGACGTGCACAGCGTCAGGCCGGTGCCGGTGTTCTGTTCCGTCTCGGCGCCGTCGATGGTGATCGAGCACGTGAGCTCGCGGCCGACGTTGACGATGCTGACGCTCGCCATGCTGTTCGCATGCCCGGTGAGCTGAACCTGCTTGGTCCACGGCAGCAGGACGTTGAACTCGGTCTGCAGGACGCCGCCGCTGTCGAGGTACAGGATGCTGATGGCGCGACCCTCGCCGGCAACGGAGTAGACGACGGTGTGGGTGGCGGCGGGGTCGGTCTGGTCGGTCGGTGGAACGACGCTCGGGGGCGTCGTCGGGCTGGGCGCGGTGGTCCGCGTCGTGGTGGGCGTGCGGCTCGTGGTGGTGGGCGTCGGTGGTGCGATCATGGTTGGTTCGATGGGCGTCTGCGGCGGCGCCACCACGGTGTTCTGCTGAGAGCTGTTGACGATGACCAGTCCGATGACCAGTCCCATCACGATCAGCAATGCCAGCCCGGCGAGCACCCACAGCCAACGGCGGTTGGGGCCGCCCGGTGTGGGGGGCTCGGGGGGTATCCCGCCGGGCGGATTGGGCGGGCCGTACTGACCCGTCGCGTACGGGTCGTGGCCGTACGGCGAGTAAGCAGGCAGCTGCTCGGTGGGCCTCGGCACGGCCGGCGCCTGGTACTGCGGCTGCTGACCGTACGGCGAACCGGGATAAGCGGGGTAGTTGTAGGTGCCGGGATGCTCCTGGCCCCACCCGTCGCGGCGCGATGGATCTGTCATGTCCACCTCATGCCTGCAGGGTACCTGCGTCCGGGATGGCGCCACCGTGGTCCGATTCGGAGGTTGGTCGCCGCCTCGCAGGGTTTACCAGAATTATCGGTCGGGTAAACGGTGGCGACGCCGCACGGGCGGTCGACGGACTTGGAGGTCCAGCATGCGTGGAAGCGGAATTGTCGGTGTGGTCGTGCTCGTCTGGTTGCTGCTCGGTGCGTACGCGGCCTATGACCGCGGGTACTTCACGAACGGCCCGACCAACTGCGCGACTGCGGGCACCATCGCGCTGAATGTGGTTGCGGGCCCGCTGAACTGGGTAGGAGATATCAATCCGAAGGTGGCGGACTGCAACGTCAACATCCCACCGCCCAACAAGTAGTCCTCAGGGACAAGGAGCCATCATGATTGCCCTCGGAGTCGTTCTCGTCGTTCTCGGTTTGATCTTCGGCATGTCGATCCTGACGTACGTCGGCGTCGTCGCTCTGGTGATCGGTGCGGTGTTCTGGTTGCTGGGTGCGGCCGGACACGCCGTTGGCGGTCGCCGCGTCTGGTACTAGTCGGTCCTCGCCGAGGCGAGCGCGGCGAGCGTCATCGCCCGCAGCACGGCGCGCGAGGAATCGCGGGCCGCGCCCGGCCTGACGCTGTAGGGCGTGGAGTTCAGCAGGCCGAAGGCGGCGTGCGCCATCAGGCGTGCGTCGCCTTCGGCGAGGTCCGGTGACAGTAGCCGGAGCACCTCGACCCACTTCTCGACGTACTGCCGCTGTGCGCGACGCACCTGTCGCTTGGCCGCGGCGGGCAGGTGTGCGAGGTCGCGGTCCTGGATGCGGATCAGGTCGGGTTCGGTGAAGACGAAGTCGAGGTGGAAGTCGACGAGTAGATCGAGCGCCGCCTCGGGTGCCGCGCTCTCGGCGACGACGTCGGTGGCGCCCGCGAGAAGGCGGGTGCTGATACCGACGAGGAGCTCGACGAGCAGCGCTTCCTTGTTGGGGAAGTGGCGGTAGATCGCGGGCCCGGTCACCCCGGCTGCCGCGCCGATGTCCTCGAGCCGGACCGCGAGGTAACCGTGCTCGGCGATGAGTCGTTCGGCGGCGGCGACGAGCTGAGTGCGGCGGTCCGACTTGGCCTTGCTGCGCCGGGTCTCGGCCACGGGGCTCTCCGCCATTCACACCTCCCGGCCTCGTGGACATTTCGGTTAATGCTCACTAACATACCACCAGTTAGTCGTCATTAACTCAAATGGAACGGGTGGGCATGGCAACGCTCGTATCGCACCGCGACCAGCACGTGGCGCTCGTGTCGCAGCTGCGCGAGAAGCTCGCCGTCGCTGCGCGCGGCGGTTCCGACCGCGCCAGAGAGCGCCACGTCAGCAGGGGCAAGCTGTTGCCCCGCGACAGGGTCGACGGACTCCTCGACCCCGGCAGCCCCTTCCTCGAAGTGGCTCCGCTGGCCGCCGACGGCATGTACGACGGCGAGTGCCCAGGGGCCGGGATGATCGCGGGCATCGGCCGGGTCGCGGGTCGCGAATGCATGATCGTCGCCAATGACGCGACGGTGAAGGGCGGTACGTACTACCCGATCACCGTGAAGAAACACCTACGCGCTCAAGAGATTGCCGGTCAGAACAGGCTGCCCTGCCTCTACCTGGTGGACTCGGGTGGCGCCTTCCTGCCGCGCCAGGACGAGGTGTTCCCCGACCGCGAGCACTTCGGCAGGATCTTCTTCAACCAGGCCACTCTCAGCGCGCGGGGCATACCCCAGATCGCCGCCGTGCTGGGATCGTGCACCGCGGGCGGGGCCTACGTCCCCGCGATGAGTGACGAGGCCGTCATCGTGCGCAACCAGGGCACCATCTTCCTCGGCGGCCCGCCGCTGGTGAAGGCGGCCACCGGCGAGGTCGTGACGGCCGAGGAACTGGGGGGCGGCGATCTGCACTCCAAGGTCTCCGGCGTCACCGACCACCTCGCACACGACGACCGGGACGCCCTGCGGATCGTGCGGAACATCGTCGCCACGCTCGGCCCCCGCACCCCGACCCCGTGGGACGTCCGGCCGACCGTCGAGGCCGTCGCCGACCAGACCGAGCTCTACGACGTCGTGCCCACCGACCCGAGGGTTCCCTACGACGTCCACGAGGTGATCACCCGCATCGTCGATGGTGGCGCGTTCACCGAGTTCAAGGCCGAGTACGGCACGACGCTGGTCACCGGCTTCGCCAGGATCCACGGCCACCCCGTGGGAATCGTCGCCAACAACGGCGTGCTGTTCGGCGAATCCGCCCAGAAGGGCGCGCATTTCATCGAGCTCTGTGACAAGCGGTCCGTGCCGCTGTTGTTCCTCCAGAACATCGCAGGCTTCATGGTCGGTCGCGACTACGAGGCGGGCGGCATCGCCAAGCACGGCGCCAAGATGGTCACCGCCGTCGCCTGCGCCAGGGTTCCCAAGCTGACGGTCGTGATCGGTGGCTCCTACGGCGCAGGCAACTACTCGATGTGTGGACGCGCGTATTCGCCACGCTTCCTGTGGATGTGGCCCAACGCGCGGATCTCCGTCATGGGTGGCGAGCAGGCCGCCTCGGTGCTGGCGACCGTCCGCGGCGACATGACTCCCGAGGAGGAAGAGGCCTTCAAGGCCCCGATCCGCGAGCAGTACGAGCATCAGGGCAACCCGTACTACTCGACGGCGCGCCTCTGGGACGACGGGGTCATCGATCCCGCCGACACCAGAACGGTTGTCGGCCTTGCCCTCTCGGTGGTCGCACAGGCTCCGCTCGAGCCCGTGTCCTACGGCGTCTTCAGGATGTGATGGACGTGTTCGATACCGTTCTCATCGCCAACCGCGGCGAGATCGCCGTTCGGGTGATTCGTACGCTACGCACCATGGGCATCCGCTCGGTCGCCGTGTACAGCGACGCCGACGCCGGCGCCAGGCACGTCGCCGAGGCCGACGTCGCCGTCCGCATCGGTCCTGCCCCTGCGCGCCAGAGTTACCTGTCGATCGAGGCGATCCTCGACGCCGCGGCCCGGACGGGGGCGCAGGCCATCCATCCCGGCTACGGGTTCCTCTCGGAGAACGCCGCCTTCGCCGACGCGCTCGACAAGGCGGGCCTGGTGTTCATCGGCCCACCCGTCGGCGCCATCCGCACGATGGGCGACAAGATCGCGGCCAAGGCCGCGGTGTCGGAGTTCGGGGTGCCCGTGGTGCCCGGCATCTCACGACCGGGGCTCACCGACGATGACCTGCTCGGCGGTGCGGCGGACGTCGGTTTCCCCGTGTTGGTGAAGCCGTCGGCCGGTGGTGGTGGCAAGGGCATGCGCGTCGTCCACGAGGCAAGTGAGCTGGCGGCCGCGCTGGTGTCGGCGCGCCGCGAGGCGGCCGCCTCCTTCGGCGACGACACGCTGTTCCTCGAGCGATTCGTGTTGAATCCCAGACACATCGAGGTCCAGATCGTCGCGGACGGCCACGGCAACGTCGTGCACTTCGGCGAGCGTGAGTGCAGTCTGCAACGTCGCCATCAGAAGGTCATCGAGGAGGCGCCGTCCCCACTGCTGGACGCCGCCACCAGGGCCCGTATCGGCGCTGCGGCGTGCGACACCGCCCGCAGTGTCGACTACTCAGGCGCTGGCACCGTCGAGTTCATCGTCTCCGCCGACCGCCCCGACGAGTTCTTCTTCATGGAGATGAACACGCGGTTGCAGGTCGAGCACCCCGTCACGGAGATGGTGACGGGCGTCGACCTGGTGGAACTGCAGGTGCGGATCGCGGCGGGCGAGCCATTGCCGATGAGCCAGGACGACGTCGTGCTCAGCGGGCATGCGATCGAGGCACGCGTCTACGCCGAGGATCCGGCGAACGGCTTCCTGCCGACCGGCGGCACCGTGCTGGACGTCGTCGAACCACGTTCTGCCCGGGTCGATTCCGGGATCTTCGCGGGGTCCGTCGTCGGCAGCGACTACGACCCGATGCTCGCCAAGGTGATCGCCCACGCCGGCGACCGGCCCTCGGCACTGCGGGCGCTGGACCGCGCGCTGGCCGAGACCGCAGTGCTGGGCGTCACCACCAACGTCGACTTCCTGCGCTTCCTGCTGGCCGACGACGACGTCGCCGCGGGCCGCCTCGACACCGGCCTGCTGGATCGGAGGGTGCCGGACTATCCGGGCGCCGAGGCGGGAGACGACGAGCTGATCGCCGCGGCCGCTCACCGGTGGCTGTCGGACTGGCCCACCGGCGGCGACGGTTGGGCGGTCCCCTCCGGATGGCGGATGGGGGAGCACGCCGCGACCCAGCACCGGCTGCGGGCGGGCGAGCGCACCGACCACGTGTACCTGACCGGCACACCCGGTGCCGCCGTCGCACGCGTCGAGGACGGTGAAAGCCGCTCGCTGTCAGTGGCTCTCGATGGTGCCCACCTGGTCGTGACGCTCGACGGGCTGCGCTCGGAGTACCACGTCGCGACGGGGGATGGCCGCACCTGGCTGTCCGGCGAGGGTCGGACGACAGCCGTCGAAGAGGTGCGGGAAGCTCCCGTGCGCCCCGATGCCGAGCACGCCGGCGACGCCGAACTCGTCAGCCCCATGCCAGGCTCCATCGTCGCCGTCGGCGTCGAGGACGGTGGCGCGGCGGCGGCGGGTGACGTCGTGGTCACCGTCGAGGCCATGAAGATGGAACATGCGCTGTCGGCACCCGTCGACGGTGTCGTCGAACTACTCGTCGCCGTCGGCGACCAGGTCAAGGTGGGCCAACCGCTGGCCCGAATCACCGCTAGTACCAAGGAGTCCCAGGCATGAGTGAGCACGCGAGAAACGGAGTGGATCGCGCATGAGTGATTGGCTGTCCACCGGCACGCTGCCGGACCACTACGAGCAACTGGCCAAGACCGTCCGCGACTTCGCCAGGAGCGTCGTCGCGCCGGTCGCCGCCAAACACGATGCCGAGCACTCGTTCCCGTACGAAGTGGTGTCCGGCATGGCCGACATGGGCCTTTTCGGGCTGCCGTTCCCCGAGGAGTACGGCGGCATGGGCGGTGACTACTTCGCGCTGTGCCTGGCGCTGGAGGAACTGGGCAAGATCGACCAGAGCGTGGCCATCACACTGGAGGCGGGTGTCTCGCTGGGCGCCATGCCGGTCTACCGCTTCGGCAACGACGCGCAGAAGCAGGAGTGGTTGCCGCTACTGGCGTCCGGCAAGGCGCTGGGCGCGTTCGGGCTCACCGAGGCCGGCGGCGGCTCGGATGCCGGCGCCACCAGGACCACCGCCAAGCTCGACGACGGGCACTGGGTGATCAACGGCACCAAGCAGTTCATCACCAACTCCGGAACGGACATCACCAAGCTGGTGACGGTGACGGCCGTGACGGGTGAAACCGATGGCCGCAAACAGATCTCGTCGATCCTGGTGCCGGTACCCACGCCGGGATTCACCGCCGAGCCCGCCTATGACAAGGTCGGCTGGAACGCCTCGGACACCCATCCGCTGAGCTTCGACGACGTGCGGGTGCCGCAGGAGAACCTGTTGGGCGAGCAGGGCCGGGGGTACGCGAACTTCCTGCGCATCCTCGACGAGGGCCGCATCGCCATCTCCGCGCTGTCGGTCGGCGCGGCGCAGGGGTGCGTCGACGAGTGCGTGAAGTACGCCAAGGAACGTCAGGCGTTCGGCGCGGCCATCGGTACCTACCAGGCCATCGCCTTCAAGATCGCCCGCATGGAGGCACGTGCCCATGCCGCACGGGCGGCGTACTACGACGCGGCCGCACTGATGTTGGCCGGCAAGCCCTTCAAGAAGGCCGCCGCGGTCGCCAAGCTGGTCTCCAGCGAGGCCGCGATGGACAACGCCCGCGACGCCACCCAGGTGTTCGGCGGCTACGGCTTCATGAACGAGTACCCGGTCGCCAGGCACTACCGCGACAGCAAGATCCTCGAGATCGGGGAGGGCACGACGGAGGTGCAACTCATGCTCATCGCCAGGGAGGCGGGTCTGTGAGCGACGCCACCAAGAGGATCGTCGTCCAGCGTGGGCTCTGGTTCGAGGAGTTCGAGACGGGGGTGGTCTATCGGCACCGCCCCGGCCGCACCATCACCGAGGCCGACAACGTGCTGTTCACGACGCTGACCATGAACACCCAGGCGTTGCACCTCGACGCGGCGTTCTCGGAGGCGTTGCCGCCGTTTCACCAGCGCCTGGTGAACTCGATGTTCACCCTGTCCACGCTGGTGGGACTCTCGGTGGCGCAACTGACACAGGGCACCATCGTCGGCAATCTCGGCTTCAGCGACGTCGCCTTCCCCAAGCCGCTGTTCCATGGCGATACGCTCTACGCCGAGTCGGAGGTGACCGACAAGCGTGAGTCCAAGAGCAGGCCGGGGGAGGGCATCGTGACGTTCGCCCACGTCGGGCGCAACCAGCACGGTGACGTCGTGGCCACGGCATCGCGAAAGACCATGGTGCGCAAGCGTCCCGCCGAGGAGGACTGATGCTGGGCACCAACGGTCCCGGATGGCTGTTCTGCCCCGCCGACCGCCCCGAGCGTTTCGAGAAGGCCGCTGCCGCAGCCGATGTCGTCATTCTCGACCTCGAGGACGGTGTCGCGGCGAAGGATCGCGACGCGGCCAGGAGCGCGCTGCTCGCCACGCCGCTCGACCCGGCCCGCACGGTGGTGCGGGTCAATCCGGTGGGCACACCCGATCACGCGCTGGACGTCGAGGCGGTCGGTTCCACCGGGTACACCACCGTGATGCTGGCCAAGACGGAGACCGCCGAGCAGGTGCGCTCGTTGGCTCCGCTCGACGTCGTCGTGCTGGTGGAGACCCCGCTCGGCGCGCTGGCCGTCACCGAGACCGTGAGGGTCGACAACGCCTACGCCGTGATGTGGGGCGCCGAGGATCTGTTCGCCGCCACCGGTGGCACCGCGAACCGCTGGCCCGACGGCACCTACCGCGACGTCGCCAAGCACGTGCGTTCACAGAGTCTGTTGGCCGCCAAGGCCTTTGGCCGGATGGCCCTGGACTCGGTGTACCTCGACATCAAGGATCTCGACGGGCTGCGGGCCGAGACCGACGACGCCGTCGCGGTCGGGTTCGACGCCAAGGTGGCCATCCACCCCACGCAGGTGGCCGTCATCAGGGCCGGGTACGCCCCAGCCGCCGAGCAGGTGGAGTGGGCGCGTGCGGTGCTGGCCAGGGCCGACACCGAGCGGGGCGTGTTCCAGCACGACGGTCAGATGGTGGACATGCCGGTGCTGCGGCGGGCGCAGCGGATCGTGGCCCTCGCGCCCTGACGCTATCTCCGCCGCGCGGCCGCCAGTCGGGCGGCGAATTCCGGTGATTCGATCGAGGTGGCCTGCGGGCCGATCTCGACGTCGACGGCGACCCGGTGCTGCTCGGTGTCGAGGAAGCCGGGATTGAACGTGGCCCGCATGGAGGCCTTCGTCGCGACGACCACCTCGCGCGGCGCCGAGGCCGGTCCCGCTGCGAGCTCCAGCGCGGCGGCGACGGGATCGTCGGAGACCTGCAGCGCCAGGCCGTACCGCACCGACGCCTCGGCGTCGAAGCGCATGCCGAACAGCAGCGACGCCCGCGCGACCTGAGGACCGACGCCCCGCTGCAGCATCCACGTGGCGCCGCCGCCCGGGTGGATGCCGAGCTTCTGGAAGCGTGGGTCGTACATCGCCGCGGGTCCCGAGATGCGGACGTCGGCGGCGAGCGCGAGGTTCAGCCCGGCACCGACGGCGGCCCCGTTCACCGCGGCGATCGTCGGCAGTGCACAGTTCGCCACCGCCAGGAAACCGTCGTAGATGACGCGCAGGCCGTCCTGGGCGGCTTCGCCGAGGGCCGTCAGATCGGCGCCCGCGCAGAACGCCTTGCCCGCCCCGGTGACGACCACTGCGTGTACGCCCGCGTCGGCCTCGGCGGCGTCGACGGCTGCCCGCAGGGCAGCGGAGATCTCGGCGGTCACGGCATTGCGACGGTCGGGATCGTTGACGGTGATGAGGGCGACGCGGTCCTCGACCTGCGTCAGTACGAGATCGGACACGGATCAAGAGTAGTTCCTGCAACGACGGGGCCCACAGGGCTGCCGTAGGCTCGGGGGTGAGCCGCTTCGTCGTCGACGATGAGTCGCGTGGAACCCCGCGCGAGTGACATCAACGTGGATTCGATCCGACTGCCGTTCCGCTTCGCGTGACGGCGCTCCAATCAAGGGATCCGCTCGATGACAACCGCTCCCACGCGGCGCACGGCCAGCCCCGTCCGCCTCACCCTCTGCCGTGAACTCGGTCGTGGTGTCGACGGCGCGTGGTGGCCGCGGCACTCGAGCCGCCTGGCGGGCGAGCTTCCCGAACTGGTCGGCGTGCTGCACGATCGGCTCGGCGAGATCGTCGACATCTCGGTCAACTGGTCGATGTCGGAGAATCTGCCGGACCTGAACTCCCGGCACTGGCAGAACAAGCACCAGCATCTGATGCGCGTGACGGGGCGCGATGCCACCGCCAACCTCCTGATCGTCCCGAGTCTGACGCCGGGAACCCTGGCCGGGCTGCTGCTGCGGATCGCGGCGGGCCTGCCTCTGAGCGACACCCTCCAGACCACCCCGCTGTACCGCACCGCCACCGAAATCGTCGATGCCGCAAGGGATTACGCTGGTCGACGGCCTAGTTGACCAGTGCCAGGGCGTGCGCGCGGCGCAGCTTGCCCGACGGCGTCTTCGGGATGACGCCGGGCTGCAGGACCACGACGTTGCGGGGCCGGACGTCGACGTCGGCGAAGACCTCGTGGGCCACCTGGCGTTCAATTCGGCGCACCTGATCGGCGTCGTCGTAGTCGTTGGATTCGACTGCGACGGCGAAGGATTCGCGTGACAGGCCGGCGTCGAGCCGGACCGCCACCGAGCACCCCGGCCGCACGCCCGCCACCCGGGTGGCGGCCCGCTCGATGTCGGTGGGATAGATGTTCTTGCCCGCCATGATGATGACGTCCTTGACCCTGCCGCAGACCACGATGTCGCCGAGCTCGGTGAGATAGCCCATGTCGCCGGTGTCGTACCAACCCGACTTGTCCTGGGCGCCGATGAAACCCGCCATCGTGACGTAGCCCTTGGTGACCGGCAAGCCGCGCACGTGGATGACGCCGACGGCGCGCGCGGGCAGCACGTTGTCGTCCTGGTCGACGATGCGGGCCTGCAGCCCGTCGATCGGGTGACCGAGCGACACCAGCCGACGGGTGTTGCCCTTGGTGGCGGGAACGGCGCGGTGCAGCACCGCCAGCAGATCGGCGTCGACCTCGTCGACCACCATGCCTGCGCCGCACTCGGTGAACGACACCGCGACCGTGGTCTCGGCCATGCCGTAGGCGGGCACGATCGCGTCCGGCCGCAGGCCGAAGCGGGCGCCCGCGTCGCAGAGGTCCTCGACGTCGGCCGGGTCCACCTGCTCGGCGCCCGAGAGCGCCCATCGCAGCGTGGACAGGTCGAACTGGCCTTGTGTGGCCTGCCTGCGAAGGCGCTTGGCGAAGAGGTTGTAGGCGAAGTTGGGGGCCGCGGTCATGGTGCCCTTGTACTTGTCGATGAGCTTGGCCCACAGCAGGATGTCGCCGAGGAAGTCCATCGGCGTGACCTTGACCAGCTCGGCGCCGAAGTACATCGGCACCGTCAGGAAGCCGGTCATGCCCATGTCGTGGAAGCACGGCAGCCAGCTGACGATGACGTCGGTGTTCGTGTCGAAGTGGGCGCCCACGAACATCGCCTCGGCGTTGGCCACGATGTTGGCGTGCGAGATGCAGACGGCCTTGGGGAAGCCGGTGGATCCGGACGTCAGCTGCATCAATGCCAGATCGTCGTCGTCGGTGGCGACGGGGTCGGCGGGTTCGGCAGCCAACAGGTGCTCGACGGTCAGCACGGTGATCCCGCGCTCGATCAGAATGGGCGCGGCGGGCATGAACGGATCGGACACGATGACGGCCCTGGCATCGATCATGTCGATGACGTCGGTCGTCTCCTGTGCCCATCGTTGCAGGTCGGTGCGGGGGGTGGGCTGGTGCAGCATGGTGAGGCTGGCGCCACGCATCCAGATCCCCTGGGCGGTCGGCGCGATCTCGACCGGGGCGCCTGCGAGCACCGCGACGGCGTCACCGTGGCCGAGCCCCGCGGCGGCGAGTCCGCCCGCGATGCGACGAGCTCGCTCGTACACCTCGCTCCAGGTGTGTCGAATGGGGGTGCCCGGGTCTCCCGTGGTCATGCCGTTGCGACTGCTGCTCGCATTGGCGAACATCGTCTCGGTGAATCTACTCACGAAAATCCTTATGGCTCAGGCGCTTTGCGGCGATACAGTCTTGACCGTCGTGCATACGTCCCTCTGTCGAGCACCTTCAAAGAGGTGGCGCGGGGACTGGGCGCCTTCGCCGCGTGAGCGGCTCTGACATGTTCGTCACCGGCCATCGCGGGCGGCGACGAAGGGGGTAGAGCGTGTACTCCTCACCCTCGTGCCCGAGTGGTAGACCTCATCGGGAGGTCGATGCCCGGGCCGTTCGGACGTACCGACTGTACAGACCGAACCCACGATGTGAGCCCTTGGCGCGCAATCGGCGTGCGATCGATGCCTCGCCGTCACCGCGGCCGCGACATCGGTGGACCGCGAGTCCGATTGCTCGATCCGCTGCGGCGCCCTTCGAGTCGAAGGTCGCTACTGCGGACGGTGGATCGGGGACGGCACCTTCGCATCGATCACGTCCACGGGCGTGATCACCGGCCGGGCGCTGAACAGGGCACGCCCACGCTCCTCCATGGCTCTGCGGACCTCGCCGTGGAGGTGGACGTCGCGCGCCTCCTCGCTGGCGAACACGTCGAAGATGGCGAAGGAGCTCGGACCCCGTCGGAAGGCGAACCACAGCAAGGTGCCCGGCTCGTCGTCCACCAGCATCCTGGCCTCGGTGAGGAACTCCGACAGGGCCTCCTCCCTGCCGGGCAGCGCTTCGAGCTCAACGAGGAATCCGACGGGTGCCATGTCGTCACTATGCCTGGCGGGATATGTTGACAAAGCTCAACACCGGCCAGGATCTCCACGGATCCCGCCCACACGTGCCCGCACCGAAGGAGCGACTCGTGCCCACTCTCCTGCCCACCGCGCGGCGTCCGTCGACCTCGCGGGGACGATCACGACACGTGATCGGCGTCGTCGTCGTGCCCGACAGTTTCCCGCTGGAAGTCGTTGTCACACAAGCAGTCTTTGGTCCTCCGCTGCGCCCCATCGCGGAGATCATGAACGTCCCCGAGCGCTCGCCGTACGAAGTCGTGCTCTGCGGGGAACAGTCGCGTCACGTGCTACCGCTCGGGGTCGACCTGGGGGAGTTGGCTCCGTTGAGCACGCTGCGCGAGGTCGACACCGTGATCGTGCCGGGGGTCGCCGAGCCGCTGGCGCGGCGCAGCGACGAGCTGCTGGGAAGCCTGCGGGCCGCGGCCGACGGGGGTGCGCGCGTGGTGTCCTTCTGCGGCGGGGCCTTCCTCCTCGGCCAGGCGGGCATCCTCGACGGGCGGACGGCGACGACGCACTGGCTGCTCGCGCCGGAATTCCGCGCGTCGTTCCCTCGCGTGCGACTCGACGTCGACCGGCTCTACGTCGACGATCCGCCCGTGCACACCTCGGGCGGGGTGTTCGCGGCCACCGACCTCGCGCTGCACATCGTCGCCCTCGACCGCGGCCAGTCCGTCGCCAACGACATCAGCAGGCTGCTGGTCAGCGCGCCGCACCGGCCCGGTGGCCAGGCCCAGTTCGTCAAGGACTCGCTGCGCGCCGACGGCCCGTCGTCGATCGAGTCGCTCCTGCGGTGGTTGCGGGAGAACGTCCACGAACCGCTCACGCTGGCTGAACTGGCCCGCCACGAGCACATGAGCGAGCGCAGCCTGGTGCGCAAGTTCCGCGCCGCGACGGGGATGAGCGTGTTCGACTGGATCACCGCCGAACGCGTCGATCGCGCCAAGGTGCTGTTGGAGACCACCGACTTCGCCGTCGCGGAGGTCGCGACGATGGTCGGTTTCGGCTCCGCCGAGACGCTGCGCC
>JAESGJ010000517.1_pt1 | contig 17368 bp, 20 predicted proteins | sample 9266241 | NCBI WGS metagenome assembly JAESGJ01 (sample SAMN14514841, study PRJNA621669) | algae metagenome | isolation source: Brasilonema octagenarum HA4186-MV1 and co-occurring heterotrophs from wet... | place: USA: Manoa Valley, Hawaii | collected 2009-07-20 | reverse complement strand
GATCACCGCCCACTGCTCGTCCGAGAACCAGAACAGGTCTGCCATGGCCACCTCCACGCCGCACGTCGACAGCACGGAATCCCAATCATCCCGTCAGATCAATAGTCTGATCGAGTTTCGAGCCTAGTGCGCCGAGTGAGTGACCCGAGATCCGCGCACCAAGTCGATCAGTCCCTGCGGATCCGCCGGCACCGCCTTGCCCCGCCAGGCGACGTGCTGATCAGGACGGGAGAGGACGAGGTGCTGCCCGTAGGCGTCGGCCCTCGCCTCCTCGTCCAGGTCGACCACCGAGAGAGGCAGGCCGCGCCGATCTGCGGCCATTAGTAGCGGCGCCACGTCCAGCGTCGGGTCCGTCCGGATCAGGGTGTAGCCCGGCCCGAGGCGATCGTAGAGCGATCGACCTTGCCTGTCCCACAGATGGGGCGTGCGGCAGCCCGGTACCGTTGAGGGGGTGAAGCCCGCCATGCTGTAGGCGGGCGGCGTCTCTCCGTCATAGGCGATGATCGGCGACCCGTCGTAGAACGTGCCGAAGTTCAGCCCGCCGCAGCAGTACTGGTTGACGTTCAGCTCGTAGGCCTCCTGGCCGAGGCGACGCCGCGCGGCCTCGCCCTCCGGCCCCGGCGCCTCGATGTCGCGCGGCACCCCGCCGCGCTGCTTCGTCAGGGCGATGGCGTGTTCCATGGCGAAGCGGGAGACCTGGTCGGTGATCGGCAGGCGCTCGGCCTCGTAGGCGTTGAGGAGGGCGGGCTCCGCCCAGCCCGAGAGCACGCCCGCCAGCATCCAGGACAGATTCGTCGCATCCGCGATGCCGGCATTCATGCCGTAGCCCGCCATAGGCACCCAGATGTGCGCGGCATCGCCGCAGATGAAGACACGGCGGTCGCGGAAGCGGTCCGCGACCAGGCGGCGGCCGATCCAGTCCTCCTTGCTGATCACATCATACTTGAAGTCCTCCCCGACGCCGAGGATGAGGCGGATGCAGCGGTCGCGGTCCACGGCCTCGAAGTCTGTCTCCTCGGCCCGCAAATAGTTGTGGATCAGCCAGGTCTCGCGCCCGTCGATCGCGTACATGTTGCCGCTGCGACGAGGGTTGAGGGAGAAGGTCGCCCAGGCCGGGCCGGCGGGCATGCGCGCCAGGAGGTCGGGGGCGCGGATGAAGGTGGATTGCACGCGCTGCACCACTGGGTCTCCGCAGAACGTCGCCCCAATCGCCTTGCGCGTGGAGGAGGCGCCGCCGTCGCAGCCGACGAGGTAGTCGCAGGAGATCTCAAGCGGCTCGCCACCGTCCAGGCGCTCGGCCCGCGCGACCACCCCAACCTCGGACTGCTCGAAACCCGTCACGCGCGCACGGTTGATGATCCGCAGCGTCGGCATGGCCTGGGCGTGGCGGAAGAGGATCGGCTCCAGGTAGATCTGGTTGATCCGGTGCGGCGGCTCAGGTGTCGGCCAATGTGTGTCCGGCCCGGTCTTCGCCGTGTAGCGGTCGCGCCGGCAGGGAATGGGGATGCGGGACAGCTCCTCCCCCGTCGCGGTGATGCGGTAGGCGACATCGTTCGGGAAGTCGGCCGGGAGACCCGCGTCGCGCAGTGCCGCGGCCACGCCGAGACGGCGGAAGATTTCCATGGAGCGCGCGGAGACGTGGTTGCACTTCACGCTCGGCGGCTCCCCCTCGGCCCGCGTCTCCACGACCGTGACGTCGACGCCGCGCCAGGCGAGGTCCATGGCCAAGACGAGGCCGACCGGCCCCGCGCCGATCACCAGCACGCCAGTCCGGATCTGCTCAGCCATAACCGACCTCCTGCCCCCTCGCCCCCTCTGGGACGCGGAAGAGGTTGTAGGTGACTGCGCCTTTGGGGATTATTGAATAATATTCCATCGTTCGTGAGGATCTCTCGTGAACCCTACCCTGCGCCAGATGGAAGCGTTCACCCTGTGCGCTCGCCAGGGAAGCCTGACGGCCGCGGCGGAACGCATGGGCCTGACCCCGTCGGCCATAAGCCTCCTACTCCGGCAACTGGAGACGGAGATGGGGCTGCGGCTGCTTGATCGAACAACGCGCCGCCTTCAGCTGACTGAGGCAGGAAGGGACGTTCTGGAGGGCGCCGAGCGCGTGCTGCAGGAGAGAAGCCGCCTTCTCGCGGGCGTGCAGGGGTTGATGGCGCGACAGAGCGGACAACTCGTCATCGCGGCTTCAGCCGCCATCGCGGCGGTCATGCTCCCCGGAATGATGTGTGCCTTCACCGAGCGCCATCCAGGCATCCGGCTGGTCCTCCGCGATGTGTCCCCGGACAGGGTCGTCCCGATGGTGGAGGAGGGCATTGCCGAGATCGGACTGGGCACGGTTGGCGAGGTACCCATCGGGATCCGGACCGAGACACTTCTGAGCGATCAGATCAGCGCCATCTGTCGCCGCGATGCCCCACTCGCCGCACGGCAGCGGCTCTCCTGGACTGAGGCGCTGGGCGAGCCGTGCATCTCCGTTGTTCCCGGCGATCCGATCCGAACCCTCATCGACGAGACGTTGGCTGCTCGGGGCCGCTCGCTGGAGCCAGCCTGGGAGGTGTCCTTCTTCGCCACCGCGCTTTCCCTCACGGCGGCCGGCTTCGGAATCGCCTTGCTGCCGGGCTATCTGGTTGCGCAGTCGCCAGCCATGGGGCTCATGGCCGTGCCACTGGAGGAGCCCAGGGTCCGGCGGGACGTAGCGTTGGTGTCGCGTGCGGGACGCAGCCTCTCACCGGCTGCATCGGCTTTCATGGCCGTTGCCCGAGGATCGATTGCCGCCCGCCTGTGAGCCGCCACAGGGGAGATGGAATCCTAGCAGCCCGCAGCACCGACGGTCATGACCAAGCGCTTAGTTAGCGGGAGTGGCGCGATGCGGGCGCGGAACCAGCCCGCCGTTGTTTGCGCCGATGGTTTGGAACAGCCTGGCGCCCCGCCCTCCTCCCGGCGCCGCCAGGAGGCGATGAAGCGCGCCAAATGCGTGTAGCAGCCCGTGTAGCCGAGGCGCCTGATCTCGGTGAACAGGCGGGTCGCTACAGTGCAGCCCTCCGCCCAGCGTCGGGTGAGGTGCCCGAGGAAAAGGGACGGAGAGGCCGAGGTCCGCGTGGGAAGATTGCGTTGGGGCAGCGCTTCCAGTCGGATCCAGCGGTCTACGCGTCGGCGGCTCAAGCCGAGTTCCTGGGTGATCGCGGTGGCTGTCCTGCCGGCGTCGTAGAGCGCCCGCACCTGAGCGAACAGGCCCTCCCTGACCCCGTGCAGGCCAGCCCGGTTCTCCTCTACCTCTGCTGCGGCCGAAGCGCCCGGCCTGAGAGGGCGGCCCAGCCGGCCCAGCTGCTGCTCGATGCGCTCGCGCAGGTTCTGGATCAGGTGAAAGCGATCGGCGACCTGCCTCGCCTGCGGAGCACCCGCCCGGGCACCCTCGGCGTAGAGGCCATGCCGGTCTCGGCTGATCACCCTTACCTCCGGATGCCCCTGCAGCCACTCCGCCGTGCCGGCGGAGGAGCGGTGTGACAGCACGTCCACCACCGCCCGTCGCTCCAGATCGACCATGATGGTCCCGTAGGTCTGGCCCTTGCGCCAAGCCCAGTCGTCGATCCCGAGCACTCGGACGGGGGACCCGGCGTTCTGGGCCGCGAAGCGTCTGAGCGAACGAAGCACGGTGTCGTCGCTGATCGGCATGCCCATGCGGGCCAGGACCCGCTCCGCCGGGCGCCCGCCCACGTTATGGCCGAGGAGCAGGGCGAGGTCAGCCAAGCGCCGTGTTCGTCGCAGCCGCGGCTCCGCGACGCCGGGGAGAGGCTCAGCGAAGACCTGCCGATCGCAGCCGGGGTTCCGGCACCTCAGGCGAGCGGTCCTGATCTGGACCGTGACCCGCGCACCCTGCGAGGGGAGATCCTGCAAACGCCGTAAGTAGGTGCTGTGGCGGCTCCGGGACGGAGTGCCGCAGGCAGGGCAGGTCCCGTGACCCGCTCCTGCTGCGGAGACGACCCATCCTCCACCGACGCCGCTCTCGACACCAAGGATCCGAACACCCGCGAGCGGCGCCAGCAACGTTCTCTTTCCCATAACCCCCGGCTCTCGCCAGCAGCCCGCAAGGGCAACCCGGATGCCTGCACCAAGAATGAGGAAGGACCTGGTTGAGGATTTCTGACAGCAAGGGCCTTCCCCGATCCCGCCATCACCCTGGCCACCGGCCACGCGCCTGGCGGATCGACCGACATCGCTTCCCGCATCCTGGCGGACCGGCTGCCCTCGATCCTCGGGTCCGGGGCGCGGGTGGTGGTGGAGGACCGCCCCGGCGCGGGCGGGATCGTCGCCGCCGATTGGCTGAAGCGGCAGGAGCGGGACGGGCACACCCTCGCGCTCGTCGAGACGGCGTCGCACGCCGTCATCCCTGCGGTCATGAGGGGCGGGACGCGCTACAACCCCGTCACGGACTTCACGGTGCTGGCCATCGTGGGCACCTCCCCGCTGGTCCTGACCGTCACCGACGACCTGCCAGCCCGCTCGGTGCAGGAGGTGGTGGCCCTACTCCGCCAGGGGCCGGCCGACAGGCTGAGTTACACCACCTCCGGGGTGGGCACGATGCCCCACCTGGCGTCCGAGATGCTGGCACTCACCCTCAACACCCGCTTCGTCCACGTGCCCTACCGCAGCGGCGGGCAGATGATGCAGGCCATCTTCCAGAAGGACTGCCAGTTCGGCATGCCGACCCTGCCCTCCGCCGCCGGGCCGGTGCGCGACGGGCTGGTCCGCGGCGTCGCGGTCACCGGCAGCCGCCGCTTCCCCTCCTTCCCCGACCTGCCGACGCTGGAGGAGGGCGGCATGACCGGATACGACCTGCCCTACTGGAACCTGATCGTCGGTCCGGCCGGCATGGCGCCGGCGCTCGTGGAGCAACTCAACGGCGCGCTGCAGGCGGCCCTGGCGGACCCAGCGGTCAAGGCCCGGTTCCTGACCGCCGGGCTGGAGGCGTGGAGCGGCCCGAACGGCCCCGCTGTCGGGCGCGCCTTCCTGGAGGCGGAGGTGATCCGCTACCGCCGCATCGTCGAGCGGACCGGCGTGCGCCTGGAGGCCTGACATGACACCGGCTTCCTGATCCTCGTCGGGGGTGGCGCGCCTCAGCACATGAAGGCGCCACCGTTCACGTCGAGGCAGGTGCCGGTGATGAACGCCGCCCCGGGCGAGGCGAGGAAGGCGACGACCGCGCCGATCTCCTCCGGCGAGGCCGCCCGCCCGGCCGGTGTGCGCGCCTGAATGCTTGCCTGGATCTCTGGGCTGACCGCGGCGATCAGCTTCGTCGCCACCAGCCCTGGTGCGATCGCATTGGCGGTGACGCCAAAAGGCGAGAACTCCGTGGCGATTGCCCGGGTGAGCCCGAGGATCGCGGCCTTGGAGGTGGCGTAGGCGGCACTGGCCTGGTGCGGGTTCGTCCGCCCGGCGCGGGAGGACATGTTGACCACACGGCCCCAACCGCCGTCCCGCATGGCCGGCACGAACTGACGGGCGAGACGCATGGGCGCGGTCACGTTGATCCGCATGACCAGGTCCCATTCGTCATCGCTCATCCCGCCCAGGGTCGCGGACCGCCCGGCGTGCTTGGGCGAAATAGCGGCGTTGTTGACGAGGATGGATGCCGTTCCCCAGTGGCCGAGCAGCAGGTCCTGCAGACGGGCGGGCGCGTCGGGATCACCGATATCGGCGGGGATGGCGAGCACCTGGCCGGAGGGCAGTGTCTGGACCGCCTCCTCCAGGCCGGCACGGTCCACATCCACCATGGCCACGCAATGCCCGGCCTCCACCAGCTTGGCGCTTACCGCAAGCCCGATGCCGCGCGCCGCCCCGGTGACGAGCGCGATCCGCGGTTGGTCCGTCATGTTCGCGGCTCCTCGCCGGCGCCCGCGCCGCCGGATCTCATTGCGTCGTAAGCCCGGCCGCCTGGATTAGGCCGCGGTAGCGGTCAATGTCCGTGCGGACGAGATCCGCGAAGGCGTCCGACGCCAGGGGCGCAGTGCGGAAACCGGCCCTCAAAAGGCCTTCGCGCAGCGCGGCGTTCTTAAGGCAGGCCTCCAGCGCACTCCCGATCCGCTCGATCACCGCCGACGGTGTCCGGCGCGGCACCATGATGCCGGCCCAGGCCTCGAAGCTGGAATCGGGGTACCCGGCCTCCGCGAAAGTCGGCACCTCCGGCAACAGGGGCGACCGCTGCACTGAGGTAATGGCAACGGACCGGAGTTGCCCGCCGGCGATCAGCGGTGCGGAGGTCTGCGGTGTCAGCAGGCTCAGCTCGATGTTGCCGCCGAGCAGGTCCGTCACCATGGGCTGCTCGCCCGGGTAGGGCACGTGGCGCAGCCCGGCGGCGGTGTTCCGGTTGAACTGCTCCATCACCAGGTGGAGCGGGCTCCCGACGCCCGTGGTGCCGTAGGTGAAGGAGCCGTTGCGCTGCTTTGCCAGCTCAGCAAGGGCGCGGAGGTCGCCTTGCGGCACCGCGGGACCGGCAACGAGGACGAACTCGTAGTTTACCATGCGCCCCACCGGCGCGAGGTCCCGGATCGGGTCGTAGGGTAGGCTGCGGGTCAGCAGCGGCAGCAGCACCACCGACCCGACAAAGCCCACCAGCATGGTGTACCCGTCGGGCGCGGCATTGGCGACGAAGCCCGTGCCGACCGCGCCGGTTGCTCCCGGCCGGTTGTCAACAACGACGGGCTGCCCGAGCTGCTGCGTGAGCCCCGTCGCGACCAGCCGGCTCATCAGGTCCGTGGCACCGCCGGGCGCGTAGGGCAGGACGAGCCGCAGGGGGCGCGATGGAAAGGCCTGCGCCGCCGCCGGCCCGCCGAGCGCGCTGCCCCACGCGGCGAGCGACGCGGTGGCCAACTGGCCCTTGAGAAATGCACGCCGTGTTGGCCTCATGGCCGTTGCCTCCCTGATGTCGCCTGGCCCGTCTTCTTGTTCCGGCGCGGCGGGCTAGAGCAGGCCCACATTCGCCAGCAGCTTGCGCTCGTCCTCCCAGGCCCGCCGTGCATAGGCCGCGTAGTTCTCGGGGGACTGGTACCAGTTCGTCTGCTTCATCTCCCGCAGCATGGCGACGTGCTCCGGCGCCTCGAGGGCCTGCTTGAAGGCGTCGTGCAGCCGCGAGACGGCGACGGGCGGCATGTCCCTGGGGCCGACCAACCCGTAGGGGCTCTGGTAGACGAGATCGAGGCCGAACTCGCGCGCCGTGGGCACGTCGGGGTACTCGGGGTAGCGCTCGCGCTCCCACACCAGCAGCATGCGGGCCTGGCCGGCCTCCAGCAGCGGCGCGATGGCGCTCACCGCGTCGGTCTGCAGCATCACCTGTCCGCCGAGCAGCGCGAGGGTGGATTCCGCCGCGCCTCGAAAGGGCACGTGCGTCATCTTCAGGTCGGCGCGGAGCGCCATCTCCTCCATCGCCAGGTGCGGCGTGCCGCCCGCCCCGGTGGAGGCGAAGGTGACGTCGCCAGGATGGGCCCGCGCGTGGCGTTCGACATCGTACCAGCTCCGGAACGGGGAATCCGCGCGCACGGCGACGCCGAGCACGTAGCCCGAGATGCCGATAATGTAGGTGAAGTCCCGAAGCGGATCCCAGCCCACCCGCTGCATGTGCGGCACGCGGAACAGGCCGACCGGTCCCTGCGCGATGGCATAGCCGTCGGGGCGGCCGACGCCCACCAGCATCGCCGCGGCGCGGGAGCCGGCCGCGCCCGGCTTGTTGTCCACCACGATGGGCTGCATCAACGTGGCCGATGCCAGGCGCGCCAGCAGCCGGATCTGCCGATCCGTGGCGCCGCCGGCGGAGAAGGCGATCGAGAGCGCGATCGCGCGGTTCGGGTAGTCGCCGCCGCTTCCCTGAGCCGCGGCCCCCGTGCCGACCAGCCCGGCCAAGCCCGCCTGCAGGAGCGCCCGCCTCGTTCCGTTCATTGTCTTCCCCCCTTATTGAGCCGGCCCCTTGTCCCGGGGCCTTCGCTACTCCGCCGTCACCTTCGTAACCTGGATCATCTCCCGCCAGCGCCCCGCATCGGCCACCACCTGCTCGGAGAACCCGGCCGAGTTCAGGAAGTCGGGCTTCATCGATAGCCCGGCCAGCATGGTCCGGAAGCCGTCGCTTCCGACGTTGACGCGAAGCGCGTCCTCCCACTTCCGCAGCACCGCGTCGGGCACGCCGCGCCGCAAGAAGACCGCCATCCAGCTCAGTGCCTCAAAGCCGGGGACGCCCTGGCCGGCGAAGGTGGGGACCGCGGGGTATTGGTCCATCCGCTCGGTCCCGGCCACGGCCAGCAGTTTGGCCGCGCCGGAGCCGACATGCGGGGCCAGGGTGCCGATATCGACGATGGTGTAGCTCACCCTCCCCGCGAGGAAGTCGGTGATCATCGGCGCGGCGCCGCGATAGGGAACGTGGTTGGCATCCAGCCCGAATTTCTGCGCGAAGAGCGTGCCGTAGATGTGCCCGGTCGAGGCATTCCCGGTGGACCCGAAGCTGTGCTTGCCCGGCTCCGCCTTGATCTTGGCCACCAACTCGGCGAGCGTCGAGACGCCGAGGGAGGCTGGGGCGGCGAGCGCTGTCGGGACCGAGAGAACCCTCGCGACCGGGACGAAGTCCGCGATCGGGTCATAGGTCATGGTCCGGAACACGCTGAGGTTCTGGATGTGCTGCGTGAGCGCGTAGAGGGCGGTGTATCCATCCGCCGGAGCCCGGGCCACGACCTCCGTCCCGATCATCGCGCTGGCGCCGCCCGGTTCTCGACGACCAGAGTCTGCCCCCAGAGCTTCGAGATCTCCGTCGCGAGATGGCGCGCGGTGGCGTCCGTCACGCCGCCCGGCGGATAGGGCACCACCAGCCGGACCGGCCGGTCCGGAAAGGTGCCGGCCTCCTGGGCGCGCAGGACGCCCGGCGCCGCCAGGCCCGACAACGCCATCGCCGCGAGGCTTCGCCTTCTCATCATCACGCTCTCTCCCGTTCAGCATGTCTTGTCGGCGGCTCTCCGTTGCGGGTTTTCAGCCCATGAAGGCCCCGCCGTTAACGTCGATGATAGCCCCGTTGGTGAAGCCCGCCTTGGGGCTGGCCAGATAGGCGATGGCCTCGGCGAGCTCCTCCGCGGCCCCGGATCGTCCCGCCGGATTGGCCTTGTTGTAGGCCGCCTCGCGCTCGGGCGACCATTGCGACGCGAGAGGCGTCACGATCCGGCCCGGCGCCACCACGTTGGAGGTGATTCCGAACTTCCCGAAGGTATAGGCGACGTGGCGGCTGAGGCCGAGGAGCGCGGCCTTCGTCGCCATGTAGGACGGGCCGTTGACGAGCCCGGCGGTGCGGCCGGCGCTCGAGGAAACGTGGACGATGCGCCCGTAGCCCTGCCTCTGCATGTCGGGGATGAAGTGCTTGCACATCAGCATGGCCGCGGTGAGGTTCACGCCGAGGACGAGGTTCCACTCCTCCAGCGTCGTCTCCACCACGTTCCAGGCGCGGCCATCGTGCTTCGGAGCGATCCCCGCATTGTTCACGAGCACGCTCGCCGGTCCCATCGCGTGGGAGACCTGCTGCTGGATGCGCCCGGGCGCCGTCGGGTCCGCGAGGTCGGCGGTGATGGCCAGGACACGGTCCGGGGCAAGGCGGCCGGCCGCCGCGCGCAACTCCGCCTCGTCCCGGTCGACCATGGCGACGCGAAAGTTCCCGGCCAGCAGCCGCTCCGCCGTAGCCAGCCCGAGGCCCCGCGCGGCGCCGGTTACCACCGCGACGCGGGGAGTCTCGTCCGGAGGTATCTCGCTGCCAGAAGGCATCCTAGCGGCCCCTGCCCTGCCCGGTGGTGAGGCCGGTCCGCTTGGCGATCACCTCCAGCATCACCTCGTTCGCGCCGCCGCCGACGGCGACGATGCGCAGGTCGCGCATCAGGCGGGTGATGCGGTTGTCCCACATGTAGCCCTGGCCGCCGAAATACTGCGCGCAGGCCGAGGGAACCTCGAGCGCCAACTTGCCCGCGAGATACTTGGCGATGGAGGCGACCGTGGTCACGTCCTCCCCGGCCACCATGCCCTCGACGGCGCGATAGGCCAGGGCCCGCAGGGCCTCCATCTGAGAGCGGAAGTCCGCGAGCCTGTGATAGATGATCTGGTTGTCGAGCAGTTTCTTGCCGAAGGCGGAGCGCTCCGCCGTGTGCTCCACCGTCAGGCGCAGCACCTCCTCCAGCCCGCTGAGCGTCCGGAGGCAGCCCCAGAGGCGCTCATGCTGGAACTGCTCCATCTGGTAGCGGAAGCCCATGCCCGGCTCGCCGATCAGGTGGCGGATCGGCACGCGCACTTCGTCGAAGAAGACCGGCGCGGTGTCCGAGCAGTGCATGCCCAGCTTGTTCAGCTTCTTGCCGACGCTCACGCCCTTCGTGTTCATCGGCACCACGATCAGGGACTTGTTCCGGTACGGCCCGCCTTCGGCGGACGTGTTCGCGAGAAGGCTGATCCAGTCGCCCTGGGTCGCGCTCGTGATCCACATCTTGCCGCCGTTGATGACCCAGTCGCCCCCATCCTGGCGGGCGCTCGTCTTAATGGCCGACACGTCGGAACCGGCCGAGGGCTCGCTCACGCCGATGCAGGCGACGTTTTCTCCCGCGATGGCGGGCACCAGGAACTCCCGGCGCAGCTCGTCCGTGCCGTGGGAGGCCAGGGCGGGTATGGCCGAGTTGTGTGCGCCGATCGCGAAGGGAAGCGCCCCGGCCTGGGCGTAGCCCAACTCCTCCGCCGCCACGGCGACGTAGGAGAAATCGAGCCCGAGCCCGCCATACTCGACCGGCTTGTCAATGCCGAGCAGCCCGAGTGGGCCGGCCTTGCGGAAGATCTCGTGCAGCGGCGCGATGCCCGCCTCCTCCCACTCGTCCGCATGGGGGTCGAGATCCTGCTGCACGAAGCGCCGTATGGCCCGGCGCATCTCCTCATGCTCGCTCGTGAAGATGGCGCTCATCGCTCGCTTCCCCTGAACCCGTCCTCGCCGGCGCGACCGTGCAACCGCCTCGTCACGCCGCGTACTCCTCGTCCGAAATCCTCAGCAGGATCTTCCCGACCTGGGCGCCAGAGGCGAGGCGGCGGTGCGCGTCCGCGGCCTCGTCTAACGCGAAGACGCGGTCGATCACGGGGCGGATCGCCCCCGCCTCGATCAGTGGCCAGACATGCCGGCGTAGCGCCTCCGCGACCGCGCCCTTGAAGGCCACGGGCCGCGCCCGCAGCGTCGCGCCCGTCAGCGTCAGGCAACGCATCATCATCCGTTGGATGTCGAACTCCGCCTTGCGGCCACCGAGGAAGGCGATGAAGACGATGCGCCCTCCCTCCGCCAGCATCCCCATCTCGCGGCCGACATAGTCGCCGCCCACCATGTCCAGCACCACGTCCACGGGTTGTGTTGCGAACTTGCGGCGCAGCCCCGGGCAGGTACAAACCACGGCATGGCTAGACGGCGGAGAGTGGCCTCGGTGAGGCCGGATCAATCCTTCAAAGGGCGGCAGTTTACCGCCGAGGTCATCCTGTGGGCGGTCCGGTGGTTCCTGATGTTCCCGATTAGCTACCGCGATCTCGAACTGATGCTTCAGGACCGCGGCGTGGAAATCGCGCACACCACCCTCTTCCGCTGGGTCCAGGCTTACGCGCCGGAGATCGAGAAGCGGATCCGACCACACCTGCGTGCCTCGAACGGCTCGTGGAGGGTCGACGAGACCTATGTTCGGGTGAAGGGGCGCTGGATGTACCTGTACCGAGCGGTCGACAGCCGCGGACAGACGATCGACTTCCTGCTCTCGGCCAAGCGGGACGCCGAGGCCGCGAAGCGCTTCTTTCGCAAGGCGCTGGGGCAGCCGCATACAATGAACCCTCGCACCATCACGGTGGACAAGAACCCGTCCTATCCGTGTGCCATCGAGCAGCTGAAGGAGGACGGCGAGCTGTGGCGCTTCTCCTGCCTACGGCAGTGCAAGTTTCTCAATAACATCGTGGAACAAGACCATCGGCGCGTGAAACGCCTAGTCAGACCGGGGCTCGGCTTCGGCAGCTTCTGGACGGCGAGACGAACACTGACAGGCTACGAGGTGATGGCGATGGCAAGGAAGGGGCAGCTTCGGAAGATCGACGGGCGCGACATGCGGGCCCAAGCCACCTTCGCCGCCGGGCTGTTCCAGGTTGCTGCCTGATCCGCCTGCTATCCAGGCCATCTGCGGCGCGCCGCAAACTCTGCAACACAACCAGAACTACTATCTGCCCGGCCACCTCGAGGCGCAGATCAAGGCCTTCGTCGAGCACTACAACCACCAGCGCTACCACGAGAGCTTGAAGAACCTTACCCCAGCCGACGTCTATCTCGGCCGAGGACAAACCATCCTGCTCGAGCGTGAACGCATCAGGCGCCAAACCATCCAGCAGCGGCGCTTGCTGCACCACTGCCAAGCCGCTTAACGTCATTCACCAGATGCGCCGGATCCTCCGCTAAACCAGCGCCCTCACTGTCCCAAAGCATTCGACGACGGACAGGCTGGATGACATCAAAGCTCTGCTCGCGGCCCTCCCGCCGCCGCTCCGGGCCGTGGTTCTCGTGGTGTTACACCGCCCATGGGACACTCCGAGCAACCTGCGCGCGGTCCTCAGCCGCGCTTGCTCCCACCCGGTCCTGATCTCCGACGAGGCAGAAAGGTTCGAAAGGGGCAGCGTATACATCGGCGAGCCCGCCCAACACCTGACCCTTGCCGCACGTGGCCTGGGCGTGATGGTCGATGACCCTGAAGGGGCGCACAAGAACCGGACGGTCGACCTGCTCTTCCGCTCAGTGGCTCACCACGGACATGGGCGAATGATCGTCGTCGTTCTGTCAGGCTCTCTCGATGACGGCTCGCGCGGTCTGGCCGCAATTCATGAAGCAGGCGGCCTGACGATGGTGCTTGCGCCGGACCAGTTGTCACGCCAGGGCATGCCCGAAAACGCCATCGCCTATGACGGTCCCATCGACACGATCGGAAGCCCTGAGACGATCGCTGCCGCCGTCGTCGAAGCCATTGCGAGTTGCTGACGGTCACCTTTGCCCCGTTAGGGAACACCCTCGGTCGTACCGTGGACCGCCTCCCGCGGAGGACTGTGTCACGCGCCGACCGTCCACATCGTGATCGGTGCGAAAGGCTCGCTCTGGTCCACGGCTACCTTCCCATCTCGCGCCAGTTCAAGTCCGGCTACGAGGGTGCTGGCCAGCGCCGCCCGCAGCCGGATCGGGCGGTCGGGCGTGTGCTGCGGGATGCTCGGCAGGCAGCGCTCCAGAGGGAGGTCGGCCGGGTATCTGCCGAGCAGTTCGGCGATGCGCTGGAGCGCATCGGGAATGCGCCAGAGATCGGGGGGTCTGGGCCGATAGACCGGCGCTGCTTCGGCCCCCCTGCCCTCCCTTCCCTCCAGCATGGCGAGTGTCGCCTCCAGAAAGGCGACGTAGAGCTCCGCCTGCGGCCGGGCCTGGGCTGGGGTGCCCTGCCCGGGGGCGAACACCACCTGCCCAAGCTGCGGCCGCGCCGCGAGCCAGTCCGCCCCGGCCCGCATGCGCGTCAGCTCGTCCAGGAGCTCCAGCCGCCGGCTGGCTGCCGCCTGCGCGTCCTCCGCCTCCTCGGGACTTGCGGGCGCCAGCAGCTGCGCCTTGAGCAGCAGCAGCTGGCTCGCCATCACCAGCCAGTCCCCCCGCCGCTCCAGCGGGATCCGCCCTCCCCCACCCTCGATGGCCTCGACCAGCTGGTCGGTCAGGGTCAGGATGGAGAGCCGGCCGAGATCGACCCGCTGGCGCCGGACCATCTCGAGCAGGAAGTCGAGCGGGCCCTCGAAGCCCTCCACGCTCAGCCGCGGCGCGGCATGGGCCGAAAGGGAACCCGGGCCCCTTCCCTCCCCTTCCCAGACCTCCGCCTTGGCCGCGGGCGAAACCTCAGCCACGGCGGCGGGCGCCGACTCGCGTTCTGTCGTTCAGACCCATTCCTTCCAGCGTGGGGCCCTGGCCCTTGTCCTCCGCCTCCCGCGCCGCACCCGGGTAGTGCGGCTGCAGATCGAGCGAGAGCTCGGGCCAGCGGCGGCGCAGCTGGGCAATGGCGGCCCAGGGCGACCAGTCGGCCGACCAGAACCCGACCCGCAGCTGCCCCATCTTCCTCTTTCGCCCGTCCAGCGTACTCGGCAGCGCCTCGACGTGCCGGAGCGGCCAGGTCACGCCCCAATGGGTTCGGAGCCACTCCCGACTGACGGCCTCCTCCGGCCCGAGGGCGAGAATGGCGGGCGGCACGGGCAGGAGCCGGTGCAGGTCAAAGGGGCAGCTCCGGTCCGCACCCATCCGGGCGAGCGCCGCCTGATGGTTGGTAGCGACCGCCTCCCGCAGCCGCCGGGCCAGGAGCTTGGCGCCCGGGAGGCTGATCGCCCGCACCCCGTCCTGCGGTCCGGCCATGGGCAGGAGGAACTCCTCCTCCAGGGCGGCGAGATCCAACGCCCAGGGAATCACGCCCGGGCCGGCCGCGGCCAGGCGGAAGGCCTCCACGCGCGCCGACGGCCCGCCAACGGTCAGGACGTTCCACAGCCAGTCCACCGGCACGGGTGTCGGCTGCCAGAGGGGCGAGGCCGCCTCGCTCGGCTCAGGCATGTAAGGCCGCGCTCTTCTTGCTTGGCATCCCGTGCATGCGCTCCTAGGAAGCCGCCATGCTCGCCAAACCCTTCGCCCCCCTGAAAGACCCACCCGAGCCGGTGGAGATCCAGGTCAGCAAGGAGGGCCCGGGCCGGAACAGCTGGCGCTGGTCGATCTGGCGCGGAACCAACCTCATCGCCCGCGCCGCCCGCGGCTTCGCGGGCGCCGAGGCCGCGTATGAGGAGGGCCGCCGGGCCCTGAACCGCTGACGGCCGAGCGCCCTCGCCAGGGGCCGCCGCCACCCAGGGGTCAGCCCCCTCACAGGTCGAGCAGCCGGGCCGGGCTGTCCTGGGTGATCCTGGCTCGCCGGCGATAGCCCTGGGTGGTGGCCAGGCTCTTTTGCCGGGCATGGTGCATGACCTGCTCATCCAGCGCGCCCTTGAGGTAGGCCTCCGTGATGAAGCCCGCCCGCAAGCCATGGGGCGACAGGCGCTCGGTCTCGTCGACCGTGAGTCGGGCCAACTCGGCTCTCTTCCGCAGGATCTTCCACACCCCCTGCGGAGAGAGCCGGTCCTCCAGCGCGCCGCCGGGGCTGAGCCGGCGGAACACCGGGCCCCACTCGATCCGCGTCCGCCGGAGCCACGCCTCCATCGCCCGCACCGGACAGGAGAGCGGGTTCAGCCCGCGCGGAATGCCGATCGTGGCCCCCTCCCCCTCCTGGTCCCGCTTGGAGCGCGGGATGAACACCGTCATCCCCTCGCCCGTGAAGCGCAGGTGCTCGCGGTCGATCGCGACCAGCTCCGAGCGCCGGAGGGCGCCGGCAAAGCCCAGCAGCAGCAGCGCGCGGTCGCGATGGCCCGCGGTGTCGGTGCCGCAGGCGGCCAGCAGTCGCTTGACCTCGACGGAGGTGAGCGCCGCGGCGGGCCGGGCGGGCTTGCCGTGAGTCGCGAGAATGCCGCGCATGGTCGCGGTGATCGCCGGATGCCGGGTCTCCCAGGGATGCCCGGCCCCGCGGTGCTGATGGGCGATGGCGGCGAGCCGCCGGCGCAGCCCGGCGCGGCCGAGCGTCCTGGCCAAGCTCGCGAGATGGCCGGCCACGACGACCGGGGCGGCTGGGAGCGGGGCGATGCCGCCCGCCTCGCACCACCCGCAGAAGGCACGCCAGTCGCTCTCATAGGCCCGCTTCGTGTTGTCCGAGAGGGCGCGCCCGGCATAGCCGGCCGCCTGGGCCACGGCCTCGCCGACCGGGCCCGCGAGCACGGCCAGCGCCTCGGGCGGCAGCGCCTCGCCCACCAGGCGCCGGAGGGTGGGCGGAAGCGCGCCGCCCCCTGCCCCATCGGGCGCCGTCACCGCCCGGCCCTCCCCTGCTGATACCTGGAAATCCGAGCCTTTGCTGGCCTCTGCGCCGCTGTCCTGCCCACCGCCCCCGAGCCTCCTGCCCTCTTCTGGCCCTACCGACAGGCGCCCCCGCGCCCGCCATCGCAGCCCGTTCCAATGTGCCAGGAGTGGGGCTCCTGTGGCAATCGGGCACTTGGGCCAACAAGCGCACGATAATGGGATATTATCATGCCTAACGCTACCTTGAGGGTGTTACGCACTGGCGGCGAGTTCTGCGGCACGCCTGAGCAGTAGTATGGTGAAGGCGACGAGGTGCAGGCCCGCCAGCGTCTCGGGCAAGCGCTCATAGTCGCGGGCGAGCCGACGGAAGCGGGCGGACCAGCCGAATGAGCGCTCTACTATCCACCGCCGGGGCAGGAGCACGAAGCCGCGCTTGACTTCGGGCAGCCTGACGACCTCGAGCGCGATGCCATGAGCGGCCGCGGCCTGAGCAGGCCGCTCGCCGGTGTAGCCCTGATCGACGTAGGCGAGGTCCACGCTCTCGCTGGTCGCGTCCTGCACGGCCTCGACCAAGGTGGAGACGGCGGCGCGATCATCGGTGTTGGCCGGTGTTCCATGGAGCGCCAGCAGGTGGCCGAGCGTGTCGACGGCCAAGTACAGCTTGGAGCCTCGGATGCGCTTGTGCCCATCCAAGGCAGCCCGCCCGCCGCTCTCTGGCGTGGAACGAAGCGTCCTGCTGTCCAGCACGGACGCGGACGGCTCCTCCGCGCAGCCCTGAGCCAGGCGGAGCACAGCCCGCAGATCCTGGACCAACATCTCGAAGCAGCCTGCCCGAAGCCAACGCAGCGCCTGGTCGTAGACGGCGTGCCAGGGCGGGAGGTCGTGGGGCATGCCCGCCAGGCCACGCCGTAGCGGACCAGACAGCGCAGCCCGTTGAACACCTCGCGCAGCGGGTGCTCGCGTTGCGCGGCCTCCTCGGGCAGCAGCCTCAGATAGGGTGCAACCAGCGCCCACTCCTCGTGGGACACGTCGGACGGGTACGGCTTACGAGACGGCATTCACCCATAACGAGGGCTCACGCAGGTCCGTAACACCCTCTAGGGGCCGACCAGGGCTTCTATTGTTTCAGTTGGCGTAGAGATGCAGAAGGCCACAGGCTCGTTCCTGAGCAGTCCACGGCGGCCGGGGCGGCTGGCGAAATTCGTCAGGCACTCTCGGGTCCAGGAGAGAGTTGTCAACGCCGGTTGAAAACTGAGCCACCGGTGGTGTGGGTCACCGGGTGAAAACTGGGATTGGGATTGACCCGATCTCGTGGACGGTTTTTGGGCTTGGGGACTACGTGTCGGCTTCAGCCCCCTGGATGGTGGCTTCGTAGGTCATGGGAGAGCGGTAGCCCAGGGCCGAGTGCAGCCTGGCGGG
>JAESGJ010000516.1_pt1 | contig 17435 bp, 17 predicted proteins | sample 9266241 | NCBI WGS metagenome assembly JAESGJ01 (sample SAMN14514841, study PRJNA621669) | algae metagenome | isolation source: Brasilonema octagenarum HA4186-MV1 and co-occurring heterotrophs from wet... | place: USA: Manoa Valley, Hawaii | collected 2009-07-20 | reverse complement strand
GCACCCTCGCCGGTCTCGAAGACCCCGACATCCGACAGCGATCCGAGGATGTCGGCCTTCATGGTCACCGAAACGCGTTCGGGCTGGCGGGTCTCCACGAACACCACGCGGTCGATCAGCAGTGCGCTGCCCGCGTCGTCCCATCCGCTGGACGCCGACTCGGTGAGGAACTGCCGCGCCGCCAGGTGCCGGTTCGCCGGATCGGCAGTGGCCTTGAGGAACTCGCGCAGCAGGACGTCGGGATCCATGCCAGGCGTCGGGGTCGGCAGGCTCGGCGGCGCGGGACGGTCCATGGTGCCGAGAGCCTGGGGCGCCGACGAACTGGGCACCCCGGCACACCCGGCGAGCGCCAGCACGAGGGCCAGCAGCAGCAGGGCGGCCGATCCACGTCTCACGTGCGCTCCCCCGCGGGCTCGCGCTCGCGCGCCGGACGGCGCGGTGGCCGATCTGCTCCAATGGGCTTGAGCGGCAACGGACTCGCCGTCACCTTGTGTCCGCGCACCAGCGGCAGCGTCAGCCGGAAGCAGGCGCCCTTGCCGGGCTCTCCCCACGCCTCGAGCCTGCCCTGGTGAAGGCGGGCGTCCTCGATCGAGATGGCCAGGCCCAGCCCGGTGCCGCCGGACCGGCGCACCCGCGACGGATCCGAGCGCCAGAATCTGCTGAACACCAGCTTCTCCTCGCCGGGGCGAAGGCCGACGCCGTAGTCGCGCACCGTGACCGCGACCGTGTCCTCGTCGGCAGCCATCCGGATGCGCACCGGCTTGCGCTCGGCGTGGTCGATGGCGTTGGCGATCAGGTTGCGCAGGATGCGTTCCACCCGCCGCGCGTCCACCTCGGCGATGACGGCCTCGGCCGGCATGTCCACCACGAGGTCGACCGACGCGTCCTTGGCCAGGTGGCCGACGTTCTCCAGGGCACTCTCGACGACGGTGCGCAGGTCCTCGGACTCGACGGACAGCTCGGCGACACCTGCGTCGTGCCGGGAGATCTCGAGAAGGTCGTTGAGCAGCGTCTCGAACCGGTCGAGTTCGCTGACCATCAGCTCGGTGGCCCGGCGCAGCGCAGGCTCGAGGTCCTCGCTGTGGTCGTAGATCAGGTCGGCGGCCATGCGTACCGTCGTCAACGGGGTGCGCAGCTCGTGGCTGACGTCGGAGGTGAAGCGGCGCTGCAGATTTCCGAACTCCTCGAGCTGGGTGATCTGGCGCGACAGGCTCTCCGCCATGTCGTTGAACGACACCGCGAGCCGGGCCATGTCGTCCTCGCCCCTGACCGGCATCCGCTCCGTCAGGTGCCCCTCGGCGAACCGCTCGGCGATCCGCGACGCCGAGCGCACGGGCAGCACGATCTGACGGGCCACCAGAAGCGCGATCGCGGCGAGCAGACCGAGCAGCACGAACCCGCCGGTCGCCATCGTGCCGCGCACCAGGGAGACCGTGCTCTCCTCGTTGTTCAACGGAAAGATCAGGTAGAGCTCGAGATTGGTGACCTGGGACGACGTCGGGCTACCGACGATCAGCGCCGGCCCCGAGAAGCCGTCGGTGTTCACGGTCGCGTACTGGTAGCTGACCTGGCCGGCCTTGACGAAGTCGCGCAGCGCCGTCGGCACCTGCTGCACGGGACCTGCAGCGGTTGCTGCGCGCGGTCCGTCGCCCGGCACCACCAGGACCGCGTCGAAGGCGCCCGCGAGACCCGCACCCGTGTCGACCTTGCGGTCGACGAGCGTGTTGCGGGCCAGTTGCAGGCTGCTGTCCAGCGAGCGCGCCTCCTCGCCACCGACGATCCCGCTGACCGTCGTGCGGGCCCGGTCGATCTCCTCGGTCGCGGCGCGCACCTTGATCTCGAGGATGCGGTCGGTGATCTGGCTCGTCAGGACGAAGCCGAGAACCATGATGACGGCGAGCGACAGACCGATCGTCAGGGTGACGACGCGCAGTTGCAACGACCGGCGCCACGCGAAACTCAGTGCCCTGCCGAGGGTGCCGAGGCCCCGCAGCATCGGAGCCGAACGACTCCTGATGCGCCGTCGTGAACCCCAGATCACTGGAGGCTCACGACGACGGCGAGCCGTCCGATCATGGTGGGCCGGCCTTGTACCCCACTCCTCGAACGGTGAGCACCACCTGCGGGTTCTCCGGATCAGTCTCGACCTTGGCACGCAACCGCTGGACGTGCACGTTCACCAAGCGGGTGTCGGCGGGATGCCGGTAACCCCACACCTGTTCGAGCAGCACATCCCGAGTAAACACCTGCCGCGGTTTGCGTGCCAGCGCCACCAGCAGGTCGAACTCCAGCGGCGTCAGCGAGATCTGCTCGCCGTGGCGGGTCACCTTGTGGGCGGGCACGTCGATCTCGACGTCGGCGATCGACAGCATCTCGGCGGGACCGTCGTCGTTGCGGCGCAGCCTGGCCCGCACGCGGGCGACCAGTTCCTTCTGCTTGAAGGGCTTCATCACGTAGTCGTCGGCGCCGGACTCCAGACCCAGCACCACGTCCACGGTGTCGGTCTTGGCCGTCAGCATGACGATCGGCACGCCGGAGTCTGCCCGCAGCACGCGGCACACGTCGATGCCGTTCATCCCCGGCAGCATGAGGTCGAGCAACACCAGATCGGGCCGCAGTTCGCGAACGGCCGTGAGTGCCTGGCTGCCGTCACCGATGACCGCGGTGTCGAAACCCTCGCCCCTCAGGACGATCGTCAGCATCTCGGCGAGCGACGGATCGTCGTCGACGACCAGAATCCTTTGCCTCATGGTGTCCATCGTGTCACCAGATCGCGATAATCCCGGGATACCACACCGGGCGTTTTGCCTGGGGATCAGCCCATCAGGGTGCGTGCGAGGTCCTGCGCCACCACGTCGGGCCCGGCAACCACCCACCGACCACACCAGTCCGCGGCGGCCAGGGCGGCGTAGGCCGCCCCCGTGCGACGCTGCAGACCGTCGTCCCGCTCGTAGGCGTCGCGAGCCCGGTCGGCGTCGGCCGCCTCCCGGCGGCGGGCGCGTTCGGCGGCCAGTTCGGTGGGCACGGCCAGCAGCACCTGCCAATCGGGGGCGGGCATGGCGAACCGGCCGAACTCCAGTTCGCGCACCCACGCCACGACCTCACCGTTCACGTCCTGGTGCAGCCGCGCGGCGCTGTAGGCGGCGTTGGACGCGACGTAGCGGTCCAGGATGACGACGTCGTGCGCCGCGCGCAGCCGATCGATCTCGGCCTTCGCGTCGGACCGGTCGAGCGCGAACATTGTGGCCATCGCGTACACCGACGACGACAGGTCACCGTGTTGGCCGTGCAGCGCCTCGGCGGCGAGGTCGGCGTGCACCGACTGGTGGTAGCGCGGGAACGCCAGCCGGGCGACGGTCCGACCCGTCGACTCGAACGACGCCCGCAGCCCGTCGGTCAGGGTGCGCTTGCCTGCCCCGTCGACACCCTCGATCGCAATGAGCACGTGGCGAGCCTAGAACTGGCCGCAGTTCGGCGTGGTCGGCAGCCCGTTGAACCGGTCGGCGATCCACTGCATGGCCGCCTCGCCGTCGACGAGCATCGGCAGCGCGTGGTTGATCACCAGCTTGTTGAGGAACGGTGGCTCCTCATTCGTGCGGAACTCGACGTCGGCACCCTGGGCACACCAGTCGCGACCCAACTGGTTGGCGCCGGTCCACGGCACCAGGGGGTCGTAGCGGTTGCTGTTGATCAGGACGGGGGCGTTGGGCCGCAGCCGCCCGATGCGCTGCATGTCGAAGAGCGTGTTGAACGGCTCCTCGTCGACGAGCTGTCCGATGTCCTCGGTGAAGTACGGCTGCAGATGCCGGAACATGAACTTGGCCACCGTCTCCGCGATGCACTGGTCGGCCACCTTGTCGAGGAGGTCCTCGCCGCGCGGCGTGAGCTTGGAACGAATCAGGTCGGCGAATTCTGGATAGGAGGCGATGACGGAGTTCAACGCATAACCCACCACGCCCACCAGCGCGCTGCCGTCGGCGTACGGAAACAGGGCCTTGAGGTCGGCGGGCGGAGCGCCGGCGTACGTGCCCACCACGTGCAGGTCGGGTCCGTAGGACGAGGCCAGTTCGGCCGCCGACGCAGCGGCCCCACCACCCTGCGAGTAGCCCCAGAAGGCCACGGGCCCTTGGGGATCCAGTGACGTGCCGGCAAGCCGCATGGCGGCGCGGCCCGCGTCGATCATCGCGTTGCCCTCGGCGACCCTGTTCACGTACGTGTGCACGCCTGGAGTGCCGAGGCCCTGGTAGTCGGTCATCACGATGGCGAAGCCGCGGGCCACCATCGTCGCCACGAACAACTCCTCGTAGTTGAACGCGATGTCCAGGTAGGGCGAGAAGTGGATGCCCTGATTGAACTGCCGCGACGGCGCGCACTGGTCGCCCTGCCCCTGGGTGCCAGGGCCGTAGACGATCAGTGGCCGCGGGCCCCGGCCCGGCCAGTCGTCGTACGGCTCGAAGTACGTACCCGTCACGGCCATCGGGTTTCCGCGAGCATCGGTGCTGCGGTACATGATTCGCGTACCGGTTGCCATGATGGCCCCGAGCTGACCCGACGGCTCGAGCACCAGTCGCGAAGGCTCACTGCGGATCACGTCGCCCGGCTGGCCCGGCGGCAACGGATCCGGCGGCGTGTAGAACTCGGTGTAGGCGTCCTCGTTGAAGAACGGGTCGTGGTTGCGGTCGGCGTCGGCACGCGGGGCGATACCGAGTGACCCGATCAGGAGCAGCGAGAGCAGAGCCCCCATGGCGCGATACACGAGGCCGAACCGTAACAGACCCGGTTGACACTTTGGGCGATAACCGTAACGTCGCCGACCACCGCGAATCGGGTTTGCGCCCAACCCATTTGCCAGTTCTGCGCCAGCTCGGCCGTCAGCGCGGACATCGCCAGCTGGTCGTGGTCGCCCCCCGGGCGGCGCGGTTTCGCCACCGCGCCGCGGTCATGGCATCAGGCGCCGACCCCGGTCGACTGGAGCACCAGGGCATTGTTGCCGCGGTCGAGGTATGCGTAGGTGCTGGCGTCGTTGGAGCCGAAGGCCAGATCCAGGCCGTCGCTGGTGAGGAACGGGCCTGCGGGGACCTCGGAGCGCAGGATCTCCTGCACCTGCGGGACGCGACCCGTGTCCGTCGGTTTGGTGATGGTGATGAGCGCGTTGGTGGCGAGTGGGGTCAACCGGACGACCGCGTCGAGATACTCGACGTTCCACTCGGCGGACGTCTCGGCGGAGTCGTCGCCCCACGTCACCCACGCCACCGACGCGGGCTCGCCGAGCGCGGGGAACTTCTCGACCAGACCGGCCACGTCGTGGCGCACGGTGGTCGGCGGTGGTGGCCCACCCGACGACTGGTCGGCCTTCTGGCAACCCACCACCAGCACACCGACCAGCCCGACGGAAAGTCCCTGGCACACCACGTGTGCCAGGGACTTTCGCATGCCGGGATACCTCAGTAGCGGTAGTGCTCGGGCTTGTACGGGCCGTCGACGTCGACGCCGATGTACTCCGCCTGCTCCTTGGTGAGCTTGGTCAGCGAGCCACCGAGCGCCTCGACGTGGATCTTGGCGACCTTCTCGTCGAGGTGCTTGGCGAGGCGGTAGACCTCGTTGTCGTACTCGTCGTTCTTGGTCCACAGCTCGATCTGCGCGATGACCTGGTTGGAGAAGCTGTTGCTCATCACGAACGACGGGTGACCGGTCGCGTTGCCCAGGTTCAGCAGGCGGCCTTCGCTCAGCACGATGATCGAGTGACCGTCGGGGAAGATGAACTCGTCGACCTGCGGCTTGATGTTGATGCGACGGATGTCCTTGTCGCGCTCGAGCTTCGCCATTTCGATCTCGTCGTCGAAGTGGCCGATGTTGCCGAGGATCGCCTGGTGCTTCATCGACCGCATGTGCTCGAGGGTGATGATGCTCTGGTTGCCCGTCGCGGTGATGACGATGTCCGCCCAGCCGATGGCCTCCTCGACCGTCTTCACCTCGAAACCGTCCATGAGCGCCTGCAGCGCGTTGATCGGATCGATCTCGGTGACGGCGACGCGGGCACCCTGCGCCTTGAGCGCCTCGGCGCATCCCTTGCCGACGTCGCCGTAGCCGCACACCAGCGCGGCCTTGCCGCCGATCAGCACGTCGGTGCCGCGGTTGATGCCGTCGATCAGCGAGTGGCGGGTGCCGTACTTGTTGTCGAACTTGCTCTTGGTGACCGAGTCGTTGACGTTGATGGCCGGGAACGACAGCTCACCGGCCGCCGCGAACTGGTAGAGCCGCAGCACGCCCGTGGTGGTCTCCTCGGTGACGCCCTTGACCGACTCGGCGACCTTGGTCCACTTCGTGTTGTCGGCCTCGATCGAGCGGCGCAGCAGGTTCAGGAAGACCTTGTACTCGTCGGAGTGCTCGTCATCCTCCGGCGGCACGACGCCGGCCTTCTCGAACTCGGCGCCGCGCAGCACCAGCATCGTGGCGTCGCCACCGTCGTCGAGGATCATGTTGGCCGGCTCGCCGGGCCAGGTGAGCATCTGGTCGGCGGCCCACCAGTACTCCTCCAGCGTCTCGCCCTTCCACGCGAACACCGGGGTGCCCTTGGGCTCCTCCGGCGTGCCGTGCGGGCCGACGACGACGGCCGCGGCCGCGTGGTCCTGGGTGGAGAAGATGTTGCACGACGCCCAGCGGACCTCGGCGCCGAGCGCGACGAGCGTCTCGATCAGCACGGCGGTCTGGATGGTCATGTGCAGCGAGCCGGAGATGCGCGCACCCTTGAGCGGCAACACCTCCGAGTACTCGCGGCGAAGCGCCATCAGGCCGGGCATCTCGTGCTCGGCCAGGCGGATCTCCTTGCGGCCGAATTCGGCCAGTCCGAGGTCGGCGACCTTGAAGTCGATGCCTCCCAGGACGTCTGCGGTCAATGTCGGTGCAGTCATGTAGAGCCCCTTGTGTCGTTCGTCTTGTCATTCAGCAGTGCCAATGGACGCACGTACGTGCGCCGGCGCGACACCCAAAGCCTGCGGGCTCGCGGGACAGGCGCTCTGCGGTTGAACGGCAATGGCGCTCTGACGGCTAAGGAGTATCGATGACACCGTATCTCTCGGCGAAGGGTGTCATCAAACGGGCCAGGTCACGGGCCACGTCATGATCAGCTTCCGGCGGCATCGAGACGTAGCTCATCGCCAGTCGCACGATGGCCCTGGCCAGCACTCCCGCGTCCTCGTCGCTGGCCCTGACCCAGCTGTGCTCGAACGTCTCGGTCAGCCGCGCGCTGCACCGCGTGATGATCGGTGCGCTGTCGGTGGTGATGATCTGCAGCAGGTCGGGCTTCGCGGCTCCGGTCAGCAACGAGATGACCAGCGGGTCGGACGCCGACTCGAGGAAGAACGACCGGAACCCGTCGAGGAACGCCGCGTAGATGTTGCCGACGTTGGCGTCGACGGCCCGGGCCACCGCGTCCACCAGTCGGTCGGCCAACCGCAGCGCGTACCCCTCGGCGAGTCCCTGGCGCGAGCCGAACTCGTTGTAGATGGTCTGCCTGCTGATGCCCGCCGCCTTGGCGACGTCGGACAGCGTGATCGACGACCAGTCCCCGGTGAGCAGTAGATCGCGCATCCCGTCGAGGATCGAGTCCCGCAACAGCACCCGCGACGCCTCGGCGTACGGCACGCGCGGCGGGGTACTCATACGCGCGAGACTATCCCGTCGGGCGCCGACCGCGAGCGTCACGGACGGGCGACCTCGACCATCTCGAAGTCTGACTTTGCGGCGCCGCAGTCCGGGCAGCTCCAGTCGTCGGGAATGTCGTCCCACCGGGTCCCTGGCGCGATGCCGTCCTCCGGCCAGCCCTTCTCCTCGTCGTAGGTGAATCCGCATTGCACGCAGACGAATAGCTTGTATGCCTCGCTCACGACGTCACTCCGATCTCGTCAAAATCGATCTTCTCCCGCACCGCACAGTCCGGGCAGCACCAGTCGTCTGGAACCTGATCCCACGGCGTTCCGGCCGGAAACCCTTCCCGTGGAGCACCTTTGGCTTCGTCGTAGGTGTAGTCACAACCCGGGCAGCGGTAGACGCTCACGAGGCCGTCCCGTACTTGGCGAACACCTTGTCCCGCATCCGCGGATGCACGTTCACGCGGCTGAGGTCGCCGTCGTAGTGCGCCAGCACGCGGTGGTCCATCACCCTTCGCCACAGCGGCGGGAAGTAGGTGAGCCCGATCATCGAGGCGTATCCGCTGGGCAGGTTCGGCGCTCCGTCCATGCTCCGCAGCGTCTGGTAGCGGCGCGTCGGATTGGCGTGGTGGTCGCTGTGCCGCTGCAGGTGATACAGGAACAGGTTGGTGACCAAGTGATCTGAGTTCCAACTGTGTTCGGGGGCGCAGCGCTCGTACCGCCCGCTGGCCGTCTTCTGCCGCAGCAGGCCGTAGTGCTCGAGGTAGTTGACGGTCTCCAGCAGAGTGAAGCCGAACACCGCCGAGATCACCACGTACGGAATCAGGGCAACACCGAAGACGGCGATCAGCACGCCGTACAGCACCACCGACATCGCCCACGCGTTCAGCACGTCGTTGGACGGGTGCCAGGGGCTCCGGTTCAGCCGGCGCATGCGCTGCGCCTCGAGCTCCCAGGACGATGTCAGACTGCCCCAGACGCTGCGCGGCAGGAACTCCCAGAACGTCTCGCCGAAGCGCGCCGACGCGGGATCCTCCGGCGTGGCGACGCGGACGTGGTGACCGCGGTTGTGCTCGATGAAGAAATGGCCGTAGCACGTCTGGGCGAGCGTGATCTTGCTCAACCAGCGCTCGAGGGAGTCCTTCTTGTGGCCGAGCTCGTGAGCGGTGTTGATGCCGACGCCGCCCATCATGCCGACCGACAGCGCCAGGCCGATCTTCGCGGGCCAGCCCAGCGACCCGTCGAACCCGAGCCAGCTCAGATCCGAGGCGGTGAAGAGGTACGCGCCGAGGACGACGGTCAGGTACTGGAAGGGAATGAAGCTGTAGGTGCAGTAGCGGTAGTACCTGTCGTTCTCCAACCGCTCCATCACCTCGTCCGGCGGGTTCTCCCCGTCGGGGCCGTAGCGCCGGTCCAACAGGGGCAGCACGACGTAGACCAGGATCGGCCCGATCCAGAACGGCGCCTGCGCGGCCGCGTGCCAGCCGAACTGATTGAGCGCCCACACGACGGGCAGCATCACCAGTACCGCGGTGGGCACGATGAGGCCCATCAGCCACAGGTAGCGCTTCTTGTCCCGCCATTGCCCGGCGGGCGCGCCCGAACCGTCCCGGACCTGCGATAGCTCCGTTGCCACGTCATCGACCCCTTTCGTGATGGTCATCACTGCGTGCACTTGACTGTAGCGATCATTTTGTCACTTGTCTAGACATTGAACCTCGTTTTGTAAAGTCAGCCGGATAGGCGCGATCCCGGTGACGCGTCGGTGACGGCTACGTGACGCGGGCTGTTCAGACAGTGGACTTGCCAGGCCGGGCGGGTACGGTCCGTTTCATGGGGCGGACGCATGCGGTGGTCATCGGCGCGAGCATTGCGGGCATGTGTGCCGCGCGGGTGCTGTCGGACCACTACGACCAGGTCACGGTTTACGAGCGCGACGACCTTCCGGACGCGCCGGGAAATCGCGCGGCGGTGCCGCAGGGCAGACACGTGCACCTGCTGATGGCACGGGGCGCGAACGAGTTCGAGGGCCTCTTCCCCGGCCTGCTCGACGGCATGGTCGCCGACGGCGTGCCGATCCTCGAGAACCGGCCCGACTGCATCTCCTTCGGCGCGGCCGGCCACCTGCTCGGCACCCAGCACACCCTGCAGGACGAGTTCACCGCGTACGTGCCGAGCCGACCACACCTGGAGTGGCAGATCCGGCGCCGCGCGCTGGCCATTCCCAACGTCGCACTGGTCCGCCGCGGAGTCGCCGAACCGCAGTACGACCCCGCCGAGGAACGTGTGACGGGCGTGCTGCTCGAGGCGGGCGACGAGTCCAGCGCCGTACCGGCCGACCTCGTCGTCGACACCACCGGACGCGGCACCCGACTACCGGTGTGGTTGGAGCAGTGGGGTTTCGGCCGCCCGCGGGAGGACACGGTCGACGTCGGCATCAAGTACGCCACCCACCAGGTGCGCATCCCCGATGACCTGATCAAGGAGAAGGTCGTGGTGGCGGGCGCCAACCGCGAGAAGCCGGTCGGGCTCGGCATGCTCCTCTACGAGGACGGCCTCTGGGGCCTGACCACGTTCGGCACCGGCAAGGTCGAGCCGCCGCACGACTTCGCGGGGATGTGCGCGCTGGCCGACGACATCCTGCCGTCCCACGTGAGCGCCGCACTGCGACAGGGTGAGCCGATCGGCGACGTGGCGTTCCACGCCTACCCGACCAGCAGGTGGCGTCGGTACGACGAGATGAACCGGTTCCCCACGGGCATCATCCCGTTGGGCGACGCGGTGGTCAGCTTCAACCCGACCTTCGGCCAGGGCATGACGATGACGTCGATCCAGGCGGGCAACCTCGCGGAAGTCCTGCGCTCCGGCGATCACGACATCGCGGCCAGGTTGGCCAAGGCCACGGCCAAGACCACCTGGCCCGTCTGGGCGATGACCGCGATCGGGGACCTTGCGCTGCACAATGCGACCGGTGAAGCCCGCTGGTGGTACAAGCCGGTGGGCGGGCTCTTCGACCAGTTCCTCGGCGCCGCGGAGACCGATCCCGTTCTGGCCGAATGGTTTCTGCGCCGCTTCAGCCTGCTGGACAGCCTCTACATGGTGCCGTCGGCACGACTGGTCGGCCGGACCATCCGGCACAACATGACGCTGATGCTGGCCGAGAAGTTCGGGCGGTCGGCACGCCGGGAGAACGACGTCAGGGTCGCCACGGCGGCGCGTTAGCGCCGTCGGCCGTCAGATGCCGACGGTCGCCCGGAACAGCGTGGCGGGCTGCTCCGCGACCAGGCGGATGGGCCCGTCGTCGGCGGCGACCCAGGCGGCCATGCCGCGTTCGAGGGTCAGCACGTTCGACTTCGCGTGCACCTGGGCCGAACCCTCGGTGCACAGCAGGACCTGAGGCCCGTCGTGTCTGGCGGGCGCGTCGATCTGGTGGCCGAGTTCCTGACCGTCGAGACGCAGCACGGACACCGCGAACTCGGGAGCCGGTGTGTCGTAGACGATCTCGATGCCCTCGGTGACGGTCCGCGGTTTCAGCGCGGTCTCCTCGCACGGCGTGAAGTCGAGCACCCTGAGCAACTCGGGGACGTCGACGTGCTTGGGGGTCAGCCCGCCGCGAAGCACGTTGTCGGAGTTGGCCATCACCTCGAACCCCACGCCGTGCAGATAGGCGTGCAGGTTGCCCGCGGGCAGGTAGATGCCCTCCCCCGGCTGCAGGCTGATGCGGTTGAGCAGCATCGAGGCCAGCACGCCGGCGTCGCCCGGGTACAGCTCGCCGAGTTGCAGCGTGGTCTTGGCCTCCGCCGCGAATGTCGTTGCGCCGGACTGCAGGTAGCTGACGGCACCGTCGAGGACCGAGGGCACCAGGACGTCGAGATCGGCCTGCGGCGCGGTGATCCACGTGGTGAACAGCGCGCGCAATCCGTCGGCGTCGGCCTGGCCGGCGAGGAGGTTGACGAAGGGATCGAGGTCCGCCACCGCCAGGGCGCGCAAGAACTCGATGCTGCGGGCCACCGGGCGGAAGCCGGCCAGCGCCTCGAAGGGCCCCAGCGCCACGATCAGCTCCGGCTTGTGGCTGCGGTCTCGGTAGTTGCGGGTCGGCGCCGACACCGGGATGTGCAGGGCGTCCTCGCGCGCGAAACCCTCGGCCGCCTGGGCCGCACTCGGGTGCGCCTGCAGGGAGAGCGGTTCGTCGGCGGCGAGCACCTTGGCGAGGAACGGGAGCGCGTCGCCGAACCGCGCCCTGGTGGCCGCCCCCAGCTGACCGTCGGGATCGGCGGTGATGGTGTCGAGCAACGACCGCTCCCCGTCGTCACCCTCCAGCCAGGCGGGATCCCCCGGATGCGCGCCGAACCACAGCTCCGCCTCGGGATGTGCGGTGGGACTGGGCCTTCCAGTGAATTCCGCGATGTCCGTGTGCGATCCCCACGCGTAGGTCCGCAGCGCGCCACGTAATACGTCCACTCGTCTAACCTCGCACCAATCTCAGGTACGCCGCCGTCATCTCCAGGCGGACTGCCAACATCGCCAATTGCTGTTCGGGTCGTCCGCTGGGCCGCGGTGTCACGACGTCGGGCACGTCGTCCGCGCTGACCACGTCGACGCCCTCGTAGCCGCTCAGGGTCGCGACGATGGCCGGCCGCTCCTCGTCGGTGGCGAACACCACGGTGTGCACGCGCGCGGGCAGCGGCCCGTCGATCTCCTCGTCATGGAAGATGGACGTCTCGTAATCGGTTGCGCTGCTTGCCAAGCCACGCCGCAGCGCGGTGAGCACGTCGGCCAAGCCGACGGCGGCCACGGGCTGTTGCGCCACCCGGAGCAGGATCGCGCCCACGTGCCGCGCCAGCGCCACGCTCGCGGCGTTGCCGCCCGCCAGGACGACGTCACGGCCGGACATGCGCTCGGCGAGGGCCTTCGCGGGGTTGGTGAACATCTCGCGGCCCGCGCTGTTGCGCAGGGTCTCCGCGTCCAGTGCGTCGGCCAGCGCGGCCAGGTCGACGCTCATCCCGGGGAGCACCGTCTGCAGGGCGGCCAGTCCCGCCGCGAGATAGCGCACCAGGGCAAACTCGTCGGGCACCGACAGCCGCGGCGCCAGCACCACGGCGCGGCCCGCGGCCACCTCGCGGAGGGGTCCCTCGTCCGGCGCGACCACGACCACCCTTGCGCCACGGCGGATTCCGCTCGCGGCGGCCGCGACCAGAACCGGATCGGCGGGGTCGTCGCCCGCCACGATCATGACGTCGAGCGCACCGATCCACGGCGGTACCTCGGAGGCCACCACGATGGGCGCGCCGACCGAACCGCCAAGGGCCGCCGTCAGCATCGTGCCCGCCGCCTCGGCCGCACCGCGGCCCGCCACCCAGATCACGGTGCGAGGCTGGTCGCCACGGAGCGGTTCGAGGACGCCCTCGTCGAGCGCGGCTGCCGTCGCCCGCATCTGCGCACCCGCCATCGACGCGGCCCTCAGCAGACCCTCGCGGTCGGCGTTGAGCAGACCTTCGACGTCGTCGAGGTCGATGGTCGCGTGCGCGGCACTCACGGCACGGTCTCGCTGAGGGAGGCGATCTGCGCGGCCACGCCGTCGACGATCTCGGTGACGCCCTCGGTGCTCCTGGCCTCGACGTTGAGCCGCAGAAGCGGCTCGGTGTTGGAGGTCCGCAGGTTGAACCAGGTGCCGTCGCCGAGGTCGACGGTCACGCCGTCGAGGTGGTCGAGCGAGTGGATGCGGGGACCGAAGGACTTCAGGACGGCGTCGACGCACGCCGGGGCGTCGGCCACGGTGAAGTTGATCTCGCCCGACGCCTCGTACCGCTGGTAGTCGGCCATCATCTGCGACAGCGGCCGGTCCTGCTCACCGAGGGCGGCCAGCACGTGCAGTGCCGCCAGCATCCCGGAGTCCGCGCCCCAGAAGTCACGGAAGTAGTAGTGGGCCGAGTGCTCCCCGCCGAAGATCGCGCCGGACTCCGCCATCAGCGCCTTGATGTAGGAGTGTCCGACGCGGGACCGGATCGCGGTGCCGCCCCGCTCGATGATGAGCTCCGGCACCGCGCGCGAGGTGATCAGGTTGTGGATGACGGTGGCGCCGATCTCGCGGCCCAGCTCGCGGCCGGCCACCAGCGCGGTGACCGCCGACGGCGACACGGGTTTGCCGAGTTCGTCGACGACGAAGCAGCGGTCGGCGTCGCCGTCGAACGCCAGCCCGATGTCGGCGTTCGTCTCCACGACGTAGCGCTGAAGGTCGACGAGGTTTGCCGGGTCGAGTGGATTCGCCTCGTGGTTGGGGAACGTCCCGTCGAGTTCGAAGAACAGCGGCAGCAGCGTCATCGTCTCGAGCGGGCCGAGGACCGCGGGCGTCGTGTGCCCGCCCATCCCGTTGCCTGCGTCGACAGCCACCCGGAGTGGACGCAGACCTGCGACGTCGACGAGCGAGCGCAGGAAGTCCCCGTAGTCGGCGAGGACGTCGCGGTCCTCCAGGGTTCCCGGCGCACCGTCGAAGCCCGGCACACCGTTGATCACCTCGTCGGTGATGGTGCCGAGCCCGGTCTCCTTGCCGACGGGCTTCGCGCCCGCGCGGCAGAGCTTGATGCCGTTGTAGGCCGCCGGGTTGTGACTGGCGGTGAACATCGCGCCGGGACAGTCGAGCAGGCCCGAGGCGAAGTACAGCTGATCGGTCGACGCCAGGCCGATCCGGACGACGTCCAGTCCCTGCGCGACGACGCCCTCGGCGAAGGCGGCCGCCAGCGACGGCGAACTGGCCCGCATGTCATAGCCGATCACCACGCGCTCGGCGCCGGGCGAGGTCTCGTCGCGCACCAGCCTGGCGAACGCACCGCCGACGTCGGCAACGAACTGTTCGTCGATCTCCTCGCCGACCAGTCCACGTACGTCATACGCCTTGATGACGCGGTTGACAGCCGCAGCGGGCCGGGACATAGATCTCCTCGCGAAGGGGTCTCTTGGCGCCAGCCTATCGGCTTGGCAATCATCACGCCGGTGGGTCGGACCGGCCGCCACCAATCTACGGGGGCGCGGACCGAGGAACGCCCCTGGCTTAGTCGGACGGATCAGGAAGCACGCGCAGGTGCCCCCGCCGACGGCCGTTCTGCTCGGGCCGACGGACGGGCGGAGCCATCAGCGCGCCGCCGTGCGCTCCGGTCACGGGATCGGAGAAACCGGCGGGCGCGGCGGCCGCAGCGATGTCGCGGCCCTCACGCACTGCGTCGGCGAGCGCCACCAGATCGTCGTCGTCGGTGTGCGCGGGCAATGGCCCCGCGTGCCTGACGAGTTCCCAGCCGCGCGGTGCGGTGATCCGACCGGCGTGGATCACGCACAGGTCCCAGGAGTGGGGCTCGGACGACGTGGCGAGCGGGCCGACGACCGCGGTCGAGTCCTTGTAGACGAAGGTCAGCGTCGCCACGGCGTAGTGCGGGCACCCGGGCCTGCAGCAGCGACGGGGAACGTTCACGGACACGAGGCTATCGCGCGGGGACGGCACTGACCCACGACACGCGCAGCAGGGAACCCGTCGATCTCCAACCGTTACGATCGCCGAATGGTCGAGCGGGAGCCCCGGCGCGTGCACCGCGGGCGTCGGGAGATGCGGGGTCCCCTGCTACCCCCGACGGTTCCCGGTTGGCGCAGCAGGGCCGAGCGGTTCGACATGGCCGTGCTCGAGGCGTACGAGCCCATCGAGCGGCAGTGGCAGGACCGGGTCTCGGGTCTGGACGTCGCGGTCGACGAGATTCCCCGGATCTCGCCGAAGGATCCGGAGAACGTGCAGTGGCCGGCGGAGGTCATCGCCGACGGACCGATCGCCCTCGCCCGCCTGATCCCAGCAGGCGTCGACGTCAGGGGGAATGCGACTCGCGCGCGAATCGTGCTGTTCCGCAAGCCAATTGAACGACGGGCCAAGGACTCGATCGACCTGTCGGATTTGTTGCACGACGTGCTGGTGGCCCAGGTGGCCACCTATCTCGGCGTGGAGCCCTCCGTCATCGATCCGACGATCGACGACGACTGACCCACGCCGGTCACGACTGGATCAGATGATGCCGCGCTTGAGGCGACGGCGCTCCCGCTCGGACAAGCCACCCCAGATGCCGAAGCGCTCATCGTTTGCCAGGGCATAGTCGAGGCACGCGTCCTTGACTTCACACCCGAGGCAGATGCGCTTGGCCTCGCGGGTCGAGCCGCCCTTCTCGGGGAAGAACGCCTCGGGGTCGGTCTGCGCGCACAACGCGCGTTCCTGCCATTGCTCGTCGTCGATCGCCGGTTCGTCGTAGATGTCCGTGTGGTCGGGGACCACACTCAACTGGGGACGGCCGATCACCCCACCCTGCGACGGCCCGGTATGGGTATGCGGTTCGTTGCCTACTGAGCCGAGCATCCGGCTGTCGAATCGGATGACACGATCGAAATCTGCATGCTCATAAGACATCTTCCGCCTCCTTACCTGGTTTCGAAGTTCCCTGTTTTCAACCCCACCGCGAACTCGTGTGGCCCCTGTTATTCGAACAAGTGATCGAATCTCGGTCTGCGACACTGGAACCGGAAGCGAACCGGGAAATGACACTGATGTGATTAGACACGGGTTAGCTGCACCGGTCAAGCGCTAGAACGGGTTTTCATATCATCCCGTGACCTAATGTCGGCGCGTCGGTTACACGGCGTGTCGTGAAAGTGACCAATTCGCACCCCGCCGTGGACCGCCGGCGCCCCCATGCGCCTAGTGTCGATCGGTGTGAAAGTCACTGTTCTGGTGGGCGGCGTCGGCGGCGCGCGCTTCCTCCTCGGCGTGCAGCAGTACCTCGGCCTCGGCCAATTCGCGGGCACCGCAACGGGGCCTGCCGGAGACCACCACCTGACCGCGGTCGTCAACGTCGGTGACGACGCCTGGATGCACGGCGTGCGCATTTGCCCGGACCTCGACACCTGCATGTACACCTTAGGTGGAGGTATAGACCCCGAGCGGGGCTGGGGACACGCGAACGAAACCTGGCACGCCAAGGAGGAACTCGCCGCCTACGGCGTCCAGCCCGACTGGTTCGGTCTCGGCGACCGCGACCTCGCCACGCACCTGGTGCGCAGCCAGATGCTGCGGGCCGGCTACCCGCTCTCGCAGGTGACGGAGGCACTGTGCGCCCGGTGGCAGCCCGGCGCCCTCCTGCTGCCCGCCACCGACGACCGCAGCGAAACCCACGTCGTGGTAACCGATCCGGAACCGGGCGCCGAGCCCGACTCGCGGCGCGCGATCCACTTCCAGGAGTGGTGGGTGCGCTATCGCGCCCAGATCCCCACCCACGACTTTGCGTTCGTCGGCGCCGACAAGGCCACGGCCGCACCGGGAGTCCTCGACGCGATCGCCGCGGCCGACGTCGTGTTCCTGGCGCCGTCCAACCCGGTCGTCAGCGTGGGCGCCATCCTCGCGGTGCCGGGAATCCGTGGCGCCCTTCGGTCGACGTCCGCACCCGTCGTCGGCTACTCCCCCATCGTGGCCGGCCGTGCGTTGCGGGGAATGGCCGACGAATGCCTCTCGGTGATCGGTGTGGAAACCTCGTCGCAGGCCGTCGGTGCCCACTTCGGAGCGCGCTCCGGCACCGGACTGCTCGACGGCTGGCTCATCGACGAAGGCGACGCCGCGTCGATCGACGGCGTCGACGTGCGCGCCGTCCCGCTGTTGATGACCGACCCGAAGGCGACGGCCGAGATGGTGCGCCACGGAATCGAACTCGCGGACATCGGGGCGGGCGCGTGACGAATCAAGATCACGGTGCGGCCGCGGCCATCGAG
>JAESGJ010000515.1_pt1 | contig 17492 bp, 15 predicted proteins | sample 9266241 | NCBI WGS metagenome assembly JAESGJ01 (sample SAMN14514841, study PRJNA621669) | algae metagenome | isolation source: Brasilonema octagenarum HA4186-MV1 and co-occurring heterotrophs from wet... | place: USA: Manoa Valley, Hawaii | collected 2009-07-20 | reverse complement strand
TCTCACATAAGGTGCCAGAAACAAAGCGTCATTCTCACATTAACTGCCGATTATCAAATTACCTGCCGGCGCAACATGTTGAAAATGCTGAACTGCGGTTCCGGGATTTAAATGGAAAGTGACACGGCCATGCCGCCGTCATCCAGATCGTCTCGACCGGGGAGGCGCTGATGGAACGCCGTCTCGCGGAGATCGCGACAGAGGAGTGGAACGACGTCCGCGTCGATATCACCCCGCGCGAATATGTGCTCTCATACCTGCAGCATTCCTTCCCGGTGCAGCTCTATGAGCCCTTCACCGACAGCGAGGGCAATCTCTCGTCGCGGCCGGTCTATCGCGACGGCCAGCCCGTCGAGTGCCGCGAGGCCGTCGCCCTCCGCGATCGCCTGATCGAGAAGCTGGCAAGCCTGCCCCCGGTCCCCGGCGCGCTCGACCAGATCGTGCAGCGCTTCGGCACTGATATCGTGGCGGAAGTCACAGGCCGGTCGCGCCGCATCGTCCGCAAGACTGAGCCCGGTGGCATCGATCGTCTCGTCGTCGAGAACCGTGCGGCGTCCGCCAATCTCGCGGAGGCACAAGCCTTCATGGATGACCAGAAACGCATCCTGGTGTTTTCCGACGCCGGCGGGACCGGCCGGAGCTATCACGCCGAGCTGACGGCGAAGAACCAGCGGCTGCGCGTCCACTATCTGCTAGAGCCTGGCTGGAAGGCGGATGCCGCGATCCAGGGGCTCGGCCGGACCAACCGGACCAACCAGGCGCAGCCGCCGCTGTTTCGGCCGATCTCGACGGATGTGAAGGCGGAAAAGCGCTTTCTCTCGACGATCGCCCGGCGCCTCGACACGCTCGGCGCAATCACGCGCGGTCAGCGCCAGACCGGCGGGCAGGGGCTGTTCCGGCCGCAGGACAATCTGGAGAGCCAGTATGCCCGCGATGCCCTGCGGCAGCTCTACCTCCTGCTCGTGCGCGGCAAGGTCGAGGGCTGCACGCTCCAGATGTTCGAGAATGCCACCGGCCTGACGCTGATGGATTCCGGCGGGCTCAAGGACGAACTGCCGCGGATCACGACCTTCCTCAATCGGTTGCTGGCGCTCACCATCGACCGCCAGGGCGTGCTGTTCACGGCGTTCGAGCAATTGCTGAACGCAAGGATCGAAGGCGCCATCGCCGGCGGCAGCTACGATCTCGGTCTGGAAACCTTGCAAGCGGAGAGCTTTGTCGTCATTGATCGCCGCACCATTCATGTCCATCCCGGCAGTGGTGCGGAAACACGACTGCTTACCATCACGCAGCGCGAGCGCAACCAGCCGGTCTCGCTGGCTGAGGCCTTGGCCCGCCTCGATGATCCCCGCGCCAAGCTCTTGATCAAAGAGCGCTCCGGCCGCGCGGCTGTGCAGGTTCCGGCGCCTGCGCTGATGCTCGACGATGGCGAGATCGAACGGCGCGTCCGCTTGATCCGGCCGATGGAGCAGCATCAGGCCTCGCTGAAGATGATGGCGGAGAGCCATTGGGTCGAAGCTGACAGGACCGCATTCTCGGACGCTTGGAATTTCGAGTTGGCCGCAGTGCCCGAGTTCACCGAGAGCACCATCCACATCGTGGCTGGCCTGCTCCTGCCAATCTGGAAGCGTCTCCCCAATGAATCGTCTCGGGTCTACCGCCTGCAGACCGATGACGGCGAGCGCATCGTCGGGCGTCGGGTCTCTCCCGCTTGGGCAGCCGCCGCGCTGACGACCGGCGCACCGTCGCTGACGGCTGGCGATGCCCTCGCCGCGCTGCTGGACGGCAAGGCCAATTTCGACCTGACTGAGGGCCTGCAGCTTCGGCGCAGCCGCGTCATGGGCGTCAACCGCATCGAGCTCTCCGGCTTCACCGACACGATGAGTGATCGCCTGTCCGCCTACGGCCTCTTCCACGAGATCATCTCCTGGAAGCTGCGCATGTTCGTGCCGACCGACGCCTCGGGAGGAGGCGTTCTGGCCAAGGTGCTCGAGCGCTATCCCATCGAGCGCATCGGTGAGCGGGCGGCAGCGTGATGGCTCGGCCTGATGCCTCCGACCTCGCGCAGCGTCTCGGCCGACAGGCCGAGGCAGTGTGCCGCCGCTATCTCTCGAACGGGCGCCGTCAGGGGCGCTACTGGCTGATCGGCGATGTCCAGAATACGCCGGGCCGTTCGATGTTCGTCCGGCTGGCTGGGCCAGCAAGCGGGAAGGGCGCTGCCGGCAAATGGACCGATGCCGCCACGGGCGAACATGGCGATCTTCTCGACGTCATTCGCGAGAGCTGCGGTCTGGTCGAATTCGGCGACGTCGCGGAGGAGGCCCGCAACTTCCTCAGTCTTCCGCACCCCGAGGCGGAGCATGCTCGTTCCCGGTGGAATTCTGCGCCAGTGCCGCTGGGATCGCCCGATGCGGCGCGCCGCCTGTTCGCCATGGCGCGACCGATTTCGGGCACACTTGCGGAGACCTATCTGCGAGCCCGTGGGATCGTCGATTTGCATGGTACCGGAGACCTGCGGTTCCATCCGCGCTGCTATTATCGCCCTGATGAGCATTCGCCGACCGAGACCTGGCCGGCGATGATCGCGTCCGTCACCGATCTCGACGGCTGCCTGACCGGCGCGCATCGCACCTGGCTTGCACCCGACGGATCGGACAAAGCGCCTGTTGAGACGCCCAGGCGCGCGATGGGCGACCTGCTCGGACACGCGGTGCGCTTTGGTGTTCCCGGCGAAATCATGGCGGCCAGTGAAGGCATCGAGACGATCCTGTCGCTGCGATGCGCTCTGCCCAGCATGCCGATGGCGGCGGCACTGTCGGCGGCCCATCTCTCGGCCATCCTGTTTCCCGACACGCTGCGGCGGCTCTACATCGTGCGCGACGCCGATCCGGCCGGCGACAGTGCGCGAGACAGCCTGATCGGACGCGCGAGCGCGGCCGGGATCGAGGCGATCGTGCTGTCGCCGGCGCACGGAGACTTCAACGAGGATCTCCGCCTGGCTGGTATCGATGCCCTCCGAGCCAATATCCGCGTTCAACTTGCCGCGCAGGACGTCGCACTGTTCCTTGCGTTGACGGCATAGACCGGCGGGGAGGGGGCAGACGCATCGCGTCGGCATCGCCTGGCTGCACCGTCGGAGAGACCCGCGACCTTGGCCTTCGAGAGGGCGATCGGCCGGCAAACGGGCCGGACCGGCAATGCCTGTGGCCGGTTCTTTTCCGCCGCCCTTACCACCCCACGCGGCAAGCCGCGCGGGGACCCCGGCTTCGGGCTTTGCATCGCGAAACAAAAGAACCGGCCTCCGTCATCCTCCGCTGCGCTACGGCCCTGCGCTTTGCTTCGGGTTCTGGTCCGGCCCGCCTGCCAGCTTTCGTCGCCATGAAGGCCGCGAGGGTCGCGGTCGAACCGACGGGAGCATCCCATGAGCGATCACGACTTCGAGCAGCACAGCGCTTCCCCGACCCAGCACATCCTCACCGAGCTCCAGCTCTATGGGTACCGTCCCTTTGCCGACGAACCTGATGAAAGGCCGTTGCCGGAAGGCGACGACGTCGCGGGTGCCATCTCCGAGATTTTCGGCGCCCTGATCGGCACCCTGCAGGACACCCGCCTCGATCCTGACCTTGGCGATCTGCTCTGGTCGACCGTCAATCTCTTCCACCGGGCAACTGGCCGCATCGAGCGCGAGCTCGACGACAACGAGCGGGCGCAGCGTCGTAGCCAGCGCGAACAGGATGGCGGCGAGATCAAATCCGTCGAGCTCGAACGCCTGACGGCCGAGGGGCAAACGCTAATCGAGCGCCAGAACGCTTTCGAACTCATGCGCGATCAGGCTGCCGACCACTATGAGCGCCACACCGGATCACCCTGGCGTCCGCGCAGCGGATCGATGGTCAACCATAAGGCGATGACCTCGGCGATGATCGACAGCCGAGAATTCCTCGCCGCGAAGAAGCGGGCATCGCAGGAAGTGCTCCTGCCGGCCGGCCCGAAGATCGCCTTCACCGGCGGCCTCGACTTCAACGACCACACTCTGATCTGGGCCAGTCTCGACCAGGTCCGTGCCAAATATCCCGACATGGTGCTTCTGCACGGCAAATCACCCAAAGGCGCGGAGATGATCGCATCGCGCTGGGCCGATCACCGCAGGGTGCCGCAGATCGGGTTCGCGCCCGACTGGACGAAGCATGCGAAGGCGGCTCCCTTCAAGCGCAATGACGCCATGCTGGATGTGCTGCCGATCGGGGTCATCGTGTTTCCCGGCACGGGCATCCAGGATAATCTCGCCGACAAGGCCAAGAGGCTCGGCATTCCGGTCTTCGACTTCCGTTCGAAGCGAGGCAGCGCGTAAGCGCTGTCTCTTTGCCGGCAGCTGACTTCATGGCGCTGGCCTGACCCGCGCGTGCCAGCGCGAGCGGGTTATCTGCCCGGCCATGTGGTGAGCGCTACCTCGCCGATGTCGATCAGCCGCGCGCGCGGCGTGCCATCGCGGGCCAGGACCGATAGACCTTGGATCACCGCTATCACCAGGTCAGCCAGGGTGACGGCCTTGGTATCGGACGGAAGCAAACCGGCCGCGATGTCCCGCTCGATCCGCGCACGAAGCTGCTCGGCGATGGCGCTGCGGATATTGGCCACGGCGCGCTGCACATCGGCGGAGTCGGCGGATCCACTTGCTGTCGCACTGGCGAGGAGGCAGCCCTTTGGGGTCGCCTTGCCAGTAAAGGCAGTGGCAGCGGCGACAAGCATGTCACGGGCTGCATCATAGGACGTCGCCGCGCTGCGGATTCTGTCCGCCATCGCCGTTGGATCGCCGGCATAAAGCGCGACCGCCTCCAGGAAGAGCCGCTTCTTGTCGCCGAACGCCGTGTACAGGCTGGGCGCCGTCACCCCCATTGCGGTCGTGAGGTCGACGATCGACGTCGTCTCGTAGCCATGGGCCCAGAAGGTCAGCATGGCCTGTTCGAGCGCGACGTCGCGATCGAAGGACAAGGGTCGTCCCGTCTTGCGGCGTGGCACCGATGCAGCCTTTCGAGGTAATTTCATAGTGGTCGTTCCGAAATAAGTTGACCTATCGCCGGTGATGATAGCAGATATTTCGTATCAATCGCTAGGAAACTCTAATCATGTCTCTCACCGATTTTCGCACGCTCGGCCGGTCCGGCCTCGTCATCAGCCCGCTCGCCTTGGGAACGATGACCTTTGGCCCAGGCGCATGGGGCGCTGACGAGCCGACATCGCGCGCCATCTTCGACGCTTACCGCAATGCGGGCGGCAATTTCATCGACACCGCCGACATCTATTCAGGTGGCGAGAGTGAAAGGCTGGTCGGCCAGTTCATCCGGGAGGCCGGTGCGCGCGACGACATCGTTCTGGCAACGAAATTCGGCTTCAACGGCTCAGCGAGTCCGTTGACGGCCACTTCGGCCGGCGATGGTAACCCAAACGACGGCGGCGCCGGCGCCAAGAACATCCACCGCGCACTCGATGCATCACTCAAGCGGCTCGGGACCGACTACATCGATCTCTACTGGATGCACATTTGGGACGGCGTCACGCCCGTCGAAGAAATCGTGCATACGCTGGGCGACCTCGTCCGCGCCGGCAAGATCCGCTACTACGCTTTTTCCGACATGCCGGCCTGGCTGGCGATGAAGGCTGCGACCATTGCAACCGAGCGTCGCATCCCCGGCCCGATCGCGATGCAGCTCGAATATTCGCTGGTCGCCCGGGAAGTCGAAGGCGAGCATATCCCTGCAGCCCGTGAGGCCGGGATGGGCGTCATGCCCTGGAGCCCGCTCGCAGGTGGTTTCCTGACCGGCAAATACACACGCGGAACCACTGCCGATATCGGCCGTCTCAGCGGCGCCAATCCATTTGGCGACAGCAAGTTCGTCGATCGCAACTGGGATATTCTCGATACGCTGAAATCGGTCGCCGCCGATATCGACCGGCCGCCGGCACAGGTCGCGCTAGCGTGGGTCATGGCTCGGTCGGGGATCAGCTCCACGCTGATCGGCGCACGCACGGTCACACAGCTTGAGAGCAACATTGCCGCGACCGAGATCCGGCTCAACGGCGCACAGATGAAGCGGCTCGACGACGCCAGCGCGCCAACGCCCGGGTTCAGCGCGTCGCTCGCGCAGCCGATGATCCGGCGCATGATCTTTGGCGGCCACGAGGTGATTGGTTGGGGTGAAGTCTGAGCGCCAGCCCCGACCGATTATGCCGCACACATGGCTTGGGCCAGAGCTCGTAGCAGTGGTATCCCACCGGTTCTCGCAGCGCGCCACTTCGCTGATCCGGTGATGTCGCCACGTTCTCCGTGTTGCGTCTCTGTCATGTCGACCGCTCCAATACGGCCTCTTCAATGGGCTGATCTGGCCGAAGGTCGGCTTTCGCCTCGATCGCCTATGCGGCAATGGCGTGGCTTGCGACTTTCTTCCCCTGCCGGAACCCACCCCACGCGACAGGTCGCGCGGGGGCCCCGGGCCGCCGTCATTCCTCGCGAAACAAGAAACTCGCATCCGCGCCATCCTTCGCTGCGCTGCGGTCACAAGCGATGCCGCGTCGATCGCCTCCGGCCCGTCGATCGCCATCGAGGCCGCAATGGTGCGGGCTCGAAGACAAAGCACCAGGAGAACGATCATGGCGACCATCGGCACCTTCAAGAAGACCGCCACCAACGAATTCACCGGCGAAATCGTCACCCTCTCGCTCCAGACCAAGAACGTCCGCGTCGTGCCCGAGGCCAACCGCACCGGTGACAATGCCCCCAGCCACCGCGTCTACGCCGGCCGGGTCGAGATCGGCGCAGCCTGGACCAAGCGCTCAGGCGAAGGCCGCGATTATCTCGGCCTCAAGCTCGACGATCCGAGCTTCACCGCTCCGATCTACGCCAACCTCTTCGACGACGAGGACGCAGAGACCTTCAGCCTCATCTGGTCCCGCCCCAACGGTCGCCGCAACGGAGAGTGACCCCGAGCAAGGCTCGCCCGGGTCGAACCGGGCGGGCCTTCCGCCTTCAGGTGCCCAATGAGCTCTCGATAGATCAGCGATATCCGCGCCTGCGCTTGCGGCGCTACAGCCGAGAAAGGGCTTCGCCAGCTACCCCATCCTCGTCGAAGGTTTCCATCATCGCCTGGCCGTTGGTGCCGATCCGGCCCCAGTTGCGAACAAGTGACGCGCCGCCAAACAATGTCGGCTGAATCGACAGAGCGTAGAACCGCGCCATGTTGCGGGCGGGATCTATGCGGCGGAGATGAAGCGGTCCGATCTCGAATCTGGGCATGGACGGGATCGTCGCCTTCGACGGCAACGACGTCCAACGACTTCGGTGAATCGATGGCCTCGGGCGGATTCATGGCGCTGATGGGTTGCCCCGCCCTACCCGACGCCAGTCGGCCAACCTCGGAGCGTCGATTGGGGCGGGGCCAAAAGCCTCGGTGCTTCTGGCGCGAACTGGAGGGGCTCTCTGGTCTGCCCATGATACGGCCGGCGGAGCCCGCCTCAAGGACGCGCGGTGCCCCCAAAATGCTGGCGCATTTCGGCTCCCCCACGCGCCGCCTCCGGCGGTCGGCTGCGCCGATCCTTGACCCGGTCTCCACCGACGCGTGGCGCGCCTTCGTCCATTCGAGACGAAGGAGGTTCTTATGACCATGCCGATTGATCAGCAGATTGCCGAACTCAAGGCCGAACTGAACAATGCCTGCCTGACGCCGCGCGAGCGTCGCGAGGCGAAGCGCGAGCTTGAATTCCTGACCGAGCAAGACCGCAGAGATGCGGAGACGGGGTACCTCGCGGATGTCGAGGATTGGGCCGCGGTCCACGCCGCCGAGCTCGCCGCACTGCCATTCTGAGCATCACGATCCGAGACAGCCGGTCTGACGCCATGCGCGTCGGGCCGGCTTTTCGTATGTCGCCGCTCGCGATGACCGGCGGCTATTTCCGAAGTCGTGCCTGGGCCGCGATCCGCTCATCGGCCTTGCTCTTGTCGGCCAAGGCGGAGGTCAATTCGTCGTAGTCGACACCGTTACGCTTCAGCGCCCGGCGTGCATCGGCCTCGCTGAACCCCAACAATTCGAAGACGCTCATGTTGAGGCGCGCAGCGATACGCTCAATGGTCCGCAGGGTCGGATTCCCCTTGCCACGAGAGACATCATAATAGGTGCCCTTGCCGATGCCGAGTTTGCCGACGAAGCCTGGAGGATCGTCACTTTTGGCTTCCAGCTCCTGCAGGCGCATCGCCAGCATCTCGTTCAGGATCGATTGCTCGCCCTCGCGGGGACGGCGCACGTTGACCATGGTGGTGACCTGACCTTCGGGGCAGGACAAAATTCTCTGTGCAGCCCCCCGCACAGCGTCATCAAACTATTATACTGACCACGGGTCATCAATATGTCGAATTAGAAAAGTTCCGAATGGAACAACGATCGGTGGTTGTGTAGCGGGCCCTGGCGGTCGCCTCGATTATCACCGGCGCATCCGGCCACAGCCGGATCGGGCTCTCCTCGCGCCGTGCCGGCGCTCGCCGAACCGCCTGCAGCGTTTCGGCCGGAGGATACGATCCCTTGCGCGATGGTGGACGGTGGGGCGGTGGTCTGTCCACTACGACGGTAGCACCGGCATCGGCTCGTCGCCGGGCGCCCAGATCCAGGCCGGCAGGTCGCTGGTCTCGATCAGAGCATCGAGCGCCATGCGATAGGCGGCATCGGCCTCGTTTGGGACGATGAACATGGCGAGCGGTGTCGGAGCGTCCTCATGGAGCACGACGCTCGCCAGCGGCTGGCTCGCCGGGAGATTGTAGCGAAGACCTTTCAGGAAGCTGATCTTGCGCGCGGACAGAGCATCCAGAAGGCTGGCCTCGGCGACACTCTCGAACGGTATCCAATTCGCTGTGACGACCATCAACGCGATCGCCTCGACCGTCGCGACGCCGGCAGTGTCAAGCCCGAAGGTCGCGATCGCGATGAGATGTGCGTTCGGGTTTACGTTCCACAGAGCTAGCTCGCTGGCGAAGACGATGCCGAGGCGACGATGGATGTCATCGTTCAGCAGAAAGGGGAATTTTGGTGCGTGCTTGATGATCAGGCGGTGACCGGCGCGAGCGGGTCCGATCTCCTTGACCTCGCCGACGACGATGAGAAGCGGGCGGCCCTTGGCGGGTGCCGCCATGGCTCGCGCCACGAAGGCGGAGCGTCGCTGGGCGATCTCCGCTTCGCGCTCGGATTGAAACATCTCCGGCACGTAGAGGATCTCCGATAGTGCCTTGCCCTTGCTGGTCTTGCCCTCAGCGGCCTCGAGCAGGAATTTTCGGATAACGGCCCAGTTGCGCTTGCCGGCCATGCCCGGGCGCCAGCGGTTGAACTCGGCCTGATCCCAAAGGTAGTGCAGGAGGGCGCGCAGCGTCAGCTTGGTGCCGTCACTGCGGACTTCACCCTTGTCGGGCGTCGCGCTCGGAGCCGGCGGCGCACGACCAGGTGATTTCGTCAGGCCGAAATCCAGCTTGAGGGATGTCGTGCCGGTCTCGAAATCCTCGCTGATCGCCGAACCCGCGACAGCGCCAAGCCCCGAGAGCTCATAAGGCGGCTCATAGGAGGCACAAGCCGGATCATGCCGCGCGCCGGTTCCCGGCATGCGCTTCAGGATCAGGCGGCTGCCGACACGGGCGATGTACATCGGCAGTCTGGGATCGCGACAGAGGCACATGGGCCGGACGTGACGAGCTTGAGCATCCGCCAGACGCGCTTGAAAATCCGCCGCGTCAGTCGCGACGACCTCGCCCTCAATCGCGATTTGTCTCATTGCATCGCCATCGCGCCATGTCCTTCGGCGGTTGCAGGATGACGATCATGCATCGGGACGGTCAGGCAGGCGATCGAGCCTTTCCAGAAATTCGCGAATGGCTTGGTCAACCAGCCGGAGCGGCTGCACCTGGCGTTCCGCCGCGATCTGCCGGATGACGAGATCGATCGGGCGCGGCAAACGTAACGCCAGCGGTCGTGAGGCCAGGCGGTCACCATAGCCGTCGAACGGATCACGCTGTCGGCCCGGCATTGCCGGTTTGGAGGCTCTCGCCACGCGATCCGCTGGCCGCTTGATAGTAGCGGGCGACGCCTCGGCCGGCCGCAACGGCTCCGTGCCATAGTCGGGCGTCACGACCATCGGTCGAGGCGCCGCGACGGTCTCAGCCGTTGCCTTGCGTGGCAGGAGGAGGCGCGGCTTCGACTCGCTCACGCAGCCCCCTGCTGGCTCGCGGCCAAAAGTTCGCGCACGACCTGGTCGGCATTGTAGCGAGCCTTGCGCACCGTTTCATCCTTGTCGTTCATCTGGTAGAGCGTGCCATGGCCATTGGTCATGGTGCGATAGGTGATCCGGCGATAAAGTGCGTTCTGGCAGAGTTTGACGCCTTCGCCGTCGAAGTACCCCAGCACCTCCCGGATCGGCGCGGTGTTGCGGTCGAGGCTGTCATATTCGTTGATCACGACGCGGTAGGGCGGTTCCGCGACGCCCATCTCGGCCGCGCGCTGCTTCATGAAGCCGACGGTGCGGACGATCTGCGAGGCGTCGAACATCGAGACCTTACAGGGCAGGATGACGAGGTCGGCGCGAAACGCCGTTTCCGTGATACGCGTATCGGCAAAGCCGGGCGTGTCGATGATCACTGCATCGCACTCGTCGAGTTCGGCCAGGCGCTGCAGCACGGCGGATTCGGTCGTAGCATGGACGATGTCGATGCCCGCAGGGTCGTGGCCGCGCGCTTTTGACGAGGCATGCCACTGATAGGCCGAGCCTTGCGGATCGGCGTCGATCAGGCCAATCCCGTAGCCTTGTTGCGCCAGCTCGCCGGCGAGCAGGATCGACATCGTCGTCTTGCCACTGCCGCCCTTCGGCGTCGCCACCGCGAAAATGCTCGCCATGTTTCTGCCCTCGATCGCTTGACGACGATGTGCGTCATCGACGCATTGAGATGCTGCTTCAGTCAGTAGTCAGTATATTGACCTGATGTGTCAAGGCGTGATGTCTCGAGTTCGGTGACCCGTCGGTCACGGACTAACGCAACGCCGTCGTTCGCTAATGCTTCTGTCGCGAGCTGTGGTGGTCGCGGATCAGCGCAGGAACGAATTCTTGGAATCGTGGAGCAAGCGAGCGCGACAGTGAGGGACACCCGCACTGTCGATACCGAGGAGTACGGCTCTGCTGGAACGCGGCATTGATGAGATCGGCGTGTGATGCAGTCCGGCTCTGCTGCAGTCCGTGACTACGTGACTCACGGAATGCGTCATTTCGATAATGGCGCAGTTCGAGAATCGGGACTTCGCGGAAAGATGCGCTGCCGGAGTGCACGTACGACGGAAAGCGCTATTGCCGAAAGCGAGGACTGAGCGATTGTCGGACTTCGCTATCTCGGCACCGCGGCGCGCGTGCAGATCAACATCGGTCGTCCTATCGTTGAGGTCGATGGGGTGATCTGCATAAAGGTGCCGGCATCGATAGACAGGCCTCGCCCGCTTGAAGGGTGCTGTGAGAACGCGAAGTTGGGAAAGGGAGAAAGTAAGGTCATTATTCCGACTATTGATTGACAAGATACCGGTTTGTTGGCCAAACCAAGGGAGGCTGCAAAGGGCAGCCAGTTCGCTGGCGCGGCATTGCTCAACCGATTGCGCTCATCAGCGTGGCGGCTGGATAAGCCGGGAAGAAAGGGGGAGGGTCCGGTGGCTCAAGCGAGTTCTGGTCTGCGGAAGAAGCCCCGGCTTCGCACGGAACTGTCGGATGATGACGCAGCGCGGCTGGACGAGGCCGTAGCGCTATTCGGCTTGCCGAGGGCCGAAGTCGTTCGCCGCCTGATCAGAGCATCCGTTCAGGCCGGCCCGGCGCTGTCGGCAGGAAACACGCAAGCTGTCGTCGAACTCGCGGCAGAGGTTCGCCACGTTGGTCGCACCCTGGCGCAGATGCTGAGGATGATGCGGCAGGCCAGGGGGCCCGAGATCGCGGCGGCGGAGCAGGTCTGGAGCGAGCTCCACGTTGTGATCGTCGCCATCGATGATGAGTTGACCGCGATGACGGTGACGCACGGTGTGCGGCTCAGAGGGCTTGCGCGTCTCTCTGTGATCGAGGCGGTTCCCTCCGGAGGGACTGCTGCATGAGCCGAGGCGCTGTTATCGACCGGTGGACGGAAACGTTTCGCGGAACGCGCGAGGCTTTTGCTACGGCGCAGCAACAGCGGCGGCAGCCGCATTTGGCAGAGGCAACTGCCGGCGAGCGCCGCGCTGCAAGCGGGTTCAGCGAGCCATCAGCAGCAACCGACGCGCGAGCCGTTCTGCTTGGCACTACCATCACCGGTGGCTGCGATGGCGAGCGTGAGCGCCGCCTCGATATCGTCAAGGCGAAGGGCGGTGGCGGTGCGTCACCAGCTCGACACGCTGCGCCGACCCGGATCGAGGGCGGTGCGCTCGGCCGGGCGCGTCACCTGGCCGCCGGCTATCAGCCAGCCGTTGTCAAAGTCATCTCTTATGCCCATGGCGTCGCGCGCGCGACCGCAACCGGGCAATATGTCCAGCGTGACGACGTCGCGCTGGAAACCCATGACGGGCGCATTCTCGCCGATCGCGAGGCGGTCGCCGATGAAATCAAGCGGTGGTCGAAGACGTTCGAGACCCGCAAGGAGAGCCAGGATGTGGTGGCGATCAGGCTGACGTTGCATGGCGTGCGCGATACGCCGGCTGGGCGAGAAACCTATGAGAGCGCGATCGCCTCGGGCTTTGCCGAGCACCGACACGCTTTTCGGTTCCAGCCAACGCCTGACGGGGACCTTGAAGTTCGTCTGGTGGTCGCGATGGCAGGAACTGCCAAAGAGCGCTTCCGGGTTCGCGACGAGCAAATAGGGGCTGATCAAGATGGCTTCACCCAGAAGCGTCTCGACGCTAGATCAGAGGCTGCCTTCAAAGCTCGGATCGAGGCGGCGACCGATCATCCTCAATACGCCATGAGTGTCGAGCCTGGAGCTTCCAGGCACGGGCGGGACGGCGTCGCCTTCCAACTCAAGCAGCACATCACTAGGTTTGGTGAGCTGACCGACGACCGCGGGCGGCCGGTTGCCGATGCGGCCGGCGCCCGCGAGGTGGCGCGCACGTGGGGCCCGTCACTGCGGTCGCAATCACCGCGCGACACGATGCATCTGATGATTTCGGCCAAGGCCGGCACCGATGTCGCGGCGTTGACCAATGCGGTGCGGGAATTCCTGCATGACCGCTTCGCCGACCACAAGTTCATGTTCGGCATTCATACCGACAAGGAGGCTGAAGGGCATATACACGCGCACGCTGTCATCACGGTGAAGAACGAGGCAGGCCAAAAAATCCATCCGCACAAGGATGATTTTCGGACCTGGCGCGAGGTCTATGCCGAACATGCTCGAGCGCAGGGTCTGAAGATTGTCGCCACCTCGGCGATGGAGCGGGCGTCGTCACAGAGCTATGGCCCCAAGGACAAAGCGATCGTCGATGTAGCCGAGCGCCCGCGACCGCAGCGAGCGTCGCGCGATAGGGATTATGCGGCTGAGCCGATCAATCACGGGCTGATCGAGAAGGCGCGTCAGCGCATGACGACGGCGCGCGAGAATCCCGTGAAGCTGCCGTTGAACAATGCGGACCGTCAGGCCGTAAGCGTCGGTTTGAAGGCCTGGTCGGTCGTCGCACAAGAGGCCTCATCGGGTCCAGTTGCGTCGGAGATGGTTCAGCGGTTGACGATGGCGCAAACGCTGGGCGGCATCATCCACACCCTCGAGAAACGCCTGCAGACTTGGTTGAGCAAGGAGGACGCGCCCGTGGCGATAACATCAGAGCAGATGACGAAGGATCTTCGCGCAATGAACGATGCGGTCTCGCGCACGACCGATCTTCTGGATGGCGCGACCAAGGACCAGTTCCGCGAGACATCGGCGCGCTACCTCGAAACGCTGGCAATGCGGGTGGATTTCCAGCGCATGCAGGAACGTGGCGTGCAGGAGCTGTCTCGCAGCGATATAGAGCGACTGGCCGGCGTCTCGGCAGACCGGCTGATCGAGCGCGCCGAGGCGATCAGGCTCAAGGAGCAACGGGAAGCTGCCGACGCCCAGCGCTTGGCCGATCGTGCGATGGAGAGCGAACGCCGGCAGGAAGGTAGGGGTGGACTTGATCCGCAATCACAGCGTGATGTTGTTTCAACGCGCGCCATTGCTGCTGGCACGCAACAAGCCGCCGCCCAGGAAGCCCGCGAGGCTGCCGCGGCAACTGAAGTCGCTCGCGTTCTCATCGATTCGCCCGCCCAACCTCTTCCAAATGGGCTTCTGCAAACTGACGCTTTGGCGACGTTGAAGGGCGAACAGGAAAAGCTGCTGCGTGAAGCCGAGGCGGATCGTGCAACTGAATCCGTCAAGGGGCAGCGGATAAGGTGACACGCGCGAATGCGAGAAGCGAGTTTGCGTCATCTGCCGCTTCGCAAACGCCCAATGACCTTGCTTTTCAACGAGGCGCGTAGTCACTTTCAATCAGTCGGCATTTAAGTTACAACTGGTCGTATGGCTGGGGCTTCCGCATCGCAACATCACGTCACACGCCATGCCGAGGCGCGGGTCGCTACTGCTATCAAGGACACGCGCGTCGTTCTCGTCATTGGCCCAAGGCAGGCCGGCAAGACAACTCTCGTCCGCAGATTCGCGACCGAAACTCGGCCTTTTGTGACCTTGGACGATGCGCAAACTCTAAATTCCGCCCGGGCAGACCCGGTGGGGTTCGTTCGTTCGCTCCCTTCTGCGATTATCGATGAAGTGCAGCGTGCGCCAGCCCTTATGTTGGCAATCAAGGAGACTGTCGATCGAGATGCCTCGCCCGGCCGCTATCTCCTGACTGGTTCGGCAAATGTTATGGCGCTGCCGAGCATTGGAGACTCGCTGGCCGGTCGCATCGAAATCATTCAGCTCTTTCCGTTGTCGCAGGCCGAATTGATCGGCAATCCTGGTACCTTCGTCGATCGCATGTTCGCTGGCGATCAGCCAATTGCGGGACAGGCACCTACCTATGGTCAGGCGCTCATCGAGCGCGTTTTGGCTGGCGGCTATCCCGAGCCGCTTCGGCGGAGCGCCGCGCGGCGGACAGCGTGGTTTCGCGACTATCTGAAGCTGGTGCTTGATCGAGACGTTCGCGATACCGCGGACATCGAGCAGCTTGGAAAATTGCCTTTGCTCGTCGCAATGCTGGCCGAGCATTCAGGGCAGTTGGTCAATCTGCACTCACTGTCGATGCCGCTCGAACTGTCGCGGCCGACAATCCAAAAATACGTCACGATCCTCGAGCGCCTATTTCTCCTGCAGACGATTCGACCCTGGTATTCAAACCGGCTGTCGCGCCTGATCAAGACCCCGAAGATCCATTTTCTCGACAGCGGATTGTTGAGCGCGCTGAGGGACGCCAGTGCCGATGCGTTCGAGCGCGATCGAACGGCGTTTGGTCCCCTGCTCGAAACCTTCGTGACCTCCGAGATTTTGAAGCTGCTGTCCTGGAGCGACCGATCCATCCATCTTTCGCATTTCCGAACCAAGGATTTCGACGAGGTGGATCTCGTTCTCGAGGACAACCGGGGAAGAATCGTCGGGATCGAGGTAAAGGCATCTGCAACCCTGCGATCGAAGGACTTTTCCGGGCTCGTCAAGCTGCAGAGCGCGGCTGGCGACAAGTTCATTCGCGGTCTGGTTCTCCACGACCATGATCGGGTTACGCCGCACAGCGAAAAAATCCAGGGGGCACCTGTCTCCGTTCTCTGGGATATGTGAATCGCATAAGCAAGATTATGGAACTACGTCGGCGATCTGTCTTCGCCACTAAAACTTTATAGCGCTGATATTCACGATGTTCCAAGGCAAACGGATTTTTATCGGAAATCTCGCGTCTTCACCTTGATGGTGTCGATGTGAAGGTCGCGAACGTAGATGTCCCTTGTGCGCAGGCCCTTCGGTGGGAGGTCGCGCGGATCGGGCGTGGAGCTTCCGTGATGAAACTCGTCGCCACGTCCGTGCCTCATCTGAAGAGGCCTAGCCATCTCGCCGACGCTTGCAAGCTCGTTCGACAAGTCGGTCAAACGCTGAACCACGAGATGAACCACTTCCCCCTCGCGCTGGATCCTGCCCCTGACCGCAAGCATCCCGGCCGAGAGGATGACGCGCCTGTTCAGTTCGAATACCTTTGGCCAGATGACGAGATTGGCGATGCCCGACTCGTCCTCGATCGTGATGAACATGACGCCCTTGGCGCTGCCGGGACGCTGTCGGACGAGCACGAGGCCTGCCGCCTCCATCCAACGCCCGTCGCGCGACGCCATCGCGGCGGCGCAGGTCACGATGCGCCGCCGCGCAAGGTCCTTCCGCAGGAAGGAAACTGGATGGTCCCGTAGTGTTAAACCGACATGGGAGTAATCCTCGACCACCTCGCTGCCGGCCGTCATCGGACGAAGCACCACCTCCGGCTCATCGAGTTCAGGGATGACTGACTGATCGCGGACCGAGGCTGCGGCGAAGAGAGGCATCGGCTCGTCCCTCAGCCCCTTGATCGCCCATAGGGCTTCCCGCCGTGCAAGTCCTAGCCCCGGCCGAAACGCGTCGGCCTCGGCCAATTGCGCCAAGGTCGAGGCCGGTACCACTGCCCGGCGCCAGAGATCGTCAATCGACTGGAAGTCGAGTTTGGCTCGCGTCGCCACCAGACGAGCGCCATGAGCATTAGCGAGCCCCTTCACCATCCGCAGTCCCAGCCTCACCGCGAACCGGTCCTCGTCGGAGCCCGGCTCTAAAGTGCAGTCCCAGCGCGAGGCGTTGACGCAGACCGGCCGAACCTCGACGCCGTGCTGCTGTGCGTCGCGTACGATCTGCGCGGGGGCATAGAACCCCATGGGCTGAGCGTTCAAAAGCGCGGCACAGAAGACGTCCGGATGCCAGCACTTCAACCAGCTGGAGGCATAGGCGATAAGTGCGAAGGAGGCCGCATGGCTTTCCGGAAAGCCATAGGAGCCGAAGCCCTCAAGCTGCTTGAACGTACCCTCGGCGAACCCGCGCTCGTATCCGTTGCCAACCATGCCATCGATCAACTTATCTCGAAACGTCGAGACCCCGCCGGTAAACTTAAAGGTCGCCATCGACTTGCGCAGCATGTCGGCCTCGCCAGGCGTAAAGCCGGCGCATTCGATCGCGACACGCATCGCCTGCTCCTGGAAGAGTGGCACGCCTAGGGTCTTACCCAGCACCTTTTCGAGCGCCGGTGTCGGGTAGTGGACCGGCTCCTGGCCGGACCGACGGCGCAGGTAGGGATGCACCATGTCGCCCTGGATCGGCCCCGGCCTCACAATCGCGACCTGGACGACGAGGTCGTAGAAGGTCCGGGGCTTGAGCCGCGGCAGCATCGACATCTGCGCCCGGCTCTCGATCTGGAAGGTACCGAGCGTGTCGGCCTTGCGGATCATGGCGTAGG
>JAESGJ010000514.1_pt1 | contig 17519 bp, 17 predicted proteins | sample 9266241 | NCBI WGS metagenome assembly JAESGJ01 (sample SAMN14514841, study PRJNA621669) | algae metagenome | isolation source: Brasilonema octagenarum HA4186-MV1 and co-occurring heterotrophs from wet... | place: USA: Manoa Valley, Hawaii | collected 2009-07-20 | reverse complement strand
TTCTCACATAAGGTGCCAGAAACAAAGCGTCATTCTCACATTAACTGCCGATTATCAAATTACCTGCCGGCGCAACATGTTGAAAATGCTGAACTGCGGTTCCGGGATTTAAATGGAAAGTGACACGCGCTTCGCCAGCTTCGTCAACGTGCCGGAGCTGATCGCCATGTTCCGTTCGTTTGCGGATGTCGTGATGCCCGAGGATTTGTGGTGCCATGTGAAAGTGCCGGCGATCTCGACCGGCCGCCGCCAGATCCTGACCGCGAGGCCGACGCAGGCCTTCAAGTCCTATCAGCGCCTGCTCGACGAGCGCATCAAGGCGATCGAGATGCGCGACCGACCAGCCGAACCCGGCGACGACATCCTGCTCTCAGTCATCACCGACGGCCGCCATGCCGCGATCGACCTGCGCCTCGTCGATCCCGACAGCGAAAACGAGCCGGAGAACAAGCTCAACCTCCTGGTCGGGAACGCGCTGCGCATCTGGCGGGAGACGGCCGGCAATACCTATGTCCGGCCTGACGGCAAACCCTATGAGGTCGCCGGCGCCGCGCAGATGATTTTCTCCGATCTCGGCACGATCAGCGTCGAGAAGAGCCGGGGGTTTTCGGCCTATCGCTGGATCCGCGACGAGTTGGTTCGGCGCGGAGTCCCGCCATCCGAGATCGCGTTCATGCAGGACTTCAAAAAATCGGAGGCGAAACAGCGGCTCTTCGGCGATGTCCGCGCAGGCAGGGTGCGCTTCCTGATCGGCTCGTCCGAAACGATGGGCACCGGCGTCAATGCGCAGCTCCGCCTGAAAGCGCTGCATCATCTCGACGTGCCCTGGCTGCCTTCGCAGATCGAGCAGCGCGAGGGCAGGATCGTGCGGCAAGGCAACCAGCATGATCAGGTCGATATTTTCGCCTACGCCACGCAAGGCTCGCTCGACGCCACGATGTGGCAGAACAACGAACGTAAGGCCCGCTTCATCGCCGCTGCGCTTTCGGGCGACACCTCGATCCGGCGGCTGGAGGATCTCGGTGAGGGACAGGCCAATCAGTTCGCCATGGCCAAGGCGATCGCATCGGGTGATCAGAGGCTGATGCAAAAAGCCGGGCTGGAGGCCGAGATCGCCCGCCTCGAGCGCCTGCGCGCGGCGCATCAGGACGATCAGTTCGCCGTGCGCCGGCAGCTTCGCGATGCCGAGCGTGATGTCGCGGTTTCGACCCGTCGCATCGACGAGATCGGCAAGGATCTCGACCGCCGCGTTCCGACCGCCGGCGACGCATTCGCGATGACTGTGGCCGGGAAATTCTATCGCGAACGCAAGGAGGCCGGTCGCGCCCTGCTGAAGGAAATCCTGGCTCTTGTGCAGACCCTGCATGAGCGCGAGTTGACCATCGCCTCGATCGGCGGCTTCGAACTCGGATTCAGCGGTGAGCGCGGCGGCCGCGACGGCTATCGCTATGACACGATGCTGCTGCGAATGGGCGAAGACCACGAGGTCGACCTACCGGTGACGATCACTCCGCTCGGTGCAGTGTCGCGGCTCGAACACGCGCTTGGGGACTTTGAGGGCGAGCAAGAGCGGTCCCGTCGGCGCCTCGCGGAGGCTCAGCGCCGGCTGGCGTCGTACCGGTCGCGTGAGGGTGGGGAGTTCGCCTTCGGCGCGGAGCTGGCTGAGAAGCGCCGGCAGATGGCTGCGATCGATCGTGCCCTTGAGGTGGACCTGGACCAGCCATCAGCCATACGATCGACTGCCGCTTGAGGGCGAAGGCTGCTGGCATTGTTAGACTCTGCGCTCGATCAGGCGTCCTCTCAATCTACGCGGCGGCGCGATTCTGGTCCGGCGGCGGGTTGTCGAAGGAAACAACGCATCTGAGCCCGCCGACAGGATAGGCGATGTTGATCTCTGCCTCGCAGTCCGGTGGGAACGCGCGCTGCATCAATTTTGAGCCAAACCCTTCCTTCGCGGGCGGCGCGACGGGTGGACCATCTTGCTCGATCCAACTCAACACGACCCTCGTCGTGGCAGGGTCGAGCCGCCAGTCGATCAGAACCCGCCCTGCATCGTTGTGAAGCGCTCCATATTTTGCCGCATTGGTCGCCAATTCATGGACCACCATCGAAACCGCAAGCACCGTTTGCGGGGAGAGGATGACGTGGGGGCCGCTCAATACGATTCGCTCGACCTTCTGGTCCTGGTAAGGCCGCAATGTGCACGCAAGGACATCACGAAGGCTTGCGCTGTTCCAATCTTCCGCGAGGAGGACATCGTAAGCGCCGGCGAGTGCGTCGACACGTTCGGAGAACGCCTTGGCTCCGGCTGGATCCGGGCCTTTCCCGACGGTTTGCCTGGCGATGGCGAGCACGATGGTCAGCGTGTTCTTGACGCGGTGGCTGAGTTCGCGTGCCATCAAATCGCGCTGTTCGGCATGGGCGCGCATGCCTCGCATCAGATCGTCGAAGGCCGCCCCGATCGTAGCGAACTCCGGCCCATCTTTTTCGACGGAGAATTTGGGTGGCCGTTCTCCTGCCCGCCATGCCCTGATCGCCTTCAAGAGCCGACGGAACGGACCTTGAATCAGCGCACGCCCGAAGGCTGCCGCGCTGGCCAGCGCAATGATCGCACCGACCAGCACGGTCGCCAAGGCGATCCAGGTCGCCCGGTTAATTGGCTCGAAGGCAGCAGCTTTCGAGAAGCCGACGCTAACGTAGAGCCCGAGCGGTGGATATGTGACAGGAATGTAACCTTGGATCCGGACCGTTCCGTCCTGACTTGTCAATTCTATTGTGCCGGGTTCGGCCGCACGCACCAGCGGCATGAACGTGTCGGGTATCTGGGTGCCGACAAAGCGCTCCGGATTGGGCTCGCGGACGAGCAGAACACCATTGCGGTCCGAGATCGCAAACGAACCGCCGGCAGCTATACCTCGCTCGCGCAGTGCCTCGCCAAGCCAGTCCAGTTTCAAGCCTGCCGACAGTATATATCGGGCTGTCCCTTTATCGTCGCGAATGGCCAGAGCGAGCGGAAGCGCGTTGAGGCCGCTCGATCGGCCTTTGACGAATTCGCCGACGACGATCTTTCGACTGGCCAGCGCTTCCTTGAAATAACCTCGATCTGAATAATCGGCCGAACTCGGCGAAGAGCTGCTTGTGCAGATCTGCTGCGCCTGGCTGTCGAGCAGATGGATGCCGCTCAGAGCCGGCAACGCACTGGTGAGCCGCACCAGATAGCGACTGCAGCCGCCTTCCTGACGATCGGCCAGGTCGCTCGATAGCGAGATCCCGAGCAGGAGATTTTCCACACCGGTCAAAATCCGGTCTATCTCGAGCGAGGCAAGTTTGGCGGCGCGCAGCGCCTGTTCCTGGACTTCAACAGCTCGGCTGCGGCGCGTCTGGACCTCGTTCAGCGTCACAACAGCGAAAGCCGGCAGTAGCGAAACCGCCGTCAACACGAACAAGCGCTGCCGCAACGAGATCGCCATACCGCTCCATACCCCAGACCGCGTCGGTACAATATGTCATTTGCTTCGTTCGGCAACGACGAGCGGCCGCACCCAGCCGTGGCAATCAAGCCGCAGCAAGACGGGCGCATTATTCTATTTGCCGGCTCATCTTCATGATCGAAAAAAGGTTCGATGGTGGGGGATGAAAAAGAGGCTTGCTCGCTGATCGGTCATTCCGGCGCCGCTGATGCTCAACCGCAGCCTCCGCGATCCCGGCCCGTCGTCCTGCGCAGGGCTTTTGCCCCGCTTGTCCATCCGGACCGAGATGCTCGGCCGCGGTTGCACCGGCCTGCCCGCTCCGCTGCCGGAGAGGGGTCTTCGGCAAGAAGACTGAACCGGATGGGTCGCGGCCCTGGTCCGGCAACCTCTGAAGGAGCAATCCGATGCATCTCATGAAAGTCGATCCGCGCGCGCTGAAGGAGAATTCCGATCGTTCGCGTCAGACCAAATCCACCCCGCAAGCCGATGCGCTGCTGCTGGCGACGATCAAGGCGGTCGGGCTCGTCCAGCCACCGGTGATCGCGCCGGAGAGCGATGGCGGCAATGGCTACATCATCGATTCCGGGCACCGCCGGGTGAAGCAGGCGGTCGCAGCCGGGCTCGAAGAGATCGACGTCCTTGTCGTCGATGCCGCCAACGACAATGGCGCGATGCGCAGCATGGTCGAGAACATCGCCCGCGAGCCGCTGAACCCGGTCGATCAGTGGCGGGCGATCGAACGACTCATCGCGCTCGGCTGGACGGAGGAAGCGATTGCCATCGCGCTGGCACTGCCGGTGCGACAGATCAAGAAACTCAGGCTATTGGCGAATGTCCTGCCGGCGATGCTGGACCATATGGCCAAGGGCGATATGCCGGGCGAGCAGCAGTTGCGCGCAATCGCGGCGGCCAATCTCGACGAGCAGCGCGAGGTCTGGAAGGCGCAGAAGCCGAAGAAGGGCGATCCGCAGGTGTCGTGGTGGAGCGTCGCGAACGCTTTGTCGAAGAAGCGGATGTACGCGCGCGACGCCAGCTTCGGCGACGATCTCGTCCAGGCTTATGGCATCACCTGGGTCGAGGATCTGTTCGCGCCGGCCGACGAGGACAGCCGCTACACCACCGATGTCGAAGCCTTCCTCGGCGCCCAGCAGGAATGGATGACGAACCACCTGCCCAAGCGCGGCGTCATCGCCGACGTCAACAGCTGGGGGGAGGCGACGTTGCCGCCCAAGGCCGAGCGCGTCTACGGCAAGCCCGGCAAGGGCGACCTCACGGCGATGTATCTCGACCGCGAGGGCAAGGTGCAGAGCGTTACTTTTCGGCTGCCGGAGCCGAAGAAGAAGAGCGCGGACGAGGCGGATGCCGACGACGCGATCGTCATGCCGAAATCGCGGCCGGATGTGACTCGCAAGGGCGTCGAGATGATCGGCGATCTGCGCACCGACGCGCTACACGAGGCGTTGGCGCGGGCCCCGATCGAGGACGACACGCTGATGGCGCTGCTGGTGCTCGCGCTCGCCGGTCGCAACATATCGGTCCAGTCGGGCGCTTCGAGCGATGTTTACGGCTTCGCCCGGATGGAGCGGCATGCCGTGCAACTGGTCGATGGCGACGGCAAGCTCACCTTCGACCGGGACACGCTGCGCGTCGCGGCACGCTCGGCCCTGATCGACGTCCTATCGGCCCGCGAAAACCGGACCAGCAGCGGCATCGTCGCGCGCCTCGCCGGCGACGCGATCGGCGCTGACGGGTTCCTGCCCAGCATGGGCGCGGAGGAGTTTCTGTCCTGCCTGTCGCGCCAGGCGCTGGAGCGAGCCTGCAAGGACACTCCCGTCCTCCCGCGCGCCCGGGTGAAGGAAACGCGAGCCGCGCTGGTAGAGCATTTCAGGGAGCAGCGCTTCGTCCACCCGTTGGCGCTGTTTGCGCCGGATGCGGCGCAAGTCGCGACGTGGCGCTCAAAAAGCGCCGATGTCGTCGAGGAGGATGCTGATAGCCCTGCGGGCGATGCCGAGGTCGTGACCGACGAGACGGCCGCGCTCGCCGACGTCGATCTCGATGCGATCGACGAGGCCTTCCGGGTCGCGGCGGAATAGCCCCGACCTCCTCACTCGCCTCAGATCGATACCCCGCCGCCGGCATCGCGCCGGCGGCGGGTTCGTTTCCAAGCAGCGCCTTCACGGAGGACGAACATGTCCGCGCACGCCATCTTCGACAACGCACCCATCGGCTCGATCATCGCCTGGTCAGACGGCACGCCGCGGCCGCACGAGCGCTTCGCACAGAAACGCGCAGACTGGCAGACCCGCAACGGCACAGGCCGCTTGATCCGGAAGCAGCCAAGTAGAAGCATGGGCAATCTCAGCCTGACGGCCAGCTTCACCCTGCACCAAGCCGATCGAAGAGCTGTTGACGTGAGTGCCATCCGGTTCGATCGCATTTTCTCGCTCGACTCATCGCTGCAATTTACCGTGATCGAGCGCCCCGCGATCGGGGCTGTGCGCCTGTTCGACCGAGCCGGCAGTGACGCTGAGCTCGTCTATCTCGCGCCCCATCGGCAAGCGGCCGAAGAATGGCTCGCACGGCACGGCTATCCGCAGGCGGTGCTGGACGAAGTGACCGCCGACGAGGTCGGCGCCTCTATCGTCGAGGGGAGGGCGACATGAAAAGCGTCTTCGATTGCGACACCGGGGCGGACGCGGCCGTCGAAGCGCCGGAAGTCGAGTTTGGACGATCAAGCGACGGTTTTTCGGTCGCCCGCGTCGGCGACACCGGCTTCGCCATGCTGACGGCACGGGACGGGCAGCATTATCTCGCGACGGGCTGGCGGATTGCGCGCCCACTCGCCGGATGGCGTCGAGCCGATTTCTACGGCCATTCCGGCGAATTGGCGGATGCGGCCGCTTTTCGCGCCAAGGTTCTGGAGCACGCTGAGCATCAGCGTGAAAAGACGGCGCTCGGTCGCCGCGAGACCGATGGCAGGGCGCAGACGCCATGGGGCGTTTCGCAGGGCGCGTCTGTCTATGCCGATGGCATCGAGTCTCATTCGACCGCCGGTCATGGCGGCTTCAAGCTCTCGGCCGAGCGGAACCGACACGTCCATCCGCTCTTGCGCGCGGAAGGCGGCTGGTACGAGGAGGACTGCGCCTGGGCGATCGTCGCCATCACCTTCCCCACGCTTTTCACCCGCTTCGAGCGGTGCTGCGCCGAGCGCTCGGTCAAGGATAGCTGGCCCGACGCATGGGAGACGATCTTTGGCGTCGTGCTCGGACCAGGCGAATCCTATGAAAAGGACCGGCGGGCTTTTCACAAGGCACATGCCGGCGACTGGATCGTGGGTTCGGCGATCACGTCCGAGCATCAAACGGCGGTTGTCGAATGCGTCGCGACGCCCGGCGGCTGGCGCAAGGAGGGAACCGAGGAGCGCCGCTTTCGCGTTCCTGCGGACGAGTATGCGGTCGGCCGGTTCGGCTTCGTCATCGATCCGAGCCGTCATGCTGTCTATGGCGGTCCTTCCAGCTGCCTCGGCTGGCAGCGCGGAGCGTTGTCGTGATCATCGCGCCCGAGGCATTGGCCCAGCTTTCGCGCATGGCGGAGGCGCGCCGGCAGGTCCAACGCCAGCTCGAGCTGATCGACCGGCAGATTACGCGCCGGGCGATCGCGCTAGTCCCGCAGCAGCGCAGACGCCATGGCGATCGGCGATGGACATCGTCCGACATGTGCATGGTGCTGGAACGTTACCGCTCGACGCTTGCCGCGCTGACAGCCGAGCGTCAGCCGGAGATCGAGGCGCTCTCGCGCAAGCTCGCGCGTCAGGACCGGGCCATCGCTGCCCATTGCGAGCGTCATCGGATGTTTGCTCCGCGCGCGGCGTGACCGGGCGATGTGGGGGTCGGCCGCTGTAGGTCCGTCAGATCCGCGGCGATCGGCGGCGCATGGCTGCGAGGCCCAAATGTCCGTTTCGGTTGCGTCACTGACGCAAGGCCGGGCTGGCCCTCGTCTTCTCGGGTTTGCCGCGGTCTGAACCGTCGGCCAGGCGCTTCAAGGCCGCGTGCCGCGCCGCGTGGCGGCCGGCCTTCGCCGATCTCGCAGACGAGGCGCAGCGTCCTTCGCAAGGGCATTCGCCCTGCTTGGCCGCAGGCCTCGTCCGCTCGCCTGGCATAGGCCGGGCCCTGATCCGCCAGGGCTTTCGACGGTTCGGGTCGACCGCACCCGAGGGGACGACGGCCAAGCGCCGATCCGGCTCCCAAGGGCGCAACCGAAAAAAGGACTTTTTCCATGGCCAAGACCGCACATTCACCCCGCGAGAGCGCCCGCGTCGTGCCGCTCCGCAAGAGCACGACCATCGAAATGACCCGGCTCGCCTGTCCCGACACGCAGCAGGCCATCCTGATCTCCGAGAGTTTTGGGCTGCCGGTCCTCGATGGCGAGGGCATCCGCGACATGCACGAGCGGCTGATCGTGGAGACCGCGGCCAGCCTGCAGGATGGGCTCGGCGAGCGGGCGATGCAGATCCACCTGCAACGCATCGTTGGCGCCTATGTCGGCTCGGCCCATGGCGCCGGCCAGTTCTACTCCCGCGCGGTTACCGAGGCGCGCGACGCCACGGCCAAATCGGCCTGCGATGCTCGCGACGAGGATGTCGATGGTCCGGTCGGCTTCGACGGCCCCGCCCAGCGCAAGCGAGAATTCGCGGCCGACATGGGTGTTCAGGCTCACGCCCTGCTGATGGCGGCCGAGGGCGCCGTCGCGGCCTACGAGCAGGTCATCGGCGAACGCTGGAAGCCGTTCGAGCGAGCCGCCGAGACGACCGGTCCATCCGTCGATCGCAAGGCGGCGGCTACTCAGATGGCGGCGTTCGGCTGAGCTGAAGCGAGCGGGGTGCCAGCCCCGCTCGTTCTTCTCTCTTCCGATCGCAGCTTTTGCGTTCAGATTGGGATGGCCGTTAGCGGGCGCCCGAGATAGAATTGAGCATGGCGATCATGATCGACGATCCCGAGGCTGAGGCGCTGACGCGAAAGTTTGCGAGTACGGCCGGCTTGGGCCTCGACGAGGCAATCATCCTCGCCATGAGGGAAGCGATCACGCGGCGGGGCAACGCGGAATCGCCTCGCCAAACTGTCGAGCGGCTACGAGAAATGCACGGAATCGCGATGAGCGACACGGCGAGAACGCCGCTTTCACGCGAGGCTTTTGACGAAATGTGGAGCGGGGCTGAGGCTGGTACGGGTCGATCGTGAATCACTGCTCCTCCGATCGGCTCCTGATCATCGAACCGGCTTGCGCAAGCGAGACGCCAGCGGAAACCGGTCCGGGTCATCGTTCCACGGATCGAACACCACTGCGCCGGTCGCGCTGACGTCCTTGGTGTTGCGTGTCACGAGGTAGAGTTCGTGCTCGATCGCGGTCGCCGCCAGCATCGTGTCGATCACCGGCGGCGGATGACCGCTCGTCCGCCTGATTTCTCCCGATAGTCGCCCCCAGGCCAGCACGACCGGGTTGCCAACCCCGAGTATTCGGTCCTTGAAGCGCATCGCCAGAGCATCGCGGGCGGCTTTGTATCTCGGCCGGTCGGTATGGTCGGGAGCCAGATTGTGGATGCCCTTGTCGTATTCGGCCAGCGTCAGGATGCTGATGAAGAAGCTGTCCTCTGCTTGGTCACGCGCCCATTCCTTGACCGACGGAGCGCCGTTGGGATTGATAAGCGCGGCGACGACGTTGGTGTCCAGCAGCCAGCCTTTCAAAGCTCGACGTCCCGCCCGAAATCCGCCTCGCGCGCCAAGTCGAGCCCGTCCAGATGCAGGCTCTCCATGAACTCGACGAAGGACGTCTGCGGTTTCTGCGGAACCAGGCGCTCGAATTCCTCGACGCTCATGACCACGACCGCGTCATGGCCTCGCACGCTGACGCGCTGGGGACCCTCGGTCCGCGCGTGACGCACGACTTCGCTGAAGCGCGCCTTGGCGTCTTCAAGCTTCCATCGACCCTGGGGCAATGCCTTTGCCATTCGCGCAGCACCTTCGCCATAATATACGACCTAGTCAGATAGTCAGAAGATAGCGGCTCTTTGCCGCCGGCGCCAGCCCCGTCGCAGTGAAACTGGATTGGGAGCAGTCGGTAGGTCCGTCGATCGCGACCCGTCCCGGACGACGGTCTTGGCCGGGACGGCATCGGCTGCAACGGCTCTGCCGTCTTCCACTTCGTTCCAGCCCTTCGGGTGCAGCCATCGCCTGACCCCCGGCTTGTCGACCGCCGTGACGGGGTCGCGATCGCGCGACCTCCACGATGGAGGTTTGGATCATGAGCAGGCCGGAACAGAAGTTGCGCACGGACGTCTATGCGCGGATCACCGACAGGATCGTCGCCGATCTGGAGAAGGGCGTGCGTCCGTGGATGCAGCCATGGCGCTCAGGCAACGGCAGCGGAAGCGTGACGCGGCCGCTGCGGCATAACGGATTGCCCTATAGCGGGATGAACGTGCTCCTGCTCTGGTCCGAAGCCGCAGCGCGCGGCTTCGCCTCGCCGATCTGGATGACGTTCAAGCAGGCGCTCGAACTTGGCGGCGCTGTCCGCAAGGGCGAGACCGGCTCGACGGTCGTCTTCGCCAGCCGCTTCAAGAAAACCGAAACCGATGCGTCGGGCGATGCGGTCGATCGCGAAATCCCTTTCCTCAAATCTTACACGGTCTTCAACGCCGAGCAGATCGACGGCCTGGCCGCCAACGATCGTCACCCGTCCGAAACGCATTGCGATCCGATCGATCGGATCGATCATGCCGATCGCTTCTTCGGCCGGACCGGCGCCGTCATCCGACATGGCGGCAACCGCGCCTACTACTCCCCGGCGACCGACCACATCCAGATGCCGCCCTTTGCGACGTTTCGCGATGGCGGTTCTTATGTCGCGACGCTGAGCCATGAGGCGACACATTGGACGGCAGCTCGGCATCGCGCGAACCGCGATCTCACCCGCTACGGCAAGGATCGGAGCGAGCGGGCGCGCGAGGAGCTGATTGCGGAACTCGGAAGCTGTTTCCTCTGCGCCGATCTTAGCATTGCGCCAGAACTGGAGCCACGTACAGATCACGCCAGCTATCTCGCGTCTTGGCTCGAGGTTCTGTCCAGCGACAAGCGCTTCATCTTTGCAGCCGCGGCGCATGCACAGCGGGCCGTAGCCTATCTCCACGGGCTACAGCCGCCGACCAGCTCGATCGCGGAGGCTGCTTGAGTGATCGAGCTCGATGATATCGAAGCCAGTTCGGGATCAGTGAATGGCGCTGGCGCCATGCGTTCTCCGTCTGTTTCCAAGGGCGTTTCCGTCCACTGCGTCCTCGTTGGGCATGTCTGACCGGAGGCCGTCGTCGCTGGCGCGCCGTCTCGCTCTTACACCTGCAACGGCCATCCGCGACTTTCTTCCCCTGGGCCCTGCGGTCCCATTCCTCGCGAGACAAGAAAGCCGCTCCTGGCCGTCCTCCACTGCGTTGCGGCCCCGCTGGGGTGCAGGTCGAGCACCTCTGGTCTTTCGACTGCCATCGAGGCCGCGATGGGCGATAGCCTCGAGCAACCAGAAGGAACTAAGACAATGGCGATCATCGGCAGCTTCACCTCGAACGGCGACGGCTTCAACGGCACGATCAAGACCCTCAACCTCAACGTCAAAGCCAAGATGGTTCGCCCTGAGCGGTCATCCGAGAAGGGCCCAGCCTTCCGCATCCTCGCAGGCGCTGTCGAGTTCGGCGCGGCCTGGCAGAAGACCTCGGATGAGGGGCGCGACTATCTCTCGGTCAAGCTCGACGATCCGAGCTTTCCCGCCCCGATCTACGCCAACCTGATCCAAGTCGAAGGCACGGAAGGCCTCCAGCTCATCTGGTCCCGTCCGACCCGCAACTGAGCCCCCAGCCCAAGATGGCCCCGCCGCGAGGCGGGGCTACTCATTCCGCCTCACAGCCACGCCTGCAAAATCACCCCGCCTTTTCACCTCGTCAGTTGCCTTGTTGGTTCAAACCACAACCGCCCCCAGGAGCCATCGGTGCGCGGTGGTGGTTGAAGCCGCATCCGACTCGCCGAAACCGCGATCCCATGATTTGTGGTTCAGACCACATCTCGGCATTTGTTGGTTCAAACCACACTTCGTTCATCGCGTGATCTGCGCCGTGTCAGCCGCCCTGGTGCTTCCCGCGCGAACTGGAGGGGCTCTCTGGTCGTGCCATGGTACGGCCGGCGGAGCCCGCCTCAAGGACGCGCGGTACCCCCAAAATGCTTACGCATTTCGGCTCCCCCACGCGCCGCCTCCGGCGGTCGGCTTCGCCGATCCTTGACCCGGCCTCCACCGACGCGTGGCGCGCCTTCGTCCATTCGAGACGAAGGAGGTTCTCATGACCATGCCGATCGATCAGCAGATTGCCGAACTCAAGGCCGAACTGGCCCATGCCTGCCTGACGCCGCGCGAGCGGCGCGAAGCACAGCGCGAGCTTGAATTCCTGACCGAGCAGGACCGCAGCGATGCGGAGACGGGGTACTTCGCGGAGGTCGAGGGTTGGGCTGCTGTCCACGCCGCCGAGCTTGCCGCACTGCCATTCTAAGCATCACGATCCGAGACGGCCGGTCTGACGCCACACGCGTCGGGCTGGCCTTTTCGCATATCGCCCTGGCCTGCGCTTGATCTGCTGCGCGCAGGCCAGGAGGCCGTTGGTTTATCGCCGACGGTGTGGTTTGAACCACACCGTCACGTCATCGCCGCGATCGGCGGCCAGAACACGCTCCGATTGAAATCGTCGGGGCTGTGTCGCGTTCGCATGAAGACCATCGTGATCAACAACCAAAAGGGCGGGGTCGGCAAGACGACGCTTGTGGTGCATCTCGCCTGGCACCTGGCCGAAACCGGCAGCCGCGTGCTGCTGATCGACGCGGATGCCCAGGGCAACGCCACCGACACAATGAAGCGGCATCGCGGCGGCGTGACCGCTGCCGAGCTGTTTCGACAGGGCAGGGCGCCAGCCAATGGCGGCACCGAGGGAATCACGCTCGCGGCCTCGGACAGCTCGCTCACCGATGTCGATCGCGGCGATGCCGCCGGTATCCAGCAGTTTCGCGACAACCTCCGCTCGGTGAGCGCTACGTTCGACGTCTGCGTCATCGATACGCCGCCATCGCTGGGTTTGCGCAGCGTGGCCGCTCTGGTTTCAGCGACGCATGTGCTGTCGCCAATCTATCTCGAGGATTATTCGGTTAAGGGCGTGAAGGGCCTGCTCCAGACCGTGATCGGCGTGCAGCAGCGCTATGGCCGATCCGACATGAAATTCCTCGGCCTGCTGCCCTCGAACTTCAACACGAAGTCGCCGCGCCAGCGCGCGCATCTCGACCAGCTTCTTCGCGAGGCCGGCAAATACGTCTTCCCCGGCCACATTGTCGCGCGCGACGGCTATGCCGAAGCGGTCGCCGAGGGCGTGCCGGTGTGGAAGCTGAAGAAGCGCTCGGCGCAGGAGGCCGGCCGTGAGATCCGTGTCGTGCTGTCGCGCATCGTCGAGCAGATGGGCTGATCACATGGCGTTGGATCTGAGCTTCAAGGACTTGGCGGATGCCGCCGAACAGGGCGTCGCGAATGGCCGCCCGCTCAAGGTCGCACTGGAGCTGATCGACGAGGATCCCGATCAGCCTCGGCGGGAGTTTCCGGAGGACGAATTGCAGAACCTTGCGGCGTCGATCCGGATTGACGGCATTCTCCAGCCGATCGTGGTCAGGCGCTCCGATCAGGCCGGGCGCTTGATCATCGTGATGGGCGCGCGGCGCTACCGGGCGGCGAAGCTCGCCGAGTTGGTCGAGGCGCCCGTCTTCGTTCAGGACGACGCCGAGGCGAACCCCTACGCCCAGATGGTCGAGAACATTCAGCGTGATGATCTGAAGCCCAGTGAGATCGCGCGCTTCATCACGGCGCAGCTCGAGGCCGGCGAGAAGCAGACCGAGATTGCTCGACGTCTGGGCAAGCCGCGCGACTGGGTGTCGCGCTATGCGGCGGTGCCGAAGATGCCGGGCTTCTTGCAGGACGAGCTGGCCACCAGTTCAATCCGTACGGTTTACGAGCTCTACCAGGCGTGGCGGCAGGAGCCATCCGAGGTGGAGCGAGCCGTCAAGGAGCGCGATGCCTTCACTGACGCGCAGGCCAGAGAGTTTGCATTCGCTGTCCGGTCGCTCGTCGAGCCTGCGGCAGCGCCCGCCACAGCAGCAGGGGATGGGGCCAAAGATAGCCGAGCGACGGAGAAAGGTCGCGCATCGGCTCGCGAGAAACCAGCCTCAAGCTCAGCCACAGCTCCGTCCGTCTCTCGTACAAAAGGTACTGCCATAGTGCGGGTGTGCGTCGGCAAGCGGGTCGGCCAGTTGGTCCTCGACGCAAGGTCGGGTGCCGAACAAAGGAGCGCCCGCGTCGCCTTCGATGATGGCAGCAGCGAAGACGTGCCTGTTCGCGAGCTTCGGATCGACGCCGTGCTGATTGGCTGAGCAGCGCAGGTTTGCCCACTGTCGTTTTCCAAAGTGTGGTTTGAACCACGCTTCCTTCCATTCCTGTTTGATCGCCCGGACCCGCTGCGGGGCGCTTCGATGTGGGTAGTTCCCACGCGGCAGTGGTTGCACCTTTTCCAATCGTTGATCGAGGTGGATGGTGGAGAGTCTTTGGATTCCTTTCTAGCGCAGGATAGGCTTGCCGCCAGCGAATTATTACGTCAAATTGGCTTTGCGATGCGCTTCGGCGCGTCGCTGGTTTTTGCTGCAGCGATGGAGCGCTCGGATGCCAACGCTGACATTGCGAGTTTCGGATGATTTGGCGCTGCAGTTCGCGGCTCTGGCTGCGACGGAGGGTGGCAAGTCGGCGTTGATCCGGCGCTTGCTTGAACGCGCTGTCGGCGCACCGGAATCGAAGCGCGCGCCTGCCGCGGTCGGCGCGCCCCAGAAGGTGACGGTGCGCTTCCGCGAGAGCGAGTTGCGTCAGCTTGGCGAGATGGCGTTGGCGCGCGGGATGACGCGGACGCAATGGATCGCGTCGCTGGTGCGGTCGCGTTTGGGTGCGCCAGCGCAGCAGTCGGAAAGCGAGCGCGAGGCATTGCGGGCGATCGCGCGCGAGCTCAATCGGATCGGCGGCAACATCAACCAGATCGCGCGGGCTGCGAACGCTGGCGACGGCGGGAAAGCAGGAGACTCCAAGTCCGGGCTGGATGAGGCCCGGTTGGCGCTGGAAGCCCTCCAAGGCGAACTGAAAGTCGTGCTGGATCGGACCAGCACCTACTGGGAGGGCCGGTGATGAGCGGGAAGCGGGCCCAGAAGCTGCTCGATGACCTGCCGCCGATCTCCTATGTCTGGCGGACACCGGTGCGGCGACCGCGCGTATCCGAGGCCGACATTCCCGACCCGGTCGCACCGCAGCGTGTCACGCCGGCGATGCGGGCGCGGCTCGAGCGCATTGTTGGCCGAGCGCCGGAGGTGATGGTCAAGATCACCGGGCGCACGAAAGACGCTGGGCATCTCAAATCTCATCTGGAATACATCATGCGAAAAGGTGAACTGACGGCGGAGACCGAGCAGGGATCGCTCATGCAGGGCAGGGAAGGTCTCAAGGACCTGCAGTCGCGCTGGACTGAGGACACTGTGCTCGACGATAAGCGGCGTCGCGACGGCACGGTCTCGGTCAATATCATCCTGTCGATGCCGCCGGGAACCGATCCGATCGCGGTGAAGGACGCCGTGCGCGCGTTCGCGATCGAGACCTTTGGAGCGAACCACGACTACGTCTTCGTCCAGCATCTCGACGACAAGCACCCGCATGTGCATCTGACGGTTCGTTCGCAAGGCTACAACGGTAAGCGCCTGAATCCGCGAAAGGCTGATTTGGCGACCTGGCGCGAGCGGTTCGCGGGCGAGTTGAGGCTGCGCGGCGTCGCGGCCGAGGCGACGCCGCGTCGGACGAGGGGGAAAGTGCGCAAGCACGACAAGGGAACCGTAGTGGCGCTCCGCCGCCGCGGTGTCGTTCCCGAGACTGACAAGGGTGCGCGGGAGGATGTCGTTCGCTCGGCGAGGTCGGGCGTCACTGGCGCGAGACTTTGGGAGGTCAAGGCTCGCGAACGTCAGGTCAAGGTTCGGGCTCATTACCTTGCTCATGCCAAAGAGCTTGAGCGTACCGGGAAGGGAAGCGATCGCGTTCTTGCGATGAAGGTGCGGGAATTCGTTGCCAAGATGCCCGATCCGGAAACGCGGCGGGAGCAGCTTATGCGAGAGCTGGCGAGAGATGCTCAGCGCTCTCGGACGGACAGAAGCGCGCATGACGTCAATGACAAAAAGCGCTGACGCATCACATCCGTGCTGGCGCTAAAGAACATATTCCGATTCGCATAATTTAGATTATGGAACTACGTCGGCGATCTGTCTTCGCCACTAAAACTTTATAGCGCTGATATTCACGATGTTCCAAGGCAAACGGATTTTTATCGGAAATCTCGCGGCTTCACCCTGATGGTATCGATGTGCAGGTCGCGAACGTAGATGTCCCTTGTACGCAGGCCCTTCGGTGGGAGGTCGCGCGGATCGGGCGTGGAGCTTCCGTGATGAAACTCGTCTCCACGTCCGTGCCTCAGCTGAAGAGGCCTAGCCATCTCGCCGACGCTTGCAAGCTCGCTCGACAAGTCGGTCAAACGCTGAACCACGAGATGAACCACGTCCCCCTCCCGCTGGATCCGGCCCCTGACCGCAAGCATCCCGGCCGAGAGGATGACGCGCCTGTTCAGTTCGAACACCTTTGGCCAGACGACGAGATTGGCGATGCCCGACTCGTCCTCGATGGTGATGAACATGACACCCTTGGCGCTGCCGGGACGCTGTCGGACGAGCACGAGGCCTGCCGCCTCCATCCAACGCCCATCGCGCGACGCCATCGCGGCGGCGCAGGTCACCATGCGCCGCCGCGCAAGGTCCTTTCGCAGGAAGGAAACTGGATGGTCCCGTAGCGTTAAACCGACATGGGAGTAATCCTCGACCACCTCGCTGCCGGCCGTCATCGGACGAAGCACCACCTCCGGCTCATCGAGTTCAGGGATGACTTCTTGCTCGCGGACCGAGGCTGCGGTGAACAAAGGCATCGGCGCGTCCCGCAGCCCCTTGATCGCCCAAAGGGCCTCTCGCCGCGCAAGGCCCAGCGCCGGCCGAAACGCGTCGGCCTCGGCCAGTTGCGCCAAGGTCGAGGCCGGCACCGCCGCGCGACGCCAGAGGTCGTCCATCGACTGAAATGCAAGCGTGGCCCGGGTCGTCACCAGGCGACCCCCGTGCGCGTTTGCGAGGCCTTTCACCATTCGAAGCCCGAGTCTGACCGCGAACCGATCCCCGTCGGGGGTCGGCTCCAAGGTGCAGTCCCAGCGCGAGGCGTTGACGCAAACGGGACGGATTTCGACGCCGTGCTGCTGTGCATCGCGTGCGATCTGCGCCGGCGCGTAGAAGCCCATCGGCTGGGCATTCAGCAGTGCGGCGCAGAACACGTCGGGGTGCCAGCACTTGAGCCAGCTCGAGGCGTAGGCGATGAGCGCGAAGGACGCCGCATGCGACTCTGGAAAGCCATAAGAGCCGAAGCCCTCGAGTTGCTTGAAGGTACCTTCGGCGAAGGCGCGCTCGTAGCCATTGGCGACCATGCCGTCGATCAGCTTGTCCCTGAACGACGAGACTCCGCCGGTGAACTTGAATGTCGCCATCGATTTGCGCAGCATGTCGGCCTCGCCAGGCGTGAAGCCGGCGCATTCGATCGCGACCCGCATGGCCTGCTCCTGGAAGAGCGGCACACCGAGCGTCTTGCCGAGAACTTTCTCCAGCGCCGGTGTCGGGTAGTGGACCGGCTCCTGGCCGGACCGACGGCGCAGGTATGGGTGAACCATATCGCCTTGGATCGGCCCCGGCCTGACAATCGCGACCTGGACGACGAGGTCGTAGAAGGTCCGGGGCTTGAGCCGCGGCAGCATCGACATCTGCGCCCGGCTCTCGATCTGGAAGGTACCGAGCGTGTCGGCCTTGCGGATCATGGCGTAGG
>JAESGJ010000063.1_pt1 | contig 17560 bp, 25 predicted proteins | sample 9266241 | NCBI WGS metagenome assembly JAESGJ01 (sample SAMN14514841, study PRJNA621669) | algae metagenome | isolation source: Brasilonema octagenarum HA4186-MV1 and co-occurring heterotrophs from wet... | place: USA: Manoa Valley, Hawaii | collected 2009-07-20 | reverse complement strand
AGCTTATTTTCCCATCGCGCCCCAAAGCATCCCAACCAGCCCCAGTGATCTGCGCCAATTGGGGCGATCCGCACCCTTGAGGGGAGGTCGGCTGTCCCATGCCATCCCGAGCGTTCCCCGTTTTTTCCGGGTAAGGAACCGGGTAACCTGGCGGGCAACCGGGTAATGGAGCGCAGAGGGTGCTGACGGATCGCCAGGTGAAGGCCGCGACGCCCCGCGAGAAGCTGTACCGCCTGCCCGATGGCGATGGCCTGCGCCTGCAGGTGATGCCCAGCGGCTCCAAGCTCTGGCACTACCGCTACGAGATCGGCGGCAAGGAGAAGACCCTCTCCATCGGCACCTATCCCGAGGTCTCGCTGGCCCGGGCGCGCGAGGAGCGCGACGCGGCCCGCGCTATGGTGCGGCAGGGCCGCGACCCCAGCGTCGAAAAGAAGCTGCGCCGTGTCGCCCGGATCGAGGCCTCCGCCGTCACCTTCGAGACGGTGGCGCGGGCCTGGCACGACCAGGTGAAGGGCACCTGGGCCGCGCGCCACGCCTGGGACGTGCTCAACAGCCTGGAGGTGGATGTCTTCCCCACCCTGGGCCCCCTCCCCCTCGCGGAGATCACGCCGCCCATGGTGCTGTCGGTGCTGCGCGCCATCGAGGCGCGGCCGGCGATCGAGACGGCGCACCGGGTTCGCCAGCGGATCTCGGCCGTGTTCGTCCACGCCATCGCCACGGGGCAGGCCGAGGCGGACCCGGCCGCCGTGGTGAAGGCGGCGCTGCGCCCCGTGAAGCGCGGCCGCCAGCCCGCCCTGATCTCCCTCGAGGAGGTCCGTGAGGTGCTGCGCGCCACCGGCGCCGAGGCGGCCTCGCCCGTGACGCGGCTCGCCATGCGCTGGCATGCCCTGACCGCGGCGCGCCCGGGTGAGACGGCAGGGGCGCGCTGGTCCGAGCTGGTGGACCTCGACGGCGCCGAGCCGCGCTGGGTGATCCCGAAGGAGCGGATGAAAGGTCGCGAGGAGAAGAAGCGGGAACACGCCGTGCCCCTCACGCCCGAGGCGGTGGCGATCACGAAGGTGCTGCGGGATCTGACGGGGCGCTCGCCCTTCATGTTCCCCAATGCCCGGCACGCCCACCGGCCGATGAGCGAGAACGCGTTGGGCTACCTGCTCAACCGGGCCGGGTTCCACGGCCGCCATGTCCCGCATGGTTGGCGCGCCGCCTTCTCCTCGATCATGAACGAGCGCTTCCCGGCCGACCGCGCGGTGATCGACCTGATGCTGGCGCATGTTCCGAAGGACAAGGTCGAGGCGGCTTATAACCGGGCCGAGCACATGGCGCGGCGCCGCGAGCTGGCCCAGGCCTGGGCCGACATGCTGCTGGAGGGCATGCCGGCTCCCGAGGAACTGCTCGGCGGGCCACGGCGCAATGTCAGCCGCGCCCCGGCCGTCCCGGCCGGCCAGGCCGTCGAGGGGCTGTCGGCGGCAATTCACCGGCCTGGCCGCCCACGACGGGCGGCTTAGGCTCTGCAGAGGGCTTCGCGTCTTTCCAGCCCTCCACCTCCGAGAAGCGCCAGCGCACCTGACCGCCCCCGATCTGCTTCGGGGCCGGGAAGGTGCCAGCCGCGATGCGCCGGTAGATGCTGGACCTGCCGAGGCCAGTGCTGGCCATCACCTCCCGGACGCGAAGGAAGGGATCGGGCTTGGCCGAGGCCGGCGGCGGCTCGATCTCCGGCAGGTAGCCGCTTCCGTCAGGCATCGCCCTCCCCTCCCCCTTCCTCGGACCAGCGCGCGGCCAGTTCTGCACGCGCCGCCAGTCCCGCCTCGGTGGCGGCCCAGCCGTCCAGCATCTCGATCGCCAAGTGTAGAGCGCGCATCCGGCGAAGGTCCGCTAGGCCGGGGCGCCACTCCCCCGTCCTCTCGCTGCGCGGGCGTGGCGTCCCATCCGCCCGGAGCCAGAGCAGCGTCTTATGGTCCGTTCGGGTCAGCCCGGAGGGAAGCGCGGCCGCGCCGGCGGCACCGAGCGGCCGGTAGACCTCCACCCTGCGCAGCCCCATCGCGGCGAGGATCCGGTCGGTGAAGTTCCGCCGCCCGCCCACCACCTCTGAGATGAAGCTGGGGGCGACGCCGACCTGGCGCGCGAAAGCCTCCTGTGAGCCTGCGGCCGCGATGGCGGCGCGCAGACGGGGGCCGAGGTCGGCCGCCTGCAGGTCAACATTCATGTGGCAGCTCTCCCGCGACGGGGCTTGCTCGCAGCGGAGCGTTCAGGAGTGCCAGTCCATAGGCGCGGCCGATCAGACAGATCGAAACCTCCACCCTCGTCAAACATCCTGACAGACCGGTATGGTCCCGGAACCACATAGAGCCCGGAAACGTCCCATGCCGCCCAAGCCCCTCTCCCCCGATGCCCTGGAAAAAGTTGTTGGCGGTGCCTTCCAGCAAACCGGGGCAGGCAACGACCAGGTAACTGGCACTCAAAGTGACGATGTCATCTTCTCGGGCGCAGGCAATGACACCGCCTCCGGCGGCGGAGGGAACGACCAGATCTTTGGCGAGGGAGGGAATGACGTCCTCGCCGGCGGTGCTGGCAATGACCTCCTCTTCGGCGGCGAAGGTCATGACACTCTTAACGGAGGCAACGGACAGGACCAGTTGCAAGGCGGTGAGGGCAACGACTCCCTGGACGGCGGCGTGGGCGATGGCGCGGCTGACCTGGCCGTCGGCGGCGGGGGTAATGATAGCTTCATCTGGGCACCGGGTGACGGCAACGACGAGTTCCGGGGCGGCGCCGGCACGGACACCCTCCAACTGGATAACGTGAGCCTGCAGCAGCTGCAGTCGTCGCTGACGCTGGAGGGCAACACGAACCTGCAGATGCATGTGGGCAGCACCCCCCAGGGCCCCGTCGTGAGCTTCACGGATGCCGCCGGCAATCCCGCCAGCTTCCAGGGTTCCATCACCATCGGTGGCGAAACCCTGCGCTTCTCCGAAGTGGAACGGATCCAGCTCGTCTGACCGCTGGCGGCGGCTCCGGGGGGATAGGTCGGCCCGATCAGCCATGGGCCACCTCCCCGGCAGGCGCATCCACCAGCGCCGCGCCGTACCCCCAGCCCTCGGCCGAGAGCGTCTGCGGCGAGAGCGCGCTGTCCCAGCCGAGGATCCGCCAGCAGCCCTTGCCCGGCCCATAGAGGTCCATCTTCTGCCACCGCCCGAGCTGCGGCTGGCCGGCCGCGTCGATCAGGCGGTGGGCGAAGGCCTCGCGGTGCGCCGCCGGCACCAAGCCGTCCCAGACCACCTCCCGGATGAGCTGTGGCGTCTGCAGGCCGGCGCGGCGCTGGACGCTGATGGGGCCCTTCGATCCGTCAGGCATGAGTGTCCTCCCCGGCCGCGCCCTCGGGCGCCGGCTCCGGCGGATTAACGTGGCGCTGGAAGGCGGCGCCGCGCGCGCTGGCGTCGCGGCGCCAATGGATCAGGTCAGGCAGAGCGGCCAGCGCGTCGATCGACCGCTGCGCCCGCCGCATGGTTTCCCGGACCTGTGCCTCGTTCGTGCATCTCGCGAAGGCGGCCACGATCTCGTCCGCGCGGCACTCGGCCTTGCTGCGGACCAGGGGCTCGGTGGCGGCGGCGCTCATGCCGCACCTGCCAGTAGCCACCGGACGATGCGCTGCAGCTCGATGAAGACCACGGCGGTGGCGAGCGGCAGCACGACGATGGCGGCGGCTGTCCCGGCCCAGGCCAGCGCCTCGCGGGCCCAGGGGCTCATTCCGCACCCCCTTCCGCCGGCGCCAGGGCGCGGGCGCGCGGCTGGTGCGGATGCGGGATACTCAGCGCCAGGGCATCGAACAGCACCGGGATGGCTGCGGTGCGGTCCTCCGCCTCCAGATAGGCCACGGCGTCCCGCCAGTAGCGCGGCGAGAGCTCCACCCCGAGGCCGCGCCGTCCGGCCTTCACTGCGCGGAGCGGCACCGTCCCGATCCCGGCGAAGGGGTCGAACACCGTCTCCCCTGGCATGGAGAACTGGTTGATGGCCCGGTCCACGATGTCGAACTGCAGCGGGCAGAGATGCATCTCCCGCCCGGCCGCGGCCTGCGCGCCATTGAGGGTCTGCATGCGCGTGACATCGGTCCACACGTCCGGATGCATCGAATGGGGTGGGAAGAGCATGAAGGTCGCCGGCAGGCGCTCCATCTCGTCCAGCCGCTCGCAGAGCTCGAGGTGCCGGCGGAAGTCATAGATCCGGTCGCCGGTGAGGCTCGCCTCGAACCACTTATAGAGCTGGTCGTGCGGCATGGTGCGCAGCTCGTCGCTCGACAGCAGACGGTCCCCGGATGACCGGGCATAGCCATGGGCATCCAGCTGCCAGGCGGCGCGGCTGTAGCCCGTGCCGGGCACCGGGTGGCGCCAGTTCTCCTTTTTGTCGAAGGGCCGGACCTCGCCCTGCGAGTCGGTGCAGAGCGGCTTCTCCTTCACCACCGGCAAATCGGCATAGCCGGTGCTGGGGTCGGAGGGCGGCTTGCGGAGCAGGAGGAGGTATTCCGGCACGCCGCAGCCCATGCGGCTCCCGTCCTTGCACTGCTCCGACCAGCCCAGGCGATAGGTCTGGTTGTTCTCGCGCACCACGTCCGTGGTGATGGTCTTCATGCCGAGGAAGGCAAAGCCGTGCCGCTGGTAGTGAAAGATCGCCTCGGCATGGAACGGGCTGAGGGTCTGGAAGCCCAGCCCGGTCATGCCGCCCGGCACGATGCGGTCCTTCACATGCACCGCCATGACGCGGCCGGGCCGCAGCACGCGCAGCAGCTGGACCGAGAGGAAGTCCATCTGCGCCCAGAAATGGGCGTTGTCGTCGGTGTGGCCGAAGTCGTTGAAGGTCGGCGTGTATTCGTACTGCGTGGCGAAGGGGATGCTGGTGACGATCAGGTCCACGCTGTTCTCGGCCATCTCGGCCGTCTCCAGCACGCTGTCGTTGTTGATCAGGCGCCAGGTCTCGCCCCTGGCCTCCTGGCGCGCGACGCCCATGGAGCGGTGCAGGCTCTCGCGCTGGATGTTGCTGGCCAGGCCGTACTGCCGGACAATCTCGCGCATGCGCTGGACCATCTCGACATGCCGGGCCCACTTCGCCTCGAGCGTCCGCCGGATCTCGCGCTCGGCCTCGGTGTAGATCAAATCGATCCGGACCGGCTGGCCCTGCCCGAAGCGGACGATGCGGTGATAGGCCTGGATGAAGTCGTGGAACTTGTGCCCAATGCCCAGGAAGATGGCCCAGGCGCAGTGCCGCTGGAAATTGCAGCCCGCGCCCGCGATCGAGGGCTTGGCCGCCAGCTCCTGCAGCTGCCCATCCGAGAAGGCCAGGACGGCCGCCTCGCGCTCGTCCAGGTCCTGGGAGCCATAGATGGCGGTGGCGACCGGCGCGGCCCGCTCGATGGCGCGCCGCTCGTCCTCCAGGTCGTGCCAGAGGATGCGGTGGGCTTCCGGGTCAAGCGCCCGCAGCTCCAGCATCTTCTCGATCCGGGCGCCCAGGCTGGCGCGCTTCTCGGCCGCGGCGTCGGACACGCCGATGGCGGAGTTCCGGAACATGCGGATCTGCCCGCCCCTCTCCTCCCCCGCCTCGGCATGGTTGGAGGGCACCTCGTGCCAGTGGACCTCCACCGGGGGCAGCTCATAGCCCTCGTTCGGATAGCCGAGATCCGCCGGCTCCGAGATGAAGACGGCCCAGCTCGACACCCATTCCCAGAACTCGCGCTCCTTGTGCGGGTGAAGGGTCAGCCGGTCGGCATTGGTGCTGTCCCGCTTAAAGAAGCGGGTCTTGGCCTCGCCCACCTCCATGACGCCGAGGAAGGCGGCATAGGCCAGCAGCTCGATGTACTCGTTCGGGCTGGGGGTGGCGGTGGCGACGATGCGGTACTTGGTCCCCTCGAACTGGCTCATCAGCTCGCGGAAGGTCTTGGACCCGCCGAAGGCGCGCAGCACCGCGGCCTCGTCCAGGCTCACGGCCGTGAAGAGCGAGGGGTCCAGCTTGCCCTCCCGCACGCTCTCATAATTGGTCAGGTAGATCCCGGGCCCCTCCACCTCCGCGCTGGTTCGGACGAAGCGGACCGGGATGCCGAGGTTGCGGGCGTCCCGCATGATCTCCTGGCGGGTGCCCAGCGGTAGGGCGATTAGGCCCCGCGCCTCCGGCCCCTCGGCCGCGAGCAGCACGCGCAGGGGGTCCAACTGCATCACGCTCTTGCCCAAGCCGAAGGAGGCGAAGATCGCGGCGCGGCCCTTGCGGACAACCCAGCGGGCGATGTCGCGCTGGTGAGCCTTGAGCCAGGGGTTGAGGGCCTCGGCCGGGACATCGATGCCGTGGTCCGCCACCTGGCAGACCTTCGCCTCGAGGAAGGCGTGATAGGCTTCGGTGGAGAGGTCGTCCGCCTCGATCGTGGACTGGCCGGCAGCGACGATGGGCAGGGGGAAACCTGGGCTGTGCATGGTCAGACCCTCATCGGCATGAGCACGGCGACGCCGCGCGGGAAGTCGATCCGCATCGGGGCGGAGTGGTCGGCGATCCGGGCGGTGAAGCCCTCGGGGAGGATGCGGGCCAGCGCGGCGAGGTACCGGGCCTGAAAGCCGATCTCGCGCGGCAAGCCCTCCCAGGTCGCCACCTCCGGCGGCAGGTCAACCTCCGCCGTGCCCATCTCCGGCGACGCCGAGGAGAGCCGGATGGCGCCCGTCTCGCCCTGGAACTTCACCGGGCGGGACCGCTCGTCGGAGATCGCGGCTGCGGTCTCAATCGCCTCCCGGAAGCGGACCGGCTGCAGCACACGAATCGTGGCGGTGGCGTCCACATCCCGGGGAATGACGCGATCGATGTCCGGGAAGGTGCCGTCGATCACCTTGCTGAAGATGCTGACATGCCCGACCTGGAACCGAACCTTGGTGTCCGAGGCCTCGACCTGCACCTCGCCGGTGGCGCGGGCATCGAGCAGCGCTCGGATCCGCGCCACCGTCTTGCGCGGCACGATCAGCCCAGGCAGCCGGCCGGCGCCGGCCGGAAGGGGCTCATCCACCCGCACGAGCCGGTGGCCATCCGTCGCGGTGGCAGAGAGGAGCGTCTCTTCCCCGGCCTCCCGACGAGCCAGATAGAGACCGTTGAGGTAGTACCGGGTCTCCTCGGTCGATATGGCGTGCCCCGGGAGCGTCACCAGGCGACGCAGGGACGGCACCGGGATGGCGAAGCGCGCGACCGGCTTGAAGCCGTCGCGGATCGTCGGAAAGTCGTCCGCCGGCAGCGCCATCAGCACGGCACGGAGCCCCGGCGCCGAGAGGCGGACGCCACCGAGGTCGGGTTCGGGACGAAGCGTGATCTCGGTCTCGTCGGGCAGGCGGGCCAGCAGCACCGCGGTGCGCAGCGCGGGGACCGTGACCCTGGGCAAGTCTCCCCGTGCCGGCGCGGTGGCGGTGACCAGCTCATCCATATTCGTGCCCTGCACGGTCAGGGTGCCGCCCTCGGCCTGCAGCAGCAGGTAGGACAGGATCGGGATCGTGTTCCGCCGCTCGGTGGCGCCCGCCGCATGCCTCGCCGCGGCCCGGAGGTGGCCGGCGAGGACGACAGCCTGGCCCGGCGGGCCAGAGGCGTGCTCCGTTCTCGGCGCGTCATCGACGCGGCCCATTCCATCAGGCATGCACCTGCACTCCCTCGGTGGCGGGTTGGATTCGGCTTGGGGTGAAGAGGACGGCCTCGCCGCGGAGGATGTTCTCGCGGACCGTCACCGGCTCGACGTGGCCGGGGTTGCAGCAGCGGCGCCACCGGCAGAGGTGGTCGAGGACCTCGCCGGCCGGGATCGGGCCGACCAGCTCCTCATAGACGGCGCGGTGCGCCACGGGCTCTGCGCCGTTGTGCCAGGCGCGGCCATAGCCGTTCCGGTTCAGGCGCCCGGTCCACACCCAGCAGGGCGAGCCCAGGCGGGGGTGCGGCGCGTCGCAGACCAGGATGCGCCGGCGCAGGTTGTCGGGAAGCGCGTCGGGGTTCACCGGCCCGCCTCCAGGACCAGCACGCCATGGGCAGCGAGGCGCTGCATGAACTGCTCGGCCACGCCGCGCTGGTTCGCATGGAGCAGGACGCCCGAGGGGTGATGCGCCACCACATCGGCCAGGGCGGCGCAGAGCTGGCGCACGCCGGCATCGGAAAGCGGGCCCAGGGCGTGCTCGGCGATGCTGGCCAGGGTGGCCTTCGGGTCGTCGCTCCGGGTGCGGGCCACCAGGCGGACCCGCTCCAGGACCTCGAGAGGATCGCGCTCCATCACGCCGCCCTCCGCATGGCCGGCGCGGGCTGCGCCCGGTGCAGCTTCAAGACCCAGAGGACGCCCCGGGCATCGGTGAAGGTCGTGCCCGGCTTGCCCTCAATGGCGCGGCCGATCGGGTCCGCGATGCGGAAGGTGCCGCCATGGGCGCGGAACCAGTCGTGCGCGCTGCCGAAGGCGACGGAGCCGGCATTCGGCCCGGCGACGACCTCGCCGCGCAGAGTGGGACCGGGAACCTGGGCCACGGCTCAGGCCCTCCCCAGCCGCTGCGCCGCGGCGCGGACCCATGCGGCGCCGGCCGCGGTGGGGTCGATCAGGACGATGCGCTTGTCCCGCTCCGAGATGCGGCGGTGCGCCAGGCCCAGGTTGCGGAGCCGATCGAGGGAGCGCGTCACGGCGGGCTTGGAGATGTTGAGCGCCGCCGCGAGGCTGGCCACGGTCTGCTCGCCGGGCCGCGACACGGCCAAGGCAAACACGCCGGCCTGGCGCACCGTGATTTCGATGTCGGCGCGGGCGGTCAGGGCGCGGAAGAACTCGGCGACCGCGCGGCCATCGGCCTGGACCTCGGCGGCAACCTGGGCCTCGTCCGCGGTGGCGGGGCGGCGCACGGGGAGCCGGCCGAAGCCCTGAGAGGCGGTCTGGGCCATCGGTCAGGCCTCCGCCTGCGCCGCGCCGCGCAGCCGGGCGACCATCCCCTTCAGACGCTCTGCTTCCGCCCGCGCCCCGGCGAGCCGCGCCTCCTGTTCGGTGAGCCAGCGGATCGCAGCATCTCGCTGAGCCTCCACGGCTTTCAGGGCGTCGCGCGCGGCGTCCCAGGCAACCTCAATCTGTGCAAGCGCGTCGGCGGGGACGGCCTCGGGCCTGCGCGCCGCTGCCCGAGTGATGAGGACGCTGGCGCCGCCCTCCTCGCTGATCCGGAGCGTGACCATGCGCCCTTCGGCGAGGCCGCGGACGAGGCTGGTACGGATGCTGTCGGCGTACTCGTCGGCGAAGGCACCGGCGGGGGTCTGCCAGGAGGGGCCGGTGGCGCCCCCTTCGGCCTCAAGGGCGACGACCTCGAGGAGGACGTTCCGCCATGCAGTGGCGGGGCAGGTGGCGCTGGACATCGGGTCCCTCCGGCTGATGCGGAGGGACTATGTTGCGTGAAAAATCTCGCGTCAACCGAAAATGCGAGAAAATTCCCGCAGCCTACAGGTCCGGCGCTCGGTCCATCACAGCGCTGATGACCCGCGCCGTAATCAACACGTCCGGCTCACCGGCCTGGTGAAAGGCAACGTGATCGAAGTCTATGCCATCTGCGGATCCGGTGGGGCTTGCCACCGGAACCTCGCCGCCCGGGATGATGATCGGTGCCTGGAACTCCGGATCATGGCTGCGCGGCCAGAGCACGTGGCGGCCTAGATCATCGAGCTGGTATTCCTTGCAGGTCGCCTCGAAGCTGCCGAGCTGTTTGCTTCGGCGAAGGACGATGACCTCATCACCAGTTTTCGGGCCCCGAGGCAGGTCGTAATAGCGGGCGCAAATGAGGATAGACCCAGGCGGATAGATCCGGTTCATCGACGTGCCTCGTAGGAGCAGGCCGAAGCGCTCAGTCCCTTTGGGGAGGCGTGGGTCGATCGGGGCGGACACCTCCATCCACTCGGCCGGCTCCCACTCTAGAGCCTCCACCCACACCCCTGCCTGCACGGCCCCCCTGACAAAGATGGTCTCCATCCTCAGAACGCCGGGTCTCCCTTCCTCGGGCGCCGCGGCCAAGAGAAAGTAACTCGGGGGCACTTTAAGTGCATGCGCTAAGCGGGTCAGCGTCGCCGGCTTCGGAGCATGGCCGCTCCGGATGTTACGGATTGACGTCTCACCTACGCCGGCCTGGCGCATGGTTTCGCGTTCACTCCAGCGCATGACCTTCATGCGCTCCTCGATGCGGCGGATAAGCTTTTCCAGGGACATGCGAGATTTTTACCGCAAACGCTTGCACGGCACCCGAGTGAAGATTACTGTCCAGCATGCGTGAAAAGTCTCGCAGAGGTGCATGGTGGATTACCGTTCCAAGCTGTTGACCCTGGCGGCCGCATGCTCCGCCGGCTCGGGCCGGTCGGAGGCGCGGATCGCCAATCTGGCGGGGTGCGACAGCCGGTTCTTTGTGCGGCTCCGCGAGGGGAAAGGCTGCACGGTGGACACCCTCGAGCGGGTGCACCGTTGGTTTTCGGCAAACTGGCCCCAGGACGCCCCCTGGCCTGAAGGAATCGACCGGCCTGAGGTGCCCGTCGAGACCGCGGCTTGAGAGCGGTCACGCAGCAGCGATGACCCACCTCCAGCCACCTTCCCGCGCGGCCGCAGAGCAGGCCCAAGCCATGGAGGGACGCGGTCATGCGTGACGCCATCGTTGCTGGCCTGCTGCTGGCCGGCGCGCTCCTTGCGGTCCACCTGTGGTGCCCCGTCCGATGAGCGGCGCGCAGCACAGCCCCGCCCACGCGGTGGCGGCGCCGGGCGTCCGCCTCCGCAGCCGTGACCCGGCCGCGCGCTCGCTCCTGCGGGTCGTGCCGGGCGTGCCGAGCCAGGGGCAGACGCCCCACGGCGCCACGGCGCACCGGACCTGCCAGTGGATCCATGCGCGCAGCGGCCTCGCCGCCACGAAGTGCGGCCGCGTCTCCGTCGTGGGCTGCTCCTGGTGCGAGGAGCACCGCGCCATCGTCTTCGCCACCGACATGCGCATCGCCAGCGCCGAGGAGGGCTGAATGTCCGCCGCCGAGATGCGCCGCCCGGACCTCTGGCCGGATGCGATGGCCCGACTGCTGGAGCAGGCTGGCCTGCCCCGCCCCGTGGGCGCCGAGCCTGGCACGGCCCTGATGCCGCCCGAGGCCTGCCGCATCCGCGGCGCGCTGCCTGTGTCCATCGCTTCGCATAGCGACGTCATGCCTCAGTGCAGCGGTGCCTGGCTTCCCGAAATCGGTTCTGGGGACCCCGCATGAGCAAGTTCAACCGACTGCCGGATGTGGTGGTGGCCGCGATCCGCGGGGGTTGGCGCGACCTGCGTGACGCCATGGGCGGCACCGACCGCGCCGCCCGGGTCTGCGGCGTCGGCATCTCCCAGGTCTCGACCTATGGGAGCGAGCACGGCGACAGCATGCCCACCCTCGCCACCGTCTTCCTGGCCGAGCGGGACACGGGCAAGCCCTACATCACCTCCGCCCTCGCCAGCGCCACCGGGCACATCCTGGTGCCGGTCGAGCCGGTGGCGAAGGGTGAGCTGGCGTCGCTGCTCTGCATGGTGGGCGGCGAGGTCGGGGAGATGTTCAGCACATACGGAGCCGCACTGGCCAACGACGGCGTTCTCGACGCCGGCGAGCTCGCCGAGGTGCGCCGGAAGGCGGGCGACGCCAAGCGCGCCATCTACGCCCTCATCAGCCACCTCGAGCAGGCCTCCCTCCCCTCCCCCGCCCCGGGCAGCACCCGCGCTGGCGGCGCCCCATGAACCGCCCGACCCTTCACCATTTACAGAAGTCCGGCGGCGCGCTGCCGGAGCGCATGAGCGTGGCCGAGCTGCACGCGCTGCAACGCGGTGGCGGCACCGTCGCGTCGCGCTTCCAGGCGCTCGGCCGCCTCGCCCAGGGCAAGATGAACAAGACGGAGGAGGCCTATGCCCGGCACCTGGACGACCGGATCCTGGCCGGCGAGGTCCTGTGGTGGAGCTTTGAGGCGCTGAAGCTGCGCCTGGCGGACAACACCTTCCTCGAGCCCGACTTCCTCGTCCTCGCCGCCAGCGGCGCGCTGGAGGTGCACGACACCAAGGGCGGGCGCGGCGTCTACACCGATGACGCCAGGGTCAAGATGAAGGTCGCGGCCGAGACGTTCCCCTTCACCTTCAGGGTCGCCTTTCCGCGGGCGCGGCGCGCTGGCGGGGGCTGGGATGTGGAGACGGTCGGGCGCGAGGTCGGGCAATGACCGCCGCCCTGCCAGAGCCCATGACGCCGCCGGATTGCGATCTGCGCGGCCTCGCCTTCATGCCGCTCGATGTGGTGCGCCTCTGCGACAGCGATCTTGTCGCGCTGTCCACCGGGGAGGAGTTCAAGGCGGCTGTGCTGCTCTGGGCGAAGGCCTGGTTGCAGGTACCCGCCGCCAGCCTGCCCGATGATCCGCGCATCCTCGCGCATCTCTCCGGCGCGGGGTCACGGTGGAGCAAGATCTCCGCGGTGGCACTTCGTGGCTGGGCGAAATGCAGCGACGGCCGCCTCTACCACCCCGTCATCGCCGAGAAGGCGCGCGAGGCGTGGTCCTACCGGCTTCTCCAGCGGGAGCGCAGCATCCGCGCCAATGAGAAGCGCTGGGGATCGCGCAAGGATGCGCCGCGCAGTCCTCGCGAGATGCCCGAAGCATCCCTGGCGCATGCCGGCCGAGATGCCGCCGGGGATGCCCACGGTGATCCCCACGGGGATACCCGCGGGAATGCCCGGCGCGATCCCAAGGGACAGGGACAGGGAAAAGAACCTTCGCTTCGCTCAGGCGGCGCCGAGCGCGCCGCCGGACCGGCGGTGCCCGCTCCCGATGCGAGGACAACCCTGTTCCGGGAGGGGCTGGACCGGTTGCGCCGCCTGACGGGCAAGTCCCGGGACGGCGCGGCCTCGCTGCTCGGCCGGCTGCTGCGGGACTGCGGCGACGACTGCGCCGCGCTGACGCTGATCCTCGCCGAGGCGGAGGACGCGCAGCCCGCTTCGCCTGAGGCCTGGATCGTGGGCGCGATCAAGGCGCGGTGCGGTGGCGGCACGAAGGGGTCGCCCGCCGGTGCCCCGAAATCCAAGCTGGGCTGGATGATGCAGCCCGGCGCCTTCGAGAGGATGGCTGCTGAATGAACGCCCTGACCCCTCGCAGCCTAGGCCCGGCCATGCAGTCGGCCATGGCCCCAGCCGAGCCCCGGATGAGCCGCGACCTGGCCCTGGACGTGGATCGAATGACCGATCCCGATCCCGCGGCCCGCGCGCTCCGGCGGTTCGACCCGCACGCCTTCACCCCGGCCCAGCGTGAGGAGGCCGCCTGGGCCGCGGAGCAGTATCGGAGGCTGATGGCGCCCGTGACGCGCTCGCAGCTCGTCGGCTGGCTCGGCGCCGTCAATGCCGCCTGCCGCAATCCGCAGGATGCCGAGGACCTGCAGGTGCGGATCCAGGCGATCGGCCAGGACTGCGCCCATCTGCCCGGCGCGTGCTTCACCGCGGAGAGCCGGCGCGCGATCTACGCCGAGACGCGGTTCTTCCCCTCGGCCGGGGACGTGCTGGCCGTGCTTGAGCCGCTGGCGAAGCGCATGCAGGCGAAGGTGGCCGCGCTGGACAAGATCGCGGCGCCGCCAATTGGCCCGCGCGCGGTGGCGGAGGACGGCCGCCGGGTGCCGCCCAGCGCTGAGGTGGTTGCGCAGGTGGCGAGCCAGGTGCGGCTGCTGAAGGAAGACCTGGCCGCGCGTCGCCAGGACCTGCCCGGCGGGCATGAGGGCAACCCGGTCACGCCTCGGCGGCTCTCCCCCGCCCAACTTGTGGACACGCTGCGAGAGCAGGTTAGGCGCGGTGGTCCGCTCGCCGGCGCCGCCGCGATGAGGCTTGCCGTACTGGAGCGGCAGATGGGTGCAGCGAGGGGAGCCGCATGAGCTACGACCGAAAGGCACCGGAGCCGCTGATCGGCGGCGCGGAGCTGGGCCTGACGCGGGTGTCGGGGAGCATTACCACGGGCGGCGCCTATGTGATGCGTGACGAGGAGCGGGACCGCCTCTACTTCACGGCGCTGGCGGCGGACCGGGTCGGCCGCTTCACCCGCCCCATGGGGAAGGAGGAGGACCGCGCCTCAAGGGCGCCTATGCTTGGCGAGCATTACGGGTGGAACCCACGCCAGCAGGCCGCCGCCCGCCGTCTGGCCAGCCTCTGGAAGAAGAGCCTGCGCGGGCTGGGCGCGCCTGGCGGCTATGGTGATCGCACGCGCGGGGGCGGCGAGATCAGCGACCAGGAGGCTGAGGCAGCAACGCAGGCCTTCCGGGAATACTCTAACGCCATGGACTGGCTGGGCGAGCGCTGCGGCCACCGCCACGTCGAGGCGGTCCGACAGGCCGTCATCTATGAGTCTCCAGCACCCCTCGCACGATCCTACCTGGCCCGGGAGGGACTGACGGAACTCGCCAGCATGTGGAGGCTGGCATGACGTTTGGCTCGGCTCTTGGCAGCGGAACCTTTTTTGCCGTGACTCTGGGCTGAGACCTTCAGAGGTCTCCATAGAAGCGGCCTATGGTTGTGATTGTTCGGAACCGTTCGCCTTCTAGTTGAATGCGATCTACTATCAATTTCTTGAGGATGCGGCGATCCAGGAGCGGGTTCAGTGGCGACATTCCGGTATACGGCGGGCGGCGACTATAACGCGGATAGCAGCCAAGACATCCTGGCATTCACCGGCGATTCTCTCAGTACTCGAATCCGCCTGGATTTGGATATGAGGTTCGTTCCTATTTACGCGCTCGGTTATCCTGAGTCAGATCAGTTTCACTACGAAAACAGCGGCCCTCGCGTTACTTGGATCAGTGGTCCCAGCCCCCTCAGAGCATCAACTGTGGGCATTTATGCCAACTATTCAGATGGAGGTGGCACAGCATGGCTCGAAGGAGGCAGCTTCGGCGACGTGCTTGTGGGTGGCGTCACGGACGACACGCTGAACGGTGGGAGCGGTAACGACACAATCACGGGCTGGGCAGGTTCTGACAACCTCGCTGGTGGCGAGGGGACCGACACCCTCGACTACGCGCGCGAGACCGGAGCAGGCCCGGTCATCGTCAACTTGTCCTCCCTCGCCTATACCGTCGGTGGGGTGACAGTTCAGCCGGGCCAGGCGCGAGACAGCTATGGCTTCCTAGATAGCCATAGCGGCTTCGAGAACGTGCGAACCGGCTCTGCCGCGGACAGCGTGCTCGGCAGTGACGGTGACAACGTCATCGCGGGTGGCGCAGGAGCCGATACCCTCGACGGCGGGGGCGGGCGCGACACGCTCGATTACAGAGGCGAGCTCGGTGAAGAGCCCATCATCGTCAATCTCTCCTCGGATGAGATCTGGGCCTTCGGCGTCTCTGTTCAAGCCGGCGAGGCGATGGACAGCTATGGCGACCGCGACACGATCAGCAACTTCGAAAACGTCACCGCCCGGGATGTGCGAACCTTCGTTGTCGTGGCCGGAAGCGCCGAGGGGAACGACATCGAGACGGGAGCAGGTGACGATTATGTCGATGGCGGAGATGGTGCGGACACCATAACCGGCGGTGACGGCTCCGACACACTCAGCGGTTCGGCTGGCCTGGACGTTCTCGACTACAGCCGGGATGCCGGCACTCTCGGCGTCCTGATCAATCTGAGCTCAGGCGAGATTGATTTCGAGGGGGCGTACCTGTTCTCGGGCCAGGCCCAGGACAGCTTCGGATATTCCGACTGGCTTTCGGGCTTCGAAATCATCCGGACGGGCGGCGCCAACGACATCGTCTTCGGCGGCGACATCACCACCGTCATCGACACCGGGGCCGGGGATGACTTCATCCAGGGCGGCAATGGCGCTGAACTTCTGTTCGGCAGAGAAGGGAATGACCGGCTCCGGGGTGGGTTCGGTGCCGACATCATGGACGGTGGGACCGGCGACGATACCTATTATATCGAGGATGCCGGGGACCAGGTGATCGAACAGGTCGGCGGCGGGAGCGATGCGGTCTATGCCTCAGTCAGCTGGACGTTAGCAGCCGGGCAGGCGGTCGAGGCCCTGTACGCAGCAGGCAATGGGCTGGCGCTGACGGGCAACGAACTCGCCAATCATCTGATCAGCGGGGTCGGCGTTGATGTCCTCGTCGGAGGTGCCGGCAATGACAGCTACTACGTCAACGGAGCCCTGGATCGCGTCGTCGAGGCGGCGGGGGACGGCACGGACACCGTCTTCGCCCGGTCCAGCTACATACTCGAGGAAGGCCAGCACGTAGAGATCCTGCGTGCATACGCTGGCGCCACGAGCGTCCTGCTCATCGGCAACGAGCTGGACAATCGCCTGATCAGCGGTGACGGCGACGACATCCTCGCCGGCGGCCTGGGCAATGACCGCTACGATGTCAACAGCGCGGGCGACCACGTTAGCGAAACCTCAGGCGGCGGCACGGATATGGTCTATGCCAGCGTCAGCTACGCCCTCGGTGAGGGGCAGGCTGTCGAGGTCATCGTGGCCAATGCTGGCGCGACCGGAATCACGCTGACGGGCAATGAGCTCTCGAACTGGCTGTACAGCCGGGAGGGGAACGACGTGCTGGCTGGCGGGCTCGGGAACGACACGTATTACGTGAACGGCACCGCCGATCAGGTGATCGAGCGGGTGGGCGCCGGCACCGACACGGTGTTCGCCAGCGACAGCTTCGCATTGACCGCCGGGCAGGAGATCGAGGTGCTTCGCGCCAATGCGGGCGCGATGGGCATCACCCTGACCGGCAATGAGCTGGACAACCGCATCGTCGGCGGAGCTGGGGCGGACGTGCTCGTCGGCGGCGAAGGCTATGACGTTCTGACCGGTGGCGCCGGAGCGGACCGCTTCGTCTTCCGGACCCTTGCCGACAGCGCCGTGGGGCTGTCGCGCGACTACATCAGCGACTTCGTGTCGGGCGAGGACATCATCGACCTATCCTGGATCCAAGCTGTCGCGGGCGCAGAGAGCGACATGGGCTTTGCCTGGCTCAAAGCGGCCGCTTTCACGGGACAGGCTGGACAGCTGCACCAGATCAGCGCTGGCTCGAACACGGTGCTGGAAGGGGATGTCGATGGGGACCGGCGGGCGGACTTCCAGATTCTGTTGAAGGGGCAGGTCGACCTGCAGGCCAGCGACATCTGGCAATAGTGTCGGACCAGGATCGCACCTCCTCATCTCGCTTGACGGGCCGCTAAAAAGCTCGCTACATGGACCCGCCGGGTGAAGTGCGCCTGGACCTCAGCGCCCCGCCGGCTCCGCCGCGGGGCGCTTCTCGTTTCAGGCACATTCGGCAAACGGTGAAGGCGGAGGGCGCGATGGCTGGTCCCGTGCTGACCGTCATCGCGGGCGGACCCGAAACGGGGAAGTCGCTGATCGCAGTGGCGCTGGTCGCCTATCGCGGTCAGGCGATGATCGCCCGGGATCACGTCCGGAAAATCCTGAGGCTGTTGATTTGCACTGAGAGCTGACCCTGTAGGAGCCGAAGTTTTCGCCGAGAAATGACCCGTGTCTGTTCACCTCCCCGGCCGGATGGTCGGGGTTATCGGAGTGATCGACATGGAGTTGTTGAGC
>JAESGJ010000511.1_pt1 | contig 17603 bp, 15 predicted proteins | sample 9266241 | NCBI WGS metagenome assembly JAESGJ01 (sample SAMN14514841, study PRJNA621669) | algae metagenome | isolation source: Brasilonema octagenarum HA4186-MV1 and co-occurring heterotrophs from wet... | place: USA: Manoa Valley, Hawaii | collected 2009-07-20 | reverse complement strand
CTACGGACCCCGGCGCGACCCCCGCCGCACGTATGGCGATGCCCGGTGGGCGACGCGAAAGGAGCGCGGCCGGATGCGGATCGGCCTTGAGCTCGGCCTCGATCCCGATACCCGCCGGCCGATCCGTGTCTCGACCGAAAGCCACCTCATCACCATCGCGCCGCCGCGCACGGGTAAGACATCGGGGCTGTTGATCCCCAATCTCGCCGTTCCCGACAGCAAGGGATGGAGCGGGCCGGCCATTGTCATCGATCCGAAAGGCGAGGCTTATCGCGCCGTCGCCGCCCGTCGGCGCGCGCTGGGACGCACCGTGCGTTGCCTGGACCCAATCGGGATTGTCGGTGGCACGGACACCTGGAACCCGCTTGCGACGATGAACCCCGACGACATCCTGCATCTCCAGCGCGTGGCCCGCGCGTTGCTGCCGGAGAAGCCCAATGGTGAAGCGGTGTATTTCCAGAACCGTGCCGTCGATGTCATCGTCGGCGCCTTCCTGGTGGCACACTCTGCCAATTGCGCAACGCCGGCGGACGCCGCGTGGCTACTATCGAACCTCGATACGTTCGCAGAGAGGCTCGCGCGATTGAAGGGAAACGCAGCGGCAGCCGCCAGAGCTGTGCTTGCCATGGACCCGAAAGGGCGAGACTCCATTGTGTCGACCGCAGCCCAAGCCTTCAGTTGGTGCTTGGATAAGCGGCTGCAGCGCCTTACGTACAAGAGCACCTTCTCAATGTCGGAGGTGACGACGGGCGACATGGACCTCTTCATCACGCTGCCGGCCGAAGACATGAAGACGCTGACCCCGCTAATGCGGTGGTTGCTGTGCGAGCTCTTCACCGCTGTCCGACGGCGCCGGGCGCGCGAGCCAATCGTGTGCTTTATCGATGAGGCCGCAACCCTCGGCCGTTTCGAGGAACTTCTGATCGCTGCCGGCGAGCTGCCTGGACAAAATCTTCGGCTCTGGACGTTCTGGCAAAGCCGTAGCCAGATCATCGACATCTACGGCGCGGAGGGCGCACGTACACTGCTCAACACGGCGGAGTTCACCACCTGCTCCGATCTGCCCCTCACCGATCCGGATGAACGCGAATTCCTCTCGCGGTCGATCGGCGACTTCACTTTGATGGACATGGTCGAGACCAGGGACGAAAACACCGGCAAGACCACGCGGGCGTTTCAGCCCAAGGCGGTGCGCCTTATGACCGAGGATGGCGTCGGTCAGGTTCCGCCAACGGACGTTATCGTGTTCCCTAACAGCAAGCGGTACGTCAAGCGGCCGATGATTCTGCGCAAGACGGCCCATGACGATCCCCGACTGGCGAACCATATCGTTTCTGAGAAGCGGTAACGAATATTGTCGAGAAGGACTCGACGCATCCAAGCGATCACCGCCGGCACCGCCGCTCAGGAGCACAGATCGCGATGACGCTCAGGCTCTCATATATGAGAATGCCTTTTAAGCGTTGGGCCGTTCTTCCTCGCGAGCCGGGCCGACAGGCCCGGCGAGCGGCAGGCGGCCACGCGTCGTTCGCCGATCCGGCCAGCCGGATCGGCGGAAAATTATCTCAGATGGAGCATCAGCCGTGCAGCCGAGCGAACGGCTGCACGGCCCCGTTGATGCTCAGACGGCCTGCTCCAATAATCGCTTGGCCTTGCCCTCAAGCTCAAGCCGCGCATCCTGATGGGCCTTCCCACGGGCAAGCGCAGTGATCCCCTGCACGAAATCAAACACGCTCTCCGGCGGATGGCCTTCTTCGTGCAGCACGGTTTCAATGATCTTGCTCGTCTCCGACTTGGAGAACCCGCGCTTGCGCAGGAAGCTGTCCGTGTCCTCTTCTGTCCGGGCAACGATCCGCTCGCGGGCGGCCTTGATTCCCGCAATGAACGGACTGGCCGAGGAATTGGCAAAGCTTGTCAGCGCCGGTGTCGCTTCGTGCGCAAAGCGCTGCGCCGCGAATTTGGAATGGCGGATGGTGATCTGCTCGAAATTCTCTACGCCCCACAAATTGCGGTTCATGCAGACAGCGCGGAGATAAAACGAGGCGATGCCGAGCGTCTTGCTGCCGACCTCGCTATTCCAGCAATAAAATCCGCGAAAATACAAATCCGGCGACCCGTCCGCTAGGCGCCCAGCTTCGATCGGATTGGTATCGTCGACCAGAAACAGAAAAACATCGCGGTCGCTGGCGTAAAGCGTGGTTGTTTCCTTGGTCACGTCCACGAAAGGATTGTGAGTCATGGTCGCCCAATCCAGCACGCCCGGGACCTTCCATCGTGTGTCACCGGTCCCATTCCCAGCGATCTTCATCACGGCGGCCGTCAATTCGTGATCCCAGATACGCCCATAGTCCGGACCCGTCACGGCGCGAAGCTCGACCCGCCCATCATCGGCTTCCAGTGTTTTTAATAGCTCTCCACGATGTGACAGCAAGCCGTGTTGCAGGTTGATTCCGGCGAGGGGTGCAGGAAGCTGCCGCATGTAAGATGTTGGGGCGCCGACAAGACTGCACAACTGCCCAAAGCTCCAATGCGTCGGCGTGACCGGCTCGCTGCGACCGGGAACTATCAAGGCCAGCCGTTCCGCGTCGTCACGGCTCGCCTCCACGCGCACGGCTCGGCTTTCCACGGTCCGAGTTTGGGCGCAATCAGCTCGGCGGCGCACTGCGTCATGAAGATCGGTCAGGCTCAAATACCGCTCGTCGTCCGGGCGGGAAAACCACTCCGAGGACACTCGGCCGATGCGTTCGCCGCGCGAGATATCAACGCGAAAACCGCTGGTAACAGGCTGCTCGTTGCGGGTCAGGGTCATCACGGTCATGGGTCTTTCTCCTATGGGCGAGGGTTAAAGCGCAGCGCTGCGCTGCAACCCTGCCCGTCGGCGAGACCGGGTAGCAAGAGCAAGGGCGGCGGGACGCGGAGGGGGATCACCCGCCCAAAGGGGTGCGCGTCCAGCGCGCGTCTGCACGCGCCTAACGACCTTGTTCTTCAAAATGTTCGTAGGCGCGGAAGACCGGGGAAACCGCTCCCGCCGGCACCGGCTTCGGTGCTTCACCCTTGCGCGCGCGAGGGCGGAGCCCTTCGATCGTCCTGAAAAAACATGACCGAGGCTCTTGCCGAAGGTCTTCTACTCTTCCTGTAGCGCGTCGGGCCATGGGCACGAAGAAAAGCCCCGCCTCCAAGGAGGCGGGGCGGATTGATCCGGCCGATTACTCGCCGTTGCGGCGGGACCAGATCAGCGTGTAGCTGTCGTCGCCTTCGCCCTTAACCAGCGAGGCGTAGATCGGGGCCGGGAAGCTCGGATCGTCCAGCTTGACCGAGAGATATTCGCGGTCGGTCTCGCGCGCGGTCTTCCTCCAGGCTGCACCGAAATCGGTCGCTCCCGACCGGATGCGATAGTCCGGCGCCTTGTCGTTGTCCTTTTCGGATGCGACGAAGGTCGCCTTGACGTTGAGCGTGAGCGTTTTGACCGAGCCGGTGAAGCCGTTGTTCGACGCGGTGAAGGTGCCGATGGTAGCCATGGTGTCTCCGTTCTGTTGTCGGGCCGCGACCGTCGCAACCTCGATGGCGGTCCTTGGCCCGGGGAGCGATCGGCCCGCAGCCGTCAGGCCCGCAGCAGCGCGGAGGACGGCGGAGACGGCTTTTTTGTCTCGCGAGGAATGCCGCCGCTTCGCGGCAGGGGAAAAAAGCCGGCGTAGCCGTTGCGGGAAGGCGATCGAGGCTCTTGCCGTCCCCCGGGCCTGATCCGTCCATTCGAGGTTGCAGAGGACGTGGCACATCAACGAACTCATGGAGATATCATGGCTGCGATCATCCGACCGTCACAGGAAAACGGTCTCACCGAGAACAAGGACGCTTGCTGGCGCATCAACGACGACAATGATCCGACATGGGACCGACAGCCTTCGAATTTGCATCTGTGCGCGCGCATTCGGATGCCTCTGGAAGAAGACCTCGCGGAGTTGAGCTCGCGATGCGATCTCGGCGTGAGCCTCCGATCGTTCAGACAGTCGACCTCGCAAAAAGGGCTACACCGACGGCTGCTCCACGTTGATCTGGTCCCGCCGTAACGGCGGCTGATCCAGCGGTAACGATCGACCACTGGTTCTCCTGGTGCGGGACCACAACGTGCCGCGACGCGCCTCTTCTTGCCTTGCTTCCGAAATGCGACCGGTCGGGATATGGGTATCTTGATGATGGCCGCGCGGCGTAAGGCGCGCGGCCGAAAAATTCGGCGGTTGCGAGTGAGAAGGCCGGGACCGCAACACGGTCCCGGCCTTGCCGATCACTCGGCCGCGCTGGCATAGGCGTTCGCAGGTCCATCCGTGGCAGCATCCGCGGTTGATTGCGTCACGTCCTGCTGCGCGCCTTGCGGCAACCGCAACAGCGCAGGCAACCAAGCCGTTGTAGCCAGCAACTGCTCGGCAGCTTCCGCCATGTCCGGCTTCTTCATGTCGGCCATGCGGTCCGCTGCCTCAGCGCTGACGGCTTCCCGCACCGCTTCGATGATGCGCGCCTTGGTGACCCGCCCGAGATAGGTTCGCACTGTCGGTCGCCAATAGCGGGTCATGTCGAGAGCAACGGCTTCGGCCAGTCGGTCGGCAGTTGCCAGCGCACGCGGTCGATGATCGCGCGGCAATTTGACCGCGTTGACGGTCAAGGCCACGCAATGCGCAAAGATCGCCATGCGACTGTCGTGGTCGAGGACAACGACGAACGCCCAGAGATCGGCGACATCACGCGGCAACTGCGCCGCCCAGCGGGCATGGCGCTCCGACCAAGCGCGGCCCGCTTCGGTATCCCCGATGCCGTCTGCATGAGAGCCCAGGAACAAGCCGCCCGGGCGGATATCGAGGACATTGGCCTCGGCTCCCCGATAAAACGTCTGAGCGAGCAGCGTATGGGTGACGGCGACAAGCGCGACATCGGGTTGCTCGGATAACGCCAAGCGAAGACCAAGGGTTCGATGCGACGTGAGGTCGGCGACGAGATTGTCTGAAAGCCCGGCGTCGGACTCTCCATCGTCGTCACCGGCCCCATCATCGTCATCTTGCACGCGACTCTTGGCCGAATTCTGCTGACGATTGTCGTCCTCGGGACGGATAAAGCCGCGCTCGACGCGAACTTCGCCATCATGGTTGAGAACCACGAACGCGCCGCCGCAGGCGATGTCATCGGCGTCGTAGGCCTTGCGCAGGACCTCAAAGCGCTCGATCTCGGCCTCAAGTTCGCCGAAGCGGATATCGACATCGTCGGGAAGCTCTTCAAGACTCTCGTGCTGCTTGGTGAGGAGGTCGAACTCAGCCTGCGCCGCTTCGTAGGCCGCCTGATCTTCGGCGGGAAGTTCGACCTCTCGTGGATAGACACGCCGGAGACCGTGACCGTGAGGAAAATCAAGGTTGGCTTCCACCCATTTCCAGCCCTCACTCGCCTGCAACCTCGCTGCGACCTGCTGCAACTTTTCCAGCGCAAGTCGGTCGAGCAGCGCCGCATCCTCGAAATAGCCGCCGCGATCATCGGTAAAGAGATCACGCAGGATGGCGCCACCCGCCTCAGAGTAGGCCTCATGGCCGACGAAGACAGCGCGCCGGTCGGTAGCGGCGACGTTGGTTTCGGTCAGCATCCGGCGGATCGTGACGGGATCGCGGCTGTAGGAAAGCCGAGTATAAATCTCCTCTTGCCGGTCATGATCGTCGATCAGGGCGAACGCCACCAATTGCTCAAAGCCTATGTCGCCGTTCCGGTACGCCTCGATCAAGCGAGGCGACACGGCACTGAGCCGCAGCCGTTGCCGTACCACATGCGGCGTGACGCCGAACCGGGCGGCGATTTCTTCCGCACCAAAACCGCGTTCGTCCGCCATTTTCTTGAAGGCCTCGAACTGGTCGGCGGGATGCATGTTTTCCCGGGTGACATTTTCGTCAAGGCTGATTTCGTGCGGATCGTTCGCGGTATCGATGATACAGCGGATCGGCTCGGTCTTCTTGATCTGCTTGCGCTTGGCGCGCAAAAGCTGGGCAAGCCTACGACCCTCGCCGATCGTCACGAAATAGAAGCCGGTATCCGCGCCCTCGCTATCCAATTCCGGTTCGACGACGAGATTTTGCAGGATGCCTTTGGCCGCGATACTCGCAGCGTAAGCCTCGATCACCGCCTCGGTGTGCGGCGTCTTGCGCGCGTTCTTTGGGGACTTCTTGAGCTTGTTGAGCGGAATGAAAATCTCGCTCCCACTCGCGGGGATAGTTTTGACTTGCTTGGCCGACATGATGATCTCCTTGTTTCTGCATGGGCGCAGAGCGCGCACTCCGCGCCTGCGCCCCTGCCCGTCGGCGAGACCGGGGGTAGCAAGTGCCAGGGCGACCCGTGCGGAGGGGGATCACCCGCCCTGAAAGGGCCGCTCGCTAGAAGCGGGTCTGCACAAGCGCGTGGCAGCCGTTCGAAGGGTTGGTGGATGAGAGGAGCGCGGAAGACCGGGGAGACCGCTCGGGTCGGCGTCGGCGCCAGCCGGCGCTTTACCCTGGTGCGCGCGAGGGGCGGAGCCCCTTCCCAAGCCCTTCCTCGGTAAAAGAGAACGTGTGCGCCAAATATGGCCTCCGGACAGGAGTGGCGACGCGAGGGCTACCGGCTCACGTGCCGGCCAAATCGAGGTTCAGACGCACGGATTGTCGATCGGCCTTTCTGGGCTGGTTAACGCGACCGGAACCGGTATCTGGCGACCTGCAATGTTGACGTTCGACCTCGGTGTTCGCGCGCATTTGGCGCGTTTTCTGCCGGAGAATTCGTTGAGAGGCGGCTTCGTCCTTAGTCGAATTGAACCGCTCGCCAAGGATAGGCGTGCAACTCGTTCAGCATCGACCGCACAAAGGTCTCGACCTCCGGCGTCGTCCCGAAGATCGGGGTATCATCTCCAAACTCTCCACCGATGACCGCAATATGGCAGGTGAGCCGCTCAAGAGAGATGCTGGTGAGCAAGCTGGCGATAAGCCGTCGAGCAGCGGGCTCTGTATCGGCTTGCCCCTTTCGCGTCCTGATCAGAACGACGGAACCGTGTCCCGGAAATGGAATCTCGGTTACCCACGCCTCAAGCGGCCGCATGGCTCTGCCCATCCTTGAAAAGACGAAAACTACGAACTTGGCGAACTCGCCTCAAAATTGCGTCGGTAATTCTATTTCAACCGTTTTGAATCTAAGAAAAATCGCGGGCTGACGATTCCGTTCGTCCACCGCAGGACGAGGTAAGAATGTACTCATCGACCGAATTTCTCAAGCTGATAGCTGAGAATGGCTTTCGGCTCTTGTGCGAGAAGGGCGCGCCTGACGATGTTTGGATCGTAACGCCGGAGGGAAAAAGGGTTCAAATGTTCGAGGCAAATGGAAGGTATCCGACCATCCTTAGAATTCCGAAGGCCATGCTAGATGATTTCATCGCCGGCGCATTGGTGCGCCCGCTTGCCTGTGCATCTGAAGAGAGCACAGTATACGAGCTCACGCCCGACATGGGACGCGAGGCGCTCACCGAGTAGGCCACTCTGCACGGCCTACGGTGCCGGAGATATTGCGCGCCGCGGTGAAGCTGGTCGACCGAGACAGAGGCTCCTAGACTCAGAGAAACCTTCCAGATTCAGGGTTCTCGACGATTGCCAAGAGTAAGCCGCTCTTTTGTCACTTCGGGCTGGCGCGCCAACCGCTCGACGACGTCGATCACAGCCCGTCGTTGCCCAGGGTCGCGCACGCGACGAAAGGCTGTTATGAGCCGCAATGCGTCGGCTGGATGACGTGGCAAGCTTTCTGTTTGGTCCGTCATGTTCGGCTTCTCGCGCGCGGTACTGCAACTGGCCACTATCTTAGGCAACCGAGCGAAAGATTGCAATATCGGCCCCGATCTAGCCAGAGTTGTTGGTCAGACAGGTCAGAGTTTGACTATGTTCCGGGCCGTGCCTGAAAAACTTGCGCCGGCACTTTTGTCTTCCCGCCGGCCGGCGCGAAACTGGCTGTGTCCTCGCAGGTTGTGGAAGGCGCTCAAATCTCATGCGCTACGCGAAATAGGCTGCGATAGATGCATCATCCTGTTCATCCAGTAGTGTCGTCGAAAATGGCGAGGGCTCCCCCCGTCGACAGCACTCGGCCTCAATACGATCTATGGCATCACGAACGAACAGCTTTTCGACTCTAAACTTCTTCTTCCACTGTTGAGGCTCGGAGGCCACCCAGGCTGAAAACTCTTGCAGGCTTCTTCCCCAGTCGAAAATCGAGCCCTCTCGCTCCAAGAGATCACGCAAGCGCTGCCGCTCCGCACGAATTTCAGCGACGCCGTCTTTCGTACCGTCCCGAAATATGGAGACGAGCCGCAGCAATTTCCTGAATGTCGCTTCCAGCTGGACCTTGATGGGATCCTGACGGAGCAATTCAGGACGCAGAATCTCGATCGTTGCGTGCTCTTCGATATCCAGTCTCTTTTCTTTGGCGAACAACAACGCATCATGACGGTCAATCGCTTCGAACGATCGTCCAAATATAATGTCGTTCGATGCATCGTCGAATGCGGGATTGCGCCGGCTGTCGGCAAGCGCGACCACCACGTTCGATGTTCCAACGGACAGGATGCTATTGTTCCAATATCCATTCCACAGGACGTATAGAGGGGCCCCATCGCGGAGAAAGACCTCTCCGTCGGATACAACGAGTCCTTCGGCGCCTCGCTGAAGGCGAGCCACGCACTCGTCTCTGCCATCGTAGACGATTTCGCGAGCGCCTAAATCTTCCCTCGAGCTCGCTGGCCTCATGGGAGAGACGCAGTTCTGATCTAGCAGTCCCACTGCCGCATGTTCACCTTTAGTCAGTGCTGCCGCGAAACGCTGGACTGCCGGTCTCCCGGGAAGGGACCACCATAGTTCTCGGCCATAATGCACAATCTCCGTCGCTTCGCGATCCGGCCGCGTCGGACGAACCCGGCCCGCGGGATCAAGGCGAGCTCCGCAGGTCTTGAGCAAGACCGGGGCGCGATCCCGGACCCTCGCGACGCGGATGCTCCTTTTGCCCGCAGGAATGAAATGGACAGGGTAGGTGAACGAGACCTGGATGGGCTTGCCCTCGACGTAATCATCTTGAGATGACTTCGTCTCGATCGGCCAAGGTCGTCTGCCGGAGGGCGCAGCAACCATCAGCGCGAACGGTCCATCCCATTCGTTTCGGCGGAGCACGCCGCGGTAGGTGTCTTTCATGTCAGATTCTCTTGGGATCAAGCTGGGCCACAACAGCTAATCCGATGTCCCAGGTTGCAGACCCCGGCCCTCGCGGTTGTTTGTTCGTTTCCAACCGAAAGCTCCAGTTTCTATAACGAACTAGGCCCGAAGATTTAGTCGACCTCCGGGCCAGAATTTTCCAATTCCGGTTGAGGAGCCAGTAATGAATTTGGGAGAGTGGAGGTTAAGTTCGTACCGCTTCACCCGCGGCGGCTGTCGCGTACGTGACGGCGATGTCGGACGCTTGAAGCGTCGCGCTCAAGTGCCGCCGCTCCCCCTGCGAAATCTCGAAAGCGGTGCTAGTCGTGAGGCTTGGATCGTTGAGAGGTGCGTTGACAACTTGATCGGGTAGCTGCCCGGAGCTGCTAGTGCCGCCCGACGTCATCCATTTCCTCTGGTACGAAACCCGCAGCCCTGTCACCGTCAGCACCAAGCCGCTCCTGCTCGCGTTCCAGCTCCTCGAATATGTCGATATAGTCCTTCAGGCTGCTGGATGGGCCGATGTGTCGGTCGATCAGCTGTCGAAGCTCATCACGGAAGACTTCGCGATTGAAGGTCATATTCAGCTCCCTTAGATCCGCATCATTGAACGCGGCTTCAGCAAGTCTCTTCACGTTCGCGATAAAGCATTCCTGTGGCGAATTCCTGTCCTGACAGTGTTGCCGAACCAACGGGGAAGGCTGCAGAGCGGACAGCGCAGCGCCCCGGAGCGAGGGATACGCACCGTGAGCCTGGGCAACCAGCTCAGCAGAACTGCCGGCTTTCACTCTTCGAGAGCCGGCCAAGCCCGGACATAAGATTCAAGTCGCCCGACACTCATGACCGCACCCGCGGCTTGGTGCCGAGGCGACGATGGAGACGATGGCGAATCGCGATGGCTGCATCACGCGGAACGACAACTCCAACGCCACTTGATGTCGACCCCAAGGCCATTTTGTAGAGGCAGGGCATCGCTTCACCGGTCGTCTCCAGCGACGAAAAAGACAGGGCGCCCCTTGGGGCGCCCTGTGGATGTCGTAGCCACCGAGGTGAGAACTACGCGACAGGCGGAAGCGGCGGCATGATCCACTTCAGGCTGAGGCGCCAGAGCCTCAGCGGTCTCGGCAGCCCTGGCGTGTAGATGACGATGATCGCCGCCCGGGTCGCGATCACCTGTTCGCAGAACGGGAACAGGCTCTCGGCGATCCCGATGCGATCGGCGCCGTTCTCCACCATGGTCAACCAGGTGTTGCGAGTCGAGAGACAGGCGTTAACCGCATGCGCCATATCCCGACCTAGGAGGATGCGGCGAGCTTCATCGACGGTCAAGATATGCCACCCATTGGTCTCGATGGCTCCGATGATGTCCATGGCGGCGGGAAGGGGCAACACGCCATCTCCAGCAACCAAGGTCGCGCCATACCTCTGAAAATCGATCGGGTAGGCGTTCCGGCCGGCCACCAACTTGGCAGCTTCCCGCTCACTCACGCGAACGAGAGGCACGTCGTCGGTCGCACAGGTCCTGTATTCCGCCAACGCGATACCGGGAAAGCCCATAAAGTCGGCGTTGACCAGATAGCAATGCGGATAGCGGGCGAGCATCGCAGCAGCGACCTTGGTCGCATTCCAGTGGCCCAGTCCTCGCGTCAGATTGCGGATAGCCTGGACCAGCGGCTTCCGGCTGAGATCGTCCTTGATCTCAGCGAGTCGGGCTTGGACCATCGTCCAGAGCCGGTTGAGCATGCCAAACATGATGACCTCCTTTGTAAGCAGGTCCTCGATACAGGCAAACACAGGTACCCCACGCGAATGCAAATGGCCCAAACCGAAGGATCGACGAAATCGCGCCGCGCGCCTACAGGCGAGGCTGACGCTTGACCAGATTGACGAAGCGCTCGTCGGCGTCTCGGATGACGCGCCAATCGCCCGCCCATTCTTGCTGGTAGGCTGGCGGAAAGGTGAGAAAGCTCTGTTGCAATGAGAGTTCAGGAAAAATGGTTTGAAACATCCCGAGCTCCGGTCTGAACACCCAGTAGCGCTCCGGCTCATTGCGCTTGGCCTCTTCGCTCAGCAGTCTGAGCTTGCTCCAAGTCGACGATGCCGCGTGCTCTTCAAACGCGGGGGGCTCTTGCTCCACCTCAATGGCGGCCGGCGCAAGCGGAGCGGCCGGCGCCAGATCCCGCAAGTGCAACATGACGGTCCGGGGATCCCCCGTCGAAACTACCTCGGCGGCTGTGCCGATCAAGGCAGCACGGTCGGCATGATCCATAAACGACATGCCCATATCCAGATAGCCCTTGACCGCTCTGCCTTGTTCGGTTTCCTCCGCGGCGGCATCGATTGCTTGCAACAAGAAGTAAGCCGATTCAAACTCCAAATCTCGGATGCCACTGCGGTGCAGATGGCCCAGCCAGATCAGACTGTCCAGCAGGCTTGTGAATGATAGTGGAAGATCTGGACAAACTCCGGGAATCGTTTGCCGAGCATTGACGCCGCCGAAGAATGCGATGATTGACGCGTCGAGAGGGGCGATGCAAGAGAAGGCATTGCGATCGTCCTGCGGCTCAGCTTCGGTCGCCGCCCCATCCACTCGCGGAAGCGCTCCGAAAACCCTGACGTCGAATGCTGCTGCCTGTTCCCTGATCGAGGCCCGCAAGCGCTCGATCTTTCTAAGGCTTGCAGGTGTCGGGATGCGTTGACGCCGGAGCGCTTGAAATTTGAGGTTTGCGTCTAGCATGCTTCTCGCAACCGTTGAGCGCACCTTATCCAGTTCTGCAAATAAGCTCGCGCCGAGGCGGAGGGCCGTGACAACGCGGTGATACCATGCGCCCATAGCGAGGCCGTTCGGCTCGAACCCGAACGCCTGCTCTGAGTGGCGGATTTCGTCTTCGATGCGATTCAGTATCGACGCATAAATGTGGGGGCGCCCTTGACTGTAGCCGGGTCCAAAGGCCTCCTTCCTATCGGGCTTGTCGATGGCCATCCGAGCAATTGTCTGCGCCGATTCCCATTTATAGCGCTTGATAGCCAAGACCTCGTCATGCGTCGGCGTGGTCCGCAAAACCACAGTATTCGGCTCCTCGACGAAATCACCTTCCTCATTGACGAACTGAGGGGTGCCCAAGGCATGCACGATGATTTCGTGTGCGTGTTCATGCGCTTTCGTGTGATTCTCACTTTGTGGCCACACATTTCTACGCCGAACGTACTGGGTCTCCAGGAGAGCATTTACCGTCGCTTTGCCCAATACGGCCTGAATGGCCATCGCCCGACTGAGAGTCTGGCCAACCGGACTTTTGCGCTCGAAACCCTTTCGCCCCCCTACGAACATCGCCGGCAGGCGCCATAGCGGGCGGCCTCCCATGAAGTTCAAACGGTTCCGGCCTGATAGCCGGACCCTTTGGCCGAGAAGGTCGTCAACCGAGACTTTACTGACGCGAATCTCGAAACCGGTTCGGCGGTAGATTTCATCGGTGATGTCGACGATTTCTTCCTCGCGCAGGCCATGGACCCAATTGATGTACAATTCGGTATGGTCTGCGATCCAGGCATCGTCGTGCAGAGTAACAACCTTGTCTTCGAGCACGAAGGGTTCAGCAATCTGAGCGTGATGCGGCATGTCTTCCAATCATTTCTATCGCGGCCTTCGGCCGGCGGCCAAAAGAAGCAGAAACCCTGAGGGCTCGTGAGCGGACTTCTCTATCGAGCGCTTGTCGCATTTCGCTGAAATGAACCGTTCAATTTCAAGACAATTTTTCGGCTATCGACCGATCCGACCACATTGTCCTGCTTTGCGGGACGCGGATGTTCGGTGAAGCTGCTGTCTGGATCTTCCTCGTTATTGCGCATTTGCGTTCGCCTACCCCCTTTTGAAGTCATGCTTCTTGGAGAACCTCGATGGAGGTTCTCGTGGTCGCGACGATCGCCGCAGGCACGCAAGCGGCTTATTACAGCAAGCGCAGCGAGTATTATCTCGGCGGCGGCGAGCCTGCCGGTCGTTGGATCACGGCCACCAACGATTTCGGCGCGACGCATGGTGCGCTTGTCGATAACGCTTTGTTCGAGCGCCTTCATGCCGGTCTGGACGCTGAGGGCGAGCAGTTGCGGTCGAACAGCGGCGATGGGGTCAACCGGGTCGGTGGCATCGACCTGACTCTCTCGGCGCCGAAGTCGGTTTCTGTCCTGTTCGCGCTGGCTGATTCCGAGATGCGTCACGCAATCGAGCAGGCTCAGCATGATGCTGGCGAAGCAACCATCGGTTTCCTTTCTCGCAACGCCGCATTCTGTCGTCGCGGAAAGAACGGGCTGAGACTGGAACGCGTTACCTCGCTCACGGTCGCATCCTTTCAGCATGGCGAGGCGAGGCCGGTCGCGCATGACGATGGTCGCGTGTTTTCGGACCCAAACCTTCATAGCCACCAGGTAATCCTGAACTGCGCGGTTCGCGAAGACGGTACGGTGGGTGCATTGGATGCCCGCCATTTGTTCGCCTACAAAATGGCGGCCGGTGCCGTATACCATCTCGCGCTTGCTTCAAATTTGCAGAAGCTCGGTCTCGAAATCGGCGAGGTCGGCAAGAACGGCACATTCGAAATCATCGTGCCTCCGACGCAGAGCAGCGACGTTCAATCCCAGCGTCTCGCCGATGACTTCACCGCGTTGCAGCGCCACTTTTCGGCGCGCCGCAAGGAAGTGGAGCAGACGATCGCTGCGGAAGGACTGTCGACGGCGGAAGCGCCGGCGCTGGCGGCAGCGATCGCGCGCGGTACCCGTTCGTCAAAGCAGGAGGAGCGCACCACCGATCGCTTTGAATTGTGGGCGCAGGAAGCCGCGCCGTTCCTCGACGTTGATCGGCTCGTCGAAAACCTGCGGACGTCGCGGACGCGGGATCCTGCTGAGCAGGAAAAGCTGATCGCCGAGAGCGTCGCAGCCGTCCCAGAGCAACTCACCGAGCACGAAAGTGTCTTCGAGCGCCGTCACTTGTATGCGGCTGTGGCGACATCCCTGGTCGGCACCGGCGCCGACCCATTGCGGGTCGAGCAGGAAGTGGAACGGTTGATCGAGGTCGGTCGCGTCGTCGAGCTTGGACGGGACGCCCTTCAGCAGTCGCTGTTTTCCACGCCCGAGCAGATCGCGATCGAGCGCGAATTGGTCGTAGTGACCGAGCGTCTCGCGCGGGAGCACCGCGCGGCGCCAGATGCTGAGCATGTGTTGCAGTTGTGCCGCGCCCGCGGGCTGTCCGCCGAGCAAACGCATGCCGCACTGATGGCGACGACATCCGCGGCCATTGCGGTGATCGAGGGCGCGGCCGGTAGCGGGAAGACGACCACGCTGGCAGCGATCGTGGCCGCATACTCTGGGAACGCGAGCGGGTCACAAGCCGCTGGGCGGCGGATCATCGGCACATCCCAATCCTGGAAAGTTGCCAAGGAGCTCCAGACGCTGGGCATCGAAGCCATGGCCACCGATGCCTGGCTTGCGCGCACGAAGGAGCCCTTCCTCGACGCCAACACGGTGCTCGTCGTTGACGAGGCCGGGCTTTTGTCGTCACGCCAAATGCTGGCGATCACCAAGAGAGCCGAAGAAGCGCACGCCAAAGTTGTGTTTGTTGGTGATCGCGAGCAACTGCAAGCCTTGGGTGCGGGTCCGGGCCTTTCCATCGTCGCCAGCGCCACGGGGACGACCCGTGTCGACACCATCGTGCGGCAGCGCGAAGCCTGGATGCGCGCCGCCGTGACGGATTTCGCCAAGGGGCGCGCCGAACAGGGGTTGGAAGCGCTCGAACAGCGCGGCCTGCTGACTTTTGTGAGTGGCGAGAAGGCGACCATCACGCGGGTGGTGGATGCTTGGGAGAGCGCCCAGCGCTCGGCGCCGAAACCGGCGGTCTTGTTGATCGCCAAGACCAACGCGCAGGTGCGCGCGCTCAACGACGAGATTCGCGTCCGGTTGAAGCGCGATGGACGCATTGTTGGTGAGGATATCGAAGTCACCGCCGTGACACCGTCTGGCCACGGCCAGACGTTGGCCTTCGCGGTCGGCGACCACATCCGCTTTCTGGTTCGCCATGACCGCCTCTCCGTCATCAACGGCACGACCGCGCTCATTACCCGCATCGACAGCCGCGAAACACCGGATCCGACGATCCACGTCGATATCGACGGGCGTCCGGCGCGGTTCCGCGTGTCGGAGCTGTTTGACGAGCATTGCCGTGCCCGGCTCGGCCACGCCTACAGCACGACGATCTACGGCTCTCAAGGCCTGACCACCGATAGGGCTTTTGTCTGGGCCAGTCCTGCGATGAACCGTCATGACGCCTATGTGGCGTTCTCGCGTGCCCGCGATCATCTCGAGGTCTTTGCCAATACGCGTGAGATCGACGCTCAGGTCCGGCTCGATCTGCCGTTGTCGGAGCGGCTCCGTGCGACGATCACGCCCGAGCATCGTCTGGCCTGGTTCGCCGGACGGTTGTCGCGGCTGCAAATCAAGACCTGCACGCTCGATCCCATGCTCGACCATGCTGCGCGGGTCCATGAGCGCGAGCGCGAGCGGTCGTCGGAGTATGTCCGTGGCTAAGTCGGGCATTCCGAAGATGCGGTTGCGGCCGCGAGCGACCGCCGGGGCCTCCCTGGCGATGCCGAGCGCCGCCGCGGCGAAGCCGAAGATCGCGAAACGGAATCGCGCAGCGGCTACTCCCTTGCTGCCGTCCGACCCCGAGTTCTGGACCGTGATCAACGAGATCGCGGATCCCACCCCCATCGCGCCCGCCGAGCTCGACGCCATCGAGCGCTATTTCTCGACGGTGCTCGATGACGTCTTCGCGGCTCCTCGCAAGACGTCCCCTTAACAAACCGAAAGGACCACGACTATGCCCGACCACAATCCTCCCATCGACCCCGACACCATTCCCACCATGCGGGCTGAGATGTTTGCCGACTTCGCCATCGAGTCCGCGCTCTGGTTGGTGCGGGAATCGATGGATGCGATCGCCAATCAGACCGACTTCGATCCGGATCCGGAAAACTGCTTCAGGGTGCTGGGCCGGTTGCCCGCGATCCGTGAGCTGCAAGACCTGACGGAAGAGCAGCGCCACGACATGTTCGTGGAGGGCTTCCGCCACATTCCGAACGGAGCGAACGAGACGTTCGAGCGGCTGTTGGCCGAGCACAAGCCGCTGTTGTGGCAGGCCTTCCGGCAGCGCTGGAATGCCGTCGCGAGCGAGGTTTCGCTCGCCTGATCTTAACCGTGCAGGGGAGCAAGGACGAAGTATCTCTTCCCCTGATTCCCCTGCATGGCTAGACTCGTTTTCAGTATCGCGTAAGGAAGTTCGTCATGGCCCGCAAGCACCTTCAAGTCTCAGAAGCGCCGGAGAATGCCGACGGGCGGCGGCCGCGCAACGTCCTGATTTACATTCGCGTATCGACTGAGAAGCAGTCCAGCAACCAGCTCAGCCTCAACTCGCAGGAGAAAAATTTGATCGCGCGTTGCAAGCGCGACGGCGACCATATCGCCGGCATCTTCCGTGAGGAGGGCGAGACCGCCACCAACATGAAGCGCCCGGCCTTCGAGCAAATGATCGCACGCGCGACTGACGGTACCCGCACTGTCGACGCGATCATGGTGTATTCGTTTTCGCGAGCCTTCCGGAACCAGGTCGAGCAAGAGCTCACGGTTCAAACCCTGCGCAAGCACAAGGTCGAACTGATTTCGCATGCCGAGCCGCTGGCCAACGACGACACCGGCGACATGTTCAGAAAGTTCATTGGTATCGTGAACGAATACCAGTCGAAGGAGACAAGTCGTTCGACGATGAGGACCATGAAGGCCAATGCGCAGCTCGGCTACTCCAACGGCGGCATCATTCCCTTTGGCTACAAATCCGTCGATGCCGAAATCATCGGCAACAAGCAGAAGAAGAAGCTCGCCATCGAGCCGGTCGAAGCGGAAACTGTGATCCGTGCCTTCGACCTCGCCAAGAATGGTGATGGTAGCAGCGGACCACTGGGAACGAAGAAGATCGCGGAGTGGCTGAACGCTCGTGGCTATCGCTCGCGCAATGGTTCCTTGTTCGGGACCGGCACCGTCCACGAAATCCTCACACGGCGCGCCTATACCGGCGTGCGGAATTTCAACGAGTTTGATCGGAAGGGCGATGGCGAGCGCAAGGCGCAGTCCGAGATCATCGAATACGAAATTCCGGTCATCATCGATCCGGCGACGTTCGAGGCGGTTCAGGCCCTGCTGGTGTCGCGCCGTCCGAAGTCTCGCGGGCCGCGGCTCGCATCGGCGCCGTCTTTACTCGGCGGCCTTGTCCGTTGCGACTGCGCCAAGTCCTGTGCCCTGACGACCGCCACCGGCACCTCGCGGACCGGCGTCATCTACAGCTAT